>JADMIO011434929.1_pt1 | contig 120305 bp, 90 predicted proteins | sample 8958161 | NCBI WGS metagenome assembly JADMIO01 (sample SAMN16585339, study PRJNA669376) | soil metagenome | isolation source: Crop rotation soil | place: USA: Cullars Rotation, Alabama | collected 2011 | reverse complement strand
GCCGCGACTTCAAGTCACGTGAATTCCAAGCTTCGGATCCCACTGTGCTGGAAAGAAGTTCACCCCTGGGTGGAGAAAATCAATCAACAGCGACCAGCGGACCAGTATTTCGGCAGGAACTGGACGCGATTTCGGGAAGACCTGGATTACGAGAAGTTAATCGGGCCTGATGATGTGAAAGGCGAAGGAAGTGGAACGAAGCAAGGTCACACATTTCCTCATCCGATGAACGGGGGACTCAACCAACCCGGCACAGACTTCTACAAAGCCATTTACTGTTCTCCGTATGGCAACGAAATCTTGCTTGCCTTGGCGAAAGCCGCAATCGATGCTGAGGGACTGGGAGCGGACGAGGTTGCCGACCTGCTTACCATTAGTTTCAGTAGTAATGACGCGATCGGACATGCCTGGGGACCAGATTCGCAGGAGGTCTTCGACGTGACAATGCGTTCCGATAACATCGTCAAAGAGCTCCTGGATTATCTCGATACGAAAGTTGGCAAGGGGCGTTACTTGCTGGCACTGTCTGCGGATCACGGTGTCTGCCCGATTCCGGAGGTCGCAGTCACACAAGGTAAGGACGCCGGGCGTGTTTCTTCCGGCGATCTACTGCGCGAAGCAAATGCATTTCTGGAAGCAGAATTTGGTGGTGCCGGTATCGAGAAGCCAAAGTGGATTGAAGCCTTTTCGAATGGATGGTTCTATCTCGACCGAAAGAAGTTGGAGACCGCAGGCATTCCCATCAGACAAGCAGCACACGCCCTGAGTGACTGGCTTCAAAATCAGCCCGGCATCCATACGGCATTCACGCGCTTGCAACTTGAAAGTGACGTCCAGCCTGATGATGTGATCGCGCAACGAGTCCGGCTCTCCTATTTTGCGGCACGCTGTGGCGACGTCGTGCTGGTATTGAAGCCGAACTGGTTATTGGGCGACAATACCACCGGGACGACGCACGGCTCACCATACGGGTACGATTCGCATGTGCCGCTACTGATTTTCGGTACCGGCGTGAAACCCGCAGTCCGGCTTGATCGCGTACCTCCGGCGGCGATTGCTCCAATCTTCGCACGTGCACTCGGATCGAACCCGCCTTCCAGTTCTACTACAGCTATTCCAGAGGGTGTGTTTCTGAACGATTGAGTAGGATCTATCGCGCAGCGCATCGCTATTTGTTGGGTGCCTCGTTCACATCAACCGCCGCACCAAAACAGATCGGGCATGGCCGCGGGTTTGCGCCGGTCCTCAATCGGCGCGGAAAGATTGGGAGCCAGCGCCAAAACGCCCACACACGCAAACGTGGGGCGTCAGGGCTACGGTTTTGCGGGCCACGTACGAGCGGCCGCCTGCTCCGGGTGGCCCGAATCGATCCGGTAGGAGGGCTGCTTGCTACGAGTGGAAGATCGACTTCGCAACTCAGAAAATCAACTACGCCCTGGACCTCATCGGCCGTTGCTACCACATGGCCCCGCGATCCCAATTGAAGACCGTGGCCTTATCGCTGACCCGTTGAACCCAAGATTTCGAGATCCGGCTCCCCATTGCCCCGGCGTTTGTCATCGACACTCTTTCTTCTGCGAGTATGAGGGGCTCCAGCCCTCATCGACCCGGCTCCTTATCGAGACTCGAAGAAGTCTGCGGTAATTTCGAAGGAGCGGAGGCGGGCTTCGTGGGCGAAGATCTGAGAGGTGATCATCAGCTCGTCGGGTTTGGTGCGGGCAATGAAGGTTTCTAAAGTCTGAAATACCGTGCGCGGCGAGCCGATTGCGGAACAGAGTAGGATTTGATTGAGCATGGTGCGGCCGGCTGAGTTGAGGTGTTCTAGATAGCCTGGCAGAGGTGGCGGTAGCCGAGTGGGATGGCCTGTTCGTAAGTTGACAAAGGCCTGTTGCATGGATGTGGCCAGCAGTTGAGCATCCTCATCAGTGTCCGCAGCGAACACGTTGAAACCGAGCATCACGTACGGCTTCAGCAGGTGGGGGGAGGGGCGGAAGGTCGAGCGATATATTTCAATCGCCTCCATCATCTCGGCCGGCGCGAAGTGCGAGGCGAAGGCGTACGGTAGCCCTAACGCGGCTGCTAGTTGGGCTCCGAATAGGCTTGAGCCCAAGATCCAGATCGGCACGTGCAATCCGGCTGCCGGGATCGCATGCAGCTGTTCGCCGGGATCTGGCGCGAAGTAGTTCATCAACTCGAGGACATCTTGCGGGAATTCGCGGGCACTCGTCTCGAGATTGCGGCGTAACGCTCGCGCGGTAGCCTCATCAGAACCGGGAGCTCGGCCGAGTCCCAGATCGATGCGGCCGGGGTAGAGCGAGGCGAGAGTTCCGAACTGTTCGGCGATGACCATCGGCGAGTGATTTGGCAGCATGATGCCGCCAGCTCCGACGCGAATGGTCTGTGTCCCACCAGCGACATAGCCGATCAAGACCGACGTCGCGGCACTCGCGATCCCGGGCATCCCATGATGTTCAGCCAGCCAGTATCGCCGGTAGCCCAAACGCTCGGCATGCCGGGCAAGATCGAGCGTATTGCGAAACGACTGTGCGGCATCTCCACCCTCAGCAATCGGGGAGAGATCGAGTACAGAAAAAGGAATCATGGAGCATCGCAGACAGTGGTTAGACGGCAACGGTTCAGGCCCAACTTCCATATTATAGGCGTGCGCCTTGCAATCGATCAGTAGGGACCTCGTCACGCCAGGGAAACATTAATCGCCGAGCCGTCGGATAGGCTAGGGATTTGAGGCTACACCTGGGTCGCAACGGTTTGTGCGAGGTCATTCAGTCAAGAGTAGTTCAGGTCGCGTCTCACAGTTCGATTCGTTGGGTTGTGTGTACGCCGTCTACGGGAGTATCTCAGGCGAATTGGCGTTCATGGCATGCTAAGCCCAGTCATTCTTTGCGTATGCACATCTGAAGAACTCATCCGACACTTGGAAAAAAAGTCAGAAATTGGCGGTCACGCACGAATTGTCACCACACATCGCTTTTGCTTCGGTCACATCGACCGACGCAGATTAGGTTGTTTCGGTGTGTCGGGCCGACGCATATCAGCCGATTGCTGCAAGCGTATTGTACGCCGGTATGCGTGCGGACAATCTTCGAACGCTCTTATTGCAGGGTCTTGAGACAGACACTAGCGAAGTGAAGTCTCGACCAAAGAGTCAGCATAGTTTCTGTCAGATCGCTAACCTTGCGTTTGCCGGTAGCTCTCCTGTTTCGTTCAGTTTTTTGTATGTTTGGCGGCAAATGCAAGGTTGAACCGCTCTAGCCCCGGAGAATAACATGGACGGCTCACGCGATTGTGAGTCTTTTACGAACCATCTCAACAACAAAACAACCCAGCAGAAAGGTTCGATGATTAATGCGCCTTCAAATGCGCCTTGCGAACGGCGTCAATTGAAAGTGCCGTGCGAAAGCCGGTGGCCGCGTTGATGTCGTTTTTGTTGTAGAGGGGAAGGCGATGTGACGACCGGGCGGTGATCTCCCAGGAGACCCCGCAGCCTCCCCGATTCACGCGCCGTCCAAGCGACGATGAGCCGGGGCCGCGCGGGTCGACGGCAAACCCATGAGCGAATTGGCGGTAGTAATTTGGCTCCAGCCAGTCTTCGCACCACTCCCGCACATTGCCGTGAATGTCGTATAATCCAAAGGGATTTACCGCCAGCAAACCCACGGGGTGGGCCCGCTTATCAGAGTTGGCCTTAATCCAGGCGGCGGCGAGCAGGGCTGCGTCGGCAGTGTCGCCGGTCCAAAATTCCGTCACGGTTCCCGCCCGGCAGGCGAACTCCCATTCGGCCTCAGTTGGCAGTCGATATCCATCGGCCCTGAGAATCGCCACATCGTCTCCCGTTCGTTCGTAGCAGACGCCCAACTTTTCGTCCTGGCTGAGTTTCAAGCAGAAGTTGACCGCGTCAATCCAGGGCAGATTATAAACGGGCAATTGCCCGGCTCCGGCTTTGGTCGTGTCATCGGCCTGCATGTCGGCACGGGACAGGGGGGACGGGTCGCTACCAATGAGCGATATGTATTGTTCCCGCGTGGTTTCCGTAGTGGCCAGGAAGAAAGGTTGCGTCAAGACGACAGTATGCTGTCCCCCCTCGCCAATCAAACCGTCGCGGGTAGCCGCATCGGTTTCTGTCAGACGATTCATCCAAGTCTCGAGCTGCTCGCGAGTGGAACCGCGCAGGAATTCACCGGGCGGAATCAGCCGATATTTCATGCCGCGCGAATTGACATGCTCCACAGGCACACCCAGATATTTCGCCCATGCTGCCTGATGCTGAACCGCTTCGCGCGCGTCGAACGGACTAATGGCGGGCGGCGGAGCATCGCTGGGCCAATTGCGCCAGGATGTGTTTTTCCCCGAGCCCGATTTCACTTTGCGAATCGCCTCCCGCACGCCCTCGACTGACCAAGCTAACCGAAAGCCCATTGTGGGGACATGACCATTGGGCATTGCCCCGACACGGCGCACGGATAAAGCCGTGAGTTGCCAGGAATCCGCGGCGCCGCCCCGAGCCACACGGCGTCTGAGAGACGACGATTCGGCACCGCGCGGGTCGATGGCGGGTTGTTCGACAAATCGGCGGTAATACGTGGGCTCCATCCAGTCTTCACACCACTCCCGCGCGTTGCCGTGAACGTCATAGAGCCCGAATGGATTTGCCGCCAGCAGCCCCACCGGGTGGGTCCGTCGACCGGAATTCGCCACGACCCAAGCCGCGGCGTAAAAGGTCTCATTCCCAAGATCTCCCGTCCAATATGCGGAGAGCGTTCCGGCCCGGCAGGCAAACTCCCATTCGGCTTCAGAGGGGAGATGGTAGCCGTCACCCCCGAGAACGTCGACGGTCTCTCCCGTATGCTCATAATACGGCGGCAACTCTTCATCCCGACAGAGCTTGACGCAGAAATCCACCGCATCGAACCAGGAGACGCCGTCTATTGGAAGTTGGGCGGGATTCTCATTCGTCGGACTGTTCGGGGGAGAGTTTCCAGAAGGAGACTTGGGCAGCGGCTTCCCCATCCCAGTGGAATATTGTTGTCGAGTGGTTTCTGTTACGGCAATGTAAAATGGTTTCGAAATGATAACGCTATGCTGCGGTCCTTCGCCTTCGGCGCCGGCCAGGCTCGGGCCGTCGGTTTTTCCCAAGTTCTTCTTCCAGTTCTTGATCTGTTCGGGAGTCGAGCCGCGCAGAAATTCACCAGGTGGAATCAGTCGAAACGTGATTCCTACTGCGTTCGTGTATTGGATCGGCACCCCGAGATGTTCCGCCCAAGCCTCCTGGTGGCCTGCGGCCTGACGCGCGTCAAAAGGAAGTATGGCCGGCGGAGGGGCATTGGATGGCCAACTGTATGAAGAGGCCGGTGTCCGAGCGGTTAATTTCACCAGTCGGATCAGCTTTCGAACCGCACTCGTCGACAGAGCCACGCGAAAGCCTACCGATGTGACTCGTCCATCGGGTGCGGAAGTGCGACGAAGCGAGGAATGGGCGGCAATCGGAGGCTCGAAGTAATTCCCCCCACGGATGACGCGACGATAGGATGTTCCTGTTGCCACGTTGTAGGGGTCGACGGCGGTTTTTGAGGCAAACGGCTGATAATCATCAGTGCCGAACCACTCGTCGCACCATTCAAAAACATTGCCATGGATATCATACATTCCAAACGGGTTGGGCTGTTTCGTGCCGACCGGATGCGTTCGTAGTTCCGAGTTGGTTCCATGCCAAGCCGCAGAGTCCAAACTGGAGTCGTCGTTGCCGGTCCAAAAACGGGTGGTGGTTCCAGCGCGGCAGGCAAACTCCCATTCGGCTTCCGTGGGCAAATGGTAGGCGGTCGGGTCGTAGGGAGTCTGGTTGTCGATGGGCGCCTCAGGCGGCGGCGCCAAGTGTTCTCGAGCCGACAACTTGGCGCAGAACATTCGGGCGTCAAACCAGTTGGCCTGTTCCACGGGATGCTGGCTCGTATTGTACGCCGGAAAAAGGTCTTTGCCCCCACCGGTTTTCGAGAAATGCGAGGGATTGGTGCCCATCAGCTCCGTGTACTGCTGTTGTGTCGTCTCATGCACGCACAGATAAAATGGCTCAGTCAGCACAACCTGATGGGCCGGCAGGGCCGCATTGAGCCACACTTTCCACTCGGACACCTCAGTGGGAGGCGCTTTCGTCAGCCAATAATCTAAGTCCTCCTCAGCGCCTCCGCGCCGGTATTCCCCGGGCGGGATCAGTCGGAACTTCATCCCGAGAGAATTGGTGTATTCGACTGGCAGGCCAAGATGCACGGCCCATGCTTCCTGAAACTCATTCGCCTGCGTAGCATTGAAGGGAGCGACCGCGGGTTTGGGAAAGGGATTGCTGGTCGGGGAAAAGGCCTCAGCCAGAACCACGTTTGTGGGCTGGCGAGACCTGTCCGACGAATGTTCGAAATCATCGCGCAACGTTTCGGAAGCCAGCTCAACGGGCTTTGGCGTGTCTGCGTCAACCTTGGCTGTGGGGTAACCACCGTCGCGGTTGGTGAGCACAAGGAAGAATCCGCCAAGTAGAACGCATGCCACAGCAGCCCAGAACGCCGCTGATCGAAAGCGCTGCGACCTCATGACACTCAGTCGGGGGTTCTCTTTCAGAGCGATGGCGATTCGAGACAAACGCGCGCTGACTTCGAGTGCACTCGCCGGTCGTTGCTCGCGATCTTTTGCCAGCAACTGATCAATCAACTGCGAGAGCTCGGGGGGAATCGCTGGATTGAGGGTATGCGCCAGCGGGGGGTTGACGGTCGCCAGTGCCTTTAACACGGCCAACGTGCCCACTCCTTCGAAGGGCCTCCGACCAGTTGCGAGTTGGTAGAGAACGACACCAATGCTGAACAGATCGGCGCGTACATCGAGCGGGTGCCCTTCCGCCTGCTCCGGCGACATGTAGGCGGGCGTCCCCACCACGACTCCTGCAGCGGTGAGCTGACCAGTTCCTTCGACTGCCCGTGCGAGACCGAAGTCCAGCAGTCGCACCTGTTCACGCGGATGCTCCAGCCAGATGTTTCCCGGCTTGATGTCGCGATGCAGCAATCCTTGACCATGTGCCGCGGCCAGCCCTTCGGAGAGTTCGCGTCCGATGCGCACGATTTCGCCGGCTGACAATGCCGGCATTCGCCTGCAGCGTGTTTCAAGGCTTTCTCCTTCTAACAATTCCTGAATGAAGAACGGGATCCCGTCGATCTCCCCCACTTGGTGGATGATCACCACGTACGGGTTCTTGACCCGTGCCACAGCACGGGCTTCGGCCAGAAAACGTTCCACCGAGGGGCGATCCGCGAACAGTTCAGGACGCAATGTTTTCAGTGCCACTGGACGACTCAGACCGCTGTCCTCGGCGGCGAAGACCATCCCCATTCCGCCAGCACCCAGGAGTTTCAGCAGCCGAAACGGGCCCAACCGGCCCAGCTCACCCGGTGCGGCGGGCTCGGCGAGTCGATCGAGAAAGACTTGCAGGTCCTGCGGAGCCGTGCATGACTCTGACTGAGTACGGTGCTCAGAGAGGTCGTCCGTGGACTGGAGTGAACGGTCGCGCAACGCAACCAGAAGCGCGGCCAACTTAGTCTCGACGACTGAAACTTGCGCGCCGGCATTCTGCAACAACGGAAACAGCGGATCGAGGCTACACAGTGTATTGACCCGCGCGAGACACGCCTGGCACTCCAGCAGGTGCTCATCGATCTGTTGCAGTTCGTCAGGTGCCGCAGTCCCTGCCAGGACCTGCAGCAGTGTCTCGTCGTCAAAACAGGCGGCTGGCATGGAACGGTATTCTCCCCTTAGGAGAGAGTGTGAATTATTTCGGTTCAGGCAGTATGAATTGCTTGAGCGAAACGTGCTTTCCCAAGTGCCATAAGTCGAAAAATTCACACGCTAGGAACAATCATTCCCAAAGTCCTTCGAGTTCCTGTCGCAGTTTTCGCATGACGCGGAACTTGGCAAGATACACGGCGTTCTCGGTGAGGTTGAGTTCGCGTGCGACGTCAGCCGCCTTGCGGCCGTTGACGGCATGTTCCCAACACGCGCGCCAAGTCGTCTCTTCGAACTCAGACCGCATTAACTCGCACGCTCGGCGGACGAGTTCCACCCGATATTCTCGTTCCCAGAATTCCTCAACGGCATCCGCAGCGAGAAGACCGGTCGCCGAAACACCCTCTGTGCCGATGAACGTGTAATTCCGCACGCGGAACAGCTCCCGACACCGATGAATCGTAATCGTCTTCAACCAGCCGCGAAAGTTGCGCTTTTCCACATCGTATTCGAACTGGGGCAACTCACGCACGAGAACGACAAAGACCTCCTGAACCACATCCCGCGCGTCGTCATCTGTCAAACCGATTCGCGAGGCCCACCGGAACAGCAACGGGGTATAGAGCTGGACGAAGCGCTCCCACGCCGCTCGGTCAGTGACTACGCGAACCCGTTTCAACAATGTGATCGACGTTGAAGGCAACGATTCGCCCCCGACTGCGGGAGTAGAAAACGCGATGCGCGATGCCGGTTGGAACAATTTCAATTATGCCTATGCTGACGGCTGATTGCAACCATTTACATTCGTCGATATGACAATTTCCGACGAGGCACCAGTTCTTCGCAGGCTTGCCACCGGGACTGCTCAGCGCCGGCAACATTTTTGCGGAAATTATCCAAATTCCGCGGAAAGTGGAGAAAGGATTCTCCCTTTTTCCTCCATCTGTTCATAGTCGGCGGGTCTGCTCCGGCGATCCATGGCGATATGAGACGGGTGGTCGCCCGTTGTACATGGAGTTATCTCTTAGAACTGAGAAAACGATTGAATAACGTCTCCCAACGTCTCCGGCGGAGAAATTGATCGGGTTCACCGAAAGGTGCCTGCCGCATCGATTGAATCGATTCAGAGCAGAGAAATACCTCCCCAGAAATTCCGAATCCTCAGTCCCTCTATAACCCACAAAATCCTTAGACTACTCATTCAGCCGCAACGGGTGTGAACAAATTTCCGAATCTACTTGAGACTTCTTAAGATTCCTTGTCCGTTTCCGCAATTCGCCGCGATGAAATAAGTCGTTCGCTGACCGCACATTTCAAACTTTTCGTCTGAAGTGCGGCGACTGGCTCAACAAACGAATTCAGTTGTCGGCGTACCGATCTTCACGCATTGTCAGAACAATACAACCAGCCCACGGTGCCAACGGAGCTTGTAACGATGCTCAATGTGTTTTTCAGTAACTTCAAGCGACGCATTGTTCCAAAGTCGGCACGACGGTCCGCCGGAACGGCGCCTTCCTGGAGAATTGCCACTGCCATCGAATCGCTGGAGACAAGAGTCGTCCTGTCAGCAATTCATTGGGACGGCGAATCACAGGCAATCAATTTGGATTGGAACGATCCAATCAATTGGAGCGGCGATCTGTTGCCGACTGCCAACGATGAGGTCACAATCGGCGCGGAATTCCAGTGAAAATCGAGGGCCCCAGATGAGCCAGGTGATTCGTCGTTCGCGTCGTCGTCTTTTTCCCAATTCGGAACAGCTTGAAGAACGCTGGCTGCTGTCCGCAACTCTGGTCAAGGAAATCTTGCCGGGAAACGACTATTCATTCCTGTTTGATCTGACGGATGTCAATGGCGTGCTCTACTTCAACGCCGACGACGGAGTGCATGGCAGAGAATTATGGCGCAGCGACGGCTCCGCGGATGGCACGCGGATGATCAAGGACATCAATCCGGGGCCCGACGACGGCCGCGGGATCGATATCCACGCATTCCACGGCCTGGCTTTTTTCATCGGTAGTGATGGCGCTCATGGCAGTGAGTTGTGGCGAAGTGACGGCACCGAGGACGGCACTTACCAGATCAAGGACATCAACCCCGGCGCCGACGACGGCGTGACCAATTTTCAAATGGTTGACATTGGCGATACGCTATATTTTCTCGCCAATGACGGCACCAGCGGAGTTGAGTTGTGGAAAACCGATGGCACTCTGGCGGGAACTTCGCGCGTCAAGGATATTCGACCTGGCAGCACCGGATCGTTTCCCAATTGGCTGACCGAATACAATGGCGCCCTGTACTTCACGGCGAACGACGGAGCCACCGGCGTTGAGCTCTGGCGCAGCGACGGGACGGAGACCGGAACTGTCCGGATCAAGGACATCCGCCCAGGCAACCTGGACTCGTCGCCGAACTTTCTGACGGTCTCCAACGGAGTCCTCTATTTCGGTGCGGACGACGGTACGAATGGCAAGGAATTGTGGCGGAGCAATGGCACGTCCGGCGGGACATTCATCGTCAAAAACATTCGCGCCGGGAGCACAGGTTCGTCGCCCTTTGAAATCACCGCCTTCAAGAATGGCGTTGCCTTTACCACCCTGGACGGCGTGAATGGCGAACTATGGTTCAGCGATGGGACAGACGCCGGCACTCGACTCGTCAAAGACATCAATCCGACCAGCGACACCTTCTACAACCCAAGATCGCTCTTTACAGTCGGCGGTATCCTGTTTTTCACCGGGGGTGACGACTCGATCGGCCAGGAATTATTTCGCAGCGACGGCACCACGGCCGGCACCGTCCTGGTCAAGGACATCAATCCGGGATTCTTCGGTTCGTATCCCTCGTGGTTCACCGCGTTGCATGGAGTTGGTTATTTTCAGGCATCGGATACCTTATTTGGCGGGCACGGCGACGAGTTGTGGCGCAGTGACGGAAGTGCGGACGGAACCTATCTCGTGGCCGATATCAATCCTGGTTTCTTCAGTTCGAGTCCAAGTAGCCTGACGACAGTTGGCGAGACGCTGTTTTTTGTTGCCGATGATGGCGTCCATGGGCAGGAACTTTGGAAGCTCACCCCTCCAGCACTTGGGCAGAACGTTGCTCCAGAGCTCTTTTTCGTTGTCGATCAGGAGATCAACGAAGGCGCAACACTGACTGTCCAACTGACGGCGACAGACCTCAATCTACCAGGGGATGGACTCACCTTCTCCCTCGGCGGCGATCCACTTCCCAGTGCGACGTTGATCCCCAATGGTCTGACCGGCGCCACATTGACGTGGACCGCCCAAGACAGTTCAGCCCAACCGCTCTCCGTGACGGTGACGGTCCATGATCGTGGCAATCCAAGCCTGAGTGATGAACGCACGTTTCAAATCGTGGTGCGCGATGTGGAACCGACGGCGGTCTTCTCTGGACCGGGATCAGTGAACGAAGGCCGCCCAGCGGAATTCAGCTTCACTGACGTCGTCGATCCGTCGGCCGCCGATCTCGCGGCGGGCCTACTCTACCGCTTTGATCTCGACGGGGATGGCGTCTTCGAAATCACACAGTCGGCGCCGTCACGTTCCGTCACCTTTCGTCATGAGGGCAACTACGTCATCAACGCTCGCATCGAGGACCAGGATGGTGGCTTCAGCGACTACCAGTCGACGGTCATCGTACGGAACGTGGAAGTCATTGTCGTTGGCCCGGAATCCAAGAACTCGCCGAATGTGCAGGTCCTCGACGCCTCGACCCATGCGCTCAAGTACACAATCTCCGCGGCACCGGCGAAGTTCACCGGCGGGATTCGAGTGGCCACCGGTGACCTGACTGGTGACGGCATTCCGGACATCGTTACTGGAACCGGTTCCGGCACGGTCGCGACTCTGCGCGCGTTTAATGGAGCCACGGGTGCTCCACTGGCGGGGAGTCTGGGCGCCGGCTTGACACCTTTCGGTAGTAAATATAAGGGTGGGCTGTTCGTGGCGACAGGCGACGTTAACGGCGACGGCCGGGATGATGTCATTGTCGGATCGGGTACCGGACGGACAGCGACCTTCCGCGTGTTCAATGGTGCGACTGGCAACCCGCTGCCTGGCGCCCTGGGGCAGGGGATCAATCCCTTTGGGGCGAAATACTCTGGTGGAGTCCGGGTCGCGACGGGAGACTTCAACAGTGATGGCAAGGCGGACATTGTAGTCGGGAGCGGCACGGGGATGGTCGCCAAAATCACTCTCTACGATGCAGTCACTGGCACCCCGGTTACTGGAAGCTTCGGCATCGGCCTGAATCCGTTCGGAGCGAAATTCAAGGGTGGCGTTTATGTCGCGGCCGGCGACGTCAATGGCGATGGCACTGTTGAGGTGCTCGTGGCACCGGGATCATCGGCGACGAGTCCGCTGGTCCAGATCTACAATGCCCAGACCGGGGCGCAGGTCGGCACTTCCATCACCGCGTTCTCCACGGCACCGAAGGGCGGAGTGCGTGTGGGCAGCGGCGACGTGAACGGCGATGGCCGCGCTGATCTGCTCGTGGCGGCTGGAACCTCTGTTTCACCGCAGATGCGCGCTTTTGATGGCGTCACGCGCCGTGAGATTCCCAATGTGATGACGGCCGTGCCGCCCAACAAGAATGGTTTCTTCCTCGCTGCCGCGCATTTGCCCCGGAGCAACTCCATCCCCATAGCCTTGGACGACACCTACCAGGTCGCTGAAGACGGAACGCTTCAGGCTCTTGTCGGCGTCCTTGCCAATGACACCGATGCCGACGGCAACCTGACGGCCGTCAAGCTGAGTGATCCTGTTCATGGTTCCTTGACGTTTCGAGACGATGGCACGTTTACCTACGTGCCGGCCCCGAATTACAACGGCCCGGACCACTTCACGTACCAGGCCAGCGACGGTCCTGCCAACAGCGGTATTGCCACTGTGAACCTCACTGTTCGCGCTGTCAACGATGCGCCCACCGCTACGGCGGACGGCTACACAGTCAATGAGGATGGACTGTTGACAGTCGCGTCCGCCGGTCCCCAGGGACTCTTCGGCAACGACCAGGACATTGACGGCGACAACCTCTCCATTGTCTTCCACACCGAACCCAGCCATGGCATCTTGACACTGGCCAGCAATGGCGCATTGACCTATCGGCCTGCGCAGAATTTCAACGGAACTGACAGCTTCACCTACCGTGTGGGTGACGGTACCGCCCAAAGCAATACCGTTACCGTGACGATCACAGTCGTTCCACAAGCCGATCCTGATCTGGTTGTGGATGCCGTCCAGGGACCGTCCACGGCCGTTCGGGGCAATTCCATCAATGTCGCCGCCACTTTCCGCAATCAGGGCGGGCTTGCGTCGGGGAACTTTCAGGCTCAGTTTTATCTGTCGCTTGATCCCGTCATCTCAACCGCCGATACACCACTGGGCGCTCCGATTGAGATCACCGGACTCGCTGCCGGCGCCCTATTTGGGAGCTCTTTCACCTTCACCGTGCCCAACGTGCCTCAGGGCGACTACTACGTGGGGCTGCTCGCGGATACCAGCGACTCTGTTTTCGAAGAGAACGAAATTAACAACTCGGGCAACAGCGCCACGACGGTCGGCATATCTGGTCCAGCGGTGACGTTCCCGGACGCCGATCTGGCGGCGGCCATCCGCACCGCTTTGGGAATGGCCCCCGGCGAGAGCATTTCCACCGACGATTTGAACAATCTGACGATACTCTACGGCGACAGCAATCGCATCGACGATTTCAGTGGACTGGAACAGGCCCACAACCTGCGATCACTCACGCTCACGCCCGCCGATTTCTCGGTCGCCGGGCACCTTTCTGATCTCTCGCCACTGGCGGGATTGAATCAATTGACATCGCTGTCACTGGTTGACGCCGGAGTATCGGCCGCGGAATTAGCCGCCCTCGCGCCCTTGACCAGCTTGCAGACGCTCGATGTCCGCTATAACGGTTTGACCGAGGTTTCCTTCGTGTCCAGCCTGCCGGAACTGGAGACCCTGTTGCTTTACGGCAATCCAATCATTGATCTCGCTGCGCTACGGGGCAGACCGCTCCACATGGACTTGCCGCCGGTTGGACTCGAGTCGGCTCAATCCATTTCGCAAGTCGCCGACGCCTTGCACGAGCTGCCGCTGGACCTGTTTGCCTATGTTCTCAACACATTCGACTATCAGCCCTATGCCGGAGCCATGAAAGGCGCTCAGGCCGTGCTCGATACACGAGCCGGCAATGACTGGGATCTGGCGGACCTGCTGGCCGGCTTGTTCGGCCAGGCCGGAGTACCGACTCGGTTTGTCAGCGGCCGCATCAATGTTCCGTTTTCGACCGTGATGGAGTGGCTCGGCGTGACCGACGTGAACGCGGCCGGCTCGGTATTGAGTGTCGCCGGCCTGAGTCCGGTGTTCAATGGTAGCAGCATCAGTTTCGATCACGCCTGGCTCGAGGCCGACTTCCCCACCGGTGGCGTCGATCATTGGGTGCCGTTCGATCCGTCGTGGAAGTTCAAGGACTATCGACCTGGCCTGCCCGATCTGCTCAGTGTCGTCCCGTTTGACGAGAATGCCTATTTGTCGCAGGTCCGCTCAGATTTGGCATATGAATATTACCTGGAGCAGGTTGGACAATACTTGTCGACAAACCAGCCGGACCTGTCGCTCACCGACCTGTCGCATGACGGCCCGATCCACGTTCAGACGATCAAGGCATTGCCCACGAGTTTGCCGTACTCGGTTGTCGGTACAGCCACTGCCGCGAACCAGATCGCCGACGCCATGACGTACCGTGTGCGTCTGACGCTCCGCCAAGGTAGCACGGTCTTATTCGAACAACTGCTCAAGGTACCGGACATCAGCTTACAGCGGATCACGATCAGCTATGCTGACGCGGGCGGCGGGCGGTTGAATCCGCAATTACGCCTCGACGGTCAGGTTGTGGCCAGTGGCGGCGCTGTTGACGGCAACAGCAATGTCAAGTTGACCATCGAGCATTTCAACTCCGGCGACGACACCGTCGATCAGACGTTCGATTATGATCGTCGGGCCGGTCAATATATCGCTGTGGGCCTGGACGCGAATCAGCTCTCGTATTCGCTGCTGACGAATCAGCAGCAGGACGTCAACGCGTCTGCCATGGCCGCTCGAAATGGCGTTTCCTTCGAGCAGGATGATCAGGTTGGCGCACTCCTTGCACTGGGGGTCTGGAAGTACTTCTTCGAAACCGACCGTGCTGAACAGATCATTGATGGGGTGACCCAGGCCGCGACCATCTATGGTCGCGTTGCATCCGGACTCGCCACAGGGGACGGACCGGTCACCTATCAATGGGATTTGCCAATTCCAGTGATTCTCGATAACGCGAACGTCGACATCGCCAACTTCTATGCCCAAAGCATCTCCATTGATGGTAACACGAGCCGGGACGATGCCCGGCATCAGTTGACCCTCGACAACGGATCCGCCCAGGAGCATGCCATCTGGGAGGAATTGCAAAACGCTCCCGGGATCTCCACCATCAAGTCATTGCAGCTCGCTCATGAGCGTGGCATACCGGTGTTCGTCATCGACAGTACCAACGCCGCCACGCTGATTCCGCAGTTGACGCTTTCCGCCACAACAGTCGCCGGAATTCAGTCGGAGATCAACGCCGGCGCCACTGTCACAGTGCCGCGCGATCCGACACCGCTGAACGACTGGCAGGGAGTCGGTTACATCACGCGCAGTTCGGAACACTTCGGCTACATCATTTCGGGTGGCTTGAACTTCAGTTCGCTCGTCACAATTCGAGGTGGCTCGAAGACGCAGAAGCAGGCCGGCGCGAAGCCAGGTAATCCTCAAGGCAACCAGCCCAAGTCAAAGATCAAGGGTGACCCGGTCAACATCGCCAACGGCAACGTCACTCGCGATGAGAATGACATCCAACTGCCGGGAATCGGTCTGCCGTTGGATTTCACGCGACACTTCGATACACAATCGACCAGCGACGTCGGCTTCGGTCCTGGCTGGGTCCACAACTACAGCGACATCCTCACCTTCCCTGAAGACGGTTCGATTATCTGGACGACCGCGCTGGGTTATCGCTTCAATTTCGCACCAGATGGCCAGGGCGGCTTCGTGACGCCAGACAATCTTTACGGTACGCTCACCGCCTTGGATTCGGGATTTCGCTACCGCGAAAAGGACGGCATGATCCACGAGTTCGATGCGCAGGGCAAGTTGCAGGCCATTCGCGACCGGAATGGCAACGCTCTCACGCTGGCTTATGACGAGGTCGGCCAACTCGAAGCAGTCATCGACGAGGATGCTCTGTACCGCCGCCTGACTTTCACTCACGAAGGTGGCCGGATTACCTCTGTCAGCGATTTCACGGGACGGACTTGGAACTACGCTTACAACGCCGCAGGCCAGTTGAACAACGTTGTCGGACCCGCTGATTTTCAGACTCCCGCCACTGTCGTCAGCTATGACTACTTTCCCACGAGCGACGCCAGTTTGGGCGGATTCCTGCGCCAGATTATCCAACCCGATGGCGGCATCCTCCGCTACAGTTACTACCCCGATGGCCGCGCCTTCCAGATCACCAATGCCGAGGGTTACTCCGAGACTCTCTTCTACAATCTGTTCCGTACCCAGACGAGTTTTATCGATGAACGCGGAAACGAGAGTCTCTCCACGTACAATCTCGCCGGCAACCCGGTGAAGGAAGTACATCCGGACTTCGGAACCGAGAGCTGGATGTGGGGGCACGGACTGTTACTCGCCCATTCAGACGTCTTTGGCCAGATCGAGACGTCCTTCTACGACGCTCGGGGCAACGTGATCCAATCTATCGACAAAGATGGCAACGTCACCAGTTTCAGCTACGAACCGGTGTTCAGCCGACTGGCCAGCGAGATTCAGCCAGGAGGCCGCGTCACTCAATTCCACCACGACGACGCGGGCAATGTGACCGAGATCATCGACGCCGTCGGAAACGTGACCAGCATGGCCTATGATTCTCGCGGCTTGCTGCAGTCGCGGACCGCGCCGCGCGGCACTCTCACTCAAGAAGCCAACGACTACACCACCACTTTCACCTACAACGACGCCGGTCAGACGCTGACCACTTCGACCGACCTGCCGTCCGTCGTTTGGAATGATTACGACAACCGCGGCAATCTGATTTCGACTACCGACGCCAACGGCATCACGAGTTACTTCGCCTATGACCTGCTCGATCGCCTGGTCCGCATCACTGATGCCCACAATCAAGACATGACGATGTCTTACGACGTTGCCGGGAACCTGATCGCCACGACCGACACGCTCGGTCGCACCTCCCATTTTGCCTTCGATCTGCGGCAATACCAGGTTCAGGCTACTGCTCCAGACGGCACGATTACGCTTCACACGTACGACGCATTGGGCAATGTGACGCGTTCGACCGACGAGCTAGGTCGGGTGACGCAATACGGCTTCGACGGCCGCAACCGGCAGGTGGACACCGTTTACCCCGACGGTACCGCGACACAAACCTTTGTTGACGGCGGTGGCCGCGTGGTTTCCTCCCGGGATGCCCGTGGCAATGCGGTCCACTATGGTTACGACGTTCTGGGACGTCTGGTGACTGTGACCGACGCATTGGGACAGACGACGCGGCACTCCTATGATGCCGTCGGCAATCAATTGACGACAACCGATCGCCGCGGCGCCGTCACGACGACCACCTATGACGTACTCGACCGCGTGACGCAGATACGCGGCCCTGAAAACCTGGTCCTCACCGTAGACTATGACGCCAATTCCAATCCTGTTCGCACGACTCGCTATGATGTCACGGGTCTTGGTACGATTCCCAACGATCCCCGCACGCTGTCCGCGGCTCTGCAGAGGTCGTGGCAGACGACTTACGATGTACTCAATCGTTCCATCGAAGTGGTCGACGCGGCGGGGCAAGCGAGCTTCACAGCCTACGATGCTGGCGGCCGCGTCATCCAGACCACGGACGAACTCGGCCGTCAGACGTTTTTCACCTACGATCGATTGAACCGGCTGGTAACCGTCACGGATCCGCTCCTGGGACAGGTCACGTCCAATTTTGACGCAGTGGGCAACATACTCTCGGTGACCGACCAGCGGGCGCAAACGACGCAATACCAATATGATCTTCGCAATCGCCCGATTTCCAGCACCGACGCCTTGAACGGGATACGAACCACGCTGTACGACGCGGTCGGCAATGTCCTGGCGGTGACCGACGAACTGGGCAGGACGACACGCATTGAATACGACGCCCGTGACCGCCAAACCAGTGTCGTTGATGCCGCCGCGGGTCGTACGGGATACGCCTACGATGCCGTTGGCAACCTGGTTCGCACCAGCGATCCGCTCGGCCGTGTGACGGTGTCGAATTACGATCCGCTCAACCGGCTCAGCGGTCAGGTTGATCCCTTTTCCAATGGGACCGCCTACGATTATGACGCCGAAGGAAATCTGGTCCGCGTGAGCGACAAACGGGGCAACGACTGGCAGTACCGTTTTGATTTGCAGGGCCGGCCCATTGGAACAATCGATCCGGCCGGCGGCACGACCGTGACAACCTACGATGCCTTGGGCAATGTGATCGCGACAGTCGACTCGCTCAACCGCGCGACACACTATGAATACGATCGCCTCAACCGCCGCACTCGAGTCATCGACCCGTTGAACCACCCTACCGATACCGCCTATGACCCGGTGGGCAATATCGTCCGCGTGACCGACGCGCTGGGACACGTGACCAACATCGCCTATGACGGCTTGAACCGGCAAATCGAGGTGCACGATCCCGTCGGCGCGACAACACAGACCGGCTACGATTCGGTCGGAAACGTCACCAGCGTCACGGACACCAATGAGAACACGACGTTCTTCACCTATGACGCCCTCAATCGCCTGGTCTTCCAAACCAACGCTTTAAATCTCAGCCGGATCTTTCAGTACGACGCCGTCGGCAATCTTATCGCCGAGACGGACCGTGATGGCCGAACCCGCGACTTCAATTACGATGTGCTCGACCGCCGGACCTCGGAGCGCTGGCTTGGCGCCGGAAGCGAGATCATCAACTTGCTTTCATATACGTATGATGCAGCCAGTCAGATGGTTTCGGCACGGGACGATGATTCGGCATACCGCTACACCTATGACGCCCTCGGAAGTGTCCTGACAGTCGACAATGCTGGAACACCCGGCGCACCGGCTGTTGTGTTCAGCAATACCTACGACGCCAACAGTAACCTGCTGAGTCGCAACGAGACGATCGACGGTCAAATACACGCGACCAACACCTACGTTTACGACACGCGTAATTGGATGACCCGCGTCACCCAGTCCGGCCCGGGTGTCGTCGACAAGCGCGTCGATCTGACCTATGACGCGGCTGGTCAATGGGATCGCATCACTCGCTTCGCCGATCTCGCGGGCACGCAGCAAGTCGCGTTAAGTGATTACACATTCGACAACGGCGGCCGGCTGATCCAATTGACCCACACGCACAATGCCGCGACGATCAACAATGACACCTATACCTTCGACGCCGCCAACCGACTGACCAGCTTCACCACGCTGGATGGAACAAGCCACTATGGCTACGACGATTCCAACCAGCTTACTGCCGCTGACCATACCTTCCAAACGGACGAAAACTACACCTACGACGACGGCGGCAACCGCACTAACGCCGGCTACCAGACCGGACCGAACAATCAACTGTTGTCAGACGGGACAATCAATTATGTCTACGATGGAGAGGGCAACCGCATCCAGGCTTCGAACATCGTGACTGGAGAAGTGACTGAATACGAATGGGACTTCCGCAATCGGTTGACCCGGGTCGTGGCCAAAGACGTCAGTGGCGCTCTGGTGCAGGATGTGCATTATACCTACGACGTCTTCGACCGCCGCCTGGCCAAGTCCGTCGACAGCGACGGTGCTGGCCCGCAGCCGTTGGAGATAGACCGATTCGTCTATGACGGCGACGAAATCGCCCTGACGTTCGACGGTGCGGGAAATCTGACACACCGCTACCTGCGCGGACCGGTCATCGACCAGATCTTCGCCGACGAGAACGCCATGCAGCAAGTGCTCTGGCCGCTGACGGATCATCAAGGGACAGTTCGAGACCTGGTGAACTCGGCGGGAGTTGTGGCAGATCATCGAACGTATGACAGCTTCGGACGGCTGACGGACCAGACGAACGCGGCGGTGGACTACATGTTTGGGTTTACCGGTCGGGAGTTGGACCAGGAGACGGGGCTGCATTACTACCGGGCGCGCTATTACGATTCGGCCATCGGTCAATTCGTGGGTGAAGATCCCCTTGGATTCCAGTCGGGAGATACGAATCTACACCGCTATGTGGGCAACCAGTCCACGCAACGGACGGATCCGTTTGGACTGAAACAGCAGCTTCCGCAAAATGGGCATTCCCTTGATGATCCTGACTGGAAGAACGATCTCCGCAGAAATTTGGACCACAGTTCGAAGGCATGGAAGGAATGGAATGAGATCAGGAAGAGCCACCAGTCCGAATACTCAAGCTACTCCACGGATCCGCGGCGATATTTTCCGCATGATTCGATCGAATACCAGATGTGGCTGGAAGACTTCCATGTCTCTGATGAGTATGTTTATCTTTACGAACAAAATGGAGGCGTGGTTGACGAGACTCATTACGTGCTCGATCTTATTTCCTTAATCGACGGTGTTGGCGCAGTTGTTGGCCTGGCGAAGGTGGGAGGCAAAGCAATCGTCGAATTACTCTTGGAAAGAGCGACTCGCAATTCCGTCAAAGAATCGCTAGAAGTTGCCGCGCGTATGGAGGCCTACAAGACATTTCGTGATCTTCCCAGGGGGACCACTTCTCGAATAGAGATCCAAAAACTGGTGCAACAGGCCCCTCGGACCGAGTCCGCCGCGGTGAAAGCAATTAATCCAACTATCGACGGAACAGCCGGACTTGCTAAACGGCCGGACATTATACACTACGCAACACGCTTTGCCGAATCCGAAATTGGTCAAAAAGGGGTCGTCTTTACCTTTAAGAGCGGCGATAAATCCGTGAGAACCTTGGTCCAGGTACAGGTCGGTACCGCGGAAAATCCACAAGTGGCGGAATGGGTCATCGATCAGGCTGGTAATGTCACCCATGAGTTTATAAAGGATGGCGTCATCGACGGCGTCGTTGCAAATGCCAAATGACTTTAAGTGCGACATCTGCTTCCGCACTGCTAACGGTCCGCGAGAAAAAAAGCGTCGCAGAATAGGACTGAGCTCATTGAATCGAACCGCTCGTCATGACTCGCAGCAGGATCGCATCCAGCGATTCGCGCCCGTGTCGCGTCAACAATTTGCTCGTGAGGTTCGGTCAATGGCGTTATATTCAACTCGACATCGTCAAGCTAAGACGGACAATCCGCGGAAAAAGTGTCAGATTGTGGGACTCATTCGTCAGGCTTCAACTGGTTCCACCCCTGGTAATACACCTCATAATAGTCGATTACGATAATAGTCGATTACGGAAAGCGGCTTGATTGCATTATAAGTTTGAGAAGCACGGCCGAGGGGCGCAATCAATGGGAGTGTTTAAATAATCTCGAAGCGATTACGCCCTTCACTGGCGTCTGGCTGGTCTATGATATGTTCCAGCGCGAAAAGATTTGGACAGGTGTAATCTCCCAAATGGCAGCTCTAAGCAGCGCGCCTCGGTCACATCGACCGGAGCATCGGAAGATCCAATGCTTGATCGCAATGAATGCTGTATCATTTTGTGTCATGCACCTCGTACTCGCAGTCCCGATCACAAACACGCGCGGTCCGCAGTACGTGGAAGCCGCACTCGCCGCGATCCACGCCGCAAATCCGAAGCGGCTTCCCGTCACTTTGATCATGGGCATGTGTGGTCCACACCACGGCCTCCAGTGCGAGTTCCCGCCGAAACTTCGCACTGTCATTGAGGGACAGCTTGCCGCTGCATACCCGGACTGCCAGTTCAAACAACTTGATGAAAGTGACGCCCCCGTCCACAAAGATCACGCCACGTGGACCACGACGCTTCGGCTCAATCCAGATCTTCTCTTCCTAAAGACTGCGAAAACTTTCGAGGACACCCTCAACCGAGAACTCGCCGATCCACTGGCGACACTTTTGACGCTGCTTCATGCTGAGCAGGGAAAATCGCTCTCCACGCAAATTCGCATCGATATTCGGCCTGCTGCCCACAAGGCAATTCGACGAGCGGAACGAGTCGCATGGATCCTCCAATCCAAGACCTTCGAGAGATTTCCTGGGTTCTCGCAGTGGTACGCGACACGAAAACGTTCTGGTAAGCTCTGGAACCGTACGATCGCCGCGATTGCGGGGTTCATTGCGACGGGCGCTATCCGGCCAAGACATCCTGTAGCCGATCAAGTTGAATCGCCATTCGTTTCACATCAAAAACTGAAGGACCACCTTTTCGAAGTGACGATTCAAGTTAATGTGTCTGGCCCCATGCAGGCAGAAGATGCCGCCCGGCAAAGACTCACGGAAGTCGCAGGCGGATTTGCTCACTTCTTGCCGAGTCATCTCGCCGAGTGGGAACTGTCTCCCGTTCGCAAAGTCGCCAATCGGAAGCATCCGATCCGAGTCCGGCCATTCCTTCTTTCGATCTCGGAAGTTGCTCTGCTCTGGCATCCACCGACCGAATCTGTCCGAACAGAGGCTCTTGCGACCGTTACGCATCGCGAATTGGAGCCGCCAGTCGACTTGCCGACACAAAAAGACGATTCGACAGTCGCTGTGCTTGGTGAATCGGTGTTTCGTAACCGTTCCAAGCGATTCGGATTACTGCTCGATGACCGCCGGCGCCATCTGGCACTGCTCGGGAAAACGGGCATGGGAAAATCGACGTTGCTCCTGCAAATGATAGCGTCTGATATTGCAGCCGGACGTGGTGTTGCCCTTATCGATCCGCATGGGGATCTGTTTGACGCTGTTGTGAAGACAATTTCGAAGCACCGGACGAATGATGTCGTCCTCTTCGATGCGGGGGACCTGACTCACCCCATTTCGTTCAATATGCTCGCGTGCGATGACCCATCCACTCGTCCGCTGGTGGCATCCGGAATCCTGTCTGCATTCAGAAAACTCTACGCCGAAAGCTGGGGACCGAGGCTCGAGCACATTCTCCGAAATTGTCTGTTGACGCTGTTGGAAGTGCCGGGATCGACACTACTCAACTTGCAACGACTCCTCATTGACTCCCGCTATCGCTCGATGATCCTGCGATCGGTGCATGATCCTGTCATTCGTCAGTTCTGGGAGCAAGAATTTGCTGGCATGCCTACGAAACTTCGAGCCGAGGCGATTGCCCCGATCCAAAACAAGGTTGGACACTTTGTGACCAATCCGATCCTCCGCAATATCATCGGACAATCGACAAGCCGGTTGAACCTTCGGAATATCATGGACGACGGCAAAATACTCCTGTGTAATCTCAGCAAGGGACGCATCGGGGACGATGCGTCGATGCTTCTGGGATCGTTTCTGGTCACGGCGATTCAAATTGCGGCGATGAGCCGAGCGGACACCTCGGAAGAGGAACGGCGTGACTTCTTTCTAACAGTCGACGAGTTTGGCTGCTTTGCGACGGACTCTTTTGCCTCCATCCTCTCTGAAGCCAGGAAGTACCATTTATGTCTCACAATCGCGAACCAGTACCTCGCCCAGATCCCGGAACCCACCTTAGCATCAGTTTTTGGCAACATCGGTAACTTGCTTGTGTTTCAGATTGGTGCCCAAGACAGCGAAGTTCTCTCCGAGCAACTTGGAAGCGAAATTACGCCACAGGACCTGCTCACGGTCCCGCGTTACCATGCATATGCCCGGATTCTCATCGACGGTCACCCATCTCGCCCTTTCTCCATGCGGACGCTGCCACCATCCCGCGTTCCGTTCGATCCACTGCGTGCGGAGATCATTCGACGTGTCTCACGGCGTCGGTTCACGAGATCTCTGCATGATGTGGAGCAGCACATCGCCCGAGAGATGGGAGTGTAGGGAGCGCCAATTTAGGTTGAGCCCTAATTGATGCGATGTTCGCCAACTTGCTTTTTTGCCGTTTCGGGGACTGATCTACGTCCCTCAATGGTCAAAACTCGTGGTCCGTGGTTCCCGTCGGCTTCTTTTTTGTCACCGGAAGTGATCGGATTGTCTTGTTTCTTGCCCGTCACCGCCGATTTCAAGGCTTCCTGCTGCAACTGTTCGTGCCAGGTATGCAAGATATCGGACGGCCTATGCCACATGTGGATCAGGCCGCCCGGTGTGAGTCGCAACTGCAGGTAAAACTGAATCACTTCGAGTATCTGCGAGAGTGTGTTTCCCAACGCAGAGTGCAGCCAAGCGGTCAGAATCAGCACCCGATTACCCAGCATCGAACCAAGCAACGCCGTGGTGACCTTCGGCTCAACTTTCTTGGAGACGCTAGTTTTGGAGGACCGGCCACAGTGCCAATGGATTGCATTGTTTCGTACATCCAAATAAGAACAGTTGATTCCCAAGAAATATGCAATATTGGGTGGCCGAAAATGAATTAGGTTGTTCCTCGGCCCCCTTGGCCATTGCAAATCCTTGACCCTCCGGGATCTGGATCAAGAGCTCCATGGGTGCTCCGCACGAACAAATATGACTTTCCGGATCTTGTAACCAGAAGGGACTACCGAACAACTGGAGCCCGAGATCACTTTCGGTCGGAGCAGGATTCAAGGTAACGAATTGTTGAACTAGTCTTGATTCGTTGCGAGTCGAAGTAATCGCTTGCGACGGAGGGAGCAGTCTAACCAAGTAGTGACCGTCAGTGGTGCGCCAGTACTCTGGTGGCAATTTCTCGATTCGGGCGATGCGATCGAAAAGCGTGTAGTCAGCGTAGATCGTCCCGGCGATGTCATCATGTTCGCGACATGCAAATATCTGCAGCCGACTACCCTGTTTGAAAACACCAGCATCGGTCTCGGGGAGAATGACTTCAATAAACGCGATCATTTCCGCGTTGCACAAATTGCATCGAGGCCAACTGTCGCCCACAGGAATGCCAGGATTGCCACCGACCTGGCCGCACGCGCCTGTTTGATTAGCTGAGAAATTGACCCGATATGCCGACATAATGTTGTACCGCCTAAAACGGTTTAGGTCTTTCGCGATGGTGGTGTGGACTCTAACGTGGGATGGTCATCATGGTATCCGCAACAATCAGTGCCCCGACAGCATGGGCCCCTGCGCGACCAGTCGGTGTCGTTTGAGGGCATCGTCGTAGCAGATTCTGCAAACCAGCTTCCAGTCAGCGAATGAATACAATCTGTCAGACCCTCGGCGTCATTCAAGAGGATTAATTCGCACGCCTCGCACATTGCCGTCTCGTAGTCGTCAGCATCAGTATCGACGTCAACTCGCGCGTAGCCGAGGCCTGATTCCTTGAGCAGGTGGCTGCAGATCATGCGTCCGTCGATGCACGAGTGACGAGGGCACTTTACTGGCGCATGCATGATAGAATTCTCATTCTCGGGTGACCCCGACGGGCCTAACGAAACGCGAATTAGACCCCGACTGTCGTGGGGTCTAATTTTTATCTTGTTAGGTATCAAAATCACATTCAAGTTTTCGGGTCCGATTCCACCGCACGACTACTATTCGCCAACCATCTTTGCGTCCGAGTTCGTGCCAGAACGATGCGCCGTCGGCCATGTCGGCGAACTCGCCATCAAACGCTGGAACTGCCCAATAAGTGCGTTTCTGAAGTACCGCCGATTCGTGTTCAAACCGCTTTGCGACGATAGGCGGGACAATAACCACAGCGCTAAATGACCAAGGTTCGGGGAACGGGGTATTGATCACACGGATCGTCTTCGAGCGTAGGCCTGGCGGTTCACATTTTGCGAGTCTCGCAAGGAGGAACGCCGCCAATCTATCGTCGAAGCTGTCGCGAGCGGTCAATTCGACCAATCGTCCACTCCCCATGTCTGCAATCACGGACTCAAACTTGTGGGCCGGAGTCGAAATGGTGTAGCGAAATACGGATTTTCCGCCGACGTTACATTCCATCCCCTTGGATCGCACATCTTTAAGTAACTTCGCGAAGTCCAGCATGTGTCTTCCTGCCGTACGAAACCCCTAAGTTAACCCGCACGTGCCGCGCGAGTCACCATCAATTCTATCCCAAACCCGGCCGCGGCGCTCGTCGGTCTGAACCACTTGTTCAAGGTAGCAGCTATCGCGGCAGTGGTGTACGTTCTCTAGTTTGAACGGCTCTTCTCGCTGATCGTTGCTCACTGATTCCGTTGTTGAGGTTGACTATACCGCTCCATCGGGTGTGGAACAACGTGCATTTCTAAGCTTGGTCAATGGCATACTGAAGAGAGCTTGGCGCGTTGTAGGTTGATCTGCTTCAGACTGGCGCGCGAAGTGACTCAATAAGGACAGTTTGCCATGCCCTGCAAGACTGCGGTCGTCCAACAGGGGTATTCCAAGCGTGGAAAGCGATCAATGGTGCTCGACGTAACCTATTGAGGGGAAAGGCACATGGCTCGACGGAGCCGTGATGTGACCAGACGAAGGTACGTCGGATGGCCTGAGATCTCATTTTCAACTATCGTCTAAATTACTAGACGATAGCTCTTGACCGTCCGTTCTTCGTCGCTTATCGTCTACATAACTAGACGACAAGTGTTTGATCCAACCAGGAGGAATTCCGATGGTTCGGCCAGCTTCAAGATATCCAACCGAATTGGAGCTTCAGATTCTGAAAGTGCTTTGGCTGCAGTCGCCGCTACTTGTTCGCGACGTTCAGGCAGAACTCGCCAGAGATGGGCGAAATCTCGCGAAGACATCCATTATTACCACTCTCAACACGATGGTGACGAAGCAATACGTCTTGCGAGAAAAGCAGGGGAACACATATTTGTTCGCTCCAAGAATCACAGAGAGTGAAGTCGGAGATCGCGTGCTGGGGGATGTCGTGGACCGCGTGTTCGATGGCTCAACATCTGCCGTGCTGCTCAAGCTGTTTGATGTGAAAGACGTCAATTCCGACGAACTGAAAGAGTTGCGCAGGATCATTGATCGTAGGTTGAAGGATGAGTAGGTTCTGGATCGAGATCGGAAAAAAGACCAGTCATTCGGAGCAATCGAAATGAACACTCTGTCGTGGATTGTTGATCCCTCGTTTACGACGAGGATCACGGTGGCTTTGCTGCATTTCCTTTGGCAGGGGTGTGCTTGCGGCTTGCTGGCGATCGTTTGTGGATGGCTGTTCCGTAGAGCATCCGCACGCTCTCGATACTCCCTGAACGTTGCGACGATTTTTCTGATGGCGGCTTGCCTGCCAGTGACGTTCTTCCTTGTCGGAAGTTCCGATGCCGCCCTCGATCGGTCTGCATCGGTTCAGAATGCGGATGAAGCGACAGCGTTTCCTTTCTCGAACGCCGAACTTCCGTTCTGGCCAAAGGAACAAGCTGTTCCGGACTTTCCTGACGTTGTGGGAGCGGAAGAGACTTTTGTCGCATCAATTTCCGCGGCTGAGTCTGGCAGGAATGCTCTGCGAGTCGATTCAATCGAAGTGTCTTCTACTGTATGGATGCCTTCTACCTCATCAATGCTTGCAGCCAACGCATTCCCTATGCTATCGCGGTGGGTCGCCGCTCTGTACCTGACCGGTGTCACTTTGATCCTCGGACGACTGTTGCGTGGTTTGTGGGGCGGTCATCGTTTGCGGAAGATGGCCAACGTCGTCAAGGATCCCGTGTTGCTAGAAATGGTGACCAAATTGGCTCATCGGCTGGGGCTCAATATTGTACCGGCTGTTGCGTGGTGTGAGCAGATTTCCATACCGGTCGTTGTCGGAATCGTCACTCCCATGATTTTGTTGCCGATGGCCGTTGTGAGTGGCCTCACTCCCCGTCAGCTGCAAGCACTGATGCTACATGAGTTGTCGCATATCCGTCGCTACGACCCGATCGTCAATCTGCTCCAACGAATCATCGAAGCAATCCTGTTCTTTCATCCCGTCGTGTGGTTCGTCAGTCGCCGCATCAGCATCGAGCGGGAACATGCGGCAGATGACATGGTGTTGGCGACCGGGTGGGACCGGCCGCTTTACGCGGACACGCTAGTTTGCGTGGCGGAACTCGCATCTTTCATTTCCGGTTCGGACGCAGCCCGCCATGCCACAGTCCTCGGTGCTGTGGGGACGAATCCGACAGAATTCAAACTTCGTGTCCTCCGGCTGTTAGGAGACTCCTACGCACCCAAGTTGGACCTGTCGCGCGCTGCCATCCTGGTGACACTCTTATTCTTTGTCACGGGAGGAGTGTTTGCCTGGTCACAGATTGACAAACATGAAACAAGAGATGTTCGCAGTGAGTCGGCCGATGTCATCGAAGCCGAAACCACGCCGGCACCTGTTGTTTCAAAGCCGAACGGCACACCGGTTCCATTGCGAGCCGAGCTGCCATTGGGGCCATTCGGCGGAACTTGGGCGGTCGATTCGCTTGAGTCTGAGTCCGAGACATTGAAGATCGAGTATCCCCAGCAGCGATGGCGCTGGACGATCAAGGGGGATGAAGTCGTCTGGGGACGAGAGGGGCAGCAATGGAAGCTGACTGCGAAGATCGATCCCTCCATGACGCCGAAGCAAATGAACCTCACGTTTCTCGATGGTCCGCACAAGGGCAAGACAAGTCTGGGTATTTACGAATGGACCGGCGATGAAGGGAAGAACCTAAGAATTCGGATGCAAGATCCTGAAGCGAGAGTCGGGCGACCGACTGGCTTCGAGATGAAGGCGGGAAGTCAGACTTCGTTGGTCACACTTCGTCCCATCGCGCCGGTTGATCCCGTGAAGGAGCTGGCTTCGTTTCAGGGAACGTGGTGCTTTGACATTCTTCAATTCCGAATCTGGCCCGAGCCAATCGGGATTGGGACGGACAGCAACGGACGCAAAAGTGAGAAGCGGATGGTGGTCAAGGGAAATCACATCACTTGGACCGACAGGCAAGGCGAACAAATAGTTGTCGAATTCAAGATTGATCCATATCAGACTCCGAAGCAGATCGACTTCACGTTCCTCACAGGCCCAAATCGGGGAGCCAAGTCAATCGGAATCTATGAACCGCAAATGGGAAACGACAAGTTCCTTTGGCTCTGCATGACGAATCCTGGAACGAACGCCACGCGGCCGATTGATGTTTCGTACTCGGGTAAAAAACAGCAATCGATGATCGGCATTCATCAGGTCGCGCCTCCTGAAAAGCTCTCGAATGCGAAAACACTCGAACGATTCCAAGGCGTCTGGAAAATGGCTCTTTGCGATTCAACGCTCAAGACGTTTGGCGCTCGACAGCAGGAAATGTCGAATTGGCAATGGACGATCAAGGGTGATGAAATTCTCTGGAGACGAGGGGCTGATGCGTGGAAACTGAAGCTCGAGGTGGACCCGTCGAAGCGGCCAAGGGAAATCAACCTCACTTACCTCACCGGTCCGCACAAAGGCGAGAAGTGTCAAGGCATGTATGAGTGGGGTGCCGTGGATGGGCAGAGTCTGATGATCGCCATTCAGGATCCTGGATCGGATGCTCCGCGGCCGACGAGATTTTACATGGACAGTTCCGTGAAGACCGGGCTGATGATCCTGGAACCGAGAAATCCGAATGCATCCGAACGGATCATCGGCGACTTCCAAGGAGCCTGGACGCTCAGGAATTTCGATACCGGCAAGAAAAATGACAATAGTTCGTGGCCGCTGCCCTTGGGAAAAGGACCTGACAACTTCGGCGAAGGGAGTGAATTCCGGTGGACGGTGGACGGAAAGGAGATTACCTGGACCAGCCCTGCGGGTCAGGAGATCAAGGCCTCGTTTACGACCAACCCGGAGATGCGTCCGAAGCAGATCGACCTCACGTTTTTGAGCGGCCCCAACAAGGGCGAGACCTGTCTCGGTATCTACCATCGTGGCGACCTGGATGAAAACATGCTCTGGCTCTGCATGGCAGACCCGGGATCGAAGACCGCCCGACCAAAGAACTTCTCGTACCAGTTCGGTGAAGGCCGTTCGGTACTTTCGCTTTACCCGTTCGAGCCAACTGCTCGGCGAGCAGCCGCAAACTCGCAACCGAAAACACTGCCGAGTGTTGAACCTGTTCCCGTACCGATTGAAAAGCCGAAATCGAATGCAAGTCTCGAATCTGTTCCGGTACCGCTGGAGTCACCGGCGGCGAATGAGTTGGCTCTCTTTCAGCGGGAATGGAAGTTTGACAGATGCTGGTCTGAGAAGTGGCGTGCCGAGGCTGATGAGGTCAAAAAATGGCGATGGTCGGTTAAAGGGGATCAGATTTTCTGGTCTGGGCCGCGTGGCGAGGTTTCGAAACTGGCTTTGGCAATTGATCCGTCGAAGTCGCCCAAGCAAATCGACTTCACGTTCCTTGACGGTCCACATCAAGGTGCGAAGTGTGCGGGCATCTAAACGACCGAAGGAGAAGGTCAGGAAATGTGGATCTGTCTGCAAGACCCCGGAGCAAAGTTCGGGCGGCCCACTGATTTCCCTGGCGCTCTTTTAGAGATCAGCAACAAGGGGCGGTCCTTGATCATCTTGAAACCGGTTGAGCCGAATTCCCGTGAGAAGGAACTGGCCTCTCTTCAGGGAAACTGGTTGTTCGATCTCGTCCAGACTGATGCGTGGCCCAAACCGATCGGAAAAGGCCCCGACGTTACTGGGCAAGGCAGCGAGCGCATGTGGTCGATCAAAGGCGACAAGATCATCTGGACCAGCCCCGAAGGCAAAAACATCTGGTTATCCTTCACGCTTGACCCCACGAAATCGCCGAAACACTTTGACGTCACGTTTCTCACAGGTCCCAATAAGGGCAAGAAATGTCTTGGCCTGTACGACCGAGGCGGAATGTATGGGAAGTCGCTATGGCTTTGCTTGACAGATCCCGGATCGAACGCGGAACGACCGACGGACCTCTCTTTTGCAACACGTCAGGGTCGTTCGCTGATTGGACTCGACCCGGTCAAGCCACTCCTTCCACAAAGCCCCAGCGACACAAATCCGAATGACGAACCTGCTCCGGTTCCGACCGTCAAGCCGGTCCCAAAGGAGCTAGAACCGTTCCAGGGGAACTGGGCGATTGAACTCTGCGATTCCGTTACCAAGACGTTGGGAGCCCCGCAGTTTGAAGCTGAAAAATGGCGCTGGGCCATAAACGGTGACGAGATCCTCTGGAGCCGCGAGGGCGAAGAGTGGAAACTGACCCTCAACGTCGATCCGAACAAGTCACCCAAAGAAATCGACCTCACATACCTCAGCGGCCCGTTCAAAGGTAAAAAGTGTCTGGGTGTGTACGACTGGGAAGGAGCGGGCAGGAAGGGCCTTCGAATATCCATTCAGGATCCGGGAGCGAAGGGCGACCGTCCGAAGCAACTCGACTTGAAGAGTACAGGGCAAACGGCGAGCATCCTCCTCCGCCCGACCGAGTCGATTGACCCCGAGAAGGAACTGGCTTCGCTCCAGGGAACATGGACTTTCGTGAACGTTATGACCAAAGTGTGGCCAATTCCGATTGGGATGAAGAATAATCAAGTGAACGAGAGACGTTGGGTGGTAAAGGGGGACGAGATTTCTTGGATCGGCCGCGATGGGAACGAAGTGAAAATGTCCTTCACGATCGATCCTCAGAAGGTGCCAAGGCACATCGATGTCACGTTCCTCAGTGGTCCGAGCAAGGGCCAAAAGTGCTTGGGAGTTTACGAACGGTTGGGCGGAAAACACCTCGACATCTGCCTGGCCGATCCCGGATCAACGGCCACGCGTTCCAAGCAGATCTTCTATTCAGGCCAAGCAACTTATTCATGGATCACGCTTGAGCGGGACTCCGACTGGCCGTTGACGCAGCACAAAGCTGTCATTGAGACGGTTGAGGATACGTTTCTCCGATTCGGCAATGGCTTTGCCGTCAGCACGGATAAAGACACGAAGTACACGCGGCTCACCGACAAAGGTGAGATACTAGCCGAACGGACCGATTTGAAGGAAGGCGTTCGGGTGCGTTATGAAGTCATATCGGGCAAGAACACGGCGAAGAAAGTTGTAATCCTTCCAACCAGGCAGGACGCCGAACAGAAGTAACGATCCACCGTTGGTCGAAGAAACGGTAAGGAGGCTTGCGGTCCAAGCCCGAGTTCCCTTCGATCCACTGCGTGCAGAGATCATTCGGCGAGTGTCGAGGCGTCAGTTCACACGAAATGCCCGAGACATCGAACGAGACATCGCCCGGCAAATGGAAACCTAAAGGTTGCCAATTCAGGTTCAGCCCTGAGGGAAGCGGTGTTCGCCTGCTTGCTATTTTCCGATTTCGTGGAACGATCTACGCCGCTGCAGACGTCAAAAACGCGTGATCCGTGGTTCCAATCGGAATCTTTTTGTCACCGGCAGGCGATTGGATTGTCTTGTTTCTTGCCCGACATTGTGGCATGCTCTGTCTTCATGACCCTGATCGATTGTGACCATCGTACGAGCGTCGCCGACGCGGCCGACGAGCTTATAGCGGTTGCGGATCGGATCTTTCCGTATGCTCCCGAATTGGCGCAATTTTATGCCGCAATCGCAAAGGGACTGTGTGGGAGTTGCGATTCCATCGCCGACACGCATTTCATGGAATTCCTGTTGCCAGCCGGCTGCTCTATTGCCGTTGATGGCACATTCACCGAAGGTCCGGCACAGATCAACGTCGTCATTCCAGGGGTTGACGAGTGAATTACAGATTTCTGTGATAGGGATGTGAGTGTTACCGCTATCCGACCTCCCGATAAGTTGGCTCGAATCGTGACCAATCGAAAACGAGGACAATATTCTGCACCGTCTCCTGCCGCTCTGGTAGAATAAGCTCATGGAAACCGCACTCCACATCGACGTCGCCACTCTCGATGCCCTACACCGCCGGGCGCTCGAAGAAGTCATTGGCCGGCAGTTGTCGTCGAGCGAGCGGTTGGTTATTAACGTCTTGGAAATCAGCGTGCCGGCTATATCCGATCCTCGGCCGGTTCAGACGCTTCCCGACTGGACGAACGTGTATGAAGGTCTGAGTGATGCAGAAATCGATGCGGTCGACTCTGTTGTCAATACGCGTGCCGATCTCACCCGGGAATTCCCCTAAGCGATGGAACAAGCGATTCTCGACACGGACATCCTTTCCGAAATGCTCAATCAGAAGGACCAGCACGTCCTCGCCTCCGCACGGCATTCTCTGATCGAACATCAACGGCTCGCATGCTCTGTGATGACGCTCTACGACCTCGTTCGCAGACATCGGGAATATCACTTCAGCCCATGTTCACGCCAAAAATGCCACAGCGTACTGGTTACACGTCAGAGTTGTTGCGGAAGCAATTGCACGGGCTGATTGCCCGGCAGGCGAAAAACAGAGAAGTCCCGATGATCAAGAGTAAAGATGGTCTCGATGTGCTCGCGTTCGGCAATATACATCAACGCCGCATCTGCTATTTGCGGATTCTGATCGCGGTACGTTTCGAAGAATGTTGCGAGCCAGGGGGCAGCGGAGGCATCCATCGGTGCCAACACAAGAAATCCACGTTCCAGCATGCGAAGCAAGTTCTGCAATGCGGCGGGCGAATCCCGCACGAGATACGCGGCTTCTGTCATGACCGGCCAGCACGTCAAAAGAGGAGGTTGCAGTTGCTTGAGAATGTCCACACACGTTGCATGATACTGATCCCGAGTGGAGAGGATTGCGACAATCGGGCCGGTATCAACGAGAATAGATCTCATCGACGGCCGAATGCACGGAAATGAGCCGGGTTGGTCCCGAGATCAGTCGGCAGATTCTCCGCCACGCCAATCACGCGGAGCTCCAACGCCAGGTCATAGCAACTGGCGGTCGCCTGTCGCTCTGTCTCGGTCAACGCAACGACCGTCACGAGCACATGCTGCTGCTCCGGCAATCCCAAGTGCGTGAGTGGACGGAGAACGCCTCCTTCGACGATGGCTTCGAGAGACTGTGGATTCATGCCGAAAGTGTACACCTGGCACGAGGAAAAGGCCACAAAAACCAGCATGAATGTTTCGTGGAGCGATGGTAGGGCAGCGTCCCAAGCTCTCATCAGCGATCGTTGGTCTTGGGTTGCACTTTCCATGCACGCAGGCGTGGACCTCGGAAGACATGCGTGTTTTGCAATCCATCGCCATCGAGGAAGAATGCCACTTCAGCCCTAAGGGAAGCCATGCAACGCACTTATCATTGGCTGCTTCGGGATTTCCCAAGGCGAAGCTTTCCAAAGTACCGTCCTCGCTGACTCGCCCCACCGTGCGGGCATTTCACGCGCGGTCGTCTCTGAATATTAGAGGGCTTCTCCTATTGGGACTGCGTTCGCTTCGTCTTATCCGCTCGATTTAGTGGCAACTCAACGTAAAAGGTCGTGCCCATACCCTCTTGGCTCTCGAAGCGAATGATCCCACCTTGAGCCTTCACGGCGGCCTGCGTAGCGTAAAGCCCGAGACCATTCCCATCTTTCACCGCTTCGACTGCATTGCTGGCACGGTACATCTGGCCAAAAATGTTGCCGTATTCCTTTTTCGGAATGCCGATGCCCGTATCTTTGACGATGCACGACAGGGTCTTGCCCGCAACCTTAATTGTAAAATCGACGCGACCATGCCCCGGTTTAGCGGCTGTGTACTTGATGGCATTGCTGAGCAGGTTTTTCATCACCAACTGCGTGTAGTTTCGATCGAACATCGCCGTGGGCAGCGTAGCGGCAATCGACGTTTTCAAGGTCACTTTCATTTCATGTGCCTGGTTATTCGCTTCCTTGACGATTTCTTTGAAAAAGGCGTTCAATTCCAACGGTGCGGCCTTAATTTCTAACTGCCCCTTTTGAATGTGTGCGGCTTCCAAGAACATCGCAGCCAAGTCTTTTAGTTCCGTCGTTTCCGTTTCGACGGTCTCCGCACAGGCTTCTTTCGTCATGTCCCCGGTCCGAAGCATTTCGGCAGACCATTTCAACCCGGCAACCAGCGTATTGAGCTGATGAGCGACGGTGTGAATGACTGAGTTCTTCTGCTGATCGATCCTAGCCAAAAGCGCCACGCGTTTGTTCCAGATCTGAATCAGTGCTGCGGACAGAATGACCATCGCGAAGACCAAAAAGATGATGAACAGCAAAAATGGATAGAGTGTCTGTCGCGTCACCGTGAGGAAGTCATTGACCTTGATGTCGGTACCAATCACGGCGACCACGTTTCCACTCCCATCTTTGATCGGTGCATAACCGGTGAGAACCTGTCCGTATGAATCGGAGTAAAGGCTGCGATTCGTGAGTGGTCCATTAAACGCCTCAAATGCTTCTTCTGGCGGCGTCGGATAGTCTTGTCCAGGCCATTGCAGTTGATCCGCACCATCCGGTTCGATTTTGCCGTCGCCATTGGCATCCACATCATTCGTCGGATCTGCATCGGTGTTGGCATAGGGATTGATTGACTCGGCATCCGCGACGAACTCCAATTGCATGGGGTCAGATTGCTTCTTCCGGAAAATGTACATGAAGACGATGTTGGGATTCCCGTCTTTCGTTTTTTTGAGGCGATTGACGACGCGAGTCCATTCCGGCTTCTTCCAATCTTGTTCAATGTGCAGTGCGTCTAAGTTTTTGGCGTCAATATTGGCGGCTTGGGTGATCGCGATTGAGAGCAGACGCTGGCGGAGGTTTTCCGTCAGGAGCGTAACCGTATGTTCGTACAGCAGCCAGGAGACGCCGGCCGTCACGACGATCGCAATCAGGACGACGATGCTTCCGATCCCGGTCAGACCGCGCGAGGGTCGAGGACTGGATTGTGTGTCCATATAGGAACAGTCTATCACAAAGTCTGCTTTCGCGCAATTCGCTTATCGCATTGCCCATGCTCAGACATCGAGCAGTTCCGCGACTTTCCGGCGATTGGTGTCGAGGAGGAAATGGGCGAGACGGGGACCGGAATCCCTCCCAAAGAGGAGTTGATAGAGGTGTGTGAAGAATCGCAATTGCCGGGAACGGTTTTCCCGATCGCTCGCGTCAGTCTTCTTTGGCAAGGAATACAGCCACGTACTGAACTGATCGACCGAAATGACCGGCCGATGGCCGAGAAATCGCTTGAGTGCGCGAATCAGCCGGAGATCCTCGGGTTCGAGTGTCGCGGCGTAATCCAGATTTGGCTTGTCTAATAATTGAAATGTGTACGCCGTGTTGACGCACAGATACCGTCTCCCGTCAACTTGTAAGGCATGGGAGTCAATATAGGATTCCCCGGTTGTGGCAGGCACTTTTCGTTCGTCCGATGAATTAGACTTCAACCCCAATAGTTTCGGCACATCCTTCCGCACAATCTTGATGCCGCGTGGGGGATCAAGGCGAAATGTACGATGTGTCTGACCGCGGAGTGAGGTCCGAATCAGCCAGTGGCGCATATCTCGTTGGGGCAACGTCGGTTGGCAGCGAATGACTCCATCGATGCTGAAACTAGACGCACCGACTCCTGACCCACCGTAGGGCAACGTACCTCGTTCAATTCCCGGAACATGCAGGTGGGTATTCCGTAAGATGGACTCCCGCCGATGCAGAACGGCTCCTCCAATCGAGCGTTCAATGAGATTCTCGACGTATTGACTTGTTCCATAAATCGAAATGTACATCGCGTTGCGGGCATAGTGGGAATTCTCGAAATATTGGGACAGATCTGCGTCGGACTCGTAACGCTGCACGAATAGTATCGGTGCGAACAGTTCCGTGAAATTTCCTCCGGCACTCAGTGGTTTGCAAACGAGCGTCGGCTCGACGATGGCATCAGCCGTACGGATGATGCCACGCGTACTTGGATCGAGCCACGCCCGATTGTCGACGAGGACTTGCTGGATACGTATTAAGTCACGCGGATCGCTAATCGGGCCCACGCGACACGTTCGGTCCCGATATTGGCCCACGCGGACGTTTGACAGTCCGTCGCGGAGTAATCGCAAAAACTGATGATACGCGCGGTGATGAACGAGAATGGCATTCGGTGCAGCGCAATCCTGTCCCTGATTATAGAGTTGCAAAGTGAGTACGGCCTCAACGGCTGCAGGAATGTCCGCATCCTGGCTGACGACCACGGGATTGTGGCCGGCACCGTTTGCAATGAAGAGTGTTCTCCGATCGAAGATCTTTCGCAATCGTTCGGCGTGGTTCGGCGTCCCCGTGAAGATGACGGCATCGGTCACCGGCCAGGTCTCTTGCGTACTGGGGTCAATCCGCAAAGCCGACCGCTCAATCAGAAAGGGGAGTCGCTCGAGTGGCGACACAATCACATTGGGGAAGAACTTGTGTATTTCCAGAAGATCAAGCAACTGGGGAAAGAGGTTTCTCAGACTGTAGGGAACGCGAAAATGGACGTCGCTCGACATGAGTGAAGGCACAAGGACAAAACAGGTCAATGCATACAATGGCTGATTTCTGGGCAGAAACGCAGCGACGGATCCAATGCGGAGTTGAAAATAGTTCTTGTTTTCGTGGAGATTTCTCAGGAGATCGAGCGTTCGGGCAGTTTCATCCTGGACGACCTCGAAACTCTCGTAGGTCAACAGAGTTTCGGTGAGTTCCTCACGATAGGATTCAATATGGTTCGCAAATTGATTGGCCCGCAATTCGACGTCGGTGAATGCCAGATGATCGTACGGCAGGAAGATCGGCGGCCGTTCCTTGCGGTGGGTCAAAGCTCCATGCCGGTGACGAGGGGAAGCAGCAGTCATCAACGGAATGCAGAGAGTCAGACCTCAGCTTTCGGGAAGTACACCATGAGAAAGATCCCAGCGAGTGCCAGCCCGATTCCCAGATATTGCAGTGGGGAAACTTTGCTCCATTCCTGAAAGATAATCAGACCCATTGCAATCGTTGTCACTGTAAGCAACGAGTCGATTGTTCCTGAACTGATGGTGACACCAAGTCGCATGGTCACAAGTCCGAATGACAAAAAGACCAAGGGTGAAACCAACACCACGAGGACCAGCCAAATGGAGAGCTTGTCTGCCCCACGAGCCCATATCGTACTCACGGCATTGGCAAGCAAGGCGATGGCGACAGCACCCACCACAGACAGGCCGATGGGAAGCGACTTGATCATGCGACCGAGAATACCAGTTTTCTTGCTGTTTGTGAAGCCAATGTATAGTAACGTTTGCAAACCGCCATGAATATGCTATACTGTGTACCATACATGCTCACAAACATCCCCATCTGACTCGATGCGTCCTACCAGTCCTTGCTAGACATAGAAGCAAATAATGGACCGGCACTGACTTCCATACCGCATCAGTTGCTTTCTTCCACACCGCGATGAAGCCTCTCGCTCCCTCCACGGGCACTGTCACTTCCACCCTACCGTGGGACGACTGGCTGTGTTCAACCAACGGTTACGGAAACAGAGTTCTGACGGCGATTCTGCTTCTGATCGTCGCTGCGGCCCTACTTAGTACCGCGTGCTGGATCACGCACCGGCTGCGCGTTTTTCTCAGATCAGGCTTCTGGCGAAACGGCCATTTCTGGAAGTATGGCCCCATGGGACGAGCTATCAGAGGATTGGATCCGGAAGAACGGCAATCATCACTGTCGTACGGGAAGAATCGGTATTTCTAGCCTGTGATCTTAGAACTTGCAGACATCACTTGCAAACGCACTCAATGCTCCTTGCCAGAGAGGGAATATGTGTCGTCAACTGTCGATCCACGCGACGTTCTTCTGCCAAGAAGAACTGAATTCTTGGCTTGAGCATAGGAGAATCGAGGGGTCGACGAATTTTTGTTTTGTTGGTGAGCTTGGGTGGGGGATTTGGTGAGCTACACTTTGCGGCAGATGAACTCCAGCCTTCCTTTCCGGCCAGACTCCGATACTTTTCAGAACTTCCGACAGCTTTGGCTGGAGGAGCTCGGCGAAGCACTTACCTTTGAAAAAGCCGAGGCATTGGGGACAGGAGTGTTGATCATCGTTGCACTGGCCGCAAGGTGGAGGAGGTCCAGGCCAATCACACCGTCCTGATAGCTGGGCGATCCGTACCCTATTGACAGTGAACGTTATTGACTTTCTGATGTCAGAACCAATAGACTCGGCGCGGCATGAACCTATATCATGCAATTCCGCTTCGAAGCCTATGACTGATCGCAAACTGGATGAAGCCGGCAGAATTCCAGGTCTGAGCCTCGAGGAGTTGGTGGAGGCTCGCGAGGCCTTCTTCGGAGAGCGGCAGGGAATTCCCTACGACGAATTCATCCAGAAAACGCAGGCATCCTATCAACCAATCGATTTCGAGGAATATGCCCGGGCTCAGAACTTTGTCGACGCATTGCGTCTTCTGCAGTTCATGTCCGAGATGCGGCAAAATGCCGAACGACTGATGACCCCGTTGGAACGGAGCAATCATCTCCTCATGCTGGGATGTGGCCAAGGCAGATTGCTCGAAGTGTATGTCCCGGCGGCCCGATTGCTTGGCATTGAATCGATCACTCTCAACGACCTGATTCCGGCCCATGTCGAACAGGCGCGAGCGAAAGCAAAGGATCTCTTTGGCCGAAAACTCCAAGACGCCGGTGTGAAATTAGATTTTGTTACCGGTGATTTTCTGACGGCAGCATTTCACAGGCGGTACGATCAGATCATTTCATTCTGGTATGTGAGCGCGGAACTGCTCAATCCCGAGTCCGAGTTGGCGCTGCGGCAGCATCGAACAGCCATTTATCGAAAACTCCATGAAACACTTGTCCCGAATGGGACGCTGTTTGAGGATATTCCAGATCCAAACCAACCAGGCTATTACGACATCGCGACACATGTGACAAAACACGTGCTGCAAGAAAGAGGATTAATGGGAAAATCGAGTGCAAACTTGCTACTGAGCAACTGGAAACACGAGCAAGACGCCAACCAGGGCTTTCCGTATCAACTCCGATACGTGCCGCGCAATGGAGCCGATCAGAATGAAAAAGACGCGGCGGGATTTGCGTACGTCCGTACCGAGCATGAGAACGTTCCGGCGTCGTCGCTTGTCGGAACGGGACTTGTGCAGTCGGCGTTGGATGAGCGCGGGGCAACGATTGAGAATGTCGTGAGCGTGCTGCGGCAAATGCTCAGTATCCGAACAGTCACGTATCCTGACTCCAGCGATCCGGCCATCAAACGGCGGAAAATGACTCTTTGGAGAGCGGAAAGAACGCCTTAAGCGGACCGTTTCCAGAGTTCCCGAAACAGCGTTTTCACGGTTTGGGCTTCGGCTTTGTCCCGGCGGAGCGTCCCTTGCGGGAGATCGAGGTCGAAGCTCATCACGAGGTCTCCGACGACATTGATATTCGCCTTGATATCGAAATCCGGAAGTAGTTTTACATGCGTCAATGATCCTTCGTACTGTTTCTTGTATTCTCGATCTTTCGTGGTCGCGGGAGACAGGACATAGGCTTCAATTCCGGCATCAATCCGCCTCTGCACATATTTCTCGACGAATGCCGTTCCCAGACTGGCTGCGTCCAAGCCCCGTTCGAAAGCCAGGATCGGTTCACCGCACTTTTCGGCTTCCTCCAGTACTTCCAAGTAGACTTTGCGGATTCCTGACAATCCCTCGTACTTCACGATTCCCAGCTTCTGCGACAGCCGTAGAGTCGGTGGCAGAAGCGACTCCAGCTCGCGCATCAGAACTGAATTGTGACTGAGCGAGGGCGGGAGGCTGTAAAGGTCGGCTGCCCGAAATTCATCACGCTCATTAACTGAAGTATGATATACGAGGTCCTTCGCCAACAGGTGTGTGAGCGATGCGATCACGCTACCGGCAGGGAGATCAAGTAACAACTGCAAGTCGTCCTTTGTGATCGCCCCGTGTGCCAAGATCGAGGCATAGATGTCAGCAGTCTGGAGATCCAGGCCAAGAGCCGCCGCGACGGTTGAAAGGCTTACGTTCGGACTCATGGTAATGGGGATAAACGCTGGCTCGCAACGCGAACCTCATTTTCGAGAGCAGTGAGCAAACACTGCAACGGCCCGGAATACTGCCCGACGACTTTATCACGCTGCAGTGTTCGGAAAAGCGGCAATAGCTCTTGAGTGGTCTCCTGAAGATATTCGACTCGCTTCTGGACTGGAAATCCGTCGAGAGTCTGTAGATTATGCAGCCGATCTGCAATTTTGATGACAATTGCCTCGGGATAGAGCGCCCACGCATGTTCAAGTTCTCCGAGATAACTCTTCATGCGACAGTAGTTCGTGTGCCAAGTTGATTCCTTCGAGAGAACATCAACGATGTCCGCAATCGCCGGTCCAAATCGAAAAGACAGATATTCCTTGCTGATGTCACCGTCTTCCAGGCAGTCATGGAGCAATGCGGCCTCCAAAACATGCGGCTCAGACACACCTGCGTTCGTCAGCAGGCCACGGACGGCATACAGGTGACTGGTGTAGGCATCACCGGTTTTGCGTTTTTGCCCTTGATGGACGATCTCAATGAAGCTGACAGCATTCATGGCACATTGGATAGATCATCGATCGTACCGCCTGTATTCCACCAAGTGAAGCATCATTGCTTGACAGCGGTTTCGAACTGACAATTCCTATCAGAGCTCATCGAGCACCCTTAAGTGGAAGCTATCAATTGATACCGCCATGTGGCATTGTAGTCCGTGAATGGCCAAGAAAACTCATTCTGAATCGGCTATACCCACTGAGGCTGATCCGCTTCGCGAGTCCGTCGACCAACTCACGGCGGAAGTTCAGATCTTGCGTGAAGTCCTGGCTGAAATTCGCGAGGACATTTCCTGGGTCACTCGAAATGGCTTGCCAATCCAGCCCATTGAACACGTCGTCGTGAAACAAATGGCCCTCGACCCTTGCGCCAAAGACTGGGGTGCTCGGCTGGTTGTAGAACGGCATGTGAGTTCCGCCGGTTCACTTCTGGATTCCAACGTTTTGGAGCATCATGCGGCCGATCTCAAGGCAACATTCGAAGCGATTGCCCAAGGACAACTTGAAGTCGTGCTCATCGCCCTCGACGACGTTCGTGGCCAATTGATCTCCGCGATCAAACGGCCAGAGCAAGCAGTCGCAACTTCGATGTCACTCGCAGCAGAGGCCCAAACGCATGTGTCTCCGTCAACTCCGCCCCAGTCCGGTGAAAAACCGCCGAAAGGTCGTCTGTTCTGAGTTTGCCGCTTTGACTACGTCGTGATTTCAAAGTCATCCGTCTGCTTTCACACTTTAGGAATTGCGCACACTCGATAGCCGGTATAGAGTCGTCCGGCAAATTCACCTCGATGCGATGTCCTCTTTCCCTCGCCTCAAACCGCAGGAAATCTCGTTAGACCATCCGGATTCGAACAACATGTTTCGGCCGGGACCCGACAAGCCGCTCGTCGCGACACCTGCAGCAATTGACGCATACTCGCACGAGGTCATTGTCGCCTGTTGGCGGTTGCTCAGACAAAAAGCGGACGAACACCACGGGCTCGACTATCTTCAGGTTTTTGAGGATGAGACGAAAGCGGAAAATCTCTGGTTTATTGAGGATGGGCCAGGCGGGGCCATCACGGCATTGCTTCCTTCCGACTACTGAGCTCTCAATACGTCGGAGTTCCCCGGACTAGACGACGTCGGCTGGCGCTTCGTGAAAGCCAGCCGACGTTCCGGCAGATTAGATGTGTTTCTCTTCGGATGAAATCATGCCTTGCGCCCTGTTCCGTCTCGTGCCACGCTGGGCGTGCTTCGCCGAGCGTCGGTGCAGCAAAAGCCTGAGCGCACTCGCTCATTGACAATCTGTGACAGGGAGACAAGGGCATGCTCGTTTCTTTGGAGGATGGTACGTGCCGCAGTTGCGGCGGACAACTCGAGATCACAGGAGCCACGGACGTGACCCTCGAAGTTCAGTGTACCGAATGCGACGACGCCTACAATATTGAGACGGATGCCCTCAATGATGGCGGCATCACGTATTGGCCCCAGGCCGTCGCCGAGTTTGGTGAAAACTCATAGATGGAGGCTGATCATGGATCCGAACGCTACGCTCCGTGACCTTCTTGACTCCCTCAAGGCTCGGGATTGGGACCGCGTGCAGGAATTGTCTGAGTCACTCCTGGGATGGATTGAAAAACGAGGATTCCCGCCAGTAACGATCGGGCCAGCGGAACTTGGCAACGAATGGCATCGTGCATTTGCAACGTTTGTCTGTCACGCCGCACTTGGAAAGGTTAGGACCGCGCGAGGAGGACGCAATCGGAAGCAAGAATCGTGATGAGCGTGATTCTTCATGTACCCAGCGAGAATCGCCAAGGCTACCCCGTCTCCGAAAGGGGACGGGGATTTCACCCATTTTATTTTAGGTCACGATTCCAGATGCGACTTAGGCGGAAATGAGCGCCGAACGGGAGTTTCATCTTTGCTCAACAATCGCGTACGGTTAAGACTCTGCACAGAACCGAGTTATAGAGTAAGATATTCGACGCCCCAGAGCGCCAAAGGAGAAATCCGACGAACCAAAGGAACCACCGTTTTGAGCAAGACGAATCAGACTCAACCCTACAAACTACCTAAGGGCACGTTATCTCGGATAGTACTTGCACATTCATTTGCCGAGTATGATCCGTTACTTGATAAGCCGGGAGTTTTCGTCGAAACGCCAGCAGCCCGCGCGGCAAACGATCCCTCTCAGCGCAAGTGCATTTTTGTTGGTCGCAGAGGGTCGGGAAAAACGGCCATTAACCTGCACATATCCAATTCAAGCTCGTCCTTGACCCAAAAGAGTGTTGTACAATTGTATCCGAAATGCCTGACGAGCATTCGCCATGGGATCACAATTGAACAATATGCAGATACACGTCAGCGTCCCTTTCATCTTTTGGTACTTGCTTTCAAGTATGCGTTGGCGCTCGAAGCTGCCGGCTGCTGGATCGCAAAAGGTGTGGTTTCGCAACACAGCTTGCCCGACACATTGGTGCGAGAAAAGAGCCGAATGATTGACTTGGACTTTGATTCTCGTGTGCTCGACGTTTTTGAGGAGGTAGAGCCGACTCTTTCTCCTGGTCAAGACAAGCATTTTTTCAAATGCTTTAGAAAGCTTGACAGACTCTTGGGAGACTTTCAACTTCTGCCAAACGCAGACCGGTCACCGATGAAGATTGTCATCGACAAGGTGGATGATGACTGGGATGGTTCTGATGAATCAGTTGTCGTACTCATGGCACTCATGCATGCTTGCGTAGAACTCACTTCCGCTGTACGGAATGTACGACCACTTTTGTTTCTGCGCGAGAATCTTTTTGAGCGAGTCCGGCGAATCGACAACGAGTTTCCTCGATTGGAAACAAGTGTTGCATCACTCGATTGGACGAAGGAATTGCTTTCGGACCTTGTGGCAAGGCGATTTCAATATCATCTTAATCCCAAACCCCCAGTCTCACAGATTTGGGGGGCGTTCTTTCAGGATCAAACTGAATCAAGTATTTGTGACCAAATCTTTGATTACTGTCAGTATCGCCCACGTGATGTACTGGTGTATCTATTTCATGCGATTGAAGCTAGCAAAGGCTCAAAACACGAGCAGATTACAGTATTGGATCTAGATGCCGCGAAAAAGGTCTTTTCGGAGAACCGCCTCAAGGATTTGGGAAACGAATATTCTGAGAATTATCCTAATATCCATCAGGTCCTTGCGAGATTTCATGGTCTCGCCCGACGCTTCACAGTCGGTGCAATCACGGATTTAATCAAAAAGCTTCTGGTTGACCCGGTTATTAAAGCCCAGTGCGCAACGTGGATGTATTCCTTCACCGCACCTCACCAATTCATTGAGCTCCTGTATGGAATCGGATTTGTTGGGATTCTGACAGATAATACGACAACTTTCAGAGGGTCTGGGGTAAAAGAGTCGGCAGCACCACATATCGATACCGCGAACACAATTGTAGTTGTGCATCCGAGCTATGTTCATGCTCTGGACTTGCAAGATTCACTCGCGATGGGACTAGATACGAGCACACCGCTGCAAACAGATGGATCGCTCATCGAATTGCCCGACGCGATCTCGCCGATAGACTACCAGAGCAAGCTCAAAGAGATGCAGGAACAGCTTATTACTCTTTCAACTGGCGATTCAACGGCGGGTGAATACCAAGACTTGGTCGGGGAAATTGTAAAATACTGTTTCTTTCATACGCTCCTAAATCCACGGAAGGAATGCAACGATGTTGATGGCCGTGTCCGGAGGGACTGGATATTCTCAAACCGCGCTGGCACTGATTTCTGGCGGATGATCCAAGAGCAACATAAAGCAACCCAAGTTATCTGGGAATGCAAGAATTACGAAGATTTGAGTGCGTCTGATTTCCACCAATTATCATATTATCTTAATAAGGATATTGGTACCTTCGTCATCGTATCCTGTCGCGGAGATGAGTGGGATAAGCCTCATTATTATCAGCACATCCGACGAATATCGGCGTTGCATGGAGGCGCAATGGTTGTCATTTTATGCGATTCAGATCTCAAGGCGTTCCTACGCCAAGCGTCCAAAGGACATGTAAAAGATGGTCTATTGAGAGATCGGTATGATACTGTGAAACAAAAGATCTCTTGAGGGTGAAAGATCGGTACCTCACAAGCTCGAATTGCCGCTCGCCAGAAGCCAAAGAGATCGAGCGTTATGCAATTTGAATATCATTCTTTTCTGTCGATCCTCCTACGTTTGCTCAAAGTTTCCGGAACTGCGAAGGTGATCAGCGCTCTGGTGGGCGTCTCGGCGGGAACCCGAGAATTCCGAAAGGAGTGTCGGATCGATTATCTTCCTGGGATCCTGCCACCAAAATAGGAACGGCAAGACTGCTATTGCATAGCACAGCACCGATCTTCCGTCATCGTCGGACGGAAGAAATCCAGGGAATTCACCCGCCCCAATTTACACATGTCGATTCAAGAAATCCCCCAAACGTCCTGTTTGGGGGTGATGCCGAGAATCGGATAGTAGCATCGCGTCACAGTGCCAGCGTGAGCAATTTTGCAATCTTGATGTCGGCTTCCAGCCGGTCGCCGGCATAGGTTAGGCTGACATTCTCGTGCGTCAGTGCGTCGACCAGGTTCCACAGTGTGAATGGCTTGCCTTCGCGATTGAGCGACTGCAGGGCCTTCGTGACAGCGTCTTTGGGAATTCCCTCCTTGAGCAGGGACTTCGTCGCTTCATCCATGTTGCTGCCGAGGCTCGTTTCCATCGCCTTGATGATCGTCCGGTTGAATCCATCGCGACGGGCATCCCGCTTCGCTCCAAGGTCTTCGATCATGCGTCCGATCTCACCGAGCGACTCCGCGATATTTCCCGTGTGTTTCCGCTTAAATTCCAGGACTTCCATCGTGTCCCACACGATATGGTTCGAGCACACGGACTGAAACCAGAAGGTCGAGATCCCGAGAGACCTCCGCCCGACCTCAGAGTTCCACCGTTTCGGGCGGGTGGAGGCGGGATGAACTCTCCGCCAGTCTCGCGTATGACATCCAGCAACTGACTGTTCCACAGGCGGCTATAGGCAACCCCGTGGATCGACCTGAGTGTGTCATTGGTGACCATTAATTGGAGCGGTTTCGATCCGGTCGGCATCGTGTCGATCAAAATACGACTCGCGGTGTCCGGAGCGACCCGGTTGACCGTCTCTTTCGAGACGAGTGCGAGCCGGCAGAGTTGTGAGAAGCTCCAGTCGTTGAGAGACAGATCGCCGTCAGCTCCAGCATTCAGGATTAGTGAATCTTCCCGCGTTTGCGGCCGCACATCCTGCGGTGGCCGCCAGACATCACGCGAAACGTTTCGCTGAGCTTCACAGTGTGTGAAAAGTGACTCGACGGAGCCGAACTGCTCATCAGGCGATCTCTTGTAGAGTTCGCGGTGAGCGTGCAACAGATTGGACATGACAATTCTCCCCTCAAAAGAGCGTGCGTTGTGACACCGGTGCTGGAAATGAACGATTCTCAGCCCGTGCTTGTTCCATACTGGAACAAACCACGCCATCATGCTCCGATTGAGAGGGGAGAGCACTTGCGACCGCAGCTTAGAAGTGGTCCCTCACACGATGCAGGAATTCGTTCCGCAGATTTCCTCAACTTCATACGCAATGGGGGACGCCGGGTACCGGTCGCGATTCACCATAGGAACTTGCCAAGCAATCGATTTGTGGTGCTATGATTGATTGCAAAGAGAGTCTTGCCAACAACTGCTTTATCTGGCGAATAGATATTCTCACGATTTTCAATTGACTGAAGTAAGGACTTGTCGCCAAATCGACTCGACTTGGAAACAAATTTTGGAGTAGCATTTTCACGTCGCGAAACGCACTTTCCATGACGTGAAAATGACCTCTGATTTTGACCACCGGCGAGACCCTGAACGGGCAATTCCGTCAAGCGACATCAGGTCTCGAACACGGCGATCAGTAGACGGCAACAATCTGAACCAAAAGTCAAGGATTGACGTAACTTCGCGGTCCCGAATCGCAGATGACGACAATCCCCCGTCAATGTCAACTCAAGTCATCATTCCGGCATTTGCTGGTGCTGGTGAATTGACTGAGTTCGATTTTCGGAGTCGAATGGCCGATGCAATCCAGGCTTGGCTGCTCCGATCCCCTTCTTCGCAAACTCGCGACTGCTACAGGCGCGATTTGCGAACGTTTCTCAAGTTCGCTGAAATCCCCGCTAAAAATCCCGAAAAACTGACCGCAGTCCGACCAAGCGTGGTCGCCGCTTATCGCGACCGCTTGCGAGAAAAGGGACTTGGAAATGCAGCGATTGTTCGAAAACTGACCGTAATCAGAAGTCTGTTTTCGTATCTCACGACATACGGATACACTGGCGCGAATCCCGCCCATTCGAAATTTGTCGATGCACCCAAAATCCCACGTGACGGCAAAACAATTGGATTATCGCCGACTGATTGTCGTAGGCTCCTTGAGGCACCAGATCCGTTAACTCCGGCCGGCATTCGCGACCGGGCAATCCTGACCGTGCTTGCCTACTCCGCCTGTCGAGTCGGGGAACTCTCGCGCCTCAGGGTTCGCGACTACCGCGAACACTCAGGTCACAAAATTCTCGAAGTCCAGGGAAAGGGTGGAAAAGAACGGCGAATCCCGCTCCATGCCGAAGCTTTCGAGTGTATTGAACAGTGGCTAGACGCCGCAAGCCTTCACGAAGACCTCACCGGTCCCCTCTTTCGTGGAACACTGACTGCTCGAGGCAGGGGCCGTGACGGTTTCAAACAAACGCACATGTCGCGGAGAGCGATCCAGGCACTCGTTAAACACTACGTCCTAGAAATTGGACTAGAGCCAGCCGTGACAGTACATTCTTTCCGGGTTACAGCTTTAACTACCGCGAGAGAACGTGGCGCGGACATCATCGACATTCAGGATTTCGCAGGACACTCTGACCCAAGAACGACACTCGCCTACATTCGAAGTCGTGATCGCCTAAGCGAAAGTCCCGCCTATATTCTTCGATACTGATTGAGCCGTGATTGTTCGTTGTTGTTCAGATAAGTCGCCACATGTCATTATTGCGCCATGCACCGCGGGATAATGCAGTTTAATTTTGCACTTGCCGCCAAAATGCTGAGACCCTTGACTTGCCAGAAAACGACCGGCAAACGCAACGTGAGCGCGGAACAAATCTGCAAACCGATCTCAAGTCGATGATTTGCGGCGGACTATCGTCACGGTGCCCCGCAAAGGATAATTGCGAAAACTCTGTAATCTATTTCAAGCCAACTCGGTTCATTCTGCAATTTGTAAGAGACACAGAATACTTGGACCATCACACGGGGGAAGCGACACATGGAGGCCACTCGGAAAACTGTGCGTGTCTTCATCTCCTCGACTTTTCGAGATATGCATTCGGAAAGAGATCATCTGGTGACGGTGGTGTTTCCGGAATTGCGTGAAAGGTTGGAACGACTGGACCTCGACTTTTATGACGTCGATCTCCGTTGGGGTGTGCCGCACACCGGTGTAGACGGCGAACGCATCAACTCTTGGGCCTATTGCAAACAGTGGATCGATCGCGTCGAACCCTTCTTCGTCTGTATTGTTGGGGAACGCTACGGTTGGACACCTCCGTCGGCTGAGATTCATGACGTCGAGGACCGAGCCAATTATGCGGGGCTGTCGATCACTGAAATGGAAATCCGTCACGCGGCCCTCCGCGGCCAGCGTCGGCATCACAGCTACTTCTTTTTCCGCAAACCGCAAATTCCCAAGGATACGCCCGCCGCAATCCTTCGCGAATATGCGGATCTGCACGACCAGGAACGATTGAGAGAACTCAAGAGGCAGATTCAAAGTACGGGGCGACCAGTTCGTTTCTACGATTGTCGATGGACCGGTCAAAGTTTCAAGGAGCTTGAGGCTTTCGGGCAATTGGTCCTGGAAGATCTGTGGTCGGGCGTACTCCGCGATTCACGTTACGTTCCGCGAGAAATCTGGCATCAGGTACTCGGGCACAATCCAGATGATGATCCGATTTATACTAACGAACATGTGCCAGTTCCTGTCGAAGTTTGGGATTCGATTTTACAGCACGTGAAGCCGACGATGCGTTTGCACTTCGACGCCGAGAACCGACAAATGACAGAGTTTGCTGTCTCACGACTACGATGGTTTCAAGGTCGCGACGCCGAACTGAGACAGCTCACCTCATTCGTAGACACAGACTTGCCGTCAACTGCCAGTCGATTGTGCGTGGTGGGTGCGGTTGCTGGCCAGGGGAAGTCAGCACTCCTCGCCAGATTCGCCGTTCAGTTGGCGGATTCACCGCATCTTTTGATTAGTCATTTCGTAGGAGCTACGGAGCGTTCCGCAGACATCCGCTCGTTACTCGAACGCCTGAATCAGGAACTTGAGCATAGCGGCATCGAGTGGCCTGCCGACACGAATCCCTTGCACGACACCGACGGCTTGGCCAGGCGTCTTGCCCAACGACTGGGGAACTACAGTGGCACTCGCCGAATCATTCTGATGATCGACGCGATCAATCAATTGACCGACGGTCACGACCTAACCTGGTTGCCAGTGTCGGTTGCCAGGAGCGTACGCATCATCGTCAGTACGATCGACGATGGCTCGCTATCCGACGATAACTCGGAAGGGCGAATTGCCGCCGCACTCCACGCCCGAAAGCCTCAACCAAAGCGGATTGCGTTGCAAGCATTGGACTCGACCGATGTCCGCCAAATCGTCGTCGATTATCTGCACGAGTATTGCAAAGAACTTGACCGCGAACAAATTAACAGCATTTGCCGCATGCACAAAGCGCGCAATCCACTCTATCTGCTGACCATGCTGCACGAATTACGGACCCTCGGCGGCAATGACATGCATCAATTCGTCCCGCGCCTCATCGAAGAGATTCCGATAAAATATCCCAATTCAATTCGACTGTTTGATTGGGTACTGGAACGACTGGAGTATTTTGGGAGCGAAGCAGTTCGTCTGTGGTGCAGCTATCTTTTCTTGGGCCGAGTCGGCATGTCGAGCCGAGAACTGGGGGATCTCGTTGCAGCTAAGTTGGGCGCGGAAGGCGGTCCCAATGCATTGCGTATCGAACGCGGGATTCGCCGTTACCTGCAACATCGAGGGTCGCAGCTCGATTTTTTCCATGGTCAATTGCGGGAAGCAGTCGCGCTGCGATACCTGGCCGGAGATGTCACTCCTCTGCACCGAGACATCGCAGAGTACTTCAAATCGCGTTGGCGTGAGCCATACCGTCACGCGTTGAGCGAATTGCCGCATCATCAGATCCAAGGCCGGGGTTGGAACTCATTGTTGTCTACGCTGGGAGATCAGCAGTTCATCGACGAGAAGGAGTCAGCACTCCTCGGGGACTCGTTGCATCAAGATTTTCGCCTCGGAATCGAAAACGCAGTTGCTGTCGGCCGGCCATTTGTCGCCGCATCACTAGCGCTACGCAAAGGTCGACTGGTCTTGGATTCCACGATCCGGAACAAACCTGGACAATTGGGACTAGTCGTCCATCTCATTTCCAAGGCCGGCGACCGACCTTTGCTGAATCGCATCGTGTCCGCGGTCTTGCAAAGCAGTGATGCCACAATCCGAACTGGGGCGTGCCTGGAAGTGCTTCTGGCGGGTGGACAAGTCCTGCTCCCCGAACAGCGGGATCATGTGCTGACTGCCGTGCGGCAAGGATTGGCGGCAGCCGCATCCCTTCCGCAGTCGCCCAATGTCGCCGTGATCCGAGACACCAACGTGATCCACGGGCGGGCGTACGAATTCTTTTTCGTGCTGGCCTATATACGAGACGCGGAAGCCCTAGCCGATGCACTCCGAACCTATATGCAACTTCCAAAAGTGTGGTCGATTACCGACTATGCTTTGCACTCTCAACTTGAAACTTCAACGGTTCGTCGAAATCACATTGAATCAATCTTCGAGGTTGCGAACGAATTTTCAGTTGTTGCGCAAGTATTGGGGCCATTGCTCGGGGATATTGAAGCACTCACCTTGTTGGATGCAGGCCAATTTACGTCCGTCGTCGATTTGTTCACCAAGGTCAATGCCAAGATCCAGCCCGACCTATTCTTTCAGGTTGTCTTAAGGTGTGGGCGCCGTGATCTCCTATTGGCCTGGCGTGCTCAGCTTGATGGAGAGTCCGCTCCATCTTTCATCAAACCCCAAACTGTCCGGATGATGATCGAGCTGGAACTGGGCAATCGTGGCGCGGCAATCCAGGCGTATCAAGATGTCAAACCTTCGATAGTCCAAGAAGATCAACTGTTCGAGGTCCTCGCTGAACAGTTACGGGCATTGGCCATCTGGCAACGTCTCGCGGATCGCGAGATGCTTCAACACATTCTCCGCGAAATAAAGCCCCAAATTGATCAAGTGGAACCAGTCAAAAGACTGCAACTTTTGGTAGAGTGGATCAGCTATGCATCACATTGCGATTGGCCGACGGATGAAATTCGCGACATTTGGTACCGAGCAGTCGGGCTTTGGGAAGAATGCCGAGATGAATCCCCGTGGTGTGGCGACTTCAGGATCTGCCACTATTTCAAATTCATCCGTCCTCGGAACGCCATCGGTCCCGAAGGACTGCTGACAATCGACGATTGGGTGAGAACTATCTGGCGAGTTACCGACCCGAGTGATCTCAAAATTGGGATGGCCGTTGCTGAATATGCGCGACGCGATCCACCAATGTTAGACTTGTTGGCCGACGTCACGAATCGATTTTCAATAGTAACTCGCGATATCCTGACTCAAATCAGTACCGATAAGGTGCTCGAATGGACCCTGTTTTACGGAGAAGCAATACTGTACTCTGCCGCCTTACACGAAGTCCCCGGAGTTGACAAAGAGTGGAGCAAGCTCGTGAGCCTGCTGCGTATGGTTCGCGATGAAACGCGTTTCGGCGAAAGATCGCGATCTCTCCTTTGTAACCTCGTCAAGTATTCCCGCCCCATGGCCGGTGCGATGGCTCGACAAATGGTGTCTTATGACTACAGACCTCCACTGACAGTCTTGGACGTGATAACACAGAGCGTGGCTGCTTTTGTGTTGACCGATTCTCAAAATGTTGACAAGCAATCCGCTGATCGGATCTTGGCGGCGGCTCGGTACCGGAAAAAGACTCTGGCGGCCGATGAATATCGCGCCTTTGGCGCCCTCATTATGGCCAGCAGGACGCGGTATTATAGCGCCGATCTGATTAATCGCGAATCTTGTTTCAATATGGTGGGCGGCCGAGGTGCTCATATAGACGCATTTGATGTCGTACCAGAGGAGGAAGGAAAATGGATCCTGAGTTTGCTGTCGGCCGAGGCCCTCGCTGCACATGGCCAGACGGACTTGGCGAAACGGGAATTGATGTCCTCAATGAGAGTGGCAATGGTAAGAACGTTGCCCCAAAACGGTGAAATGTCCCGAAATAGCGATTCGCAAGCGCTTTCGCTGGCAATCTGGTTCTGGACAATCTGCGGCCCGCTAGCCAAACGCTTGGGCATGGAGCTTCCAGTCAGAGGTGAATTCCCGCTCGCTGTCCCTGAAGAGCTGACTGAACGCTCAGGATTTGAAGAGATTTACCGATATCTCGGAATGTGCGATCGCTGGGCGGACAAGATCAGTCCGGGATTGCTATCGACCATCATCTTAAGAGCCGCGGACGAGTCGAACCTGCGCTGCCGATTTCTGTTGCTGTTTATGCTCCGGGGCTTGGCTTTCGGGAAGCGGATCGCAGAATTTAATCAAGATGAGATTGATCAATCGGCGCTCCATGAGCTGCTCGATTGTCCGACCAATGCCGCAGCACCTGAACCGACGTCTGCAATCAACGAAAGTGATTTTCTGGCTCGTAATTACTGTCACCTCTGCGGACATAAGATTTCAGACACTCCATCGACTGCACCCTGTCCCAATTGTGGATCCAGGCTCTTTTACCGGGACGAAACGCAAATGGATTGTAGAAAATGTGGAACCTTGGTACCGGGTGATGCCCGATACTGTGCCCAATGCGGCGCGGAACAATACGATTCGGCTTTGTAATTTGAAAAACGTGTTTCTTCGGCGTGAGGATCGTCCTGTTCCGCGCCAACCTTGCGGTTGCCGGTAGTTTTCCCGTTTGTGTCAGGTTTTTTTGAATGTTTGGCCGTCAAGATTGATAATGTACGACATCGGCTCGGTCCCGATAAGGAACACGCAGAACGCCAATTTCATGAACTGATGGCGAAGAAATCAATCCCTGTTGATCAATCTTCCGTTGCAGGGTTGATTGACAGATTATTGGAGTGGTCGAAGGAGAATCGATCTGATGGCACATTAAAACCGAAGCACTATCGAGAACCATTGTTTGGCGACGCTTCTTTTGGTGTCGATTTCGGATCAATACCTGCATCCTTGCTTTTCGCATCGGGGAGAGAGCCCCTGATTCGACCCGCAATGATGTTACGCAACTCGACGAAACTGGTCGCTGAGTTCAAGGGTTGATCCAGCGCAACGGCACTTTTCAGTTTGCCAATTTCATCGCCATAGATCAGTCCATCCACGAGGACATGGTCACTCTTCTCGACGCGAATCAGGGAGTCTGCGTGCGTCACACGTTCCAGGAAGAGATCCCGCAGGATGACGCCATGACTGTTCGTCAGGGTAATGGGACTCTGCTTCTCCTCGCTACCTAGAATCCTGACATTCGTCACGGTCAATCGGCTGGCATTCCGCAGATGCAGGGGCTGTTTGTTATCAAATGCTGTAATATCTTTCAGTGTAATGTCTCGATGGCCATGATCTTTGACCGCCATCCGAACCGCATGCCGGCAACGCACAGTCGTGAGATTGTCAACCAACACATTGACGTTGACTTGTTTTGGATTCCCATGATCCTGAATATCGACTCCATAGACACAGTCCTCTGCGTAGACGCTTCTGACCGTGATATTGAAAGTTCCATCACTGACTTCGACAGGCCCGCGTAACTTGCTGCGATAACCACGAATATTCTCGACAAGGACGTCTCGGACGACGGTGCCCCCGTCCCCTCCACTAATCGAGACGATGTCCCGGTAGACATCGTGGCCAATCAGATCTCGGACCACTCCGCCACGAATTTCGCGCGGGCTCTCTTTTGAGGGTTGTATTGAGACACCGTTCCTCGAGACATTGTCGAATTTCCCGTTCTCCACGCGGAAGTTGCCAGCATAGAACACCAGCATGCTATCTCGCTGAGATTGCTCAACTGTGTCCGCATTACCCCGTAAGGCGAAATCCGTCACAGTCACGCTTTCGGCGTCAATGACCATCAAGGGCGTCTTCCCCAAACCGTCAGGCAAACGTGCCGCCAATCCACGGATCGTGAGCGCCTTACGAACCCGAATCGGGGTCGAGATCGTCAATTCTCGATTCCGGTCACAGGTGACCGTGCCATAGGGAAGAGTTGAGTCAATGAGTGTCTGCAACTCCGCCGCTGACTGAGGAAACGTAGCGTCTGCCGTCTTGGGATGCGATGTCTCACCTTCCAAAGACAATGGATTGATGAGCCCCCAGAACCCCAACCCAGCCAGCGGCATCACCGAAGCGATCGCCGTTAGCATCCACAATCGCGAGATTCTGCGCCTCATTATGAAAATTCCCTCAGAGCAATTGTCCATTACAGAGGTTTATTCCGCGCGAACATTGCGTTTGCCAGTCGTTTTCCCGCTAGGCTCAGTCGTTTTTACATGTTTTGCGGCAAATGCAAAGTTAATCCGCCCTAGTGCGCTGTCACAGCTCAGATTTGGGGTGCCACTGGCTCCGCCAGTGCTTTCCCGCCACGTCAATTTCCAGCACGGCACTGGCGGAGCCAGTGGCACCCAACCTCCATTTTTAGCGGTGACAATGCTCTACCGGCAAATACAAAGGTAGTCCGCTCTAATCTTGGAGATACCGCCAAGATCGCGATTCGCCGGAGCGAAGCGTGGCAACGACCGGCAACGCCAAGGTTAACGCGGAACAGAACCGTCCACCAGCCGCTTGAGACATACCGTCAGCTTACTCCTCGTGATAGAACGTGATTTCCGGTGGCAGACCCAACGCACCTTGCCACCATTTTGCGTTTGGGCCCAAACCCGTGGGCCATACGACGACACCGAAATGGTAAAATCCACCACCCATATCCATTCGCACCGGGCAATTCGCCCCCAAAGGCTCCGTCCACACTCACGGTGTGGGCCAGATTACGGCAAATGCGAATCGGAAACTGTTTGTCTTGGACAAACGGTAGGCCAGCTCCGTATTGGTGTTGACGGAGCATACTACGTTGTTTTGCGCCTGATCCAGAATCGCGGCAACTCGCCGAAAAAGACATCCTTCTCGCTGTTCGCTCAACTCGTTCTTCTTGCCCTTCTTACTGCCCATACCGCTTCACCTCTGTACCTAAAGAAATGAAGGTTTGTTCAATATCGATTCTGACTCTCATTCAAACGCCTTAACTCCAAATCGTCCAAGCTCGATTCACTTCTTCAATCCCAGGCGAGACAAACTTCCAAAACGAGTCCAGGCCCCCGAGTCTGTGGGTGCGTCGGCGTTTCAATTTCCCTTCCGCAGACAGGATTGTTGTTAGATAGCGGCGGCTTCGTACCGCAAATACTGATCGAAGCATTCGCTCGAGATCAATTCTCAGAAAGCGATGTCGATAAGCCGATCGGGATTGGATTATAATCCAGCGCACTTGAAAGAAGAAATGCGATTCATCAGCGCGGCGATGATCGAGGTGTGTCAACGGCCGGGAAGGGGTGGGGACGGAAAACGGCCCTTGTTTTGAGGTCCCGACAATAAAGAGACCGGACCCTTTTTTCAGTCCGTCCCGGAGTGATCCGCCGCAGAAGTATCGAGACCACTTGGCCTACCATCCGAGATCAGCGAAAGAGCGGGACCCAGAATGAGGACGGATCATGGACGTGCTCCTATTGCAGGAAACCTATATGGACATGGGAACAATGCGTCGGGGCTCATGTACAGCTGAAGGGAAGACGACCCGATCTGAAACTCAATCCAAAGAATGATTGGCCCTCTCACGCGGCCTGCAACCTAACCTCTGATCCGAACTACTCTCAAAACCGCTATGCCGAAACCTGAAGTATGGGATTCTGCCAGCTCTGTGCGGGACGCAAGCTCAAACCTGGAGGCGGCATGGGAACAAAGTTCGGCAGATGCAGGAAGTGTCGGGTTCTGAAGATGGTTGTTCCTACGCGACGACCCGACAGAAACGCGACATCCCCGAGTGAGGCGGCCTTAGCCAATTAAGGATCGCTGATGACAACTTGAATCTCGGGGGCGTTGTGGTAGCTTTTTCCCTTAAAGCGAACTCCTCCCATCAGCCCTGTTCCCGCTATGAAGCAATCAAGCAAGAAGGTTTCACGAACTCGAACGCCAATTACAGAATCGTATTCGATTCTCATCTCTCCTTCGAGAATGGGATCACGTCCGGTGCTACTCATCAGTATCCGCTCTACAATCTGGCCGGGCGCAACGACGTGCTTCATCTCTGTCCGCTCGTCATCAACTATGAACGTGCACTTGAAGTTGAATGCGGCCGCACCACCAATGTTCTCAATGAATATTTTGAATTTCACGTTCTGGTGATGCCCTGCCGGAAATGTCTCGGTCTCGTGGTCCACGCAGAATAGTGGAAAGCGGTTCTGAGAAATTGCGTCCACGATCCTTGTTGGCTTAACCCGAGGCTCAAGAATTCGTCTAATCGCCTGCTTCAGGTCGATTGTATTCGTGAAAAGCAAGAACCAGTTCTTGTCGTCCGTTTTGCTCAGTTTCCTATGTTCCTCAAGGAACTCAAAGAGGCCAATATCGGCTGGATCGACCCAAGTAAGTCGGAGATCCGGGTTCTTGCGGTTCTTCTTCCACGTGGTAAAGTCCGCTTCAAGTCTGTCGCGAACGAATACATGAATCTGCTTCTTGAGTTCTCTCGCCTTTTGATATTCCAGGTGAGTCGCGGACAGATCAGGAAATCCTAGCTTCCCGAGTCGGGGACCATACCGTTGATCGAGAATAACGATCACTTCGTCTGAGTCTGCAACGTTGATCAAGCAGGTCTCGATAGAATTCGTCGCGTGCGCGGTATCGAAATCCGAAAGCTTGTCATCTGACAAAACGGGTGAAATGCCCATTGACGTCAAAAGAGCACAAACCTCGGCCCGGATATCAAGAAGGTCATAAACCGTCGAGCTCACGAAGACCTTCATGGTTTCCCCTTTTTTCGATTTCTTGTCACCCCACGGATGTGCGAAACCACGAAAAATGTGTTTCAACAATTTCCGGATTTTAATCATTCCGAACCCCTCTCAAATGGATCGCGATTGCTGTATCCTAGAGGTGGCTTACCCCAACTGCCATGCAGATCCCAAATAGAGAGCTTTCGGCTGAAGAAATATTGGCGTACTGGCAGAATGCCGAGTCCGCGCTGAAGACGTGGGACGCTGTGAAGTCGTCCACAAATGCCCCAGAATTCGCGGCGTATCGCGAAACGCTCTCAGATGCCCGTCATGGAATTGAGACGATTCTGGACGTTCTGGAGACCAAACAGAGCGATCTCAAGCGTAAGGTAGGAGCTGTGAAGCACCTCCTTAAAGACTTGGACCGGCACGATGACTTGTCGAAGGATCGGTTTTGGGCGATCAAGAGGCCCTAGCCTACTGGCAGAATGCTAATGCCGCTTCGGCAACCCTCAGCTTATGAGTATATTCCTCACGGTAAAACTCAGTTTGTTCCGGCGTGTAGTGATAAGTCGCATTCGGAGTGACGTAGTCAGTCTCAAGTGACTTCAGAGCGTCAATCCAAATCTTTCGCGATTCTTCATACTCTTCCCGACCACGCGCCACCACTTCTTCCCGCGTTTCGCTTAGATCTTCCACGTGATAACACGCGACGGCTGAGAAGAAGCTGATGACGTCTTCCTGCCTCTCAGGCATCTTGTTATCCAACAAGTGCAACTGCCAACCACTCTGTTCCCACCATCGTTCCGACATGATCTTCCTCCTGTGATTGAGGATTCCATAACTACACAACATATAAGTTTCAGTTATTGCGATCTATTGTCAACTTCCAAACACCGATTCAATACACACTTGCGCGGAATTTCTTATTGATTCACGATCTTTTCGTCTGATCTCTCTCACCTCAGAACGAAAGGAACAGCATGCAAGACCTGTCAGAAATGCTCAACCAGGGGTGTCACTTCTGCAAGAAGCCCCTCACAGTCGAAACGGCGAGGCACGGGACGATGCAGATCAAGGTCCCCAACACGCGGTTGGAGTCTCAGCCTATCCCGATCATCTGCTGTGCAGACTGCGAGGTGAAGCTTGGACCCTGATGCCTGCTTGAAAGCACTCGCGGAGGCCGTTGGAGAAGGAGAATGGGAACTCGCCAAAGAACGAGCACAGGATCTGTTAGCCTGGCTCGCTCGGGGAGGTTTCCCGCCGACACTCACAGGAGTGAAAGCTCTCGACTTCTACACCGCCAAAGCAACGTGCGAAAAGATTACAGAATGGACAATGTGATCAGACGCCCCCGTGCAATCGTACGGGGGAATTTAATGATGCTCGCGAACCAATCGGCTTAAATATCGATCTTTCCCGTGTTAGAATCCTCTATTGATTATTGAGAAAGGAAATCATGGGACATCATTACACGCCCCGAGCGCATTTGCGTCGTTTCAAGATTGACGGGAGTAAGGACCTCATTTGGATGTTCGACAAGAAATCAAAGTCGTTCGTTCAGGCCGCAATCGGGAAGGTCGCGCAAGAGCCTGAGTTTTATGACGAAGACATCGAAAAAGGTTTGGCTCAGGATATTGAGGGACCGTCGAATGCAGTTATTGGAAAGATCTTAAATCGAGAAAACCTTGATAACGCAGAGCGAACACAATTTTCAATGTACCTAGTCACAATGGCTACGCGCGGGCCAAGGCTCAGAAGAAAAGCGATTGAACATGCGCCCGAATCCCTGAAAAGTGTTGTGATCGAAAATCGGACCCAGATAGAAAAATGGATTGAAGAGAATGGTGACGATGTTGAACTCCAAAAGTCGCGATTGAAAGAACTAGAAGTACTCGAAGAACAATACGCCAGTCAGATCCCTCAGCACGTTATGAATCTGATCCGAATTCCGTTCTGGAGCCCGAGGACAGTGGAGTTTGTTCACAAAATGAGGTGGCACATCATTCCAGCCCCTCCTCATGCATATTTCGTTACATCCGATACACCTGCCCATTTCTTTGATTCGTATGGCGTTGGGAATCAAAAATCTGAGTTTACGTTCCCGATTTCAAAGTCTTTAGCTTTAATCGGAGAGCATCAGCACTCTTGGGGGATAGCATACGAAGAGCCTGATGAGTGGATGGTCGGCGAAGTAAATCGGCGAATTCTGAGCGTGTGTGAACGGTTTGTTTTCGCCCCGCATCAAGATCCTAACATCGAAACGATGGCGCTTGAGAGCAATCCTTATCTGAGCCGAATTGTTTGGCAATAAGTTGGCAGAGACCCTACAAAGGCAGGAATCTTTCGACTCCCGCCATGCAGAGTTTCAACACGTAGTTGATTCCGCACGGGCATCTTACACCAGGACAGATAATGGGACGCGGACTCCCTATGCGGGAGAAAGCGTATCATAAATTGGTTTTGAGCGAGTTTTTTGATGTCAGTGCACCTTGACATTCCGGCCACGAGGCGGAGTTTTTCAGGCGTCTGACACCCCATGAGCTGGATACCGCAGGAAGGGCATGCCCTGTCCCGAAGCGGGATGTCTCTGTCGTCGAGTTTTCGTTGCTCACCGTTGGTACCTGGATCGCTCGTGTCCCTATGGAGCAATTGCCAAACCTACAGAAGATCCAAGACAACCAACGATTTGACGGACAAATAGATTTGCGCCGTGAACTGGAATTTGTTATCCTGTGTCCAGTTCAAAGTAGCATTTGAGAGCTTAACCCCTTCGAATTAAATCACGCAAGGGGTTTTGCTTATGGAGAAATCCGATGGGAAATCGTGACGAGTTTACGCAAGCGACCAAGGAGAAAATTGCTCGCGCTGTCGGCTATTGTTGCTCTTTTCCTGAATGCGACACGCAAACAAACAGTCCAAAAGAAGATTCGATCAGCTTTGCAAATATTGGTGCTGCCTGTCACATCGTCGCAGCCTCCGATAATGGACCTCGTGGGGACCCATTGATGACCCGTGAACAACGAATTCATCCAGAAAATGGAATCTGGATGTGTCGGAATCATGGCGAGTTGATTGACGCGAATCATTTGAAGTATCCCCGCGATCTACTCACAACATGGCGTCGGGAGGCCATTGAGCGATGTCAACGACGAATTGGCAAAGCAATCAGAACGAATGATTCTCCCGGTCATATTGCTGACCTTTCAAACGCTGAGCGTTTTGGCCCCGATGCCCGTGTTATTCTAGAGGATGGTTCTGAAATTCTTTCAGCCAAGTGCTACCCTCCCGAGCGATCAGATTTGGATATGTTGGGATTTCCTCGACTCAATTTTCGCGTTCTTATTCAGAAAGCCCCACAACTTCCGAGCATCATCCTTTACGCCGTTCAAGCTGTCGTCTACCGCTTTGATGAAGTCCCCAGGTATCGCCCCATGTATGGAGTGTACCCCTGCACCGTTTTCCCATATCTGATCGACATCGAAAAGCCAGCCGGCATTCAACCACGAATATGCAGGTCAGATCGTTACTGGCCAATCGGGGAGCCAAAGCCGATTGACTTCACCCCCCTCATGATCCCAGACCTGGAACCACAGGTCATCGACGTACGAATTGGCGCTGCCACTTCTGGGCTTTATACCTTGGCCTTGGATTTTGTGATTGCAGTAGGGGTCGATCGGCATACCTTTCGGGTGCTTGATCCTACTCGCATACTTTTTGAGCGAATTGCTTAAAACAGCAATTCTCTATTTTCTCCGAAAGATCACTGGAAGATGCGGATCGTTGAACTTTCCGGGCAGGGTCAGAATCACGCGATCCGATGAATCCAACCACACCGTCATTGTCCTCCCTGCTGGATGGAGAAGAATGACAATGTTCTCGTGAATCTCACTGATTTCCCAACCCGAAAGCGACTCAAACAGTTCCTTAAAAAGCATGACAAGTTTCCGACGAATTCCCTGGGTCCGTCAGTCGGAGGAAGACTACAAAGCGCAACATTAGCGCAATCTTCACTCTCCGACGGACACAAGAAACCGGGCTTTAGAAACTTGCTGCCGCTGACCGCTTGAGGGGCGAAATGCCGTATTGGGTACTGGGCTCTCGTCTACGGGTGATGATTCTGAGACCTCACCCTCCACGCACGATTCTGTGTAGCTGAATGGTAGGTAGCGCTTTTCCTATTCGTCAAGCCCCATTCTTTGAATTTTCATAGATTCACTTCCAGTTCATTTACCCCCAAGAGAAACCCTTTTGTGTCAGCTCTGAGTCATCGGGAGGAAGATTATCGCCTGAGAACCGTATCGACTTTGATTTATCAACTCCATCACTGAAGGACTTCCACTTCTCATAGGTGAAAGCATCTGTGGGAAGGATCACGAAGAATCCCTCATTTCGTTTGGACAAATGCACCGGCACTCCAATTCCTCCTAGCCCTTCAGGGATCTTGACCCGAGCTATCGTTGCCGGAAGCCGCTCTGGAGGTATTTGGAACACAATTGAGCCGAGCGGAACAGCGTCCGATTCTGGATTACTAATTTGTGATCGCACTGATTCGAGATTTTGAGACAAGATAAACCCATAGCCAAAGTCTCGAAACATCAGAAGGTAGGCAGATTTCAGGATGGAGACCCTGGATCGTTTCAAGTCAGCGGAATGGTGATTGTTAAGATTCAAGACGAACCCGTCTGGCTGATTCCCGTCCACGGCCATTTTCTCAATCGCTTCAATCTCCTTGGGATCCGAAGACTTGCCTTGAACCCGCATGTGGAGACCTCGCTCTTCGCGGTTCACGGAAACCGTGACGGTGTGGCCACCAACTGTCATTCTTCCTCTGAAGGTTTCTTTGAGCTTTCCCGTCATGAAAGCCTTGAAATCTGCACGTCTGTGGAGATGGTTATCGACAGTGCTTCCACCTGTATTGTTGCAGGCTGAACAGGTGAGGAGAAAGATCGTCTTACCCAGTCCATCTGGGATGCAATGTTCTAACGTCAAACTTGGGATTGGGTTCTCAATTGCCGTTTCATCAAAGACGTATAAGCAGAGCGGGCAGATGTATTTCCCTTTGTGCTCTGGATGCCAAAGTTCAAGGTTCTGGCTGTATTTCTGAAACAGCCCCAATCTTCTGTTGTACCTATCCAATTCATCCCTCCGCTACCGCAAATTTAATGATTATAACAAACGACACTGTGAGACGGATGTTGGTTCATTTGAGTGATTCAATGGAGACTGTAGACCACATTCGGAATGTCCTTATCCCAGCAGGCTCGGCAACTGCAACAGGAATTACCCTGGTTCCGGGACGGACAATCATGGCCGGCCATTCCCTCGTGGCTCACAACTGACGTTGTCGGCCATGACGGTGGATTCCCGTCGATGAGGTTTGCGGAGAGCCGGACGGTCAGGTTTTTCGGAAACTCCCGAACCTTTCTAACGATCTCTGTCTCTCTGGTCGGCAGCCACATTTTCACATCAGGGACGTTTTCCGCGATCGTCACAATGTTTCGGAGATGGTTCTCGCCCTGAATGTCTCCCGAATCGAACCACCTGAAGTATTCGTCGGCATGCCAGCGGATCAAAAAGACCATGCTCAGAGTCCAGAGTGGGTTGAAAAGGCCCTGGTATCGCTCCTCCAGCTTGTCCTGAACTTTTCCGAAGCGGTAACGGCCCTTGAGCGCGTAGCAGTCGGAACACACAGTTCCCGGTTGTTTTACGAGAATTGAGCCGAATTGGCACCGAGTGGCCGAGATTCCCCACGAGGGACACGGCATTTTTGAGGCAATCGACAAACCACCCGTAACTTTCTGGGCCATGCCAGCACGGGACACGAGCGCTAGGTCTTTATCGATTTCGCCAGCGTAAAGCGGGATTTCCAGCACGCCGAGAGTCTATCAGTCGGAATTTCCAGCATTGCTCGGTAAAGTTATCGAATTACCAGTGACCCCCTGGAATTTGGCGGAGAAGCTTGTGGAATATAAAGTCTTTTATTCTTGGCAAATGGATACGCCAGAAGACTGTAACAAAAAGTTCATCAGGCAAGCTTTGGATGAGGCTGTGGTTGACCTGTCAAACGGCGAAGGAACTGTACTTGAGTCGCCGCGCGTTGATAGCGGAATGGAGGGTATTTCAGGCTCTCCAGAGGTAGCCTCGGTAATGTTCGACAAGATAGCGGAGTCAGTATTGTTCGTCGGTGACGTCACGTTGGTTGGCACCATAAAGAGCTGTGCCAATGAAAAGGAAAAATGGGTTCCAAATCCGAATGTCCTGCTTGAAATGGGTTTTGCCGCTGGTTGGATTGGTTGGAATCGAGTCATAAATGTTATGAATGAAGAATTCGCCGATCGCTTCCAACAGCCCTTTGATGTGAGAAATCGCCGCTTTCCTATCGATTACAAACTCGCGTCCGGCGCTCCGGCAACAACGAAGGACAAGATAAGAAAGGATTTGAGGAAGTGGCTCAAGGTTGCGCTCGAAACTGCTGATAAGGCGGAACACAATCAAGTTGAACAACTAGAAAAGAAACTCGATACATTTTGCCTATGTTTGATGCATGCCAATGGTCACTTTGTTCACTTCCCTGGTCCAGACCTTGATGATGCCGCGCAGGCTTGCCACAACACACCTTGGGACCTTGCGACTATGCGTCTCTTGGACCTAGGAATCCTTCGTTGCCACACCGACCCCCGCCAAGGAATGTATTCATATCATTGGACATATATTGGGAAGCTCGTTCTTTTGAGAATTGGAATCGATAACCCAGCCAGTCAGTAATCCCAAACGGGACGGAAGCGAACGGGTCAGGACTCTTTGTTTTCCGGTTTGGTGGATTCATGATGCTCGCGGGAACGGAGTGTCTCCGCGAACAAGGTCAGGTCTCTTGTTTTGAGGTCAGGGTGCTGCGTGGCGGCGTGCATCGCCATGGCGCTAAATTTAAGGCCCTTCCCGGGTCGCGATAATCGCGGATGCACAGATGGTGGAAGTCTCGATCTTCGTGTCTCAAAGCACTCGACCATTCTCGTTCCATTCGGTGTGTCGCATCAGAGAGGAAATGCGAAATTACTTCCTCTCATTGGCCGAGATCACGTCATATTTGTCGGCAAATAAGCGAAATCGCGTTGGCCACGCAGCGGAAGTTGGCGTTTTGACTCGTCGAAATTTGAGTTCAACCGTTTTGCGATAAGTTCGAATGTTACCTATTATGGAGCTATTCCACGCTCACCTTGCGTTTGCCGGGTTGGTTTATCGCTTTGGTCAGATCAGGCGATTTCGAATATTTTGCGGTCAATGCCAAGTTAAACCGCTTTGGCATGTCGCGGAGCGTTTGTGAGATGCAGTGCGCAGCGTTGTAAATACGAATTCCCATTTGAGGTGGTGAGATGGCACCGACGACGCTATTGAGCGCAATCTCGTGATTGACGGTTTCGTCGCGCGCTATCCCACGAAGGCCGAGGTAGACGGCCTCCCACCGGGGGAAGGGTCGTTTCTGCCTTGCACATTCTGGCTGGCTGACAATCTTGAGCTTCTCGGCCGGCACGCTGAAGCAGTTCGGCTCTTTGACCGACTGTTGAGTTTACGAAATGACGTGGGGCTTCTCTCGGAGGAATACGATCCGGTGACGGGACGCCTGCTCGGCAATTTTCCCCAGGCGCTCACTCATGTGGCATTGATCAATACGGCTTGCAACCTCTCAGGTTCTAGAGGGCCTGCTGCCGATCGCCAAAGAGGGTGACTGGCTGCACAGGATTGTACGACTCGGCCATCAGCGGCGCGATACGCTTTCTACTCTTGCTTGTTTTCTTCCCCCTTGGCGGACCAACGACTCCCTCTGGACAGACTATTCCAGAGATCGGACGACCGTGACATGTGTTTAAGTGTCGTCTTAATGTTTGTGTTGTTCGCAGCGCTTAATTGATACAAAAGCAAACTGGACAGTCCGGACAACGCATAAACGGCATTCAACCTGACGAAAAAACGGCGTCATTGTTGTGGAATATGTCGAATTCCTGCGTGCCCATTGCACAGCTTGTCTTACAGTGGGCATATTGCAACGGGGAAACACATCCCCATGACATTAGTACTACGGATGCTGAAGGCCCACTCGCTGAATAACGTGATCTTACAGATATTGGCCAGCATTCCCCCGCAATCCCAAATTCTCGATTCCGTCTGTTCGATTTTACAATTCCTAAAGGATGGACCGACGTCAAAGCGAAATTGCTGTGGTGTGAACTCTCAGCAATCGGAAAAGATCTTTCAGGAATATAATCGATCAAATGCAAATCGATCGGCCCCTTGTCGATTGCTGGCATAATGCTAAAATAGGCCTAGATCGACGGCGTGATCATTCATAAGGGCTGGGGAAATGCAACTCAACATCAATGTGAACCCCACGTCTGAGCACGCTCTTTATCTCAAGCTCTTCATTACGAATGGCGGCGGGTGGTGACTTGGCCGCGAATTCAAACCTTGTTCTCGCCGAACTCCCAATAGGTTCTTCTTTTTCGGCTGGATATCTTTGCGTGTTCTCGCTCGGACGGTGGCTTGGCTTCTGATCGACCGATCAAATTGTCGGCGTGCCTACCTCTCGTTTGGCGTCGTCTCTTGAATTCGACCCAATTTCCAGAGGATGGAGTCTGTCCGGATCCCTTTGCGCAATCTTAGCTATTACTGAGTTTCTGTTTAAGAACCTGCTTCAGAATTGATTGCAGGCTGCTTTCCAGGCCATGAATCACTTGGTGCATCGGTTTTGAGTAGGCGACATGAGAATGAACACGAAGTCCGAAAGGTAGAACATTCACCAAATGAATCTCATAAATAAGTGGATTAACGAATGACACTCGCAATTGTTCAGTTTGCCATGACCGCCCTGATCATCATCTTTGCTGGCACATTTCTATCACACTTTGCGGATCAGATCGCGGAACGAACGGGGTTCGGACGGTTACTGATCGGGAGTATTCTGTTAGCCGGAGCGACATCGCTGCCGGAACTGTCGGTTGATGTTTCCGCTGTCCGGAATGGCATGGCGGATCTTGCCTTGGGAGACTTAATGGGAAGCAGCCTGTTCAACCTCTTAATTCTGGCGGTCTTGGACTTGTCAACACATTCAAAGGGTCGCATGTTGTCGCGGCAGGCCGCACGCCATGCGCTTTCCGGAAATGTCAGTGCCGCACTTGCTGCAATTGTCGCCCTCAGTTTACTGACTCAGCCAATTCTTGCCGGCGGGCAAGTCCTTGAGATTTCGTACGGGTTATGGCTGATCCTCCTGGGATATGTCTTCGGCGTCCGACTGGTCTACTGCGATCAACGAGCGTCCCGGGAAGAGGCAGTCGCCGCTGGTGCTGCTGCAGAGCACGCCACGGGAGGTACTTGGCATCGCCCAGCTCTTGGTTTTATTGCGGCAGCGGCAGTCATTGTCATCGCGGGACCGTACATGGCCGAGGCTGCCGGCGTTATTGCTGATGCCAGCGGACTCGGCAAGACCTTTGTGGGAACAACATTGGTCGCCTGCAGCACATCGCTGCCGGAATTGGTCGCGTCGTTGGCTGCACTGCGGATGGGAGCTCTTGATCTGGCAATTGGCAACGTTCTCGGTAGCAATGCATTTAACATGCTGCTGTTAATTCCGTTGGATCTCGTTCACAAGGGACCGATCCTGGCCGCAGTCTCCAAAAATCATGCCATCACCTGCCTGGCCGCCATCGTGGCAACATTGGTCGTAGTATTGGGGCAACTCTATCAAGTCGAAAGACGAAGGCTATTCATAGAGCCAGATGCGTCTTTGGTAATCGTAATCGTGTTTGGATCGCTATGGTTGATTTATCAGATGGGTGGCTGATTAAAATGTCGCAGTCCGGAATGGGCTGTTTGCGATTAGATTGATGACATCCGATGAAAAACACTTACCATTTGCTTGTCCCAAAACTTGTTTGGCCCGTTGCGGTCACGAGTGGAGTATTACTTGCCGTTGGAATTGGAGGAGCATGGTACGTCTGGCAACTCCAAACAGCGTCCTCAGATATTTTGGCCTGGAATGTCACAAGTATCCGCGCGGCCGAGGAATTGGAAATTGGGGTCCGCGAGATTCGGAATCTTTTGACTCGATTTCAATTGACTGGTCAGGTCGAACAGTTGGATGAGATCCCTAAGCTCATGCCAAACTGTGCATTCTGGCTGGAAGAATCAACGAGACTGGCAAGAAGCGCTGAAGAACAGGAACTGATCCAATTGATTCAGGCTGGGTATTCGCGGTTTACGACAGAATTTGGGGAGATGAGGCGACAGACAACAACGTTCGGGATGACCGAATCCGTCCGCAGTTTGATCGACGATGTACTTCGAGATCAAATCCTCACGCATACCAAGGATTATTTGGACTTCAATGAACGCGAGCTCAGTGCCAGCAGTGAGCAAAATCGGCAACTTGCGCAACGCCTGGCGCTCGGATTGCTCTTGATCGGCATTTGCGGGGCAACAGCGGGCTTGCTGGCGGGATTCGGCTTGGCACGCGGAATTGTGAAGAGAATTGTGCAGATCAGTCTGCCAATACATGACGTTGCCGGGCAGTTGAACGAGGTTGTCGGACCAATTTCCATCTCGGACCCGCATTTGACACGACTGGAAGATCTGGATCAGATTCTCCGGCTGATTGCGATTCGCGTTTCGACTGTTATCGAACGACTCCGGCAACGGGAACAAGATGCTTTACAGGCAAAGCAACTCGCAGCCCTCGGTCAATTGGCGGCGGGACTGGCCCACGAACTGCGCAATCCACTCATGTCTATGAAGATCCTGGTCCAGTCTGCGTTGTCGCTGGAGCGAGGTCAACTTGAGGGACAGGACTTGGATGTGCTTGACGACGAAATCGCACGTCTGGAGAAACTTGTATCGACGTTTCTGGATTTTGCTCGCCCTGCGGAGCCAAGTAAACGATTGATTGATCTCGCGGAGGTACTCGCGCAAACCACGGAATTTATCTCAGTTCAGGCCAGAGCCCGAAGCATAACTTTGCATCATGCTCGACCGGCTGATTCGATTTTGATTGAGGCAGATGCCGCACAACTCCGACAAGTGTTGCTCAACTTACTGTTGAATGCCCTCGATGCCGGAAAGCCGGGAAGCGACATTTGGGTGACAGCGTGCACAAAGCTCGGGGAATCAGGAGCTCCGGCGGTCGCGACTGTTTCCGTTTCCGACAACGGCCACGGATTGCCCAATCAAATCAAGGATGACTTGTTCGAACCATTTGTAAGCAGCAAACCAACGGGAATTGGGTTGGGCTTGGCGATCTGTCGGCATATCATCCAGGCGCACGGTGGAATGATCACGGCGTCTAACAGGCCGGGTGGAGGTGCGGTATTTAGCTTGGAGCTTCCGGTACTGCAACCAGAAGAAAGGTTTAGATTCGATGCCGACGTTATTAGTGGTCGATGACGAACGAAATGTTCTCTACTCGTTGAAGAAGGGCCTGAAGTCCGATCAAACGAAAGTCATTACGGCTGAAACTGCACAGGCAGGCATTGAAGCAATTCGAAATTGTCGTCCGGACGCTGTCCTGCTGGACGTTCGATTGCCAGATATGAATGGGCTTGATGCCTTTGATCAGATTCGACAAATTGACCCCGGGTTGCCGGTCATCATCGCGACCGCATTCGCGGCGATGGAAACGGCGATCGACGCGATGCGCCGAGGCGCCTTCGAATATCTGCTGAAGCCGGTCGACTTGCATCAGTTGCGCGAGGTTGTCGCCAGGGCTTTCGAATTGAGCCGGCTCAGGCACATCCCGGCGGTGCTCGATGAGGGCGACAGCGGAGAAAATGCGGATCGCATCGTCGGTCGCTCACCGGCAATGCAAGAGGTGTTTAAGACGGTGGGAAGAATGGCGCCACAGGATATCTCCGTGCTGATTCTTGGAGAGAGTGGCACCGGCAAAGAGCTTGTTGCTAGAGCCATTTACCATTACAGCCAGCGCAGCCAAGGGCCATTTTTGGCGATCAATTGCGCCGCGATTCCTGAAGCATTGCTGGAAAGCGAATTATTCGGCCACGAACGAGGTGCGTTCACAGGTGCCGACCGCCGCAGGATTGGGAAATTTGAGCAGGCGAATGGCGGTACGATCTTTCTCGACGAAATCGGCGACATGAGCCCCACGATTCAAGCCAAAGTCCTGCGACTCTTGCAAGACTCACGATTCGAACGCTTGGGAGACAATGAGTCCGTGGAAAGCGACGTTCGAGTTGTCGCCGCGACGAACCAGAATTTGGAAGCCATGGTTGCGAGCGGAAAATTCCGACGGGATCTCTTCTATCGCTTGAATGCCGTCACGATTCAACTGCCACCACTGCGGGAACGCATGGATGACTTACCCATCTTGGCGGACTATTTCGTCGCCACATTGAATCGTAAATTCGGTAAGTCGCTACGTGGCATCGCCCCGGAAACACTGACACAGTTGCAGTCTCATAGTTGGCCTGGAAATGTCCGGGAACTGTTGAATTCCCTGAAATATGCAGTCATTAGATCGAATGGGGAGCTCCTGACTCCCGATTGTTTGCCGTCGAACCTTAAAGACTCCCCTGGCGTTTCCTCGCTTCCCGTGTCCGAACCGGTGACAAACGGCCAGATGAATGAGTTGGCTGAGATCGTGCGCGAATTATTGAGATCGAATGACGACAATCTCTATTCCCGTATCATCACCGACGTGGACCGGGTTGTCTTACAGGAGGCACTCAACCATACGCAGGGAAACCTCGGCCAAGCCTGCGAACGGCTGGGAATGTCTCGAACGACACTTCGCAATAAGCTGAATACCACGGGGCTTTCCATCAGTAAGCACGTCTTGCCAGAAATTGGCAATGATGGTTGAAAACTAGCAATTATCGTGCAACGCGATCCCTATCAATAATACCCTCACGACAAGCGGTTCGCTCGTTCGAATCCATTGCCACGTGCGATTTACGGTGCTTTCTAAGCCATTTGATCCACCAGTCAAATTCCGGTGCCCAATGGCACTTCATTTGCAATAACGACTCAGACTTCGTTTTGCCGGAGTCCACGCCCAAGTCGTCAACGGAAGGGATCCCCACGTCCTCACTCCGATATAGCGAGAACATTCGCTATCAAGGCGATTGTCGTGTCGTGCGTTCCTAAACGCATTGCGTAACGATCTCGCCTTTATTGCGTCGAGGGTGCGCACAGTTGGTGTATTAGTGACATTACTTATACACAACGCATTGGAATAGATAAGAATCCCTGGAACTATTTAAATTCCTTGCTCGTCAGATCGAGCGCTTGAATTCAGGCTAAACAGCGGTGCCTGATCAAGTCTCGGGATCTATTCTGGCGCGAATCTTGCCACGTCATGTAAGTACACTAATTGCCCAAAATCCAACAAGGTTGAGTCACGACGGAGTGCGGTAATTGTCGATAATCAGTTTCGCCAAGATCATGTTTCAAACAGTCAACAATTGGGCGATTGCCGTTGTCTCAAATGGTTTCGAGTCTGAGTTGACCTGCGAAAAACACTTGGTCCGGATACTGGCAAACCGTTGGAACGTCGTTGCGAGTAGAACCCAAAGTTTTGCACTTTTGCTTAATAGTACGCGACGTTCGCGTCAGGTCATGGTCCGCGTTGACTGCCACGCGATGCAGCCCGGCACCTTGATTCCGATCACCGAGTCAAACGATTCGAATCGAGTCATTCAAAACCCGCTCACATTTGAATTCTTGTGCGAGGAATGCATTTCATGGTCAGCTTTTCCTGGTTTCAATGGCTCAGTGCCGCGCGTGTCTTTACTTTCGGCGCAAAAGCTCGCAAGCGTCCCGCTCCCACCGTGCTCAGGGTTGAGGGTCTGGAAGACCGAGCTTTGCTTTCTGCCAACCTTCCAGTCGCCGTTGACGATCCGTCCTATTTCGTGGATGAGGATCAGCAGTTGAATGGAACGTCAGTGTTATCCAATGACACGGATGACGATGGGGACACAATCGATGAGGCCGTTCTGGACACCGATGTGTCTCATGGACTCCTCGTTTTGAATTTGAACGGAACATTTAGCTACACACCGAACCCCAATTTTTTTGGAACTGACTCCTTCACTTATTTTGCTCGTGATTCTGCCAATAACGAGATGAGCGCGGCACCCGCAACTGTGACAATCACAGTAAACCCCGTGAACGACTTGAATGCCAATGATGACAGCTTCACAACGGGTGAAGACACCCTCCTGTCGGATTCTGTTGCAACGAATGACACAACCATTTCGGGCGGCTCGTTGGCCTACGCTTTGGATACGCAGGCGAGCAATGGAGTCGCAGTCGTTAATTCCGATGGCACGTTTACCTATCTCCCGGACTTGAACTTCCACGGCACCGACAGTTTCTCCTACACTGTAACCGATGTGAATGCTGGTGAAACTGCCACACGAACGGTGTCGATTTCAGTGACTTCGGTCAATGATGCTCCAATCGCGAATGCTGACAGCCTCGCAACGAATGAGGACACGCAATTCGACGGCACATTAACTGGAACCGATGTCGATGGCGACACTCTGACGTTCGCTTTGGACACACAAGCTGCGCATGGCGTCGCGACCGTGAATCCCGATGGGACGTTCAGCTATGTTCCTGTTGCCAATTTCCACGGAACTGATTCCTTCACGTTCGTGGTGAATGACGGCACGGTGGATAGCGCAGCGGCAGTCGTGGCGATCACGATTAATTCGGTGACCGACCTGACAGCCGGCGACAAGAGTTTCACGACGGATGAGGACACGCTGCTAACCGATACCCTCGCGACAAACGACTCGACGACCTCGGGCGGCCCGCTGACCTATGCCTTGGACACGCAAGCAACTAACGGGCTAGCTGTTGTCAATTCCGATGGCACGTTTACCTACCTCCCGAACTCCAACTTTCATGGCACTGACAGTTTCACTTACACGGTGAGCGACGCGGATGCGGATGAGATCGCTACTCGGACTGTGTCGATCACAGTCACCCCGGTGACCGATCTGCTTGCCAATGATGACAGTTTCACGACGGATGAAGACACGCTGCTGTCCGATACCCTCACGACAAATGACACGACGACCTCAGGTGGCCCACTGACCTATGCCTTGGACTCTCAAGCGAGCAACGGGCCGGCAGTGGTCAACTCCGATGGCACGTTTACCTATCTCCCGGACTTGAACTTCCACGGCACCGACAGTTTCTCCTACACTGTAACCGATGTGAATGCTGGTGAAACTGCCACACGAACGGTGTCGATTTCAGTGACTTCGGTCAATGATGCTCCAATCGCGAATGCTGACAGCCTCGCAACGAATGAGGACACGCAATTCGACGGCACATTAACTGGAACCGATGTCGATGGCGACACTCTGACGTTCGCTTTGGACACACAAGCTGCGCATGGCGTCGCGACCGTGAATCCCGATGGGACGTTCAGCTATGTTCCTGTTGCCAATTTCCACGGAACTGATTCCTTCACGTTCGTGGTGAATGACGGCACGGTGGATAGCGCAGCGGCAGTCGTGGCGATCACGATTAATTCGGTGATCGACCTGACAGCCGGCGACAAGAGTTTCACGACAGATGAGGAAACGTTGTTGACCGATACCCTGGCGACAAATGACACGACGACCTCAGGTGGCCCACTGACCTATGCCTTGGACTCTCAAGCGAGCAGCGGGCTAGCTGTGGTTAATTCTGATGGCACGTTTACCTACCTCCCGAACTCCAACTTTCACGGCACTGACAGTTTCACTTACACTGTGAGCGACGCGGATGCGGATGAGATCGCTACTCGGACTGTGTCGATCACAGTCAACCAGGTGACCGATCTGATTGCCAACGATGACAGTTTCACGACAGATGAAGACACGCTGCTATCCGATACCCTCACGACAAATGACACGACGACCTCAGGTGGCCAACTGACCTATGCCTTGGACTCTCAAGCGAGCAACGGGCTGGCGGTGGTCAATTCCGATGGCACGTTTACCTATCTCTCGGACTTGAACTTCCACGGCACCGACAGTTTCACTTATACCGTGACCGACGCCAATGCAAATGAGTCCGTCACCCGGACGGTGACGATCAGCATCAATCCGGTGACCGATTTGATCGCGAATGACGACAGCCTCACAACGGATGAGGATGCGCAGCTCTCCGGATTCGTCGGGATAAACGACTCGACCAACTCGGGTGGCACGCTAACTTACGTACTCGACACTCAAGCCAGTCACGGTGTCGCCGTGATGCTTTCCGATGGTACGTTCACATATCTCCCGAACCTGAACTTCCACGGCGGTGACAGCTTTACCTACACCGTGACCGACGCGGATGCCAATGAGACCGCCACTCGAACGGTATCGATCACGATCTCTCCGGTCAACGATGCCCCAATCGCGAATGCGGTCAGCTTCGCAACGGACGAGGACACACAACTGGACGGCACATTAACAGGCTCCGACGTCGAAGGCGACGCGCTGACATCTGCCCTGGGCGCACAGGCCGCGCACGGCACGGCAACCGTCAATGTCGATGGTACCTTCAGTTACGTCCCGAACGCCAATTTTCATGGCAGCGATTCTTTCACCTTCTTGACGAATGACGGAACGGTTAATAGCCTTGAGGCAATCGTGACGGTCACCGTCAATTCAGTCAATGATGCCCCCGTCGCTGATCCACTCACAATCTCTACCGATGAAGACACCCAATTTGATGGCGTGTTGACGGGAAGCGATATCGATGGCGACTCGCTGACATTCACCCTGGGCACACAGGCTGCTCACGGTGCCGCAACTGTGAATCCTGATGGCACATTCAGCTATTTGCCGAACGCCGATTTTCATGGGAGCGATTCTTTCACCTTCCGGGTGAATGATGGAACAGTCGACAGCATTGAGGCGGCCGTGACGGTCACCGTCAACTCCGTAAACGATGCGCCCGTCGCTGATCCAGTCACATTCTCCACCGATGAAGACACGCAATTCGATGGCGTTCTGACGGGAAGCGATATCGATGGCGACGCGATTGCGTTCGCGTTGGCCTCCCAAGCTGCCCATGGCACCGCGACGGTACATTCCGATGGAACATTCAGCTATGTTCCGAATGCCGATTTCCACGGCAGCGATACGTTCACTTTCACTGTGAACGACGGCTTGATTGACAGTGTCCCCGCGATCGTGACCATCACCGTCAACTCTGTGAACGATGCGCCGACTGGCAATTCGTTGTCGTTCACAACCGGCGTCAATACTCAGTACGATGGCGTATTGACGGGAAGCGATATTGATGGTGATGCGATTACTTTTGCCCTGGGGACTCAGGCGACACATGGCACTGCCGCTGTGAATCCAGACGGAACGTTCAGCTATGTTCCTGATGCCGATTTCCACGGGACTGATTCGTTCACGTTCGTGGTACATGATGGATTGCTCAGCAGTTCGCCGACAACCGTGACCGTCACGGTCAACGGTTTGCCAGTGGCTGATCCGTTTGCGTTTTCCTTGGATGAAGACACGCAATTCGATGGCACGCTCACCGGCAGCGACCCCGACGGCGACGCTTTCACATTCGCCCTGGCGTCTCAGGCCGCTCATGGCACGGCAACCGTCAATTCAAACGGGACATTCAATTATGTTCCGAACGTCAATTTCCATGGGAGTGATTCCTTCGCCTTTATCGTCCATGACGGTTTGTCAAACAGTGTTCCGGCGACTGTGACCATCACGGTGAATTCTGTCAATGACGTTCCAGAAGCCAATCCAACGTCCTTCGCCACGGATGAAGATACAACGTACAACGGATCGTTAGCGGGTAGTGATTTTGACGGTGACATTCTGACATTCTCATTGGAGACTCCGGCCGCGCATGGTACGGCCACCGTCAATCCCGACGGAACGTTTACCTACGTTCCGAACGCCAATTTCCACGGCAGTGATTCGTTTACTTTTGTCGTCAATGACGGCAGCGTGAATAGTCTCCCAGCCACTGTGATCATTACTGTGATTTCCGTTAATGATACTCCGGTGGCCAATCCGACGTCCTTTGCCACAGACGAAGATACGACGTTCAATGGAACATTAACGGCTACCGACTCTGACAATGACGTGCTGTTTTTCTCCTTGGGGACTCCCGCCACGAATGGCACGGTCACCGTCAATCCCAATGGAACTTTCAGCTACATCCCGAACTCCAATTTCCACGGAAGTGATTCTTTCACGTTCCTGGTGAATGACGGCACGGTGAATAGTGCCTCAGCCACTGTGTCCATCACAGTCGATTCGGTAAATGATTTACCTGTCGGTGATCCATTCGTGTTCTCGACGAATGAAGATACTACTTATAACGGCCTCTTGACGGGCAGCGATCTCGATGGCGATTCCCTGTTCTTCGTTTTGGGAAGTCAAGCTTCGCATGGCACGGCAACCGTCAATGTCGATGGGACCTTCAGCTACGCCCCGACTGCCAATTTCCACGGCACCGACTCGTTCACCTTCAAGGTGAGCGACGGAACGGCAATCAGCACGCCAGTCACAGTCACTATCACCGTTAATTCGATTAACGATGCTCCCACCTTGACGAATGGCAGTGGAACCACAATCCAAAATCACATCCTGAACGGTTCGGTATCTTCGTTGGGCTTCGACGCCGATGGGGACGCACTGACATACCTCGTTGTGACGCCACCGGCCCATGGGACGTTGTCACTGAGCCCTGACGGTACGTTTGCTTACCTGCCGACGCCCGGCTACAGCGGACCTGACGCGTTTACGTTCAAAGCAAACGACGGTCAAGCGGACAGCAATGTGGCCACTTTCAGTCTTACTGTAACTCCCGCGCCTAACGTCCCGTTGACCCTGGTCCTTCCAAGCAATGCGGCTACTGTCGGTAAGAATAGCGCTCAGGTTCAAGTCGATCCCGCCGCGAGCGTCGGCGATCCAGATACGGTTGTCAATTATGGCAACGCCAAGATCACCGCGTCGATTCTGACTGGCAATTTGCCAACAGATATAAGCAAGTCCCGGGTCAAGTTGTCGGTGCGCAATCAAGGCACGGGCGCCGGACTGGTGAAGGTCAAGGGGACGAAGATCTTCTTCGATGGGCAGAAGACCGCTATCGCCAAGATCACGGGTGGCACCAAAGGCCATCCACTGGTCATCACGTTTACCGGAGCGGCGACCGAACAGGCTGTCAATGCCGTGCTTAAGCAATTGAGCATCCAGGCGAGTAAGAAAGCGTCCTCAGGGCCTCGAACCATTGGGATTGAAGTCATCGCAGGTGGCCAGACGGCCCAGGCAACGAAGACAGCCAACATTTCATAGGTCTTTGAGTTTGGATTTTCGGAGCTGAGTTTTGATTCCATTCTTATGTACCTCTGTTCCCAATAATCCGCGTAATCTTCGTATCACAGATGTGAACTGGAAATTCGGCCGACATGTGAGAACTGCGGCGACCGTAGTTGTTGCCTCCACCCTTCCGCGCCGCCGCAGTTTCTCACTTTCCGAACAGACTGATTGCGTAGTCAGTCTGTTCTTTTGCTTTTCGTGAACCCGGCCGTGCATACTGGACACCATGAAATGAGCCTCACGAAGATTCGGGAATTGATACCCGGCGAACCAGCCCCGTGGTTCATCTGTCGCAGTACATCGAGTGACCGCTTTCATTTTAGTTCGGCAGCCGGACGCTACGTTGTGCTCACTTTCTTTGGTTCGGCCGGTATTGCTTCGTCAGAGTCCGCTCTGAATCAAATTCTGCAAAACAGCAACCTGTTCGATGACCAAAACGTTTGCTTCTTTGGTGTCAGTGTCGACCCTGAAGATGAACGAATCGCACGTGTCAGACGGTCACTTCCCGGATTTCGTTATTTCTGGGACTTTGATTTCAAGATTAGTCTGCTTTATGGTGCGGTCCGCGATCCCGCGGATAGGAGCGTGTACCGCCGCTTTTCGGTAATCCTGGATGAAAGACTGAGAATCCTGGCAGTCCTGCCGCTCGATCAGGATCCGAGCTCACATGTTTCTCGACTGACCTCGATACTCAACTCTTTACCCCCTATTCCTCCAGAGACATCCGCCAGTATTCAAGCGCCAATTTTAGTCGTGCCGCGTCTCTTCGAACCCCAGCTCTGTCGAATGTTGATTGAGTATTATGATCAAAATGGCGGCACGGAATCCGGATTTATGCGTGAAGTCAATGGCAAGACGGTCCTGGTCGTGGACCCGGAGTTCAAGCGACGTCGGGATCAGGACATTCTGGACGAAAAATTACGTGACGCGGCCATGCATCGAATTCACGATCGCCTAATTCCCGAGATCCACAAGGCGTTTCAATTCCAAGCCACTCGAATTGAGCGACATATCGTTGCGTGCTACGACAGTTCCGCGGGGGGATACTTCAATCCTCACCGTGACAATACAACGAAAGGAACAGCCCATCGTCGATTCGCGGTTTCTCTCAACCTCAATACAGGGGAGTACGAGGGCGGTAAACTCCGGTTTCCAGAATTCGGACGACACACCTATGAAGCACCGGCGGGCGGTGCCGTTGTGTTTTCGTGTTCGTTACTTCATGAAGCGACTCCCGTCACGTCTGGACGCCGCTATGCCTATTTGCCGTTTCTCTACGATGATGAAGCCGCTAAGATTCGTGAGAGCAACCTGAAATTCGTTGATGTGAGCAGAGTTTGATCGCAGAGGATACGACGATGGCAACTCGGTCATGTTCCGTATGCGGTCGGCAATTCGAACAACGGGCGGCTGTCGAAGTCACTAGATGCCCGAGATGCTCGAACTCGCGCGCCAACCGTTCTTCGTCGGATCAACTCAAATCTCGTGGAAGAACGCGCGATCAGACATGTGCGAAATGCCATAAGGAACTAGTCAGTTCACCACCACCGACAATTTGGGATGAACAAACCTATTGCTGGACTTGCATCGAAGATACGGGGATGTCCGCATACGATCCAACTGAAATCGCAATTGAGGAAGACTTCAGGATTGGATTCGGAAAGGCCCTTTTATTGGGAATTTCCTCGGGAATCATTGTTTCACTTGGTGCCTCTGGAATGATTATTGGATTGTTTGCATTGCTGATTTTGTCGTTTGTATTTGGTGGCTTCAATCAGGTGCCGGCCAAACCTGTCAACTTTCTCGATTTGCTTGTGACCCTCATTTTCTTCTGTATGTTTGTACTTGTGTTTATCAGTGTCTTGGGCGTGCCAATGTCCGTGTTTGGCACGCTGTTCGCCCGGCGCCGAACGATTCGTGTGCAAGACGGTGTCATCAGTTTTGAGGCCGGGAGACGCGAAGAAGCATTTCCACTTAAGGAATGTTACTGGACGATCCGATCAACCTGCGCGGATGGACCGACTATCTTTTCGCTGTCCCGACCTTCAATCATCATCCGGTCCGAAAATAAGTTCATCATCTGCGGATTTGAAAGTGCATCTCTTCACTTCTGGCAATCGTTTCTCACACTGTCCGTGGGGCCAGAAGTTCCCAAACATCGTTGGCAACGCAACTGGAAGCCTGCGCTCTTGCATTTACTGGTCGGTGCTATATTGGGGTGGGTCGTGGGTCGCATCGTCGAAAATGTTGTCCGTGACCCAATTTGGGGAGGTATCGTCGGATTCCTGGGACTTCTCGATGGAATAATCAGTGCAGGGTTTGTGCTGACTCGGGGGCATCCTAAACCGACGCTCATTACTCAAACTCGATCACCTCGGTTATTTGCTCTATTCCTTTCGGTGATCTTTGCGGTCTTGGGAGCTAGGGTCGGCCGTGGAGCCGGGATTCCAGGATTGCTCGCGTTTATGATGACGAATGGCTGTATTGGATGGCTCGTCGCACTGAATGTGCTCAGTCACATTCCCGCAGAACACTTCTCATCGTCAGAACATCAAATTGAGGAATCTTGAAGAGCTCTGGCGCCTTTGTGTGATCCCGCGTTTAGGCGTGGCGCCCTCCTTTTGTAGTCCGTCGTCTGGGGAGTGAGGAAATTCTTGATATGCCAAAATGTGTGTTTTGCGAGCGTGAGAATTCGGCCACAACCATCCAATGTCAACATTGTGGCTCACCCTTGCCCATCGGTGACAACCAGCGGCTGGAAGAGACGATTTTTCGAGCACGGCTATTGGAGTTATTGAAGAATGGCGAAAAGACCAATGCCATTACGGCGTACCAGCGTCAATACGGTGCCACTTTGATTGCGGCAGTTGAGTTCATTGATGGACTGAACAAGGACCAGGAATTCTCGGTCCCATGTTCGATTGCTGATGTGGAATGGGAAGTCGGTAAGTTGCTCGAACGGGGCGAAAAAGCCAAAGCCATCAAGTTCTATTGGGAACGAACTGGCGTGGAATTGCAGGTGGCAAAAGCTGAGGTTGATGCAATCGAAAACCGATTAGGCTTGGAGCCGGATCAACGAGTCGCCAAGACCGGCTGTATCGGGATGATCTTACTCCTTGGGGCAAGTACAATTTGGATTACAAATTGCATCGTGATGTGGCTTTGAAGTCGGCAGGATGGTCGCCAAGTGATTTCCAATAATTGCTAACTGTGGCTAAAAACTGTCAGGTGAGATACTGAACGCATTACTCCAAGCGCGGACGTATCTTGGGCAATCGTCCACAGTTGTTTGATCCTGGCATAGTTTTCCTTGGACTTTCGGCATTACACGATACCATTCCCCGGATTTCATGCCGGTGGCACTAACTTTGCCATGTTTCGTGGCAAAGGTCTGTACTGAACCAGTCAATCAAGTCATCGCCTGCGAATCTCGCAAGCATCTCCCCGCCAACGTTCCGCTAATCCAATCCTAGAATTCTTGCTGTGATGGATTCTTGATTCTACCGATTCTTTTCCCCTGGATCAGATCACGAGTCAATTCCAACTCCCCAAGTGCAATTCCTTAGGCTGACACGTCTACGTCCATATTTCGTGAATTTCTGAACTTCCGTTTGCTATAGCAATCGCAAACGATTCTTCGAACCATATTAATGCACATTCGGGAACCTCAAATGAATCGATCCAGATTCTGCGGTCGGCCTTGGCTGTTGACGGTCTTATGGTTGATGGGATCGCCCGCGGCTGAGGCTCTGGCGCAGCAAACCCTATTCAATTTACCATCCGCCGAGATCACTCCTGCCGAGCAGCTCTTTTTTCAACAGCAGTTCAACTTCAATAAATTCGGTAGATCTAGCGGCGTTTCAAACACCACAATCTCATATGGACTAGGACTGGATTTCGAGATCGGAATGAATGTGTTCGCCCTGGAAGTCTTGCCCGAATCTGGACTCGCGCCTCATTCCGTTGAGCCGCAATTCCTGTTCAATGCTCAAAAGGGAATTCCATTGTCCGAGTCATTCAAATTAGGAGTAGGAACACAACTGGGACAAACGGTACCTGAGTTTCGTCGGAACATGTCAGCGGGCGCTCAAAACCAGCCAGTCATGGGCGCTTGAAAACCGGCCATTTTGAGAAGGGCGATACACGTCGTAGGAATTCGTCAACACCTTTTCTGTTGACGGAGACATCCTATGGCGAATCGACTCAAGATGGCGAATATTCAGGCGATATTGCAGTTACATGCGTTACAATGGTCAATGCGGCGGATCGCTCGTGAGTTGGGCGTGGACCGTGGGGCCGTGTCAAAAGTCATACGCCAGGCGCAATCCAACTCAAAACCAGCCATAGCGCCCACCGGCTCGGAGGGTTCAAAACCAGCCACTTTCGCCGGCGCGCCGGCTCCCGCCCCATTGAGTGCGATTAACGGGGTGGTGGCTCCGTCGGATACGGCGTCCGGTTGCGATTCAAAACCCGCCATAGCGCCCACCGGGTCCGATAACGGCAACTGCGTTGTAGGCAGTACAATTCCACCTGCGTCGAACGGCGAGTCGGGCTCAGATACGTCACCGGCCGGTTCGACTTCGAGGGCGGGACGTCCCAGCGACTGCGAGCCGTTTCGAGAGCTGATTGTGGCGAAGCTCGGGACTGAGTTGAGTGCCCAGCGGATCTATCAGGATCTGGTCAGCGAGCAGGGCTATGCCGGCAGTTATTACAGTGTGCGTCGATTTGTGCGAAAGCTGTCAGCGGGTCTGCCGCTACCGATGCGGCGGATGGAATGCGTTCCGGGGTTCGAGGCTCAGGTGGACTACGGGACGGGCGCACCGATCGTGGGAGCTGACGGCAAGCGTCGCAAGACGCACGTGTTCCGCGTGGTTCTGAGCCACAGCCGGAAGGCTTATGCCGAGGCATCGTTTCGACAGACGACCGAGGAATTCCTGCGTTGTCTGGAGAACGCCTTCTGGCAGTTCGGCGGCGTGCCTCAAACGATCGTGATCGACAATCTGCGTGCGGCGGTGAAGTACCCGGATTGGTACGACCCCGAGCTGCAACCGAGGCTGCGGGGTTTCTGCGAACATTACGGCACGGCGATTCTGCCGGCGAAACCGTACATGGCGCGCCACAAGGGAAAGATCGAGCGCGGCATTGGCTACGTGAAAAGCAACTCGCTCAAAGGGAGAGCGTTTGGCTCGTTGGATGAGCAGAACCGTCACCTTCAGGACTGGGAACGGACGGTGGCGGACACGCGGATCCACGGCACGACGCGGCAGCACGTGGGGCAGGTGTTCGACCAGGTGGAGCGTCCAGCATTGCGTCCCTTGCCACGTGAGCGATTCGCCTATTTTCAGGAAGGTCAGCGGCAGGTGCATCGGGACGGTCACGTGGAAGTGCTGAAGGCGTACTATTCTGTTCCACCGGAATACCTGGGCCACACGGTGTGGGTCCGCTGGGACGCGCGGCTGGTGCGGATCTTCAACCAGCAAATGCAGGCAGTGGTGGTCCACATTCGAAAGGAACCTGGCCGGTTCAGTACGCATTCAGAACACCTGGCCCCCGAGAAGATCAGCGGCGTGGAACGGGGGGCTCGCTGGTTGATGAACAAAGTCGCGCTGATCGGCGCGCACAGTACCGCGTGGGCCGAGGCCATGCTGTGTGCACGCGGCATCGAAGGTACGCGTGTTCTGATGGGACTGGTGGCACTTACCAAGAAGCACAAGAGCGGTGCCCTGGAAAGCGCCTGCAAAACGGCGTTGTCTCACGGAGAATTCCGGCTCCGCCCGCTACGTGCGTTGCTGGTCCGACAGCCGCATGACGTGCAGGCATCGTTTCCGTTTCTGGACGAGCATCCACTGATCCGCCCCTTGGACGACTATGCACGCGTGGTCGCATCAGCACTGGAAAGAAAAGGAGGCGTGGATGGGGTTGTGACCGGCACCGTCTCCTTCCCTGACCAGTCGACGTTGCGTTTTGAAAGGCATGACTGGGCAAATGAATCATCTGAACACAAACAACAAAGCCCTGATGGCAACGACCACCAGGGCCAGCGGGAGATTCACCCGCCCAGGTCCGGATATTCCTCATCGGGTTGCTCGCCAGCAGAGCCCGACTCCGCTTCTCCGGATGCATCCAGTTTACGATCTTTGTTCCCCCCTTTACCAGGAGAATCTTTCGATGAATGACCATTTGCAATCACAACTAAAAGAACTACGACTGTCGGGTCTTGCCAGCACGCTGGAAGTCCGGCTGCAAGAGGCGCGCGGCAACGGTCTATCCCATGCCGAGTTCCTGGAGCTGATACTGCAAGATGAACAGCTCGTGCGACGTGAACGACTCCTCAGTCGGCGTGTCAACACGGCCCAGTTCCGCGAGGTGAAATCGCTCGACCATTTCAACTGGTCGTTCAACCCGTCGATCCAGCGCAAGCAGCTCTACAATCTGGCGACCTGCCAGTTCATTCGAGAACATCGCGATGTTCTGTTCTTAGGTCCACCTGGCGTTGGGAAAAGCTTTCTCGTACAGGCACTGGGTTACGAGGCGATCAAGCAGGGATACGTGGTGCTGTACCGATCGATCTTCGACGTGGTGCGGGACTTTTTGCAGGACGAAGCGTTCGCCGGCCAGGACAAAGTGCTGACCCGCTATCTCAAACCTGATCTACTGATCATTGATGACATGGGAATGAAGAATCTCCCCAAGCAATCAGGTGAATATCTGTTCGAGATCATCATGCGGCGATACGAGACGCGCTCGACGATCATGACCAGCAACAGGCCGCTGGAGGACTGGGGCAAGCTGGTAGGCGACGTCCCCAGCGCCACGGCGATCCTGGACCGCTTTCTGCATCACGCCGAGCTAATCTCGATCACTGGGCGTAGCTTCCGGCTGCATCAAGCCGGAACCGAAGTGCAGCGTCCCGAGGCAAGTGCATCGGTTCCAGCCAAGACCGCAGTGGCGGAGACGACAGCATCTCCCGAAACGGATGCCAACGGTTCAAAACCAGCCATAGCGCCCTCCGGCTCCGACAGCCCGATCCGCAAGAAAAACCCGCAATCCAAGCAAAACCCGAACCCTTCGGCTCCAGTGACAGATTGCCAATCGTAACGAATTTGATGAAAATCAGCACATCACAACCCGGCCGGTGAATAGCGCCCATTCGTGGCTGGTTTTAAAGCGCCCAATGACAGGAACATGCGACTTTCGAATTTCACGTACCTGACGTTCGCATTTGATCCTCCGGACGATTGGGCAAAACTATATGCTGGTGTCTATTGTGCGAATCAGGCTTATCAGGGGCCTTCCGATAGCAACGTCGGGTTCATGGCGGGTTATGAAGTCCCAATCGGAGAAGGCCAGTTTGCCCTGATGGGTGACTACCTCTCCGGAACAAGTGGAATTAGTGTGGCTGTGGTGGGAGGCATCTACAATCTGACCGATCATTGGCAGGTTTCGGCCGGAGTGCAGGTGCCCAATTTCCACTCGCACAATTCGCTTGGCGCCGTGCTGGAACTGACCTATGTTCCCTGTTTCGGAAGGGCTTGTGAAAACGTCCGCACCGCGCCCGAAAATCCAATTGCTCGCAGTAGGAGCAGGTTGTCCACGCCTCATCGGTCGCGGAGTTCGCTCGTCGCGAGTCTTGATTAAACGAACAACAACTGCATCACGATTTGGAGTGGTAGCAGGATAGCCAGACTATAGGCCAGATATCCAAAAAAGCTGGGCATCTTTACGCCGGCTTTTTCAGCAAGGGATTTCACCATGAAGTTGGGGCCGTTCCCGATGTATGTCATGGCTCCCATGAAGACAGCTCCCAAGCTAATTGCAGTCAGCATCTCAATTGGGACGCCAGCCTGACTTGGCCCTTCCAGATGCAGCGCCTGCGCGGTCTTAAAGAACACGACGTACGTCGGCGCGTTATCGAGAACAGCCGATAGCCCGCCCGTATACCAAAACAACTCGGCAGGGGTATCGATGCCCAGCGAGGCACCCCGAACTTCCAGAATCTGCAATGCCGGTTGCATGCAGATGAAGATTCCCAAAAACAGAGCGGCAACCTCAACGATCGCTGCATAGTTGAATTGATTGTCGCGGCGTATCGCTTGTTTCCCAAGAATCAGGGACAGCCCGACCAGCGATAATTGCACGATCTCGCGAAGCCACAACCAGGCATGCCAATTCGTGAAAGGAACAGGTTTGCTTGGCTCTAAAATGGCAACAGCGAGGACGATGCCCAGCAAGAGAGGAATGTTCGGCCATAACCCTCGAAACTCAAAACTGCGAATGGTCAGCTCATCCAGTGAAATGTCCGTTGCAGATTCATGAGGATAGGCCAGAAACCAATCCCAGAGAAAGTAGATCGTCAGCAGACTGACATTGACTGCCGCCCATTGCTTCCAAAGCGTTAGTGTCCAGAAAAAGTCGACCCCTTCCAAATATCCAAGGAACAGTGGCGGATCACCAATAGGTAAAAGGCAGCCACCGCAGTTGCAAACCACAAAAATAAAGAAAATCACTGTATGTCGTACGTGCTTTCGTTCGGAATTGGTTTCAAGCAAGGGCCGGATCAACACCATGGCAGCTCCAGTCGTACCGATGAAACTCGCCAATAGACCACCGATTGCAATAAGCGCGGTGTTTGTCGCCGGATGGGCGGGGAGATCCCCAGTGATCCGAATTCCGCCACAAATTGTGTACAAGGAAAAGAGCAGGACGATGAACGGGATGTATTCCCCAAGCACGGAATTCTGCAATACGGTCACTGGCAACAGCCAGCTCAGTGAGCCAGTTGTTGGCTCCGCGATCCCATGTCCCCCAAAGTGCCGTTCAACCGGCGCAGCATGGAACGCGGCATAATAGACGAGAGTCAGCAAACCGCATCCGCCGGCAACAAGGAAACGATTGAGGTTACTCTCCCACCAATGCTGCGTGAAGCGAAGGAGTGGAAACAAGGCAATTGCACCGAGCAGCAGTCCGAACGGAGCCACTGCCCAAAGCGACGGCGTCTGCGATTTCTGGAATTCTTCGGGCCCACGCGAATGTTCGTCGCGATGAGCATCAGTGAGATGATGATCGAAAATCTCACCTTCGAGGTTCATCACCTCAGTTTCTGTCTGCGGCAACCCCATCACAACTGATGCGAAGTAAAGCAAGATCAATACGACAATTGCGGTCAGCAGATACCGTTCGACTGTCGGGGAATACGATTCATTGTGCAAATTGATGCCTCGACCAAAGGGTTTAGATTGACGATTCTGATTTGATCATTCGTAATTTGGTTCTGAGAGTGGGACGACTGATGCCGAGGATTTCCGCCGCGCGCGTTTGATGCCCCTCGCTGTCTTTCATCGCTTTCGCCACGATCAATCTGTCGAATTGCAACAGCGCCCGACGATATAAGCCGGACGGCTTTTCCTGAAATGCGTGCTCAATGTACTCGGCAAGTCCTTGCCAAGTGACACGAGCACAATCTTCAAGAATCGTCAACGCATCGACCACATCGGACTCTTCACATTGTAATTCGTTCGGTAAGAACTCAGGTAACAATGTGGTACCGTTTGAAGCAATCAGTGCTTCTCGAATGACGCTCTGTAATTCGCGTACGTCGCCTGGCCACTTGTACCTATCAAATCGGTCCAGAGTTTCCGCAGAAATGGATTGCACAGATGTACCAAGCTGTCGATTGTAACGAAATAAGAAATAATGCGCCCATTCTGCGATGTCTTCTACGCGGTCTCTCAACGCGGGCAAATGCAACACGACTCCACGCAGACGGTAGTACAAGTCACGACGAAATTTTCCCGATTCAATCATGGTTTCAAGATTCTGATTTGTCGCGGCGATAACCCGTACGTTGACCGAGAGAGTTTCGTTCCCGCCCACACGTTCAAATTGCCCTTCTTGAAGCAATCGAAGAATTTTTTGCCTGAGTGGAAAGTGGCATGTCCCCAACTTCATCGAGAAAGACCGTCCCCTTATTACATTGTTCGAATTTGCCGATGCGCCGGCGATCGGCACCGGTAAACGCGCCTTTTTCATGTCCAAACAGCCCACTTTCCAGCAATGATTCCGCGATCGCGGCACAATTGATCGCGAGAAATGGCGAATCGTCTCGCCGGCTGTGCTGATAAATGGCTCGGGCCACCAATTCTCTACCCGTTCCGCTTTCCCCCAGAATCAAGACGTTGATGTCCTGGGCCGCGATGCGACCAATCTGCTTGCAGATCAATTGCATGGCAGCGCCGGTACCAATGAGTCTGTCGGAGGTTTCTGGCGGCGTTTCAACGGCATCAACCGTTGTCGGAACATTCATCAGCCTGCTGATCTTGAAGGCCTGGTCGACGACTTGCTGCAATTGCGTCAAATCCAATGGTTTCACGAGATAGTCCAATGCACCAATCTTCATTGCTTCAATCGCCGTATCAGTCGTGCCGTGACCGGTGATAAAAACAACCAGGCAACGCGGGTTGAGACGTTTGATCTCCAGAAAGACATCCATGCCGGACTCAGCGCCAAACTGGATGTCGAGTAGCACCAGGTCCGGTGATTCTTCACGCACGATCCGCAAACCGTCTTGAGCATTCTCGGCTGTCAAAACACGTACTTGATCTCCAGACAGAATTTCGGGAATCGTGAATCGGATTCCGGCTTCATCATCAATGACCAGTAACGTGTTCATATGGAACCTCAAACAGATAATTGAAGACAAGTACTTGAATCTGAGACTACGCACAGAATTTGCCGAGGAATTGGAATTTCAGATAAACGGTTCGCAACGACAATGTTCAATTCTCTGGGATTTGGTCTAGAGAGCTGGCAAGGCGACGCGAAACACGGCTCCGCCTCGAACGTCATTTTCCGCGAACATTTTTCCGCAATGTTGATCGACGATTCGTCGGGACACGGCGAGTCCAAGTCCTGTGCCGCGCTCCTTAGTCGTGGCAAACGGTTCAAACAGTCGCTTCTGAATTGCTTCCGAAATTCCGTCACCAGTATCGCGAATTTGGATTGAGATCGATGAACTCTGTTCATCATGGTTCGCACTGATAAACAGCGTTCCGCCTTCTGGCATCGCCTCTAATCCATTGATCAGCAAGTTGACAAAGACCTGATGTAACTGCGCCGCATCGGCTTCGACAAATAATGGGGATTCTCCGATGGCGGTTGAGACATTCACACTCTGCTGCTGGGCCCGGCCCAAGACAAGATTGATGGCCCGCTGAAGTGTGTCACGAATATCGTGTTTGGATCGATGCAGTTGTGGTGGGCGCGAAAAATCGAGCAATCCCTGAATAGTCGCTTCCATTCTGGCAATTTCGTCCAAAATGAGCTGCAGTCTGTTGCCCGTAAGAGGTTCCAACGTCCCTTTCTGAGCCGCGAACTGCAGCAATAGCTTGACGGAAGTCAAAGGATTGCGAAGCTCATGGGCCACACCCGCAGCAAGTTCGCCAACAGCGGCGAGTCGGTCTGAGCGCAGAACTTCGCTCCTCGCCACCTGCAACTCGTTATTTGCTTGTTTCATGCGTGTTACGACGTGTTCAACTTGGGCTTGCACAGCATCCAGATCCTGCCGTTGGTCAACACTTACCGCCCCCAGAGCGGTCTCGCCGTTGGTCACATCACGTAGAGTGACCGTGATCCGCGCTACCGTACGTTGTAAACGACGAGCCATCCACCAACCATAGGCGACACCCAGAACTTGACCAATAAGTTGCACACTGGTCCTCGCTGCCAACACGCTCCCCGTCGTGCTTTCACGTTTAGTTGCGGCGTCGTTCAACAGTTGTTGATTAATTGTACGCAACTGTTGGGCCGTCTCAACGAGCTGATCCGTAACATCTGAAATTGTTCCGATATCGGGACGCAAGCCCACTGCCCCAAGGACTGACGAGTAATTGGTGACTTTTTCCAACGACTGCTTGTAATTGACGAGTTGACCTTCCAACCGGTCCGCGAGAATCCTATCCCGTTCCGTGAATGAGAGCCGGCGCAACGTCTGAACTTCCTGTTCCAACGATTTACTCATCTCTTGCAAGCGGACCTTTCGAGACTGCAGCTTGTCCTCCGGTGACAGTACCGTCGCGAGCATCCGCCAAGCGGTTTCCTGAACGAGGCCGGCAGCATGAATCGCTCCCACATTCTCGGTGATTACGCGTTGATACGACTGATCAAGCCAAAAGATATAATACGTCGTTGAACAACTGACCAAAATCCAAGCGACGGCCATCACAATTGTCGGAAATACGATACCTTTCCACATGATTCGAGGTCCTTGACCAGAATTGGCTTCTCATTCGTTTGAAAGAACGAGGAGCGGAATGCATACGATCGTCATAGATAACGCAATTCCGATACCGTCAGCAGAAAGCCTTTCTGTTTGTTTGGATTTCCGACTGAGTCAGCCCAAATTATTGAATCCCGACCAAATGAGGATTTGAACTGCCCAGACGGCTTCGAAGGAATTCCTGGCCCTAAACCATGTTAGTTCCGGCAAATTGCAATTCGGGGTATTCCATGGTTCCGCACGCTGATTCTTATAGAATACTGTTCAAGACAACTTCAACATTGGGTTGGTTTTCGAAAAGAGTCGCCCAATCCAAGTGGCAATTGATCCGTAACTTAAAAAATATTTCCGCGCGGAAAATCTCTTTCCACCATCCACGTTCACATACTCAGATGTTAGGTTCCTCTAGCGACTCGTAAGTTCTGACTGCTGAATCGATTTCAGCAATTCGCCGACGCGAACTGACCTGTTGGCGCACCAGTTGCATTCCGGTCTAAGAGCTACTTCAGCGATGACAATGCCCCTCCTAATAATGCGCCCCACTGAAACAAAGAAACCGTTTTCCGAGTTTAATGCCATGCCTAGGCTATAGGAAATCCGGAAACACTCCGAACGGAAGAAACGCCCCATTCTCGCAGACCAACTAGCATTTGATTTGGGCAAAGATGTAAAGTGGGCAAATAGTCCTAAAACTAAGGGGTTAAGATGTTTCCAGGCAGTCTCCCCAACTCGATCACAATCGATCAGTATTACAATTGTTGTTATTTGCGTGACGGCTCAATCAAATCCTCAACCGAAGATCAAACATCCAAGGCTCAACATAATGTATGTTGCCGTGTGATCGCGGGTTCCGATCCATTCAGTGATCCGGCGTCGAGATCTCCTTCTGCGCGGGCGGAACGACATCATATTGATTTCGGATGCCAAAGCATCTCAGGCAAGATTTTACATTGGTTCGCGAAAATAGCTCGACAGGCTTTCAGACGAATTCCTGATTCAGACGCCGCACTGAAAAGCTGAATGAAAAGCGTTCGCTTTGAACAACGCGAAATAGATTGGCCTGCATTGGGAGAAAAGGTTGTGTTCACTAAGTGTGGGTTGACTTCACCGTCGCTCTAACTCCAATGATTGCAGCCCAATTCAGCGTTTTCAGATCTCACCGTGAAATCTCACATCCGCTATATTGTCACGTCGATCTAATCGCTTTTCCACCCTTATCGAGAGGATGACCGACGTTGGAAGACGCACTTGATCGGATCGATCTGTTACCTTGCGGCGCTCAACTAAATCAAAATGGGCAATGCAAATGGCGAGTCTGGGCACCGCATGCACGAACGCTTGACCTGGTTCTCTATGGAGACACGGGAGCACGGTCGGTGCATACAATGGAAGCTGAAGAAAATGGATCTTATACGTGCGAACTGAACGAAATCACTGAGAGTCAGCGGTATGCGTACTGGATCGATCGAGAGCGAGAACGCCCGGATCCGGCATCTCGCTGGCAGCCGGAAGGAGTGCACAAGCCTTCGGCAGTCTGGCGACCGGAATCCTTTGAGTGGTCAGACAAAGACTGGCAAGGGATTTCAAAAGAGGAACTCGTGCTCTACGAGTTGCACGTCGGGACGTTTACGAACGAGGGAACTTTTGCTGCGATTATTCCCCGGATCACACAGCTTCGTGATCTTGGAGTGACTGCCATCGAACTGATGCCCGTGGCACAGTTTCCGGGACGATGGAGCTGGGGATATGATGGAGTCTACTGGAACGCCGTGCAGAGCACTTATGGTGGACCGCGCGAATTACAACGCCTGATCAACGCATGTCATAAAGCTGGTTTGGCGGTCTTCCTGGACGTCGTCTACAACCATTTCGGTCCAGAAGGCAACTACCTGGTTGAATTTGGCCCTTATTTGAACAATCGGTTTCAGACGCCGTGGGGGCCTGCCGTCAATTACAACGACCAGGGGTGCCACGAAGTCCGGTCATTTGTACGGAACAACGTCCGACAATGGGTTCACGACTTTCATATTGACGGGCTGCGGTTGGATGCGACACACTCCATTTTTGATTTCAGCCCACGACATATCCTGGCAGAGATCAAGGCCGCCGCACTCGAAGTTGCTACCGACCGTCGGCATCCGGTGCACATCATCGCGGAATGTAACCTGAACGATGCCAATCTGCTCCTGTCAGAGGAACAAGGGGGACATGACTTCGACGCACTCTGGAATGATGATTTCCATCACTGCGTGCACACGCTCGTGACAGGCGAGGCGAATGGCTACTACATCGACTATTCCGAGCCCCAGGCGCAACTCGCGAAGGTCATGAACCGGGTCTTTGCGTATGACGGCGACTTGAGCAAGTTCAGGGGACACCGACATGGCTTGCCGGTGGAAAATCGAGTGGGAGATCAATTTGTCGTAAGTATTCAAAATCATGATCAAGTTGGAAATCGAGCAAATGGTGAACGGCTCAGCCAACTCACCGGCCCAGCACAGCTCCGTCTTGCCGCGTCGTTGATGTTGCTTTCACCGTATACACCGCTCTTATTCATGGGGGAAGAGTATGGTGAGCGCAATCCGTTTCCCTTCTTTTGTGATTTTGCTGATACTGGAATACGCAGCAGTGTACGCCTCAGTCGGCGTCGCGAATTCCAGGAAATGGCCTTATCCTTTGAGATTCCCGACTCACTTGCCGAAGCGACGTTTATGTCGGCCAAACTGAATTGGCCTGACCAGATGAATTATGAACAGCCAAAGTTACGACAGTTGTACATCGATCTGTTGGCGGCGCGTCGTAGATGGCCAGCACTTCGCGACCGTCGGCACAGATCGGCTCAACTGATTTCCTCTACCGAAGGCCATTCCATTTTGCGGCTGACACGAGGCGACCCGCACAAACAACTTCATCAAATTGAGATTTATTTCAATCTCGTCCAACACCATGCCACACTCCCGAGCAATTCCTATAGGGGAATGGAAACACTCATGAGAACTGAAGATGTCAGGTATGGCGGAATGACGTGGACCGGGCGTTTCTGGGGACAATTGAATCCTTTCGAATGCGTGGTCTTCAAACACGCTCGGGATGAAGAATAGTGGCTCACTCGAAGGTTATGAACGATTTGATCGTGGCCCTTCTTCCCAATGATTTCGGTATAGCTCCCGATTCGAAGTACGGGTCACAAAGAATGGAGATAACCTTCTACAAATCAAGAATTGACCGACACGACAATGATTGTTTTCGCCACGTATCTGCCACATCGGCAGAGCAGTAGCTTCTTTATTGGCTAATGTAGTTTTCGAAATCCAGATCCCACACCTTGTTCCGATCCTTTAGGCTTGCGAATTCTTGCGGACAGGTTGATTTGTGGAAGCACCTGGACTGGCCAATGGCTTTCCCGCCAGTTCTAACGCGAAGGGTAGCTCTTTGCGGGCGATCAATGCGATCGCACCGTCTGGCCGATCACGCTCAATGGCTTGCTTCAACAATCGGGGTGGATGTTGCCGGTTACCGGATTGCAAGAGTAAATCGGCGAGCAGCAGGCACGGAGTTGGCAATTCCGGGTGTTCTGCGATGACCTTCTCCAATTCGATTTTGACATCAACATACAAAGTGCATTTCCACATCACAAATGCGCTGTGGAGTTCCGCCGCCGCATTACCATATTGATCTCCCTCCAACGCTTCGGCGAGCGTACTGCTGCATCCGGAATAGTCGCTCGACATCGCTTTGCAATGAGCCAACAGAATGTGTGCACGAGGCCCACGGTCTCCAACTGTGGTAAGATGTTTGAGAACTTCCGCCGCCTCGTAATAGCGTTTCGTAAGCCACAGCTTATGGGCAGCAGTGAAGACCTGTTGATATGTGAGTTGAACGCGATGATCGCCCTGCTTGACCGCGAACATCACTGGAGCAGGTTGAGTTTTAGCTTTGATCGTCATGAGTGTTCTCCACCATTGACTTTGTATTGAAGACCGGCGCCGCCTCTCTTCGAAAGGCGACCGACTTCATCGAAGAAGTGACACCTAATCTGATTGGTAAATCTTTGGAAATGTTATCTATGTCCTCGAAAACAGCTTGGGACAACTGTGACACCACCTGGTGAAACCGTGAAGCCGCGAGCCTCGTCGGCGTTGCGATCAAATCCAATTTTGGTGCCGTCTCGAATGTGAGCGTGCTTGTCGACAATCGTGCGCCGGAGCTGTGCGTTTTTTCCAATGGTGTTGTCTCCAAGCAGAATCGAGTCATCTAAATCGGCCCCTTGCAAAACGAGACTGACGTAACCCAAAACAGATCTCTTAATGTCCGCGTTGACAACTTTTGATCCCGCGCAGACAATCGAGTTGCAAACTTTAGCGTCTTTAGCACTGATGCCATCCGACAGAAAATGCGGTGGCGCAAAGTTGGGTTTGAATGAGCGTATGGGCCACTCTCCGCCGTCCATGTGCAGCGGCGAATCGAGTTTCAAAAAGTCGAGTGAAGCTTCAAAGTATGCATCAATCGTGCCGACGTCTTTCCAATAGGTCGTCCGCTCAGAGCCAGGCGAACGAAATGGAAAAGCGTAGACACGTGAATTTGAGATTGAATCCGGAACGATGTGGTGTCCGAAATCATGTCCGCCGCCGCACTTCGTGGCATTCGAGCAAAGAGTTTCCAGAAGAAACTTCGTGTTGAAGACGTAAATGCCCCATTGACGCAAATGTGTGTTCGGAATCCTCTGGAATCGAAATCGGATTTGCGGGCTTTTCTTGGAATCCCATTACTCGTTGCGACCGATCGACTTGAACAACTCCGAATTGATGTGCGGCTTCCATTACCGGGACACGCACTACGCCGAGCGTTAGATCGGCGTGATTTTCGCGATGAAATTGAAGCATCTCGCGATAATCCATTGAATACACATGGTCGCCCGCAAGGATCAGCACGTAATCCGCCTGGGCGTGTTCAATTGAGTAGATATTCTGATACACAGCATCAGCCGTTCCACGATACCATTCTTCGGCGATTCGATGTTGAGGTGGAATGACCTCCAAAAAAGCTCCGAGTTCACGTGGGAACAGTTGAGTCCATGCCAGCTTCAGGTGCCGCTCGAGGCTCAATGATTTGTATTGGGTCAGCACGAGAAGCTGGAACAAGCCACTGTTAACGCAGTTGGACAAGGCGAAGTCGATGATTCTGTAGCCCCCGGCGAATGGAACGGCAGGCTTTGCTCGTTCATTCGTAAGTGGCTCAAGCCGCGACCCTTTGCCGCCGGCCAAAATGAGAGTCAGCGTGCGGAGTGTCATGGAGGTCCTTTTACAAATGCGGGCGGCATTCAGAGCGTATTTCCTTCTTCCGCAAACTTCATGCCGATGTCAGAATTTGGAAAAATGAGCCGAATATCTGCATAACCCGTGAATTTGACTTCGAAGCAGACGATTCCATTAGAGATCCAAGCAAATCTTCATCCTGACGGCAAAAGCATTGCCACTGCAACAGTACGACTTTTTTCCGACTGCACGAACTAACTGGAAATAAAGAATGTGAGCATTGCTCCCATCATTACCGCACATCGGCGCACTAAAACTTTATGACCGGCATACCACGCAAAATACACAACATCCAATTTAAGAAGGAGTGCACCTCTTCGGGATTGCGGGCACTGTAACGCGCTGCAGTGCTCGGATTCTCACCGACGCATACCGTAAGCTGGCCGGATAGAGCTGCGAAGGCGTCTTCATCCGTTTCATCGTCGCCAAAGTAAATCATCATTGGCGCGGTACCGGGGAAATTTTTTTGACCAGCCAGCCAATGAACTGCGTGGCCTTTGTTCCAATTCACTGCTGGACGAAGTTCCATAACCATTTTGCCCATACGGAGCACGAAGACTTGAGCGGCGATGGCAGGCGCGACGATTCGCTGCACCGCAGTGACGAGAGGCGGAATGAATGCCGGATCCACTTGTCGGAAATGAATGCTGGCGGTGAACCGCTTACGCTGGATCCAGGAGCCAGGAGTTGCGACGATTGCGGGCTCAAGCTTCGCCAATATCCTGTCAAATTCGGGGCCGATTTGCACAGACTGCGGCTCGCGGAAGGAAAATCCTGGGCCCTCAATTTCCAAACCGTGATTGCCGGCATAGTCGATCCCTTCCAATTCGACTCGAAAACGGAGATCGTCAATGTCCCTACCGCTGACTATTCCAACTCGAACTCGATCAAGAACAGCGAGTTCCGACAGCGTTCGTGCAACTACCAAATCCAAGTGGCACTCTTCTGGTCGATCCTTGATCGGCACCAGCGTTCCGTCAAAATCGGAGAATAGTAATACTTGTCGTGCGGCCAGCAGGTCATTTGCAATGCGGTCGAGATGATGTGCCAGTTGTTGTGTGATTATACGTTCTCCGGGAAGTCGAACCTCAGCAGTTCGGACAAGATTTTTCCACCCCAACGAAAAACATTGTGCCGCTCGACGTATTCGCGCATCCGTTGCATGCGGCGCGTCCGTTCTTCTTGGGGCATCACAACTGCTTGGTGCATTGCGTCGCACAACTCATGAACAGCGAACGGGTTCACGAGCAGAGCATTGGTCAGCTCGCGAGCGCTGCCCGTGAATTGGCTGAGAATAAGCACGCCATCGTCGTCCGCACGGCTGGCGACGAACTCCTTTGCCACGAGGTTCATTCCGTCATGAAGTGAACTCACTACCATAAACCGAGCCAATCGGTGGACAGCCATCATGTCTGCCGGTCCATGGTGCGCCTTGATCAGGAGGATCGGTTGCCACCCTCGGTCATTCCAGCGGAAATTAATCTCCTCGACCAAGTTTTCAACTTCATCCTCAATTCGTTGGTATTCTGGAATGTGCGACCTCGAGGGAGCGGCGATTTGTAGAAAGACGAATCGCCCCCGTAATTCGGGATACTGTTCCATGAGCAGATCGACCGCCCGTAGACGTTGCGGAATGCCCTTTGTATAGTCCAGACGCTCAATTCCAATTCCTAAATGTTCAACGCTACTACCCAGCCGCTTCTGCCAGCGAATCATCGCAGCCTGGACATCGGGTGACGCCGCAAGGGAAGAATGCTCCGCGAAGTCAATGCTAATTGGAAATTCCCTGACCGAAGTGACTTGTCCGCCGCGCGTGATCTGAAATCGATCAGTGTCCACTCGAGCCTCGATCGTTCGATCGACCGTGTCAAGAAAATTCTGGCAGTGATATCGGACGTGGAATCCGATCAAGTCGTTGCCCAGCAATCCATCGAGTAACTCATCCTTCCAAGGAAATACGCGAAAAACCTCTCGGTTAGGCCATGGAATATGCCAAAATTGAGCGATTATCAGGTTTGCATTCGCTTCCTTCAGCATCCTTGGAAGCAGGCAAAAATGGTAATCCTGAATGAACACGAACGTCGGTTGGTCACCGGCTTCCTGAAGGACTGCATCCGCGAACAGTCGATTCACTTTGCGGTAGCACTCCCAATCGGAAGGGCGAAAGACCGGGGGAGTGAAAGTAATATGACACAACGGCCATAATCCTTGATTCGCGAGGCCGTAATAGAATCCCTGCTCTTGTTCTTTAGTCAGCCAGACTCGACGAAGGGTATAGGTGGGATCGTGAGGTGGCACGCGAATCCGATCAAATGCGTCGACCACGTCGCGGTCAGCATCACCGCTCCCGTGAGCGATCCACGTCCCACCGCTGGCATCCATAATTGGATCGATTGCGGTCGCCACCCCACTCGCTGGTTTCATCACTGAGATCTGGTCACCTGAATGGCGGTGAATGAACGGCTCACGATTGGCAACGACGATGAATCGGTGATTGGCCATCTTTCGGGCAATCAATTCGTGGAGTACTTGACGTGTCCACATGGTCCAAACCCTTTCTCTAAGGGCCAAATTTCAAATGAACTTTTTATCCTGTGAGTTGCCGTTCCACGCGTTGCAGCATGTATGAAAAATAATCTATCGCTGCTACAAGTGGTTAATTGTAACAGATTTCTGCCTGTAGGCGGTCATCGACATCTCTCGGGAATGAACTCACTTGTTAAGCGACGATGCTGAACGATGTCGAGAGCCATTTGTTCCAAATCAAAATGGGATTTCATTCGTAACAAATGTAGTCTTTCAGTCTTTAGAGCCGAGAACCGGCCTCTTAGAGCTGAGCCCGCGACATTATCCGCGATACTCAGGGAGTTGTTGCCGTCGCATTTTCATCATTGGGAAACCGCTCGGTAAGGGTCTCTCGCGAACTATTGTACACGCGTACGAAGCAAGTAAGCATGCATGGGACTCGATGACTCTTTGGAGTCACGGACACTGATGAAATAACGTCCCGTTTTGGGGAGAGTCATTTCCAATACGGGATCCGGCCCACTGGGACCTTTATCCATTTCCATCAAAAGTTGTCCGTCTGCGTCGTGAATGAGTACGAATGGATCCAGCAAACTTCCCAACTGAGCGGCTTGAACTTCGATTTTCACGCGTTGCCCCGATTGTCCCGAGAAACTGTAGACGTCTCGGTCAGGAGCTTTCGAAAGCACGCCGGCAACGGTTTGACCCAAGCTGACTTCCTGAGCTTCGCTATACCCATCATTGGGTTCCTTTTCAGACATCGACTTGCGCGAATCGAGAACCATCAACTTTCGTGCATCACTTTGACCGTTGGAACCAAACACAATGAAAGGCGTTGTCCCCGCGGGAGTACCTATTGGCAGCAGAAGTTCGACTTCAAGTTGAGTATCACCGATGTTTTCTTTCGGAACTCGAGCGCTCTGAGGGGCTGTCCCTTTTGCCTTGATCTTGACCACCGGTACGGTTTTCAGTTCCGGAAACTTGAGACCTGTGATTTCACCAAGTCTGAATCCCCGGATGGACAACGAAACCACCGTCCCCTCCGCAACTCCGAGTGGCGAGATCGCCTTAATCACCGGAGGCTCTTTTTTCTCTTCACCGAAGGACTTTGGGATAACCAAAAACCCTGGCGCCGTGATGCATAGAGCACCAAATAGCCAGAACCGCCTGCGCCACATCGTGTCCGAACCAATCTCACTCAACAGCTTCGATGGGTTTGAGTCGAAATATCTGCGATATTGTTTCATCATGATCTGCGATGCCTTCCAGGAGGATGCTTAAGCTGCAATGAGATTCTGCCAACCAAAACTTGACTAATTGTGGCTAGTGAATGCAGCTACCGGAGAAACCGGGCGTCAAACAGAAGATGCAAATCGAATGCCCGTTGATGTATTTTCAAAACGAATGGGTGAACCACGGTCGTTAACCCGTCGCTTGGCAAGTTTCTTTTCGTCTTTGGAAAAAGGCTTACCGCGCAACTTTGTTGCGTAACCTCGTATCTCGTCTGCTCGCCCGAATAATGCGAGTTTTTTGGGGCATCGGTCTTCAGTGCAATTCCAGCGGACTGAATCTCCGCGCCGACGCCGGTATGAAACCGACGTATACTTTTTGAAGTAATAGGGCGATATTAAGAAGCGGGCGTTGAGGATAGCGGATACCCCTTACTGAGTGATACAACATGTGAGTGATCCATTTGGAAGTCGGCTCGTCGATTCGCTTAACATGACTCTGGAGTCACGTCGACGGTGCCGCGTCAAATGAAACACAATGTACAACTCTTGGGGCATCTGATTAATGTTACGCGAAGTGCTCGATCATATCGTTTCACTGCGATCGTCTGGAAAGTGGTTCTTACTTTCAACGCTCGTGGGAATTGTCGCCGGCTGTGGCGGAATCGTCTTTCAAGTCTCGGAGCAAGCGATTTTTCGCTTTGCATCGCAAGGCGTCGCGGGCTTCTCGCCAAAAGAAGCAGCGGGTGAGCGGCGCCTGTTCGATGACCCCGGTGTCACGCTTTCACCGGTGAAGCTGCTTCTCGTGTTAGCGACAGGAGGACTCATTGCGGGATTGCTTGTTCAAACATTCGCCCCGGAAGCGGAGGGCCACGGCACCGATGCCGCAATCGAGGCCTATCACCAAAAGCGTGGCTATATCCGTCCGATCGTACCCTTGATCAAACTCCTCGCCTCCGTGATTACGATCGGCACAGGTGGATCCGGTGGACGAGAGGGGCCGATTGCCCAAATTGGCGCGGGTTTTGGCTCGTCGCTGGCAACATGGCTAAAACTCTCCGCGCGTGATCGTCGAATTCTTTTAGCAGCAGGAATGGGAGCTGGCATCGGTGCAATCTTTCGCGCGCCTTTGGCTGGCGCTTTGTTTGCCGCGGAAATTCTGTATCGAGATGCCGATCTGGAAACTGAAGTGATCGTTCCCGCCGCTATTGCCTCAATCGTTGGCTATACGGTGTTTTCGTTCTGGTTGCCACCGCAAATACGATTCTTGCCCATCTTCGGCGACCGCCTGCACCACCAGCTTGGTTCTCTACTGGAATTGGTTCCAATGACATTGTTGGCCTTAGGCCTGGTCGCCGTCAGTCTGGCCTATATCAAAATTTTCTATGCTGTGCATCACGTGGCGAAAAGAATTCCAATACCCGCATTTCTGCGGCCTGTGATCGGAGCATTGATCGCGGGCTTGATTGGTCTGAGTCTTTATTATGCGTGGGGCGAGGATCGTTACGCATTGGCGGTGCTTGGAACTGGGTATGGGACGTTGCAGGACGCCCTCGCGAATCCGGAAGCCGTCGGAATGTGGCTGCTTCTGTCGATTGCCCTGATGAAAATTCTCACGACTTCAGCAACAATTGGTTCAGGAGGTTCGGGTGGTGTGTTCGGGCCATCAATGGTGATCGGTGGTTGCACAGGGGGAGCGATCGGTCAGTTTCTACACTGGCTGTGGCCTGCCGCAGTCCCTCATCCCGCAATTTACGCCGTGGTTGGTATGGCCGGATTCTTCGCGGGTTGCGCTCATGCACCGATTTCCACGATTGTCATGGTCAGTGAGCTCACCGGTGACTACAGCCTGCTCGTACCGACAATGTGGGTCTCAATGCTGTGCTTTACACTTTGTCATCGGTGGAGTCTCTATGAAAAACAGGTCCCATCACGACTCGATTCTCCAGCACATCGTGGTGACTTTCTCGTTGATGTTCTGGAAGGAATTAAAGTTCAGGATGTACCTTGGAAAGAACGGAAGACGGTTCCTGAAGGGATGACTCTCAAAGCGATTCTCCACATACTGGCCAACACCCGGCAACATTACTTTCCGGTAATCGATCACGATGGTCGCTTCGTGGGTATTTTTTCGACTGACGATGTACGGAGCTACCTGTTCAACGAGGACATCTGGGACCTGGCTATCGCCCGAGATGTCATGACAACCCGCGTCATTTCCGTGACACCCGAGGACGATCTTAATACAGTACTCCGGCGGTTTACTGAGCTCAACCTGGACGAGTTGCCCATCGTTACGCCCGGTCAGGCGACTGCGTTGCTTGGGATGCTTCGTCGTAAAGACGTGATCAGTTGTTACAACCAACGTTTGGAATCGTATCAACGCGAGTCTCGAGACCACATGGAGTAACTGTTCAACGACTTGAACCGGCTTGAGTCAAACGTGTGTCCATTAATACATATCTTTGTGGCGAATTCTTTTCTGAATTCGTCCGTTTTGAGATGGACCTTGATTTGAAATTGATCATCGGCTTCACGGAATGCTGCCGCGTCTGATATAGTAAAACGCTCGTTTCAAGGGCGTCACGCGTCAAACAGGCTACTTGCTAGACAGTGATTGGCCTTTAGTTTGATCTCAGCGGGCCATGGCATGAGTTCGACAACTGACCTCCTCACTGACAATCAGGGATTGAAACCGGAATCTGCCGCTGATCGCACCGCGGAGAATTCTCTCGAATTCGACGCTCTGCGGTCAATCGCCGCTGGAACTGCCAGCGATGTTGGAAGCAATTTTTTTCGCTCTCTCGTCGAGCATCTCGCCAATGCCATGGGAGTGAAGTACGGGTTCGTCGCGGAATTCGCGGGATCAAAATCTCGAGCGCGGACTTTGGCCTATGTCGCGGGTGGCAAGGTCGTCGAAAATGTCGAGTGGGACCTTGCAGGCACTCCCTGCGAAGACGTTGTCAAGGGCGATTTGTGCCATCATCCACGGGGAGTTTGGCAGAAATTCCCGCTCGATGAGTTCATGGTCCAGGCAAAGATCGAAAGTTACCTGGGAGTGCCATTGCAAGCCGCCAACGGGGAAAGGCTAGGACATCTGGCGGTTTTCGACGCTGCGCCAATGCCGTCTCAACCCCGCTTGTTATCCATCTTTCGGATTTTCGCGGCACGGGCGGCGGCGGAACTTGACCGGGTACGAATGGAAGAACGCCTGCGTCAAAGCGAAGATCGGTTTCGCGATCTCTTCGATGAAGCGCCAATTGCCTACGTACATGAAGACCTGCAATCACGATTCCTTCGAGCCAATCAGGCCGCGTTGCGCATTCTGGGGGTTCGGCCCGAGGAAGTACCGACAACCATCGGAATGTCATTGGTCCCCGATACACCCGAAGCACAGGAACGTGTGAAACAAGCATTTGATTCCATTGGAATGGGTACCGATACCAGTGGTGTCGTGCTGGAATTGCGGCGTAAAGACAATGGTCAGCCCGTTTGGATTCAATGGTGGTCGAAACCAGATCCAGGTGGCCAGTTCACTCGGACAATGTTTGTCGACATTACTGAACGCGTACTCCTGGAGCAGGAACAAGCAAGACTGCGTGCTCAGAACCAATATCTGCAAGATGAGATCAAGCAGGAGCACAACTTCGAAGAAATCATCGGACGAAGTGCTGTCATCAAGTCCGTGTTAAGCAACGTCCGCCGAGTCGCCGCGACGGACGCCTCGGTGTTGATCCGCGGCGAGACGGGGACCGGGAAAGAACTCATTGCACGTGCCATTCATTCGGCGAGCAAGCGTCGAGAAAAACCGCTCATTAAAATCAATTGCGCAGCGCTCCCGGAAGGACTCTTGGAAAGCGAGTTGTTCGGGCATGAAAAAGGAGCTTTCACGGGTGCGATTGCGAAGCGTATTGGCCGATTTGAATTGGCCGATGGCGGGACCATCTTTCTGGACGAAATTGGCGAAATCCCCTTGGAAGCACAAGCGAAATTGCTTCGCGTGTTGCAAGAACGAGAGTTCGATCGCGTTGGTGGCAAAGCGCCGATTAAAGTGGACGTCCGAATCATCGCGGCCACCAATCGGGATCTGATGAAAGCAGTTTCGGAGCGGACATTCCGCGAAGATCTTTTCTATCGCCTCAACGTCTTCCCCCTGGCACTGCCACCGCTGCGCGAACGTCCAGAAGATATCCCGCTGCTCGTTCGATTCTTAGTCGATAAGTTTTCGACGCGGGCCGGCAGGCAGATCGAAGGGGTCAATGAGACATCACAACAATTACTGCAGACTTATCGCTGGCCTGGAAACGTCCGTGAACTCGAAAATGTGATCGAACGCGCGATCATTCTGTCCGACGGACCAATTATCGACATCGACCCATTCATGCTTCCGGGCTCCAACGCAGCGGAAGGAAATTCCCAAGGAACACCGCAGGGTGCGAGCTTGGAAGCGGTCGAGCGTCAGCATATTCTTGCCGTGCTACAACAGACGAACTGGGTGATCGAGGGACCCAATGGTGCGGGCAAAGTCCTCGATTTACATCCCAACACCCTTAGGAGCAGAATGAAGAAGCTGGGGATCGTTCGAGGTACCCACGATCATTCGTAGTGGCCACGAAATATCGTGGGTTAACATCCGGGAATTTGCGACTACAACACTCGTAAATGCCGCCAGAAACAATGCGCAAGTGGCTTTACAGCAAACACTTACGCCACATCCTCTGCCAATTCAGTGAATTCGGCACGCCGCTCGCTATCTCTATTTGCATCGACGAATGCAACTCGCGATAGAGAGACAAGCGATGCTCAGGATTACGCCACTATCGACACCCACAAACGTACCTTATCTCAGGCTCGAAGGACGGATCGTCGGTCCGTGGGTTTCTGAACTTCGCAATCTCGTCACAGAAATTGTTTCCCAGCAGACTGAAGTTCGGCTTGATCTGGCGGCAGTCCAATTTGTCGATCTCGAAGGCCTGACATTGCTGCGTACCCTCCAAGAACAGGGTGCCATCCTGCAGCGAGCCACACCATTTATTGAGGAACTCTTGCGCGGAAGCCAATCATGATCACGTTCGTGTCATCACCGAAGCAACTCACACGACCGGACTCGAAAACTGTCTCGCGGTCCCACACAGTTGTGCCTGGTTCGCCACTTGACGCCGCCTCGCCGCTCGCCACGCGTCGTGAACTGGAATCCGTGATGCGCAACGATGGACCGCGTTTCCTTGCCGTCGCACGACGCTATTTGAAGTGTGACGCCGAGTGTGCGGACGCCGTGCAGGATGCGTTTGTTTCAGCATTGCGAAATCTGCAAAATTTCCATGGATCGAGCCAATTGGAAACGTGGTTACACCGCATCGTCGTCAACGCCTGCCTGATGAAAATTCGGAGTAATGCACGACATGTGTCTGTCCCACTCGATTGCCTGGGAGCGATGTCTGAAAATTCCACGGGCAATCAAGCGATCTGCCAGGCGGAATCAAATCGGATCATCCGGGATGCCGTCAGCCGTCTTCCCGAAAAGCAGCGGGAAGTGATTCGACTGCGATACTTCGAGGGATTTAATACCGCGGAAGCGGCAGAGCGACTGGGAGTGAACATATCCGTTCTAAAAACTCGACTCCATCGGAGTTGCCGCGCTTTGCGATGCATACTTGAAGAGCGGATTAATGACGACTTATGAAACCACGGAAATTCAGTTGTCGACAGTTGTTACCACATGACGTCTGTGGCATCTAAGTATAAGTACTGAATTCCGAATCGGTGAACTGCGAAGAGCAAAGGCTTCACCGAAATCTCATCAGCCCCTTCATGGCTGCTCCCGTTAGAAAATTAGGATCGCATTGCGCGCCGAGAAAGTGATGTTCACTATCTGGCGATTTGTGTGAGTGCACTTTTACGTAGAGGAGGTTCTGTGATGGTCCAAGTGAAATTGGCTCGACGTGATTTTTCCAAATTGGCCACTGCGGCGTTCGCGGGCATTGCAGTCGGTTCGCTGGCGGTAAATCTCACGGGTTGCAGCAATCAACCAGGCGGTAGTTCCGCTTCCGGAAAGCCAGAAACAACAGTAACGGCACCAGTCAGTGCTAAAACCGCGAGTACCGATGCCAATGCTTGTGCTGGACTGAATGGCTGCAAGGGGCACGGAGCCGACGGTAAGAACGCATGCGCTGGCCAGGGTGGATGCGCATCGGCGGCGATGAAGCACGATTGTAAAGGCAAGAATGCCTGCAAAGGACAAGGTGGCTGCGGTGAGAAGGCGACCGAAAATGCGTGCAAGGGCCAGGGTGGTTGCGCGGTTCCAATGAAGGATAAGACGGCCTGGCAAAAAGCGCGTGACAAGTTTGAATCAAAAATGAAGGCCGAAGGCAAGGAATTCGGATCCGCGCCGAAGAAGGCTTGACCGATGCGAAGCGTCGGACACGAGAGTGCTCGATCCGAAAGCTACTTTGACATGAATCTGAATTGCGCAGGTGCGCGTGCATTCAAAAGTAACGGAACCGCCAAGACTGTACCGCGCCGCGCAATTTCTCTTCTTCAATATGAAAGTGCCAGTGATGTGTCGACGACTCGAATTAGAAATACTTTCGACAACTGCACCGCGATTAGGACTGCCGAATTTAGGCTTAGGGATCGGACTGCGAACACCGCACTTCTCATTTATTCTCGAAAACTGGCCCGCAGTCGATTGGTTCGAAATCATTTCAGAAAACTTCATGGATTCACAAGGACGTCCGCGTCACGTGCTCGATCAGATTGCGGAGAGATACCCGGTCGTGATGCATGGTGTTTCGTTGTCCATTGGCAGCACTGATCCCCTGGATTTCGACTATCTTAAGAAGCTCAAGCGACTCTCCGTGGACTGCGGTGCCATGTGGATTTCCGATCATTTGTGCTGGACCGGCGTGCTGGGGCACAACTCGCACGACCTGTTGCCAATTCCGTTGAACGAAGATTCGCTGACGCACGTGGTCGAGCGAGTCCGAGCCGTACAAGACTTTCTCGCGAGGCCCCTCGTTCTGGAAAACCCCAGCACCTACGTTGCCTTTCAAGACTCAACCATGACGGAGTGGGAGTTTCTATCCGAACTCGCCGAAAGCGCGGACTGTGGACTGTTGCTCGATGTGAACAACGTCTACGTATCCAGCGTGAACCACAATTTCGATCCTGTCGAATACATTCGAAACGTACCCCATCAGCGGATTGTGCAGATGCATATCGCGGGGCATAGCACTTTTCCCAATTACCTGATTGACACACACGACCATCCGGTCATCGACCCGGTATGGGAGCTCTATCGCCTGGCACATGATTTGACGGGCGGCGTGTCGACACTTCTTGAATGGGACGCCCAGATTCCGGCCTTCTCGATCGTGCATGCGGAAGTGCTCAAGGCGCGAAAATACATGATCGCTGAATCGACACGCGATTCGGAATGCGTCGCTACGAATTCGGAAGTGGTTCTTGTTTGATACAGCTCTCAAAGGAAGCCATGCGCACACTACACACGATTGAAGCCTGGATGCTGGGAACGATTTCACATCCAAGTGGTGTCGTTGCGGGTTCAGCCACCCATGCCGCCCAATCACAAAATGACTGGAACAACAATTGTTTGGAGAGCTTCGTATGTACTTCGGCCAACTGGAACGCGGTAGATCGCTTGGGAGTCTATTGGAATGCGTATTACGTCCGTTTGCAGGAATGTCTGCACGAAGAGTATCCAATATTACGGCAAGCGGTCGGAGAAGAGGTCTTTGATGAATTCGTCATCGAGTATTTGCAAGCATATCCACCATCCAGTTATACGCTGGGCCTATTGGGTGCGAAGTTCCCAAATTATCTCGCGAACACACGTCCCCCGCGCGAAGAATCCGAATCTGCACCGGATTGGGCTGACTTCGTCGCGGACCTTGCCTCGTTTGAATGGAGTATCAACGAATGCTTTGACGGTCCAGGAGACGAACGGTTGGCACGACTGACACACGAGGCACTTACGGGGATCCCAATTGAGCGTTTATACAACACAACGTTTACATTGACGCCTTGCCTCAAATTATGTGCTTATCGGTTTCCGGTGCATTTATACCATGCGTCGGCCAAGGCCGGACAGACAACCGAATTCCCACCACCGAAACCCTCATTCGTGGCGATTACGCGGCAGGACTTCGTGGTCAAGCACTTTTCACTGACAGCCGCAGAATTCTCACTACTGAAAGGGCTACAGTCCGGAGACGCATTCGGTACTGTTCTTGACGAGCTATTTGCTGAGAACGAAGCATTTGCCAGTAATGCAGGTCGGTACATACGAGACTGGTTCGCCGCATGGACTCGCGCTGGCTTTATCTTGCGTGTGAATGTCTCGAATCAGTTGGACACCAAGTCAAGATGCCAGCATCTAATTGACAACTCACCCGCTTCTAACACAGGAGAAAAGCATGATCCCTCTCGCTCGACGAATCTACGAGACTGAAATCCGTGTCCTGTCTCATGCTCAACCATTACTGCTCTTGGCGTTGCGACTGTATTGGGGCTATCAGTTCTTTCTCACGGGCCGAGGCAAATTGCTGAACATTGAACGAACTGCCGCGTTCTTCGAGAGTTTGGACATTCCTCTGCCACTTTTGAATGCCTACATGGCAGGTACCACTGAGTGCTTTTGCGGCTTACTGCTCCTGATCGGACTAGGAGTCCGTATCACGACAATTCCCCTGATTATCACGATGCTCGTGGCCTATGTCACAGCTCACAATCAGGAGTTGGCTGCTTTGCTGAGCGATCCGGATGTATTCGTTACCGCTCCGCCATTTCTATTCCTTCTGGCATCTGTAATCGTGCTCGTCTTCGGTCCAGGTTGGATCTCGGCAGACGGTTTCATTCAGAAATTCGTCCTGGAGCGAAAAGCGGTAAGCTCCACGACCTCAGGCAACGCTCATCCCGCCGGTGCGTCGACCGCAAGGCATTAGTACACGAACGCCACTTCTGTAGTCTGACTCGATCTTGCACATATCGATACGCTGTAGTGATTGAGCACCGGCTGAAGCGAAAGTCTCGCACCGATGGCCTTACATATTATCTCGGCAAAAACGTCCACTCTTGTGAGAGTGGATCGATAGTCTCTGAACCGTTGTGAAAGTGTAACTGTCAAACCCCAAACTGGAGAACATGATGAAGAAGTGTTGTGCAATTGCCTGTCTGTTTTGTGTTGCGGCCATCGCCGCCTGGTTACCCCTCGATCACGCGGCCGCGGATTCGAAGCAAGTTTTTCACAAGCACCAGCACGGCAACGCGTGCGCCGATGCCTGTGCCCTCTGTGCAAACTCCTGCAGTTCCTGTGTTCAGCATTGTATTCAGCAGTTGGCGGCTGGGAAGAAAGATCATGCGGCAACGCTTCGACTCTGCAGCGACTGCGCCGACCTATGTTCGCTGGCAGCCAAGGTCGAGTCCCGCGGTGGTCCGCTGAATGTCCTGATTTGTGAGGCGTGTGCCAAGGCCTGTGAACAATGTGCCGCCGAGTGTGGCAAGTTTAAGGATCAACCCCACATGGTCGAATGCGCTCAGGCTTGCATGACTTGCGCGGCTTCCTGTCGCGAAATGATTCACCATGCAAATCACGCCAGATAGGCGACAGTTTCGGTGTGAGTCGGCTCGGTCACGTAGATCGAGCCGCACACCATTAAGATTCAGATATTTTCCAGATTAAGGTGTATTATGACGGGCAATTCGACGCGGATTGTGATCATCGGCGGAGGCTTCGCGGGAACAAATGTGGCTCGTCAGCTTGAACGCCAATTCCGTCGGGATCCCTTGGTAAAAATCACGTTGATCGATGGAGAAAATTTCTTTACTTTTACTCCATTGCTTCCAGAAGTCCCTTCTGGATCGATTCAGCCTAAACATATCGTCTTTCCGTTACGGTCGCTTTTGCGTCGCACTGAAGTACGGCAAGCCCACGTCAAAGCCATTGATTTGGCAAATCGAACCGTGACCGCGGCACACTGCGGAATGTGTGGTGATGATGTGGTCCAATTCGACCATCTGGTATTGGCGTTGGGATCGGTCCCAAATTTCTTTGGAACTCCAGGAGCGCAGGAGCACGCTCTCACAATGAAGACGCTGGCCGACGCCACGGCACTGCACGCACACGTCATTGATAAGCTGGAACACGCTGATTTGCAGGCAGACTCCGAAAGGCGGCGCGAACTATTAACGTTTGTGGTCGCCGGCGGCGGTTTTGCCGGCGTCGAGACACTCGCTGAACTCAATGATTTCGTACGCGAAGCGCTCCGGTTCTACCCGCGAATTCAACCTGACGAAATTCGCATGGTACTCATTCATTCCGGATCTCGAATTTTGCCTGAGGTGAGTGAATCGTTGTCGGCTTATGCACTCCGCAAGCTCACGAATCGCGGAGTCGAAGTGTTACTACAAACCCGTGTAAAAAGCTGCACTGCGACACGAGTCAACTTATCCAATGGCACTTCGCTAACCTCGCACACGTTTTTGTGGGCCGCTGGAACTGCTCCAAGTCCAGTGCTCAATCTGGTTGACGTACCTCGGACAAAAGCCGGCCGCATTGATGTCCACGCGACACTCGCGGTGCGGGATTGTCCGAACGTTTGGGCAGTCGGCGACAGTGCCTCTATCCCCGATGTCGTTACGAATGGAGTCTGTCCACCAACAGCGCAATACGCCCAGCGCCAGGGTCAGCGGCTGGCTGAGAACATCGCCGCAACGCTTCGCGGCCAACCCATCCAGGAATTCCGCTTCAAATCTCTCGGATTACTGGCTGGACTGGGACGCCGATGTGCGGTCGCTGAGGTATTCGGCTTTAAGTTCTCAGGTTTTATCGCCTGGTGGTTGTGGCGGACCATTTACCTGGCGAAGTTGCCAGGATTTGAACGCAAATTGCGGGTCGCAATCGATTGGACATTCGACCTGTTCTTTCCACGCGACATCGTCTTCCTGCGGCCACTGCACACTGCGAAAGGTGAAGGCTGTGTTTCCGAAGAATTCTCAGTAAAGACCTATCCCACACCAAATTCGCTTGCAGCGCGAGCTGAAGCCGAACTCAAAGACTCAACCCCGACAACTTCCCTTTGATCGTGAAAATGAGAATTAGCCCGCGCTAGCCGTGGTTAACAACTGGTGGGAGAAGCCTAGCCGGAATGATTGTGTTTTTGGAAGTACTCAATCGATACGGTCATGCACAAAAAAAGCGAACCCTTGTCGAATGCTGACTTAATACTAAAATAGAGGCACGTCGTCCGCATGATAATTCATAAGGGCTGGGGAAATGCAACTCAACATCAATGTGAGCCCCACGTCTGAGCACGCCCTTTATCTCAAGCTTTTCATTACGAATGGCGGCGGATGGTGACCTGGCCGCGCATTCAAATCTTATTCTCGCCGAACTCTCGATAGGTTCTGTTTTTCGGCTGGATGTCTTCGCGTGTTCTCGCTCTCACAGTGCGATTGGCTGCTGATCGACCGGTCAAGGTATCAGCATGCCTAGCCCTCGTTGGACGTTGCTCAAGAATTCGCCCCGATTTTCAGAGCGTGAAGCTACCTGAATCCCATGGCGCCAACTTAGTAATTGCTGAGTTCCTGTCTCAGAGTCTACATCAGAACTTATTGCGGCCAGCTTTCCAGGCCATCAATCGCGCAACGCGTTGAGTAGGCGACATGCGAATGAACGCGACGTCCGCAATTTGAGCAGCACCAAAACAAATCGCTTAACAAGTGGATCAACGAATGACCATTGCAATTATTCAGTTTATCATGACCGCCGTAGTCATCATTGCTGCTGGAACATTTCTGTCACGCTTCGCGGATCAGATCGCGGAACGAACAGGGTTCGGGCGGTTCTTGATCGGGAGCATTCTTTTACAAGAGCACGCCGGGCACGACTCCAAAGCCCGCCGAGACGAAGAAGTAGTTGGGGCAAAACGTTGGACCAATGCCCAAACAGCCCGATCGGAATAATTCCGTTTGGGCGGTTAGCAATTCCAAGTCGAGATAAAACCGAGTGCCTCTTGTCGATTTGGGAAATCGAGAAAGCGAGTTTTCGCGATTAGGCTCATTTGAAGACCACTGCACGAATTTCGGCAGCGAGTTCATCGAAGGACATCGATGAATCATAATCAACGACGTTTTCCTCCTGCCACATTGCAGGATCTTCTGCATCCGACCATTCGTCCGAGATTTCGCTAACGATTCGACAGGCCAGTTGATAGCGATCGGCGCGAGACATCTCTTTCAGACCCTTAAGTACAACGGCCGGGAAGGTATTAGGCCTCCCATGCTGCGCCATAGGCATCGGAAATGCAACGAAACTCGTTCGCCGGTATCAAAGGAATGCCGCCAAGGCACGGAATGAATAGCCCCGTGGTTGGCGATACACACGGAGTGAAATCTGGGGTTCTTGCCGTTGGTGTTGAAGCCTTTTTCATAGGTTGGGAGATGAAAGGAAATGAAAACTAGAAGGCTTATTCATGACTGGCCGTCGCAGCAGCCAACAGCCACTCGGCCTTTTCGCAGACCGCAAATGCGTCGTCGTCAAAGTTCGTCGCTGAGATCGCGTAGGCCGAGAGGTAATCCGTAAGTTCACGGCACAACGTCATTAGCTCGCTTTGTGTTGGGAGGCGGGACCTTGAAGATGGATATGCCATACAAAATAGAGGAAGAAATAAGAATGCTGGGGTTGCTCCGCAGCAGAAAAATACTGAGCAAGCCGCAACGGAGCCGTCAGGAGAGCGAGCCGTAGTCGGCGTGCAGGTTTTCGAGTCCATTCCCCAACCGGCCGCAGCCGCAGGAACATTGGACGATGACAAACCTCTTGCCGCCGACAGGCAGAGCGACCTTGACGGCGAGAACGGCTTGCTACCCTTCTAACGCTGCGAGCAACCCGTACGTAGTGCTTGGTCAACTCTCCCCATCCGCCAATTTCAACCAGCCTCAGGTGCAAAATTAGTCCCCCCACTAATCCCCCCACAAATGAGGAAAATCCTATGATTCGCGACGCATTGTCGAAGGCAGGTAAAAACAAAACCCCTGGAAAATCCAGGGGTTTTGAGAGCATCAGGAACGCGTTGGGAAACATACTAAGGTCTTCGGAACCGTAGGTTGAGGGTTCGACTCCCCCCCGGTGCACTCCTTTCAGGTAAAAGACTTACGTCAAATGTTAAGACGCGAAGTCACAGACGTTTTGTCACAAAATAAACCACTCATCAATTCCACTTGACGGGGGTTGTGGCGAACCATTCAGCTCTTCACTGGTAGTTCTCCAGTTGAAACGCCGTAGTCCTCCGATCGGCGACTTAAGTCGCGTCGGTCTGCCGGGCCGAGGCACCGGACGAACTTCACTCCGGTATCCATCCTCGCAAGTCATTTCGCCTCGTATTGAGCGAAACGGATGTGCCAACAGGCGCTTCAGGAGAAATCACACGTAATCGCTCTCTCGCTTGGAATTCCGGAGTTTCCAAGCGTATTATTGAGTTAATATGCACCACCTGTCCCCTTACGTCGTGAGAGTTAGAACGCCATGTCGACTTCACTGAGAGGTGACATCGAATTGAGTAAGATATTCCAGAGGCTATTCTCTAGTACGACATCATCGTTAAGAGTTGTCAAAGAACTTGGTCTAGACTCGGCGAGAACCGATTCGAATTCAAGTCGCATTTCCATTTGGCCGGAGATCGTTCGCCGTGCCCGGATCCGCGGACTGCTCCCGCAACTCATTTCCATCGCTCTCCGGGATTTTCCTGGCCAGGCCGCGAAGATTCAGCAGTCGTTGACACGGGCCGAGTTAAATTTTGGATCGTCGATTTTCGATGAAAACCGATGGCGCACTAGCATCCCCGCAAACCAACTGGAGCGAATGATCGACAGATTCAGCTCGTTAGTTCCACCTTCGTCTTTTAAGTGTGGTCTTGAGCGTTCAAAATCTGTCGCCAGAATCGTGACCGCACGCGGAGCCTATGGTACAGGCTTCCTAGTTGCAAAAAACATGCTTGTGACGTGTCACCATTTGTTGCCCGATGCGTTGCATGCAGCTGATGCCGTCGCCGAATTCGGTTTTGACGAAGCTGAGGTTGTGGGTCGCCAGGAAATCGACTCAGCAAGATGTGTTCCTAGTTCGGGCTTCGTCACGTCCGCAGAGCAGGACTGGACAATTGTCGGAGTCGGTAAAGACCTCAATTCGAAATGGGGTGCGATTCCTCTTACTCGTGCCAGTGTCTCGGCAGGAGATCGAGTATTCAGTATACAACATTTGTACGGTGGGCCGAAGCGGATATCAGTTTTCAATAGTCTCGTTACTTATGCTGATAATGGGGTCGTGCAATATTTGTCAGATACTGGCCCGGGCTCGTCTGGATCTCCTATCTTCAATGAAAGCTGGGAAGTGATTGGTCTACATCGTGTGACCGGACAGTTAGAAAAAACGGGAAGCGATCGAAATCTGTTTCGCAACGAAGCAATTGCGATTCAGCAATTACTTGGCCGGGTTCCTCTCATCACAAGATCTAGCGTCGGCCCTACTTCCGCAGGTGTAACGAAATCATCTAAAGGACCAAGAGCTTCTCAGAAGCGAAATCCGAGCGCGCCATCGGTTATCGATTGGAATGATGAGCGCAACGCTCGGCGTTGTCAGCTAATCGACAAGATGATGCAGGATGATTTAAGTGCTCATGAGGCCCTTGAGTTGGAAAGATTGCAAGATGAAATGCGAAAACATCTTACCCGTGTCGCTCCCTTAAATTGGGATGCTGCGAAGCGTCTGCATGCCGAGCTCATCCAGAAACGAGAGGCTCAGAAATAGTCATGTCAGCCTTCGAGTATCCGTCGGGCCCTCGAAGACGGAAGCATGGCCCCATAGGCTATGCAAGATATAAATCGTTTCGCCCTTGGCTGAGAGATGAATATTGCTTCCGATGTATTTATTGTCTTATTCGTGAGCAATGGGGTCGAGTCATCGGTGAATTCGACATCGACCATTTCTTGCCTCAAATGACTGATCCTGACAAAGCCGTCGAATACGACAATCTGGTCTATTCTTGCGTGCGTTGCAATCTGACGAAATCTGCGGCGAAGATCCCCGATCCAATGTCGGCATTAACTGCAGATCAGATCAGGCTTCAGCCAGATGGCTCTCTCGAATGGAGTTCCGTTATTGCTGAATCGATTATTCGGAAGCTTGACCTGAATTCACCCGAAATGATCAAATGGCGTCTGCTCTGGATCAGAATTGTCGAGCTGGCGGGTGAGTACGATACCAACCTCCATGATCGGTTGATGGGTTTACCCGATGATTTGCCCAACATGGCGCGCTTGAAACCGCCAAAAGGTAATTGTCGCCCTGATGGAATTACTGACTCGTTTTTTGCTAATGCAGCTCGTGGTGAGTCGCCTCCAAACTGTTGACTTTTCGATCCTTCGCGCGGCTACCCTCCAAGTTTGACTTCGGCTTGATATCAGCAGCTCCGTACCATTTTCACATCTTATTCCGTAGCTGGCGAGCGCTCTGCTTTCAGTCGCGTTTTCAGGATCTTGATCACATGATCATGGGCCGACTCGCGTTCGGTCTTCGTCTTCCAGCCCGAAATTCCGGCAGCTTTAAAAGAGGTCCACCAATCGCCATCCAGAATCGTCAAGATCGCAACCAGCGCACGATCGCAGACGCGGGCTTCCTGGATTCCGCCGGAACCAAGGTCGATATCCGCATGACGTTGATCGTCCAAGGCGGGTTTCAGCAAATTCACGATCTTTGGGTCTGGAACACTGCTGGCGTCCGTGACGGCCCTGGCCCATGCTTCCAATTCATTTTCCAGAATGTCTTTAAGGTCGCGACGCAGGATGACGTGATGCTTCAGTAAGGCGGCCGAGATGCGCGAGACCGCATTGTTATCATTTCGCCACGCCGGCACATGCCGGGACAAGCCCGTAAAATAGACCCATTTCCCCTTTTCACAGCCGTTGATAAGCGGCTCCAGAAATTCTTGATTCCAGACCGTGGGGATGATTGAATCCTCGTAGATGAAATCTGGATCCTGTTGAAACATCTCTCGATAGTATTCGAGTACCTTGGGATCTGCACCATGCCGCGCGAACAAATGCGGCAGTAAGACGTATCGCAGGCTCCAATTGCGAGTGCTCTTGAGTGCCGTTAGATAATCGTCCACGGTCAGGCTGCGCACGACTGCCGGCGTTTTCAGTAACGTCACAATGCGAGCGTGGTCCTCGTCAGGAATCGTTGCGGATCCCAGATGTTTTTTTAACTCGTGGGACATCAATCCCAATTGCAACTCTGTCGGTTGCCGCCATTCGAAGGAGAAGTTTGTTCCTTTCGCAGTCTCAAAGTTCTGACCGTCTTTGGTTTGCGTGCTGATCTTTACCAGGACGTCAACTTGGGCTGCTGCACCGGGGCAGACCATGTTGGATGACGCGAATTGAAGGGTGTTTCCAGTGTAGCGATGGCGGCCGGGCGGCACCGTCTTAATTGACGGCATCGTGCCAGAGAGCGACATTTGGCATTCTGATTTTGCGTTGCCATCGTCTTTCGGGATCGACGATAAATTGATCCAGGTTTGACCAAGTTCGATCGGTTGCCGCGTGTGATTTTCCAGTTCCAACGCAATCCAGGTCCTGTCCGCGATGGATGCCGTCGGCTGGAACAACAAACGCGCCGAGAGTCTGTCGTTCTTCCAGAGGAAGATCTCACGCCACTCAATCTGCGGAGGAATCGGTGCGGCACCGTCGGTCAGTTGACAACACATCGCGATCAGACAGCTAAGCATGGCGTTCATGGGCGACGGACTCCAGTACATCTAACGTGGTGCGACGTGGCGTGCCAGTCGCCCGAGAAATCTCGCGGTTTTCCGACGCAAGTCGGGTGATCGCACAAGAGCGTTTTCCTTATCTTTTAACGTTTCCTCGTCGGTCTCGGGGAAACATTATCCAAATTCGAGAGTGAAATATTGTTATTATCCCACCAGTGAATACTATTTCACACAAGAATCTCCCTTGCTTTTCCATGCGGTATCCGAAGTAACATCCCTGATTCGTCGGCAAGTGATTCAGTCTCGTACTCGTCAAGGCTATCCTCGAGAAGCCATCCTGGTTCGGATCGGCGTATCAAGTCCGACTAAAATTTATGCACAAATCAAAACTCTTACTGCTTCCGCAGTCGCGCCACGCATAAATCCACGACTAGAAACACCACCACCGAAATGCCCAACACTGGTAGAAAAATGCTGGTCGCTGTCATGGTGACGACCAGCCATTTTGGGCGGACACCGTCCACCCGACGGGGCAGACCGAGACGTCCTGTCGGGCGACGTTGCCACCACATCCAGAGACCAGTCACGGGCAATGTTATGAGGACGACGCAAGTTGCCAGCCAAAAGAACTTCGTCGGTAGTCCCCAGACTGAGCCGACATGCAGCGTATAGTTCCAAGACCCCAACTGGTAAATGAGCTTGGTCTGACTGATCGAGCGATCTTCCAGAACTTCGCCCGATGCACGGTCGATGAACAACATTTCATTGACCTGCGGTCCGCGATTATTGTTGGCGGTGACCAGGTAGACGCCGTTGGGGATTCGCGGAAACCAGACGGTCAGGTTGTTGCCGGGCATGTTTTGCTGAGCAATCTCGATGATCCGATCGATCGGCAAGTCCCTGGCCTCGGGCGGCGACTTGCAGACCATGGACTTAGTGAACATATCGTAGGCTTGGGTTTTCTGCCCTGCGTACTGAAAACCGCGACTCCAGACAAACGTGTAGATCAGTCCGGTCAGCGAGATCACGATCGCAATGATTGCCACGTACAAACCACTCACCGCGTGCAGATCACGTAACACCAGATAAGGCTTCTGTCGGAATCGTGGCAGCCACACTCCCCACAGTTGGTTCATCTTGCGCGGCCACCACAAATAAATTCCGGTCACCGCCAGCACGATTGTCCAGCACGTCGTCAGTTCGATGATGATCCTGCCGGTTGTGCCAAGGAACAGTGTCCGGTGAAGCAGGAGCACAGTGTCGAAGAATCCGCCCCTTCCGATGGCCCCCAGGTAGTGGCCGCGATAGGGATCAACGTAAGAGTATTGACCTGAGGGGGTGAACACCATCGTGGTGGCGCGCTGCGGGTTGGTGGAGATTGTCAACAGGACACAACGCTGAACCGTTGGCTCGGCCCCACGGACTGCTGCCATTTGCTTTTCGTACGAGGTGCGTTCCGCCGCCGGCTCGACATAGGTGACCCCGGGGTAAACCACCGCTTCCAGCTCTTCTTTGAAGATGTAAACTCCACCGGTAGCGGCGACGACGATCAGCCAGGGCGCAATGATCATTCCGGCATAGAAATGCCACCGCCAGACGACCCGATACAGCCGGTCGCCGATGCCAGATCGCTTCGTGTCAGTCGAGTGCGAGGCGGCGGATCCGAGTCCGCCATCCGCGGAGGTCGATGGTTCGAATGATTCAGTGCTCATGCGACCGGCTCACGGGATTCAAGTCATGGATGGTCACTGTAAGTGTCATTTTGTTCTCTCTTCTCGGTGGGCTTCTCGCTATCCGGACAAGAAAGATGGACATTCTGCATTTCGAGCTCACGGTGATTCGTTGAGTCAGTTGACATTACCCAATGCGATGAAATCACACTTTAGCACCTCCGAGCACAGGGCGCGAAAGTCTCGTGAGAACTCCACCGGTGAAATGGGCATGCATTTACCGCAATCCATTTCGATTGCAAATCGGAATGCCGTACCGCCCGGAACGGATGATTCTTCACCAGTGAAGCCACATTGAACAAGGAACTGGCGGTGTTGCGGGACAAATGGATCACCACATTGCGGACATTACATTGTTACCTTATCTAGCCTAATGACCAGGTTAAACCGCGTCTGCTGCGCGTAATCTGATCATTGCCACGAACGCCGCCACGGCATATGTCGGGTTGAACCGATTATTGGGCACCGTTTACACGAGACTGTTTTCGGTTGGTCGACTTATGCCCTTTTTCATCTTCAACTTACGACCACCCGACCTTGTATCCCAACGACTGCAGTGTGTTGAGGAAGTAACCGAACAGTGGCCCGGTCGCCAAAACAGCGAGCGACTGCACCACAAATGCGACAGCTCGGAGCAAGCGAACCCGCCGTAGGGCCAGTAATTCCGATAGGTGGCAAGCCACGCTCCGGCTCTGTATCCAAGCCCACCCAATGCAGGCGACTAACACCAGTAGCATTAGGGGCATTGCCAGGAATAGACCAAAGTAGAGCGTCGGCCAACCGAGAGCTGCAACTGTCGGGGGTAGCAGACTGGCCAAACATCCTGCTGTGTGGACTGCAGTTTTACTGGTTGCTGGCGACCGGCTCTGCAACCCAAGTGAAACTACCCCAGCCGCGACTAACACGGCCCCGGCGACAAACCCCACTGCCCCAGCGATCACGTCGAGGTAATCGCGCGAAGCGAGAAAGGCAAAGCTGATCACCATTCCGCCCGCTCCAGAAAGCAGAGTTAGCGAAGAGATTGTGACAACTGGCGCTGCAGGTGGCTCGCCGAGTTGGGGAACGTCAATTGATTTCATCTCACTTCATCCTCATCGCTTAACGCTCATACAAGCATTATACTCAGTGCAATTGAAGCCGTGGAAGCTTGAATTGCTTTTGAACGGAACTGAATAGCCCATGAGTCGGCCGGCAACGGAAACACCCGCGGTTTAGCAACCTTACGAAGCCTGGCAAACTATTTGGCAATGGGTTCCCAAGAGTCGTCATTGTACACAATCAACGAATGCGTTTCTTCCATCCCGTCATCACCAACAATAATCGTCTCGTACCAGACACAATTGTATTCGTCGATACGCGAAATCTGCACGATCGGTGTCTGGGCGATAATCCGTTCGATACTGTCGGCGGTCCACCCAGCAGATTCAATACCAGAAGCGACCTCCCTTTCGCGTTGACGCAAATCGGGCCCGGGCACTTTGAGAATGCGAATTCGATCACCTACGGTGAGGAAATTGGGATCAGGCACTGCAGCCGCCTCGGTTGTTTAATGTCAGCTCTCGGGGTCATACCCAAACTCGCGGAGTTCCTGCGACCAGTGGCAAGCTTTGGCGATCTTCGCAGCCCACAGGATGGCGACTTCGCGAGATGGCAGCGGCAGCACAGAAGCCGCCGTCGAACTCCTTCGTCTCGGGATAGGTTTCATTTGCGACCGTGTCGTCTGAGGCGATCATGAGTGGTGCGACATTATCGTTGATACCACCACCGAATGCATACACGCCCGCACGACGAGCGAATCCTCGAAACCGTCAGGGACCGCTGTCGATTGGTCTTCATCACTGACGATCTCCATGCGTGCTGGGTGAACCATATTCATTACCGCGTCCCGCGGCACTATCGCCGTTCGTCCAGCGGAGTCGCGGCAAAAGAAAACAGGTAACTGCGGTGGGAACATGCGCAGGCGCTTGATTAGTTCGCCGACTCTCATGTGATATCCTTCACTCCGCCACGACAATGTTAGCAGGTGCCGTGCGGGCAAGATAGTAGTACCAATACCAGATAAGACCATGAACGGAAAAGCCCGAGTCCAGAATGTACAATCGTAATGCGACGATTTGAGGCCAACTGCCGAGGTTGATCGGAAAGTGAATGAATGAAGTTCAATCTATTTGGTTTTGGTAAATCCGGAGCAATCTATCGGGAAAACGATTTTCCAAGGTCGACACTCCACGCCACGTAAGATTGAAATGGTCTGAGATTTCGGACTCGTGATGCCAGCGCGCTGTCCACTATCCAGAGTGGTGAATAGAGTTCGGAAAGAAATATTACGGGTGAACCAAATACTCCCGCGCCAGCAAGGAAGAACATGGGCCCAATGCTGCCAACATACAATGCGAATGCCAGGAGAGCGTAGAGAAGGTACTTGCCAAGGCGTCGCTTAGGGATCGTTGAGTCCTGTTTAACCATGTGACAACTGCCTAACGAATTGCGATCTATCCGTCTGCTTCCTTGCAGACGGATAGATCGCAATTCGTTTGACGCTCCATCTGCGAGAAGTCAATGCTTCCACGCATAGATCCAGAGTAAATCATCCGTTGAATTAGCAACGACGATTGAACCGCGATGCCAATCGGCGTCATCCGGCCTTGTTTTCGTTGCACGATACCTTTCACCTGAATGTTTTGCAAAGTTCCCGAAATGCGCCTGGATTTCAGATGAAATCGGACACTCATTCCACTCGCCCGCTTCGTCTGCTTGCAAAAGCAATCGAACGCTCCCCTCCGGCATTTGAACAATCAGAGTGTAATCGCCATCACCTTTGAAACCTGAGAATGTATTTTCGGCTTTTAGCACATTGGCATTGTCAGGTAAGCCCCATCCAGTAAGCGTCTGGAAATCCGCTTTGGGGTCAGGCTCCCGCGGAGGCGAATCCAATCCAAACGGGTACATCATCCAGCCTACGATTGTCACAGCCATGATGATTACACCGGAAAAACAGAAGCTGGCCAAAAACACGTGACCCACGATTTGTCGAGCGCGTCGCACCTTATTTTCGGACCACATGTTCGATCTCCAGCCTGACGAATTGCGATCTATCCGTCTGCAAGGAAGCAGACGGATAGATCGTGCGTTGAACTTTACCGCTTTGTGGCTGGAGTGGACGCTCGCTATGCGAATTCAATTCGATCCACGTTGACTGCCAACCCAGCTCAAAGCTCATGCTATCGTGCAGGTGGCTTCGTGTCACGAGGTTTTTGAGTTCTGTCACGAATCGCTTTGCGACGGACGTTGTGGCAATTGTTGGGATGGTGCTGAAGAAGCCATGCGGGAGACTGCAATCCAGGAGCGAATCGGCGTTCCAGGTTGTCTTCAGCGATGAGTTCGCGCAGCAGCAAGTGCCTCGGCGGGCCATTTCGCGGCGAGTGCGGCACAGTCGATCGCGGTTCTGCGAAGAGAGTTTAGACACGGGTGTACCAGCGAGGTCTCCAAGGACTGTTCATGATCAGCCACCAACTCTTTCCAGCACATTGGGATCCTAAGCTTAGAATTCCACGTGGACAAGTTGTCGCG
>JADMIO010803608.1_pt1 | contig 120305 bp, 95 predicted proteins | sample 8958161 | NCBI WGS metagenome assembly JADMIO01 (sample SAMN16585339, study PRJNA669376) | soil metagenome | isolation source: Crop rotation soil | place: USA: Cullars Rotation, Alabama | collected 2011 | reverse complement strand
GACAACTTGTCCACGTGGAATTCTAAGCTTAGGATCCCAATGTGCTGGAAAGCTCTTCCCGCGGCCTCATAAAAAATCCGTTAAGAAAATCGAAATCGCAAGGCGCAAAAGAAAAACAGTGGTTACTGATGTCAGGGTTTATCCGTAGCTGGTAAGGCGCACGAAAGCCAGGGATTGAACCAATGACCGAGCTTGTTTTTCTTTAGCCTGGAGATGAGATTTTTAGGATTTTTTATGCAGCCTTGATTTTTTGCTCCACTTTTGTATCAAGACAAAAGTGGAATAGAGTATAGCCTATTTAAAAGAATGTTTAAATTAAAAATTTCAATAGTACAACTTTAATCAATATATAATGAAAATAAACTGGAGATCGATCAACCTGCCGTTCACGCATCCTTTTACGATCAGCCGGGGAACAAAGACCCATCAACCTGCATTGATCGTTGAACTTGAAATGTTCAGTATCACGGGTTACGGTGAGGCGCCGGCAATTACATACTATCATATTCCTGTAGAAAAAATGATCGAAGACCTTGAAAGTAAAAAGGCCTTCATAGAAAAATTCGCTTTCACCGATCCGGAAAGATTCTGGCATTTTCTGCATCATCTTTTTCCCCAAAATAATTTCCTGGTCTGTGCATTGGATATGGCTGGTTGGGACCTGTACGGAAAAATGAAAAGAAAGCAACTTCACCAGCTTTGGTCATTAGATACAAGCAAAGCACCTATCACTGATTATACTATCGGCATCGATACAATTGAAAAGATGGTATCGAAGATGAAGGAAAAGCCCTGGCCAATTTATAAGGTAAAAGTTGGCGTACCCGGCGATGTTGAAATGGTGCAGGCATTAAGGAAAAATACAGATGCTGTATTGAGGGTAGATGCAAATGCAGGCTGGTCGCTGGAAGAGGCGCTGGAAAAAATACCACAACTGGCCGAGCAGGGAGTAGAATTTGTAGAGCAGCCTTTGGCGAAAGATAATTGGGAAGGGATGAAAGTGCTTTACGAAAAAAGCCCTTTGCCATTGCTTGCTGATGAAAGCTGTGTGGTGGAAGCCGACGTTCAAAAATGTTTTCAGCATTTTCATGGCATTAATATCAAACTTACCAAATGCAGTGGCATTACGCCTGCACGGAGAATGATCACAAAGGCGAGAGAACTAAACATGAAGCTGATGATCGGCTGTATGAATGAAAGTACAGTTGGCACGGCCGCCATTGCTCAATTGGCGCCATTGCTGGATTATGTTGATATGGACGGCCCGTTGCTGCTTTCTGAAGACATAGCAAAAGGAGTATCGTTCGACCAGGGAAAAATTATTTATGCCGAAGGCGCGGGGCTGGGATTTGAGATGCTGTAGCAGAAGGCAAAATTAAAAAGTAAAAAAGGGAGACTCCTTATGCGAGCTCCCTTTTTTACTTTTTAATTTTTACTTATTTTAAGATTACCCTTTAGTTCCTTTGATAGGTTTTGGCTTTGGAAGCGCCGGTGCAGGCTTACGTGCGCCTGTGAGGCTTGCCGCAAGTTTAACAGCAGCATAAGCATTTACAATACCGCCAGTCTTGCTCAACTCGCTGAATTTTTCCTGTTCGCCGGTACCCGGTACATCAACCATGTCGCTCATGGGCTGGGTACTTTTCTCTATCACGTATTTCAATTGCTGTGCAGTAAGTGTTGGATTGTACTCCAATACCAACGCAGCAATTCCGGCAACAACAGGACAAGCCATGCTGGTACCGCTTGCTTTACCATAAGTATTGCCGCCGGGGATCGTGCTATAGATCTGCACGCCTGGAGAAAATACATCTACTTCGCTTTTTCCGTAATTGCTGAAGAAGGCTGTCAATCCACCATTTGAAGGGTCGCCGCTGGCTCCAACAGTGATCCAGTTATTTGGTTTGGCTGTGCCATTTTTGAAAACAGGATTTGGAAAACTTGCTTCAACATCTGAATTCTTGGATTCATTTCCTGCAGCGTGAACCAACAATACTCCTTTGCTTTCGGCATATCTTACTGCATCATCTACCCATTCCTTATTTGGAGAAAAATATTTTCCAAAGCTCATGCTAACGATCTGTGCACCGTTGTCAACGGCATAACGGATCGCATTCGCAATATCCTTATCATCTTCATCGCCATCAGGAACAGCACGAACCATCATGATGCTAACATTGTCAGCGATCCCATCTACTCCTTTGCCATTGCCACGAACGCCGGCAATGATACCACTGCAATGAGTGCCATGGAAAGGCGTGCTGGCCATGATGTCGTTGTTGCCATAATTGCGGTCGTTCACATCATTTTTATTATCCTTTACGATATCGGCGCGATAGTCGATAGGCGGAATGTTCTTTGCATCCTTATTCTTCGCTTCTTCTTTTTCCTGGGCAGCGATGTCTTCGCTAAATCCATCCAGCAATTCTTTGTTAGTACCATCCTGTGACTGGGTAAGTTTGAATACCTGCAGAAATTTTTCCCTTGCAGTTTTTTCTTCTGAATTACCCGGCTTGTAAGCTTCCAGTTCGTTGCCGGTGTAAGTTGCTTTGCCCATTCCTGCCTGCAACAGGCTGTCGCTTTTTACAATAGCGTTGTAGATCTTCTTTAAGAATTCTACCGGGGGCTTGTTCGGATCGGGTTCTGGTATGATCTCCTTTTCAGCTTTTTTCCACATACGGAACTCATCCATGTCCTTTGCGGCGATCTGGCTTTCGGATTTGCCTTCGTACTTGGCTTTGAGGCCATGATATACGCGGGCTACTTCAAGACTGTTTTCTTTGATGTTGCGGCCATCTTTTCCGCCGATAAAATTCCATCCATGAACATCATCGATGTAGCCATTCTTGTCATCGTCGATGCCATTGCCCGGAATTTCTTTGGGATTGGTCCAAAGAACAGATTTCAGGTCTTCGTGCAATGTATCGATACCACTATCGATCACAGCAACAATAACGCGTTTGCTTTTTACTTTTTTACTTTTAAGAAATGCATAAGCCTTGTCGAGGCTGATGCCATAAAAACCACTTTCCTTTTGATCCAGCTGGTGCCAGTTATTGGGAGCGGGTTTTTTCTTTTCATCCAGCGATTTTTGTGCAATCGAGGTAAAGCCCATTAATAAAGCTGCCCCTGCAAATACGATCTTCATCATTAGTTTGAAAAATTTTTACGAAAATAAGTGTCGGAAGTTTACCGGCAATGCCGCTTATCATGTATTTAACAATATCCTTTCTATACCGGGTGATTTATACCCGGCTGAGTTAAATCTTAACTTTTCATTATAGAGAAGCGCCGGCTACGTACCCGAGTTTTTTTATCAGCTCTTCGGGTAGCTTAGGCAGTTTATTGCGCTGGATAAGGAAGCTGTTCAGTTGAGCAATATCCTTAAATATCATATGTTTATCAGCAGCGCCCTTTAAATAGCCGGCCCCTGTGCTTCCGCCGGTTCCGATCCTGGTGCCTATCATCCGTTGAACCATATTCATGTGCCGGTAGCGCCAGGTGCCCAGTTGCTCATCGATCTCCAGTAAAACGTTCAGTAGCTGAAAAGGCAATTCCAGCATCGGATATCCCTGGTAAAGAATAATGAACAGGGCCGCCCTGGATGCTTTTGCTGAAAGCTGCCTCGAAGGTTCGCCTTCAAAGAATATTTTTTTGAAATATGTTACGTTGTTTTTTTCTGCTTCGGCCAGGCTATCGCTGTATATTTTTTCATAATTGGCCCAGTCGGATTCTTGTGTAAGGAAAGGCATGCGCTCAAGCCAGTCATTTATCAGCTGAAGCAATGAACTTTTACTTTCCTGGGATTTAATGATATCGATCTCTTTTTGTTCAAGCTGGCTTAAATAATATTCCTGCCCATGGCGTTGCTCGTATTGCAACCCCAGCCTTGCTTCCAGTACTTTGAACTGCCAGCTTTGAAAACCGGATGCCGGGCGGAGCATATCCCTGAATTCAAGAAATTCCATCGGCGTCATTGTTTCAATGATGTCGATCTGGTTCACCAATACTTTTAATATTGTGACCACGCGTTTCAACCTGTGTACAACAGTCTTCAATTCAGGCGAGTTATCATTGATTGAGGGTTTTTTCATGATCGCTGCTACAGAATCAACCTCGTACAGCATTTGTTTGAACCATAATTCATAGGCCTGGTGGATCACAATGAACAGCATTTCATCATGCGCAGCTTCACTGTCGCCTTTCAGGCTTTCGGGTTGTTGGGCGTTGAGTATTTTATCGAGCTGCAAATAATTTCCGTAGTATAACTTCTTTTCCATGATAGCTGTTTTTGGGACTGCAAATTTAGAGGTTTTTGCCACGAATTACATGAATAGCACGAATTAGACGGATGTCAGACAAATTGTACGTGATTGTGAATGGAGCTAAGCAATCTTATTTTCTTAAACACAAATTATAAGCACGAATGCACGAATTTGCACAGCGTCTGTACGCTTTAAGGCGTCAGACGCTTTTTGATTAAGCCGCGAATCTAAAGCAGCCTTTTAAACGACCAAACCTTTAAACCATTAAACGGCTTTAAACCTCTTAGCCGAGTAAACTATTTTTCAAGCCATATCTATTACTCAGTTCCGTCATTTTTTTATTAAATGCATCTGTATAAAATGCCGGCATTTGAGTACTGTTGTTAAAAAAGCGCTGGTATTTCTCAAGCAGATGAGGATAATGTTTTTGAACGGCTCTTAATACGAGTGTTTTGCTGTCGGAAGGCTCATTGCCAAATAAAGTGATGGAAGCAGGAAAAATATATTTGATCTTTTTTTCCTTGAATGTGCTGAACATTTTTTCCAGGTGTTCAGTAGTATCGCTGATGTAAGGAAGTAATGGCATGAGGCTTACTCCGGCGTGGAAACCCGCATCCAGGCAGGCTGTCAGGGTTTGTAATCTTGTGGACGGGGCAGGAGCGCCGGGTTCGAAAATACCTGCTGCATTATCATCTATTGAAGAAAATGAAAAACTTATGAAAGCGCGGGATGAAAATTTTTTTTCAAGGTCTTTAGGCAAGATGGCATTCTCGTTTATTTTTTTAAGCAGGTCAAAATCCCTGGTCACCAATTCTCCTTTAGTAATTATGTGAACCGGGAATTGAAAGTGCAGGATCAATTCAAGGATCTTCCGGGTTAGCTGCTCTTCTTTTTCAAAATGCAGGTAAGGGTCGGTAGCAGATGATAAGACTATAATTCCATGCTGTTGTTTCTTTGCCCGGCCGGCAAGTTGTTTTTCCAATACTTCCAGTGCATTTGCCTTTACTGAAGTTTTTTCTTCCATGTTCACGCCGTATTTGCTTCCGCGGATATAACAGTACAGGCAATTGAACGAGCAGCCGCTGTAAGGATTGATAGTGTACTCATCCAAAAACCAGGGATCCCTGCGTTTGGTTTTGTTGAGCATTGATTTCACCTCTATTTGTTGCGGCATACTGCAAAAGTACTAAGTAGTACGTTATACGTTTTCAGTAAAAGCTCATGAAAGAAAACTGTACGCCTGTCAATGTCGCCATCACCAAATCATCAAATCATCAGATTGCTTTAACAATTCCTATTGTTAACCATTTCATAACTGGCATTTTTTTTAAAGTAACGAAGAGCATGCAGTAAAATTAAAACCCTGCCAACAACATTATGAAACAGAAAATTTTCCTGGCTCTACTTAGCTTCTCATTTATTTATGTAAGCAATGCTCAAACGAAATTTGGTGTAACCGCAGGACTTAACAGCGCAAGCTGGAAAGGCGATGCAGTAGAAAGTCTCAATAATATTGTAGATGCAACAAATGGCTATATCAAAACAAAAAGCCGTACAGGCTTTCACATTGGAGCCTATGCCAGCGTGCCGGTTGCTGAAGGATTCTCTTTTGAGCCGGGATTGCTTTACTCTCAAAAAGGTTACGCAATGAAGGGCGACCTGGATATTGCCGTTCTTAAATTCCTTGGAGTTAATGCAAAGGCAGAAGTGCAGGCAGATTACTTAGACGTTCCCCTTCTCATGAAAGCTGAGATAGCCCCGGGTTTATCGGTGTTTGCCGGCCCGCAGGTTTCGTTCCTGCTTCGCAACAGGCTGCATCTGAGCGCAGGCGTACTTGGCTTTTCATTGTACAACCAGAATGTGGATATGACCGACGATTTTAATAAAGTAGATGTAGGGTTATCCGGCGGCCTTGCTTACAAGTTTTCCAATGGCTTTAAGATCCAGGCAGGTTACGATCATGGCTTAAGTAAAGTAGATGCCAACGAAAATTTCAAATCTTATAACAGGGTAGTGAAGGTTGGGGTAGGATTTGAATTTTGATTTGGAAATAGGATGATTTGGAGATTTGGAGATGGCTACTGTTGACGTTTGTACACTATAAAAATATAATGGATAACTTTTGAAAATTTTGGTTTTTTAAAAGCTGAATAAAGTTTCAATCCGAATGAATTTCCAAATCCAAATCATCAAATCTCCAAATCGTCACTTGATCTTTTCCTTTATCTCCTGCAGCTTCAGCAATGCTTCTACAGGTGTCAACCGGTTGATATCAGTATTTTCAAGCAGGGTCCTTATTTCATCAAAAGTTTGTGAGTGGGCATCAAAGATGCTGAGTTGCATTTTTGGAGCAGCGATCTTTTTTATATTTTCTTCCAGGCTCTCTGCCTTTCCGCCTTCACGGCTGTCTTCCAGTTGCTTCAACACTTCATTCGCCCTGTCGATCAAAGCTGGAGGCATGCCCGCCATTTTTGCTACATGAATACCAAAGCTGTGCGTACTCCCGCCAGGCGCCAGTTTACGAAGGAAGATTATTTTATTGCCAACTTCTTTATTAGTGACGTGGTAATTCTTAACAGACGGTAGTTTGTTCTCCAGCTCATTGAGCTCGTGATAATGGGTAGCAAACAATGTTTTCGGCTGATGGGCCGAGCGGTGAAGGAATTCAACAATGCTCCAGGCGATCGATATCCCGTCATAAGTTGAGGTACCTCTCCCGATCTCATCCAGTAAAACCAGGCTGCGCTGTGTGAGGTTGTTGATGATGCTCGCCGTTTCATTCATCTCAACCATGAAAGTACTTTCACCTCCGCTCAAATTATCGCTGGCACCTACTCTTGTAAATATTTTATCAGTTAAAGGGATGTTCGCTTCCGATGCAGGAACAAAACTTCCCATATGCGCCATCAAAGTGATCAATGCCGTCTGGCGAAGGATGGCGCTCTTACCACTCATGTTCGGGCCGGTCAATATAATAACCTGCTGCGACGCAGGATCGAGTTCGATGTCATTGCTGATGTACTGCTCACCTGTTGGAAGATTTCTTTCGATCACCGGGTGGCGGCTATCCTTCAGGTTTAACGCAAGCCCGTTATGAAGCTGCGGCTTTTTATATTTGAACTGCAAAGCATTGTTTGCAAAACAAACTATGCAATCAAGTACCGCGAGTACATGGCCATTCACCTGCATGGGTGCAATGTAATCCTGCAATTCGTTCAGCAATTGTTCAAAGATATCCTGCTCAATCCGGAATATTTTGTCTTCAGCGCCGGTGATCTTTTCTTCGTACTCCTTTAATTCAGGCGTGATGTAACGCTCAGCATTGGCCAGCGTTTGCTTTCGTATCCAGTTATCGGGAACCTTTGATTTGTGTATATTGGTTACTTCAAGATAATAACCAAATACATTGTTGAAGCCGATCTTCAATGAAGATATTCCTGTCGTCATCGCCTCTTTCTGCTGCAATTCTACCAGGTAATCTTTTCCGCCGCTTGCGATCTTTCTCAGGTCATCCAGCTCAGCATGAATGCCGTTTGCGATCATGCCTCCCTTCACCGCAAGTGCCGGAGGGTTTTCTACGATCTCTTTCGATATCTTATCAGCAATATACTTACACGCGTTCAGCGAGTCTGCCAATCGTTTCAGATATTCATTGGCAGAGGTTTCTGCGATTGATTTGATGGTAGCAACCTGTTGCAGGCCTTTCGCAACCTGTAACACTTCGCGGGGATTGATCTTCTTTAACGGCACTTTGCTCACAAGCCTTTCAATGTCCCCCGCCTGTTTGATGTGCAATGCAATTTTAGTTCGCTCATCAACCTCTTTTATAAAATATTCAACAAGGTCCAACCGTTCGTTGATCCTGTTGATGTCTTTCAAAGGCAATACCAGCCATCTTTTCAGCAACCTTGCCCCCATAGGCGATACGGTATTGTCAAGCACTTTTAATAAAGTATGACTGCCTTCTGCGCCGCCCAGCAATTCCAGGTTGCGGATCGTGAAGCGATCCATCCACAGGTAATCATCTTTTTCAATCCGCTGCAGTGAAGTAATATGCTGAAGGTTGGGATGCTCTGTATCTTTCAGATAGTGGAGAATAGCGCCTGCTGCGATGATCCCGGTTTTGAATCCTTCAACTCCAAAACCTTTCAGGCTATGCGTACCAAAATGTTTCAACAGGCTTTCCTGTGCATATACTTCGGAGAAAATCCATTCATCCAATGTATATGTATAGAACCTGCTGCCGAAATATTCTTTAAAGAGTTTTTGTTTGTTGCGCTGATAAACCACTTCCGCTGGCTTCAGGCTTTGCAATAATTTGTCAGTGTATTCGCGGTCGCCTTCGGCGATAAAGAATTCGCCTGTGCTGATATCAAGAAAAGCAATACCGAAATGATCCTCTTCAAAATGAGCGGCTGCAAGAAAATTATTGCTGTTCAATTCAAGCAATTTATCATTGGTAGCAACACCCGGTGTTACCAATTCGGTTACGCCACGTTTTACAATTCCTTTTGCCTGCTTTGGATCTTCGAGTTGATCACAAATTGCTACGCGATATCCTGCCTTCACAAGCTTGTGTAAGTAAGTATCGAGGGCATGGTGGGGGAAGCCGGCCAGTTCAGAAGCATCCGGGTTACCATTATTTCTTTTGGTAAGGGTAATGCCAAGCACAGAAGCCGTTGTGATAGCATCTTTTCCGAAGGTCTCATAAAAATCACCCACCCTGAAAAGCAGGATCGCATCAGGATACCTTGCCTTGATGGCATTGTGCTGCTGCATTAGGGGTGTTTCACTTACCGCTTTCGCCATAGGCGGCAAAGATAAGGGGGAAAATGCTGAAGGATAAAGGGGCTAAACGGGTAAATTGGGAATTAAGAATCGGGAATGGCTGAATTGTTATACGGTTAAATTGTTATTGGAGCCTTCAGGTCAGAAAGGTCCAATAACAATTTAACCATGCAGCAATAATACAATGACTTAATGTTGAATAACCAGCTTCAATTTTTTACTCTCGTTATCTTCTTCGGTAACGCTTAAAATATATAGTCCGTTGGGAAAATTGCTGACATTGATAGGGTTGGTACCATTGATCACCGATAATTTCAGCAAAGCCTGGCCGGCAGGAGAAATTAAAATAGCCTCGGCTTTTCCTTTCATCCCGGTAATACTTACATAAACTTTTTGATCGTGTACAGGATTGGGGAATAATAATATTGGCGAAACGTTACAATTAACTGAAACCAACAATACGTCAGAGTATTTGAAACTGCCATCTTTGTCGATCATCTTCAAACGGTAAAAGATCTCCTCATCAAATTGCAAAAGGCCGGACGGTGCTGATCCGGTTGTGCTAAAGTTTGAGAAGTAGTAGTTGAATTGTTGAACTGTTAAATTGTTGTTTGAGGCCGTAAACCAGGGAAGAACCTACAAAATAATATAACAATTTAACAGTGCAACAATTCGTTAAGTTGGCCCCTTTAAAAATAATTCTCTAGATTAATTATTGTTTTACGATAATTAATTATACATTTGCGGTATAAAATTAAAATTTGCCGCAATGAAGCTAGTAAAGATCGTATCCCGGATCCTGTTCTATCTCGCCAGGGTCTTATCCTTCCTGTACTTCGCCGCGGCTGCTATTTCCGTATTGGCATTTACCACCAAATGGGGGTTCGAACCCAGGGAAGGCGGCAAATATTTCACGATATATTATCCATTTACAAGCAAGCCTTTTTTAAATGGAGATTATACCTCAACCTATATTATTTTTTATTTCATGCTGCCGTTGCTGTTCTATGGTTTGTTCTTTCTATTGCTCAGCAACGTCTTTAAAGTATTCTTTCAACCAAGACTATTCACCAGTTATGGTGTTAAACAGCTTCGTTTGTTTTATCTCGCCAGTTTCATTCTGCCGGTAATCGTTCTATTGATCCTGGGCTTGTTTGCGGCAGTTGAGGCGGAGGTTGTTGCATTGCTGCTGCTGCATGCCGTGCTGGGAGTGTTTGCATATTTCCTGGCGGCCATTTTTAAACAAGGTGTAAAATTGCAAAACGAACAAGACCTATATATCTAGCCCATGGCAATAGTTGTAAACATAGATGTAATGCTGGCGAAAAGGAAGATGCAGAGCAAGGAACTGGCGGAGACGCTTGGTATTACACCCGCTAATTTATCAATTTTAAAAACAGGAAAAGCAAAAGGTATTCGCTTTGACACATTGGAAGCAATTTGCAAAGCGCTTGACTGCCAACCGGGCGATATACTTGAATTTGTGCCCGACACAAAATAAAACCTGATACATACGGCCTTTAAAAAAATCGCTGAGAATGCGAGGGGGAAGCTATTGCCTGGAAAGTAAAAATTAAAAAAGTAAAAAGTATAAGTATGATAAACAAATTAGAAATTAAGAACCTTTCAAAGACCTATGCCAACGGGGTAAAAGCATTGAGTGGTCTTTCCCTTGAAATCGGCAATGGCATGTTTGGCCTACTTGGCCCCAATGGCGCGGGTAAATCAACATTGATGAAAACGATCGCCGGGCTTCAATCAGCGGATAGCGGCGAAATTATTTTCAACGGACAGAATATCCTTAATGATCCAATGATCATAAAAAAACAACTGGGTTATTTGCCGCAGGATTTTGGTGTATATCCAAAACTTTCTGCTTACCAGTTGATGGAACATCTTGCTGTTTTAAAAGGCATTCAAAGATCTGAAAGAAAAGGACAGGTATTGTCGCTGCTTCAAAAAGTGAACTTGTACGAACAGCGCAATAAGGAAGTGCATAGTTTTTCAGGTGGTATGAGGCAACGTTTCGGAATTGCGCAGGCTTTGCTTGGAAGCCCGCAGGTTATTATTGTGGATGAACCTACTGCGGGCCTTGATCCTGAAGAAAGGAACCGCTTCAATAATCTTCTCAGCGAAATAGGCGAGCAGATCATTGTCATTCTCTCAACACATATCGTGGAAGATGTACGCAGCCTCTGTTCGCAAATGGCCATCATCAATAAAGGTTGTTTGATAGCGAACGGCGCCCCCTCAGAGTTTATACAACAATTGAACGGATCTGTCTGGTGCAAGAGCATCGACAAAAAAGAACTGGCTCACTATGCTGAGAGTTTTAACATCATCTCGTCTCAATTGAATGCAGGGAAACTTAGTATTCATATTCATGCTGTAAATCAGCCTGGGGAAGGTTTTGAGCCGATCAATCCGGGATTGGAAGATGTATATTTTACTCAACTATTAAATGGTAATCAACATGTTTAAAGAGCAATTTTTATTAGAAGCGGATTTTTATTTCCGCAAGAAGCTGTTCTATGTAATGTTGGTGCTTTTCATAGGACTGGGTTATTTGATGAGCGTAGTGGCAAATTTTTCTTTTCCAGGTGTATATGTAAACTCGCCATATACGCTTACCTATGCGATCGGGCTGATATCATTGATCAACATTTTTACTATTACAATTTTCTCGGCGCAGATATTGTTGAGAGAGAAGGATTCAAATTTTGCGGCCATACTTTATGCAACTGCACTGAATAAAAAACATTTCCTGTTCAGCAGGTTCGGTTTGATCTTCCTTATTACCATTTTGAGTTATTTCCTCTTTGTGACAGGCTTTATGATTGGCCATATCATGCAGGGAAGCAACGAGGTAAAATTCATGGATTTCAACCTGATCAATTACCTGTATCCATTTTTAATACTGGTGTTGCCCAATACATTCTTTTGTACTGCCATTGTAAGTACAGTTGGCTGGCTGAGTAAAAATAAAATGCTGATCTATTTATCAGGGCTGTTCATTTATATATTGTACATGATAGTATCCCTGTTCTCCAATTCACCATTGCTGGCCAATGCTTCGCCTGTTTCGGCAGGTACAATGTCTTTAATGGCAAAGCTTGATCCATTTGGCCTTGCCGCTTTTTTTGAACAAACAAAGCAGTGGTCTCCTTCAATGAGAAATACGCAATTACTGCAGCTAAGCGGAAACTTTCTTTTTAACAGGATCGCAGTGATCATTATTTCCTATATACTTCTATTTATCACTTACATGCGGTATCGGTTCTCTTTAGGAGGTAAAGAGAAAAGAAAATTCCTTTTTAAAAATGAGGCTGTACCTAAAGAAATAATTTCTTATAAACCTGTGCAGACGATAAATTCCGGCAATACTTATAACTGGAGCAGCCTGTTCAGTTTTATGAAAATGGATATCCGTACTATTGTCAATAGTATTCCATTTGTCATCGTTAGTATTTTATGGATCTTTTTTCTCGGCATGGAAATATACAGCGACATAGAAGCCGGTATCCGGCTGCCGCAACGGTATGCCAGTTCTGCATTAATAGTAAAGAATATTATCGGCACTTTTCCTTTTTTTATTCTCGCCGTCTTATTATTCTATGGAGTAGAAATGTTGTGGCGAAGCAGGAATGTAAAAATAGATGCGATGGAAAATGCAACTTCCGTCAATTCGTCTGCGGTGCTTGCTGCCAAGATCATAGCATTGTTTGTCGTTCCATTGTTACTGATAATCTTCAGTATTGTATTCGGGGTTGTATTGCAATACCTGCTTCAATATCCAGTCATTGAATGGGATCTGTATGCCTCGCTTTTTTATATTTTGGGCGTGCCTTCTCTTCTAAGCGCAGGAATTGTTATAGCCATTCAAGCCATTACAGGAAAGAAATACCTGGGATTGGTGCTGGCCTCTTTGTTCCTTTTGATCACAAATTCTTTTATTGGCGGAATGCTTGGCTTACAGCATCCATTGTTTCGTTTTGCAAAATCTTTTTTAGCCAATCCAAATGATATGAATGGGTTTGGTGCTTACCTGGAAGTATTTGGGATAAAGATGCTGTACTGGGCGGCTTTAACGATCCTGGCGGGAATTCTTGCAAGCTATAGCTGGGCTGGCGGCAAAATTTCTTTCCTGAACAGGCTTAGCAGAATGAAAGCAATAACATGGACTGTCATTGTTATTTGTTTGATCGCTTTGATAGGTTTCGGAATGCTGATCAATCAGAATTCGATCGTAGAATCAAAGTATGCAAAAGCTGATCGGCAGCAGGACTATGAACAAAGCTATCGCAGGTATCAAAATGTTCAGCAACCAACTATTGCTTCGGTACAAACAACTATTGATCTGTTTCCTGTTAAGAACAGCTACAGCATAAAAGGAAACTATGTCTTGACAAATAGAAATACAGTGGCTTTAGACAGCCTGTTATTGTATTGCAGGCGCTCTGTAACCCTTAAAGATGTTGTAATTGAAAATGCTGAATTGATTTCAGCTGATAATATGCATGGCCACTATCGCTACAGGCTGTTGAAACCTTTGCAACCCGGAGATTCCATCAACATGAGTTTTGCGATCGATTATAATTGGACGGCATATAACCAGCACGATCCTTTCAATGCGATCATAGAGAATGGTTCTTTTATGCGTATCAGCAGGTATTATCCAATATTCGGTTACCAGGAGGGCAATGAAATGGATGATGAAGACGAGCGGAAAAAAAGAAACCTGGGAAGCGTTACTCCTTTAAAGAAATTGGAAGATAGCTCGGCTTATGATTACAGCTTTATTAATTTCGATGCGGTTATTTCTACCGATGGCCAGCAAACTGCGATCGGCACAGGCGAGTTGATAAAAAAATGGGTAGCAGGTGGAAGAAATTTCTTTCATTACAAAAGTCCGGCCCCGATTCCGTTCCGGTTTGCGGTATCATCTGCCAGGTATGCTGTAAAAACAGCTTCGCAGAATAATATAGTGATAGAAGTTTATTATCATCCTTCGCATTCAGAGAACGTACAGCAGTTGCTTGAAGAAGCGAAGAATACGATCTCTTATTGTGAGAAGAACTTTGGTAAATATCCTTTCAATGCAATCCGGTTTGCCGAAGTGTCTGATTTTACTGAAGGCTTTGCTGCTACTTCTTATCCCGGCGCCGTATTTATGACCGAAAGCAATGTGTTCCATGCAGATATCCGAAAGAACGAGGAGCTGGATGTGATCAATGCATTGGCCGGGCATGAGCTTTCGCACGAATGGTGGGGCAACAGCCAGATAGCGCCCGAGACAAAAGAGGGCTCTGCATTGCTCAGGGAAACGCTTGCCCAGTACACCGAACTCATGCTTTACAAGAACAGGCATGGCATTGAGGCGATGAAGCGGGTAGTGGATATGAATCAATCTGTTTATGATAATGCAAAGGTTTATGCCGGCACCGAACCTTTATACAAGGTGCATGAAGGGAATGTTTTCCTTGCATATAATAAAGGGATGGTGGCGATGTACAAACTATACAGCCTGATCGGTGAAGAGAAAATGAATCTTGCGCTTAAGAATTTTGTGTCTCAATATGCTTTTCCCAACAAGCCGCCAACAACGATCGATCTTATAAATGAGTTTTTGAAAGTAAGTGATAAGAGCGTTCATGAGAAGATAAGGGAGATCTTTATGTAAAGGAAGGAATTGGGAGTTGGGGATAAGAAGGAAGAACTCAGCATACTTCTCGAGTTAATCCTGATTCCTGATTCCCAATTCCCGAATTTAATAAATCAACTACTCTTGAATGATTCTTCATATATAATCAACCCGCCGCCAGCACAGCCTTTCCGGCGTTTTCAACATAAAGTGAATAACAACTTCCGCGGGTTTTGATTTTCTGTTATTATTTTGATGGTGATACGGTTTTATCCTAGCAAGATGAATTAAAAGGGAACCAGGTGTAAATCCCGGACTATCCCCGTAGCTGTAAGCTCCTTTACATTTTGTTTATTCTACGTGCCACTGTCACGCATAGCATGACGGGAAGGCTGTAAACAACGGAGCAAGTCAGAAGACCTGCCGTGATCAACTCAATTAGTAACGACGCTTTCGGAGGAAAAGCATGTACTGAAGTCCCGCCACCAAATACTGGCTCTACTTTCAGACCACTGCTTTGTCGACGGATAAACTCAAATTTTTTATGCAGCACAGTGATGAGATCCTTTTGAAGGAGAATAAAGACCGTTTTGTAATTCTACCGATCAATTATCCCAAGGTATGGGAGCATTATAAACGTCATGAAGCCAGTTTCTGGACGGCAGAAGAGATCGATCTGAGTGCCGATCTTAAAGACTGGGCTTCGCTGAATGATGGTGAACGTCATTTCATATCCCATGTACTTGCATTCTTTGCGGCAAGCGACGGGATCGTGAACGAGAACCTTGCAGTTAATTTCATGAGTGAAGTGCAATTGCCTGAAGCGAGATGTTTTTATGGTTTCCAGATCATGATGGAAAATATTCATAGTGAGACCTATGCATTGCTGATCGATACTTATATAAAAGATGCTGCGGAAAAACATAAGCTCTTTCATGCGATAGATACTGTTCCGGCGGTTAAGAAAAAAGCTGAATGGGCTTTGCGCTGGATAGAGAATGGAAATTTCGCTCAGCGCCTGGTTGCTTTTGCTGCTGTAGAAGGAATATTCTTCAGCGGAAGTTTCTGTTCCATCTTTTGGTTGAAGAAAAGAGGATTGATGCCTGGGCTTACATTCAGCAACGAGCTCATCAGCCGCGATGAAGGCCTGCATTGCGAGTTCGCCTGCCTGCTGTATAGCATGCTGAACAATAAAATGACCGAAGAAGAAGTGAGGCTGATCATTGCTGATGCGGTTACGATCGAGAAGGAATTCATTACAGAAGCATTGCCTGTAGACCTGATCGGGATGAATGCAAGGTTGATGCAGCAGTACATAGAATTTGTTGCTGACCGCTGGCTGACTGAATTGGGTTATTCCAAAATGTTCAACAGCAGCAATCCTTTCGACTTCATGGAAATGATCTCCTTGCAGGGCAAAACGAATTTCTTTGAAAAAAGGGTAGGCGACTATCAAAAGGCCGGAGTGATGGCCAATAAAGAAGCGCAGAACTTTTCACTGGAAGAGGACTTTTAGGCAGTTTTGTATTCAAATATAAATATAAAAATGTTTCACGCAAAGGCACGAAGGTTCGCAAAGTAAGTAGCCGGTAGCGACTTTGGGGTTACTTGGCGGCTTTGCGTGAAATCATTCTGCTTGTTTTAACTAATCCATAAACTAAACAATATGTTCGTCATAAAAAGAAACGGAAAACAAGAGTCCGTAAAGTTTGATAAAGTAACAGCGCGTATAGAGAAATTGTCATATAGTTTGAGCCCGCTTGTAAATGTGCACGAAGTTGCCAAGAAGACGATAGAAGGGATCTATGCAGGTGTACCAACAACAGAGCTGGATAACCTTGCGGCAGAAACAGCTGCCTCTCTTACAACGATCCATCCTGATTATGCCATCCTGGCTTCCCGCATTGCCGTTAGCAACCTGCATAAGAACACTGTAAAGAATTTTTCGGCTACCATGTGTAGGCTGTACGATTACACCGATAAAAAAACCGGCAGAAAAATGCCGCTCATCGCTGATGATGTAATGCAGATAATAGAAGAGAACGCCGATCTGTTAGACAGCACGATCATCTACGACAGGGATTATGGATTTGATTATTTCGGTTTTAAAACATTGGAAAAATCCTACCTGTTGCGCATTGATGAAAAGATCGCCGAACGCCCCCAGCACATGTACATGCGTGTGGCTGTAGGTATTCATAAGAATGATATTGAAGAAGCGATCAAAACCTATCACCTGCTCAGCGAAAAATGGATGACGCATGCCACGCCAACTTTGTTCAATGCAGGCACTCCCAAACCGCAGATGAGCAGTTGCTTTCTTTTAACGATGAAGGATGATAGTATTGATGGGATCTATGATACATTGAAACAAACTGCAAAGATCTCCCAAAGTGCCGGTGGCATTGGGTTGGCTATTCATAACATTCGTGCAACAGGTAGTTATATCGGCGGCACCAATGGTACAAGTAATGGTATCATTCCAATGCTTCGTGTTTATAACGATACGGCAAGGTATGTTGACCAGGGTGGCGGAAAACGCAAGGGAGCTTTTGCAATTTATTTAGAACCATGGCATGCAGATGTATTTGAATTCTTGGATCTCAGGAAAAATCATGGCAAAGAAGAGATGAGGGCAAGAGATCTGTTCTACGCTTTGTGGATCTGTGATCTGTTCATGAAGAGGGTAGAGGCAAATGGTGACTGGAGTTTGTTTTGCCCAAATGAAGCTCCGGGCTTAAGTGAATGTTGGGGAGATGAATTTGAAAAGCTTTACGAACAATACGAAGCAGAAGGAAGGGCAAGAAAAACCATCAAGGCGCAAGAGCTATGGTTTGCTATACTTGAATCGCAGATCGAAACAGGTACGCCATACATGTTGTATAAAGATGCAGCCAACAGTAAGAGTAACCAGCAAAACCTGGGTACTATTAAAAGCAGCAACCTCTGTACAGAGATCATGGAATATACAAGCCCGGATGAAGTAGCTGTTTGTAATCTTGCTTCCATTGCGCTGCCAAGATTTGTTATCAATGGAAAATTCGATCATGAAAAATTATACGAAGTAACTTACCAGGCTACCAAGAACCTTAATAAGATCATTGACAATAATTACTATCCGATCATCGAAGCGAAGAATTCCAATTTGAAGCATCGCCCGATCGGACTTGGTGTGCAGGGATTGGCAGATGTATTTATTTTACTGCGGCTTCCGTTTGAAAGCGATCTTGCAAAACTGCTCAATCAAAATATATTTGAAACGATCTATTTCGCTGCAATGACTGCGAGTAAAGATCTGGCAAAAGAAGAAGGCGCTTATGAAACATTTGCCGGCTCACCTGTTTCAAAAGGAATTTTCCAATTCGATATGTGGGGCGTTACTCCAACAGACAGATGGAATTGGACAAATCTTAAACAAGAAGTAAAAGAATACGGAGTAAGGAACTCCCTGTTGCTTGCGCCGATGCCAACAGCATCTACTTCACAAATATTTGGAAACAACGAATGTTTTGAACCTTATACTTCCAACATTTATACAAGACGCGTATTGAGCGGCGAATTCATAGTTGTAAATAAACACCTGCTGAAAGACCTTGTAGAGCTTGGTTTGTGGAGCAATGACATGAAGAATAAGATAATTGCGGCAAACGGTTCAGTTCAAAATATAAATGAGATACCGGCTGATATCAAGGAATTGTATAAAACGGTTTGGGAGATCAAGCAACGTAATATTATCGACATGGCTGCTGATCGCGGCGCTTATATCTGCCAGTCGCAATCACTGAATTTATTTGTAGATAGCCCTACTGCTTCCAAACTAACCTCTATGCACTTTTATGCCTGGAAGAAGGGTTTGAAAACAGGGATGTATTATCTGCGCACGCAGGCAGCTGCGCAGGCCGTACAATTTACTGTGCAAAAGCAAGCTGCCAATGTTGTTGATCCTGTGATCCCAAAAGTGGAAAGCAGGTCACAAACAACAACAGATGTTGAGCCAACTGAAACTGATGGCCCAACATGCAGCATGCAGGATGGTTGCATCAGTTGTGGTTCCTGATAAATCAATACGAGATGTATAAACTGAAACAATTAGGGGCAATGTTGATAGCGTTGATATTGCTATCCATTGCCTCTTGTCATTCGTCTTCCAAAATTCAAAGCCAAACCCTGCAACAGGTACCGGAAGATATTTTGGGAACATTTAAAGACGATTATGGCAGCATTTATCATATCAGTAAAAATGAATGGACACAGGGCGCCGGTATAAAATATCATTTGCTGTTATACAACAAGGAAGGAAATTATTTTATTGCGAGAAATGATGAACACAATCCTTCTGATGCCGGTTTGTATAGCCGCATAGATATCATGCATTTTCAAAATATGGAACCCTGGCGCTGGGGCTATTGTCTTACAGCTTACAAGGCAGCTACTATGCAGGATGCTATCAATACTGCAGCTGCAGATCGTGCCAATCCAAAGAAGGGTTGCAATGGATATCCTTTTTCAAGAATGAAGAGGGGATGATCAATTGTTGAATAGTTGAATGGTTGAATTGTTGAATTGTTATTGGGGCCTACGAAATAAAAAGACTCAACAACAATGCAACAATGCAGCTATTGCCTTTAATTCAAAATCCAAAATCCAACATTCAGAATAGAAACTAATTCTCCTGCTTACTTATGATCTCCTTCTTCATCCTTTCCCAAAGCCCGTCAAAGGTTTGATGGTTCTCTTCCTTCCATTGCCGGATGAATTGTTTCATTTTGTCTGACCGGTCACCCTTCGTACTGCTAAAGAAGGCTTCTATTGCTTCGCGGTCATTTTGCATGGCCATTGCATTATATAGTTCTTTCAGATCCTGTTCGCGTTTCATATTGCTGTGGGCGAGTTCTTTTTCCATTCGTTCCCTTAACCAGGCCTTTTCATCGTAACTGCCGGCAGGCAACATGGTCTTGGCAATGACAGGCATCAGTTCTATCAGCATCAAAATAAAAACAATAAGGTAGTAACGGAATTGCAGGGCATCATTGTTCTTTAAAAGATTATTCAATGCTTCAACCCTTGTTAAAAATCCATTGTTAAGGTAGTTGGTAAATTCCTGTTCGTCTTTCTTAATATTGGTTTCCATTGCAAGCAGTTCCGCATCTACCGAATCCAATCTTGGTTGATTTTGCTTTTGCAGCTGCTGATACTCCGCATCCAGTTTCTGGTATTCATTTCTTTTTGCAAGGGCAATGTCCTTAATACCCACCTTGCCTGTACCTCCGCTGCCATCTGTTTCTGCAATGAAAGATTGCCTTGCTTTGTTTACATCATCGTATTTGTCATTTGCTTCCTTCTGTAGCGACGATTTCTGCTTTTGCAGTTCATCTTTTCTTCCTTTGTATAAAAGATCGAGTTCCTGCCGCTTCTGCAGCCTCTTCTTTTCATTGTCTAAAGATGTCTGCAGTTTTATTTCTTTATCGAACATATATAACACTGCAGGTTGCGCCATAAAAGTGCCGATGGTTGCAGCTAACAGGCCCCGAAAGATCAGGGGCGTAATCTTATTCTTGTTAAATTTATTGATACCCTTGATCAACGCCCTGTCGATCGTAAGAATTATAAAGCCCATGAACAGACCCAAGGCAATCGCAATGAACAACGAATCCACGATAGTGCTGAAAAAATAGGTCCAGGTAAAGGTTGCAAATAGCCAGGTTGCCAGAACTGTCATGCCGATGATCCGGTACCGGTTGCGGTCTATTACTGAATCAACAAGTATCTCTTTTTCAGCTGTTGAAAGCCACCATAAAAACTCAGTGAATTGTGATGGGGAATAATTTTCCCTTTGGGAAACGGCGATGTTTCTTTCGTCCATAATAGATTGAATTAATGATCAAAATAATTGAATCAATAGTGGAGTTGAGCCGATTTGAGTTGGAGTTGAAGTGAACACAAAATACAAACTAATCAGCCTAAAACGGGCTCAGGCTATATTTATTTTGGCAGGATGGGTACATTAACGTTTTCTTACAGGTTGGGATTTAAACTCAAATGAGCTAAAAACATCTATTTCAGTTATCTTTGCGGCGCAGAAATTGCGTGCATCATCAAACTAAATAAATTGAAATGAAGAGAATTCTAAGTGTAACGTTCCTGGTAATTGCCATAACGGCAGCTGTAAATGCACAGGCACCAAAAGGAATGGGAAGCAATGACCCGGCGGCTAAAAAAGTGCTGGATGCTGTAAGTTCAAAGTTTAAAACGTTCAAATCTGTAACAGCTAAATTCAATCTGAAAATTGAAAATGCTGCCGGTAAATCGATGGGCAGCAAAACAGGTACGGTGCAAATGAAAGGTACAAAATACCATGTACTGGTAACCGACCAGGAAATATTCTGTGATGGTTCTAATGTTTGGACCTATGATAAATCAGCCAAAGAAGTTACGATCACCAAGATCGATCCTTCTGCCAATACGATCACTCCACAAAAAATATTCACTAATTTTTACGATAAGGATTTTCTGTATAAACTGAATGGCGAAAGCAAAAGCGGCACTAAAACAATGCAGGAAATTGAGCTGACCCCGATCGATAAATCGAAACCATTTCATAAGGTTTATGTTTATATCGACAAAGCAGCACAAACAATTGCAACAACAAAAGTTCTTGAAAAGACCGGCAATAAATACACTTATGCGGTGAGCAGTATGAATACAACTACATTGGTTCCTGATGCAACATTTGTGTTTGATCCGAAAAAATATCCGGGTGTAGAGATCAATGACCTTAGGTAATATAATTTCGATAGATTTATTAAAGGCTGCAGTGATGCGGCCTTTTTCTTTTAATAACGACAGGGTTTACTCAGTGGTTATGCTATTTACCCCAACGAAAACTCTCTAAATTGAATCCTGCGAGATCAAGCGCCCTGTCTACCACAGTTGCGGCAGCTTCTTCCAATGTAGCAGGCTTACTGTAAAAAGAAGGGCTGCAGGGGCAAATAATACCACCTGCAAGCGTTACGGTTTCCATATTGTGAATGTGAACCAGGCTATACGGGGTCTCCCTGATCATACAGATCAGCTTTCTGCGTTCCTTCAAAATAACGTCGGCGGCGCGGGTGATAAGGTCGTTGGATATCCCTGAAGCTATTCTTCCAAGTGTTCCCATGCTACAGGGTACGATGAACATTGTGCCATATCTTCCTGAGCCTGAAGCAAAGCCTGCATTAAAATCCTGCTTGTCGTAAAATTTTACCGGCAGATTGGTATAGTCTTCATTCCCAAGCTCCATCTTCCACACTTCTTTTGCGTTGGTGGTCATAACAACAGCAAGGTCATCCCATTGATCCTTTAACTGCAACAGTTTCGTTAAAAGTACATTGGCATATACTGAACCGCTTGCGCCTGTTATTGCAACGACAATTTTCTGCATTATTTTCCGTTATTTTTGTAGATAGAACGCTGATTTCCCTGATCACTGTGATCAACAGGTTTCAAATTTACTGCTAAAGCCTTAATTTAAGCGAAAGACTGTAGCAGCCATCGGAAAATCACACTGGCCAGCATTCTGTTCTTACGTATAAACAGATCCATTATGCAAAAGTTCAACTTATTTCTTTTCGGGGCAATGCTCTTGTTGTGCTCCTCATTTCTTTCTCCAAAAAAAGAAAAGATAAACTGGATAACCCTTGAACAGTTGCATGAAGCATACGCAAAGCAACCAAAACCAATATTGGTTGATCTTTATACCAGTTGGTGTGGCTGGTGCAAAGTGATGGACAGGGATACTTATTCCAAAGAAGCAGTTGCCAGCTACGTGAATGAAAAATATTACGCGGTAAAATTCAACGCTGAACAAAAAGATTCTGTACTGTTTGCCGGAAAAAAATATGGTTATAATAAATCCTATGAAGCAAACGGGCTTGCAGCGTATTTATCTTATGGGCAGATGTCTTACCCTACTACCGTATTTTTAACTTCGATAGATGCGCAACCTATGCCAATAGCAGGGTTTTTAAAGCCGGATGAAATTGAAGCACCATTGAAATACTTTGGCGATGATATCTATAAGACCAAGACCTTCCCTGAGTTTATTAAAGGATTTTCGAAGAGCTGGTAGTTAAGTCCGAAAAGTCTGGAAAGTCGGAAAGGCTGGAAAGACAGGGGCTAAGATGTTGATCAGCTTTTCGAGATATGGAAATTTTCTTTACCGACTTCCCGACTTTACCGACTTTTCAGACTAAATCCCTACTTTGAACAACGAACTGTTGTTGTAACATTATTTAAGGGATCATTTCATTGTCAAATACTAAAAATTCTACTGCTACCCCAATGCCAAGGCGGCTTGGTTTGTTCCAGGGCACCGTTCTCAATATGATCGATATGGTAGGTATCGGGCCTTTCCTCGTGCTTCCATTCGTTATCGGAAAAATGGGCGGGCAATATCTCTATGCCTGGATAGCAGGAGCTGTACTTTCGATCATTGATGCAATGATATGGAGTGAACTGGGTGCTGCATATCCGCTTGCAGGCGGAAGCTATAATTTTTTGAAAGAGGCTTATGGGAAAAATGGAATGGGCAGGATGATGGGCTTCTTATATGTATGGCAAACAGTGATACAAGCCCCGCTCGTTGCGGCTTCTGCAGCAATCGGCTTTGTTGAATATCTTGGTTACCTGGTTCCAATGAACGAAATGCAGCAGAAGTTTGTTTCCGCTTCTGTGATCGTACTCATCGTTTTCTTGCTGTACAGGAAGATTGAAAGCATAGGCAGGATCGGTACATTGCTCTGGGCAGGCGTGATCTTAACGCTTGGTTGGATCATCTTTGCAGGCATTACAAAAGGTAACTACCAAATGGCCTTTTCTACAGGTGCCGGCAGTATAGATTTTAGCTGGATGTTTTTTGTGGTACTGGGACAATCATCAGTAAAAACAATATACAGTTATCTTGGATATTATAATGTTTGTCATTTAGGCGGCGAGATCAGTAATCCCGGAAGAAATATCCCAAGAAGCATGTTCATCTCCGTGATCGGGATCACAGTACTTTATTTATTGCTCAACATCAGCGTTACGAGTGTGATACCCTGGCAGGAAATACAAAGCTGGTATCCTAACAAAACCTTTGTTGTAAGTATTTTTTTTGAAAGATTGTACGGGCCGCTTGCGGCGAAGATCGCAACCGTGATGATACTCTGGGTAGCGCTTGCTTCTTTGTTTGCTATAATGCTTGGTTACAGCAGGGTGCCGTATGCTGCTGCATTAGACGGAAACTTCTTTAAAATATTCGGCAAGCTGCATCCCACAAAACAATTCCCCTATGTTTCATTATTGATCCTTGGCGGACTTGGATTGTTTTTCAGTACCCAACTAAAAATGTCTGAAGTAATAAGCGGCATTCTTGCAATGCGTATTATCATTCAGTTTATCAGCCAGGCGATTGGCGTTGTTCTATTGCGCAGGCGAAATGGTACAGCGCAGCTTCCTTATAAAATGCCGCTTTATCCGCTACCTGTTGTAGCAGCTGTTATAATATGGTTCCTTGTTTTTTTGAGTACAGATATAAAAGCGATCTATTTCTTCCTGGTGATCTTTGGTGCAGGAATTATTACCTACCTGGCGGTGGCGATGCTGCAAAAGAAATGGCCATTTAATAAAGGTTAGATGTTAGATGTCAGATGTTAGAAGGTAATAGCTGGAACTGAGAGTCAGAATTCCAGCCGCAAGCTCCATACTAACATCTAGCATCTAACATCTAACATCTCACATCTCACATCTATTCCCTATTCATCGCTGTCAACGATCTCGCCGTAATTGATCAGCAATTCTTCTCCTTCTTTGATCTCACGGATCGTTTCAAATTCTTCTCCGTCATTGATAGAAATAATGTTGGGGGATTCTGAATGATTAAGATAAACAGCCATGTCCATCAATTTAAAACCATAGTCGGGGATAAAATAATTCTCTTCATCGAACAGGCAAAAATTTTCCACCAGGGCTTTACTGTGAGCGGGTAAAGCATCTACTTCGGTGCGGGGTACAGTGAGCCACTCACCAATGCCGCGGGAAAACATCTCCCTGCAGCCTTTCGGAATATCTCTCGCCGCAAATACGCCGATACCATGAAGCGAAGAAGGTTTGAGCATGCACCAGGTATTGGTTGCAAGTTCTTTCATTAATTGCTCTTTGTTCATGGGGTGAAGATAGGGAAGAGTCGTCAGTTTGCAGTTAGCGGTCATCAGCAGCATTCGATACTTAAACTTTATTAAGTAATTTTGAGGCAGAAGAAAATAGCCTTATGAATTTGATCGCTGCATTTGTTTTTAGTTTTATCTTTTTGAACAGCCACTCGCCGGTTGATCTTACTATTCATATCAGTAACGTTAAATCGGCTACAGCCCCGATCAGGATTGCATTGTATGACAAGAGCTCAGATTTTCCCGATGAAAAAGGGTACGCTCAGGCGAAGGTTTTTGTACCCGGCAAAACAGGCGAAGCAAGTTTTGTTTTTACAGGGCTTGCAGAAGGTGAATATGCTGTGGCAATTTACCAGGACCTTGACAATAACTCCAGCCTCAATACCAATTTTTTTGGCTATCCTAAAGAGCCATTTGGATTCAGTAATAATGTCAAGCCACGATTTTCAGCGCCTTCTTTTAAACAATGTAAGGTAGCTGTGTCTGCAACCAATCATAGTATTTCAGTGAAGCTGATCGATTGATTGATTCACCCCAGAGTAATGTAAAACTCCTGTTACTCTGTAAAAAAAACTACGGGTAACTCTGTGGTTTAATTCTGCATTTTAAAGAACCGCTGTGTCAACCTGTTGTTGTTTAATATCAGGCTAACATTATACATGCCGCCTGAAAGCTGATGAACATCTATGTCTTTCCATTGCAACCCATTTAAAAGAGATATTTGCTGTTTCAACACCTGCCGGCCAGACATGTCTTCTATTATGATCGTTCCTTTTTGAGAAACCGCAGACCGGACAATGACACTTAACTGAACAGAAACAGGATTCCGATATACAACAAAACTATTAACAGGAGCTTTCTTCAGGTTAACGTACACAACTTTTGAATAAACGAACCTGCCATCCAGGTCTACCTGTTTCAAACGATAATAATTCAGTCCTGCCAGCGGAGCTTTATCCAAAGATGAATAACTAGCGATCGTTCCAACATTTGTTTTTGCTGCAACGGTATCAATTGCAGTAAAGCTTGCGCCATCTGCTGAACGCTCTACAATGAACCATTTGTTGTTGATCTCTGAGGTTGTTGACCAGCCCAGTTTCACAAACTGCTCAGGAGTAATCGCGGCATCGAATGAAAGCAGTTTTACCGGAATAACCGAAGTACGCGTATACCAGATGGGCGAAGTGATCACTCTTGCGCCGCCGATCGTTATATCGGCATAGTAATATGCTGTTGAAAGATTTGGGAGGTAGTAATCGGTAAAATTGAATGTTTTTGCATTCACTGAGTCAAGCGCCACGGGCATGTTGTTGCTGCCCGGAACGCCATACATAATACGGATCTTCGGTATCGAGGAAGCATTGGTTGGATCGGTAACATAAATGCTCATCGCAGGAAACCCGGTTCCTGAAATGATACTTCCCATGCGTTGGTTATTGATCGTGAACGTAACCCTTGTATCGCAATCCTGCGTAGCATAAAAATTCCTGTTCTTCATTGCAGAAAGAAAAGCATTGTTATCGAGCGTAGGGGCTACTACTGCCAGGCGATCGAATGTTGTTCTTCCAAAAGTTGTATAATGATTATCGTGATCCATCGTTGGGCCTACATGATATCCTCTTGATAACAACGTATTGTAATAAAAAAGATAGTTCATCGACGAAGGCGGATCGGAATAAGTTGTGTTGGTTGAAAATGCAGGGCCACTTTCCAATGCAGTTCCAACAATAGCGCTGTCGGCAGTTGCATTGAACGGAATACTTACAAGGCTATTGTAATCTGAATTGCCGGGGTGAGCAAAAGTACAGAACGCATTGTTGCCCCAGTTATTGATGAACCTGAATAAACCCGTCGTTCCTGTTGTGGCCGGCGTGCCTATATAATCGCTTTTTGCAACATAAAAATCATAGTTGCCTGCTTCCCAGCCAAGCAGTTTATCAATTCCATAAATGATCACATGGCCGCCATTGCTGATCACGCCCCATTCCATGCCGTATAAAGCAAGAAAGCTGGCTGTAGTTGCTGCTGCAGCCTGGTTAAGGCCGGGGATCCAATTGCTGAGGCTCATACCTGCGCCGGCATGATTGTGTTCTGAAATGCCAAGATAATCGAGGCAAAGCGAGCTCTTTGCATAAGCATAATCTGCTGCCGGATTTTGGCCGTTGTCTTTATTTCCATCAGAATATCCTGAATGTGCATGAAGATTTCCGTAATAGATATTCTGAACAGCAGCGAGTGTTGTTGATGTATTTCCCTGTAAAGGATTTGTTGTTTGATAAACAGGCCCGCCATTGCATGCGCTATTCTTTGAAAAAATATAAAAATAATATGCAGTACCGGATGTTAAGCCTGTAGCAATAAATGATGACGCTGCAGAATTCTCCAGCACGGTAGCATTTCCGATCGTGTTTCCTGCCGTATAATTATTTCCATTTTGTGGTTGATTGCTCAATGATGAGGCTGTGCTGTATAATACAAGATAGCCATCAACATTATTGACAGTTTCAAAATACCCGTTAATAGAATTTTTGTCTGCAAGCAAATTAAGATTCGTTGGTTGCGCAGACGGAACCGTGCAGGCAGGCAGCGAAGCAGTAGCAACAGAATTTGTTAAAGGAGATACTGTATTGTACGCAGGCCCATTTATGCAGCTTTGCGAATTGGCAGCAAACACAAAGAAATAATAAGTTGTTCCCGGAGTAAGATTATTGGAAGTAAAGGCTGTGAGTGCAGACCTGCTGACAACCGTTCCGCCACCCAACGCGTCGCCGGGATTGTATGCTGTTCCATTAACAGGATTACTGCTGAGTGATGAACTTGTTCTTCTTACAACAAGATATTCATCGGCTGTAGTTGCTGTAAAACTTCCACGAATACTGTAAGGAGTGATATTGCTGAAAGATAGATTGGTAGCCTGTGATGCAGGCGCAGCACAGGGTGTATTGCCGGATAATGTTGTTGCATTGCCCTGCAAAGGAGCAACAGCATTGTACAAAGGCCCGCCGGTACAAACATTGTTTATCGAAAAAATGAAAAAATAATAAGTGGTTGCCAGGTTCAATCCTGATGCAGTAAAGTTGATGGCATTATCAACAGAAAGAACAGTGCCGTCTCCGAGGTTATCGCCGGGATTATAATTGGTTCCATTTACCGGCCCGGAGCTAAGGCTGTTGTTGGTGCTTATCACCACCAGGTAATTATCGGGTTCAGGATTGGCAACAGTAAATGAAACCTGGATAGAGCTGCTTGTGATAGTGCCGGTGGTAAAACCTGTTGGCTGCGATGTTGGTGCAGCACAGGCAATATTGGGAACTGCAGTTACTTTTACATTGTCGATATTGATCTTGGGCCTGGAACCTGTTGTACCACCTGTACCATTGTGATAATAAAAACGAAGCCTTGCTGTTGCCGAATTATTGAATGAAGCCGGTAAAGCAATGTAGCTGATCGTTCCTGCAGTTGCAGCATTGTTCGTAAAATTCAGCACGGCAGCGGCGGGGATCTCAGTGAATGTTACACCGTCTGTAGACCCATAAACCCTTAACGAACTTTTGCGGTTGCCTGAAGAATTGTTTACAGATGCCCAGTCAAAACTCAATGTGCCTGCATTCAATCCTGTAAAATTCAATGCAAGGTCCATCGCAGCAGATGAACTGTTATCAGTTGTGCCTGTAGAAAGTAACTGAAAACTTTGCGTGCCGCGATACACGCCTCCGCTGGTGCTTGCAACGGGTTGAAAAAAAGTTGTAGCTGCTGTTATCCTTGTCCCGTTAGGGATCGTGCCTGTACCTCCGGCTGCATTTCCCTTCCAGGGAGCCGACCCGATACCTGCAGTAAAAGTTCCGTCAGAACTAACTGTATTAAAGGTCCAGTTATCAATGTCAGCAAAATTTTCTGTGTAAGTATAGTTCGGTAAAGCAGAAAGGTTTACCGGCGTTTGACTGTAAACAGGCAGGTTGATGAATGCGATTGCGCAAAAAGCAAGTAACTTCTTCATTGAGATCGTTGTTCGTATGCAAATAAGATTTTTCCCGGACGGTCCCTTTATTGATGAATTAACGTTGGGAACGAATAGGGTTGGGCGTTTTACAGAGGACTGGTAAAATTAGGCTTTAATCCTTAAATCCTTTATTAAGGAATTGAAACATATAAGCTGATCATTATTTGTCGAACTGGTTCTATATGCCCGTCAGCAAAGTTTTACAGCAGGTTCATTTGTACGACTATAGGCTTACTGGCGTAATATTTGCTTCTTTACGGAAATTTTTAAGCGGCAGGGCCGTTGCTGACACCAAAATCCAATTTATGAAAAAAGGACCTAGCATTTTGCTGTTTATCTTCTGTTGTGTATTTGTTTCAGTTGTACTCATCTTCCTATCCTTTTGTGTGCCCGTGTTGAGGCAGCAATGATGAGAGGAGTTCATAAAGCCCAGTTCTCAGGCTTATACTTTTCCTGGCCCGCGATCAATTCCATTTCTGAACGAATAGCTGTTATATCTTCTTCGTTCAGCGGTTCAAAGCCATCATAAAAACCTGTTTCACGAAAAGGGAATGTGCAGGCTTCTCCATATTTGTTGATCACAGCACTTTTTGCTCTTCCATAAAGATGTATATGCAGTTGCGGCCCCTCGGGTTTAAAAACTCCCCAGTTGCCATTGTCCTGGTAATTTATCCTTCCGATATCTACGCCCCGTCCATTCATTGCGGTAGCCATTGCTTCTCCGGTTATCATCGTTAACCGCATCAGCTCTATCGCAAGTTTTGAAGATAACATTGTTCTATCGACAACAGCGATCTTTGGAGTTATGATAAGATGCCCGCCGTCTTTTCTTGTTACCAGGGGTGCATCGGCTGATTCAACATTAAAGTTTTCTGTTTGATAAATGAGCGCCATGTCGTTTTTGAAGATAAATATACTTTAAACAGGAATTGCAGCCTTTACGTAATACGTTTTACGTATACAGCCTTGATATACCTTTGATAGACCCTTGATAGACCCCTGGTAGATTTACCGGGGAGTTAGCAGGGACCCCTGGTATACCCTTCATACACCCTTGATGCACCCTTCATACTCCCCTGATACTCCCTTCATACTGCCCTGATACTTGAACCATAGGAAAGTGATACTTAACTCATACATGAAAAGGGCAACTGCTTTTGGCGCAGAAGCAAGCTTGGGTGGCAATTTTGTAGTATAAATTCCGGTTACGTTGTAGTAGTCGTACTACAGGCTGTAGTAGTAAATCGACCTGAGAAAATATTTTTAAGCTACCGGCGTTTATTTTATTTAGTTTTTCTTTGCGTACCGGCGGATGGCACAGTTTTGGCAAACAACCTGCGATTCCGCTTTAAACCATACCTATCATCCAAAAAAAACCAACTATGAACAAACAGATCAACATCAGCAACCAGGCCCTGAGTCTCGTTTTATTTACAGCTTGTATAGCTTTTAATGGAATAGCCTGGTTTTCTTTCCTGACCTTCATTTCTTAGTGGATCAATAATTAATGATTAAGAATTAATAATTTTTTCGGACTGAAGATTCTTCAATAAAAGAAGAATTTTTAGATCTCAATGAATTATTAATTCTTAATTATTAATCTTTAATTAGTTTGTTTTCGGAAAATCGGCTCCTTCACTCACAGCAGCCCAGTTATCAAAATCATTTTGCAATTCATTTATCTTAAGCCTTGCATTTTTTAATGCGGCAGCCCCGAGCAATAACCTCAATGGCGGGTTAGCAGATTCAACAGCATCAACAATGGCTTTTGCAGCACGTACCGGATCTCCGGGCTGGTTACCGCTGTAACCACGGATATTATCTTTATTTGCATGCGCTGTTGGAGCGTAGTCGTCAATCACAATTTTACTATTATTGGCAGAACGGCCGGCCCAATCTGTACGGAAGCCACTTGGAGCAACAACAGTTACCTTGATGCCCAAATGAGTCGTTTCTTTTGCCAGCGCTTCTGAATAGCCAAACACAGCAAATTTGGTAGCGTTATAAAAACCAACAGCAGGAAAAGCCACAAATCCGCCAATAGAAGCAATGTTAACTACATGCCCGCTATGCTGTTTACGCATGGCAGGCAGGATCTCTTTTGTAACATTTGCCAGCCCAAAGAAATTGATCTCGAACATACGGCGTACCTCATCCTCTTCACTTTCTTCAATAGCGCCAAAATAACCGATGCCTGCATTGTTGACCAGTACATCTATCTGCCCGAATTTTGCCAAAGCTTCGGAAACGGATGTTTTGATCTCAGCAGGTTTTGTTACATCCAGCTTTACAGCGATCGATGTATCCGGGTATTGATCAACAATATCCTTAACGTCGTCTGTGTTGCGGGAACCCACTACAGCCTTATTTCCCAGCGATAACACCAATTTCGACAGCTCTCTTCCAAAACCAGTTGAACAGCCTGTTATGAACCAAACTTTACTCATCTTTTACCTGTTTATTTGATTATTTAATAAAATGTATAATGTTCCAACAACGTTTATGCCAGTAGATGAAAGTTGTCAGTAAGGCAGGAAGGGTTTCACGCAAAGCCGCGAAGTCCCGCTGAGTATAAACAATTTTTCCTTTGCGCTTCTTTGCGCCTTTGCGTGAACCTACAAAAAACAAAGCCCCGCAATTTGCAGGGCCTGTTTCTCTGTCAAAAAAGATATTATTTATTCTTTGGGCGTTCAGTCATGTAATCGAAACGCTTGCCGGTAACTTCAGCCATATCAGGAATGGCCTCTACCTTATATTCACCTGCATCCAGTTTTTTCTTTGTTGCCTCAAAAGCCGTTAATGTAGCTTCAATGTCGGCATCAGTGTGAATGGCAGTTGGGATCAGCCTGTAAATGATATGCCCTTTCGGAATTACAGGATAAACAACTATCGAACAGAAGATGTGATAATTCTCCCTGATGTCCATTACCATTGCTGTAGCCTCTTCAACGCCGCCTTTCATGTATACAGGCGTTACAACAGAATCTGTTTTGCCGATATCAAAACCCCTTGCCTTTAAGCCATTTTGCAGCTTCAATGCGTTCTCCCACAATTTATCTTTCAATGCAGGCTGTGTACGCAGCAACTCCAGGCGCTTCAGGTTTCCAACAACCAATGGCATTGGCAAACTTTTGGCGAAGATCTGGCTGCGGATATTGTAACGGATATAATCAATGATGTCTTTATCGCCGGCGATGAATGCCCCGATAGAAGCCATTGATTTTGCAAACGTAGAGAAGTAAAGATCGATCTTGTCCTGGCAGTTCTGCTCTTCACCAGCACCGGCGCCGGTTGTACCAAGCGTTCCAAATCCATGGGCGTCATCAACCAACAGCCTGAAATCGTAATTGTCTTTCATCGCTGCGATCTCCTTCAGCCTGCCCTGGTCGCCGGCCATGCCAAATACGCCTTCTGTGATAACCAGTATGCCGCCGGCCCCCTGTTTTTCAACAAGCGCAGAGGCACGCTGTAATTGTTTTTCAAGATCTGTAAGGTCGTTGTGCTTGAACACATAACGATGGCCTGCGTGCAAACGAAGCCCGTCGATGATGCAGGCATGGCTTTCGGCATCGTAAACAATGATATCGTGGCGGCTGCAAAGCACATCGATGATGCTTACCATTCCCTGGTAGCCGTAGTTCAGCAAAGCAGCGTCTTCTTTCATTACAAAGGCAGCAAGTTCAGCTTCCAGCTGTTCGTGGAGGTTGCTGTTCCCGCTCATCATCCGGGCGCCCATTGGCAATGCCAGCCCGTAATCTTTCGCCCCGTCAGCGTCAGCCTTGCGTACTTCGGGGTGGTTGGCCAGTCCGAGGTAGTTGTTGAGGCTCCAAACGATCATATCCTGTCCGCGGAATTTCATGCGGCTGCTGATCTCGCCTTCAAGTTTTGGAAATGCAAAATAGCCATGGGCTCTTTCACGATGCTGCCCGATCGGGCCGTAATTCTTTAGTAACCTGTCGAAGATATCTGCCATAGTAGAGTATTAAGTACTAAGTATTAAGTTTTGAGAAAGTTGTACGTTTTACGTTTTACGTTGTTAGCGTGACCCCGTCAGTTATTGAACGCCAGCTTATAACGTAAAACGTACAACGTATAACATTTCTGCAAAAGTAATGCATTGAGCCCAAACAGGTAATATTGCGTTAACACAAGAAGACACAAAAAATCAACAGGTATCCGTATATCTTTGCGAAAATCTTTTTTAATGCTGAAACGTGTTTTACCCCTCATTCTGCTGTCAGCCATTTCCTTTAATTCATTTGCCCAACCCAAACCGAAGCTCATAGTTGGGATGGTGATCGATCAAATGCGCTGGGATTACCTGTACAGGTTCAACAAATTATATAATGATAAGGGGTTTAATCGACTGCTCAGCAAGGGTTTCAGCTGCGAAAATACCATGATCCCCTATGTTCCAACCTATACGGCAGTAGGGCATAGCTGTGTTTATACGGGCAGCGTACCTGCTGTAATGGGCATTGTAGGCAATAACTGGTTTGATAAGACAACAGGAAAAACGGTTTACTGTACGGATGATGCCAATGTATCTGGAGTAGGAACAACTTCTGCATGGGGCAAAATGAGCCCTGAGAATCTATGGGTAACCACGATCACCGACGAATTAAGGCTCAGCAATAATTTTAAAAGCAAAGTGATCGGCATTGCTTTGAAGGACAGGGGAGCTATCCTTCCTGCAGGGCATAGCGCCAATGCCGCCTATTGGTACGAAGCCGGTAAATGGATCAGCAGTACACATTATATGACCGAACTTCCGGGCTGGGTTAAGCAGTTCAATGATAAAGACCTTGCAGGCGCTTATATGAGCAAGGATTGGAATACGCTGATCCCGATGGACCAGTATGATCAAAGCACCGAAGACGACAGGGCCTGGGAAGGGCGAATCAAAGGAGAGAACAGCTCAACTTTCCCGCATAGATTATCAACGATCGGCGCTGCAGATAAATATGAATCATTCCGTACAACTCCGTTCGCCAACACATTTACGTTTGATTTTGCAAAAGCCGCGATCGAAAATGAGAACCTTGGAAAGAACACTGTTACGGATTTTCTTACACTGAGTATTTCTTCAACGGATTATGTAGGGCATGCGTTCGGTCCCAATTCTATTGAAATCGAAGACACTTATTTAAGGTTGGATAAAGACATCGCCGACTTCCTGCAATATCTCGATAACAAGATCGGAAAGGGAGAATATCTAATATTCCTTACTGCCGATCATGCGGTGGCACATGTACCTGCTTTTTTAACTGAACATAAGATACCCGCAGGTGTGTTCAATGAAGCTGACATGACAAAATCGATCAACGCTGCAGTTGAAACCGAGTTTGGTATTAAGAATGTTGTGTTGAAGCTGATGAACTACCAGGTATATCTCAATACAGATGCGATCGAAAAAGCTAATAAAGATGCTGTTGCAGTAAAGAAAACGGTGATAAGGATATTAAAACAAAAGCCTTTCATTATAGATGCATTTGAACTGGATAAACTATCATCGGTAACACTGCCCGAGCCGATCAAAACAAGGATGACCAATGGCTACAACCCTCAACGCAGCGGGGATATTCAATTTACTTTCAGGCCCGGATATTTTGACGGGTTCTCTAAGACCGGCACCACACACGGTTTATGGAATCCTTACGATTCACATATCCCTTTGCTATGGTTTGGTTGGAATATAAAACCAGGGAAGCTCAACCGCGAAACTTATATGACGGATATCAGCCCAACTGTAGCGGCAATGCTGCAGATACAAATGCCGAATGGATGCGTGGGGCATGTGATAACAGAGGTAATGGCAAAGTAGAAGTTTACTTGAATATTGTTTAGTTGATTACAGGCCAAAGTCTGAAGTCCGAAGTCCGAAGACTCTTTCCCCTGTTTCCGGACTTCGGACTTCAGACTTCCAACCTCAATCTACTGCTTAATAAAATTTCCTTCAGCCAGCCTTTCATCCGGCCTTGCCAGCACAACAAAATACATTCCTGCAGGCAGTCGGCTGATGTCGATATTGTTTGTTGCAGCAATTCTTGCCAATTGCATTACTTCTCTTCCTTCACTGTTGTAGATCTTACAAAATATATCTGGCGCAGGTAAAGGATAACTAACAATGATATTGTTTGTAGCAGGATTTGGGCTGATGCGAAGTTTTACAAACTCATTCTCAAAATTAACCGCAACTATGTTAGAGTAAGATGCCCTTCCGTCAAGATCAATTTGCCTGAGGCGGTAAAAGTTCATTCCTGCTTTTGGCAACCTGTCATCAAAAAAATAAGAAGTCGGCGTTTGACTATTATGATCTCTGCTTGCAACAACAGCAATGGTTTCATATCTGCTGCCGTCGATGGAACGTTCTACTTCAAAACGATCATTGTTGATCTCCTGGGCCGTTGTCCATTTTACCTGAACCTGCTGCTTGCTTTGTGCTGCTGTAAAATTGAGCAGGTCTACAGGAAGAGTAAGCGAGTTCCTGAATATCCAGATCGGTGATGTCCAGACAATATCTCCATCTACCTGGGTGATCTTGGCAAAATAATAATATGAACTGTTCAGCGAAGTGCTGTGCACATAGGCCAAACTATTGCTGCCTGTATTGGAAGTAAGTAACGTTGCGTTACTACCGCTTCCGGGAACGCCGTAATAGATCTGTATCTTATTGATAGGATCGGCGCCGCCGCTGTTATTGCTCGGATCATTAATAGAAACAGATATGGAAGAATTAGCCGCAGTATTGAAATTGCTGCCCATAACATTTCCATTAACAGTGAAACTTACCTGTGCATTCCAATCATCAGATGCATAGAAGCGCATCGCCCTGTAAGCAGCCATGATACTATCTTTTTTAAGCGATTGGGCAAGTACCACGGTGCGGATGTGATTTGTGCGGCCGAATGTGGTATAGTGATTATCCTGATCGGCAGCGGGCCCGGCATGGTATCCTTTTGCAAGAGTGGCCAGGAAATCCGATTCGTAGCTTGTTGGCGCCGGATCGGAATAATCGGTGGTAAGCGACATAGCGCTTCCGCTTCTTACAGCCACACCAACGATCGCACTGTCGGCAACAGTACTGTAAGCAGCAGCCCCGTTCAGGTCGCCATAATCGCCATTGTCGGGATGGGCAAGGGTACAAAACGAATTGGGAAAGCTGTTAACGATGGGCCAAAAACTTGTATAATCCGATTTTGCGCAATAGATGTCGTAGTTGTTTGTCGGGCCCCAACCGCCGCTGCCGGTTTCCCAGCCAATCAATGAGGGAACGCCATAGGTAACCACGTGGCCGCCATTGCTGATAACGCCCCATTCCATGCCGTAAAGGCATACAAAACTTCCGTCATGAGTGGCGGTATCCGCCTGGTACAGGCCTTTGGCATAATTGGCCAGCCTCATACCGGGATTGCGGGTAGAACTGAAGTGGTTATGTTCGGCAATGCCGAGAAAGTCCATGTGGTAGCTTCCTTTGGCGTAATTATAGTCATCAGCCGGGGTAAAGAAACCGGTAGTACTGCTATCCTTGTTGCCGTCGGAATAGTTTGAGTGGGCGTGAATATTGCCGAAATAATAATTGTACTGGGCGTGCAATGAACTGGCGGTAAGCAGCAGCAACGCCGAAAGTATCTGTTTCATCAATAAATACAGGTGGTCTTTTAATCGTTAAAAGATCTCAATAGGGTACCTGCATTAATTCAGCCTGGGGGGATTTATTGCCCGGGCAATAAAAAAAACCAGTTGGAAGCTGGTTTTGTAGTTGGGTTACTAGGATTCGAACCTAGAAAGACAGAATCAAAATCTGTTGTGTTACCGTTACACCATAACCCATTGACCCTCCAAATTGCTTTGGGGCTGCAAAAATAAGGCTTGATTTGGCAGGTTCCAAATGTTTATTTTGAAATTGAAGCTAAAAAATTAAAAGAGAGAAGGGCTTTAAATCAGTTGATCGAACCTGATCAGTAGGTTAATTGAAAATTGAGCGTTGATTATTGAGAGTTAAAGAAACGCCCAATAATCAACGCTCAATTTTCAGGTTACGCCCCGCATTAAAACAGTAGAATTTTCACGTAAACTGGGCTCATATACGCATTATGTACGCTTTTAGGTAGGAGTATGTACGCTTTTAGGTAGGAGTAGGTACGCTTTTACCCAGGAGTAAGTACGCTTTTAATAGGGAGGATGTTAAATTAGTGCTATCTGCGACAATAACTAAACAAGGCATCTGACGCCTGTTTTAATTCGTGTAATTAGTGACTAAAATTCGTGTTTTATAGGATGGCACAATAACTGTAAAATCTCTTCTAAAAGAACAATTATGGAACATCAACAATTGATAGAAACACTGAACCGTTGTGCAGCAACCTGTAACTATTGTATCAATGCCTGTTTGGAAGAAGATGATGTAAAGATGCTTGCAGCCTGCATTCGCATCGATATGGATTGTGCGGAGGTTTGCAGTTTAACGGCCTCCTTACTGGCGAGAGGTTCAAGTCATGGTGAACACCTGTTAAAAGAATGCGCCGAGATCTGTGGAAAATGTGCTGCGGAATGTGAAAAGCATGCGCACATGGATCATTGCCGCGAATGCGCCGAAGCCTGCCGGGCCTGTGAAGCGGCTTGTATGGCGGAAGCGTAGACAAGTAAAAAGGTAAAATTAAAAAATATCCGGGCTGAAGATCCCTGATTTTTAATTTTACCTTTTTAATTTTTACTTTGAAAGTTATTCAAACTTTGTAAGAACAGTAGATCCAGCCTTACTTTCCGTCTTTACAACTCCAAAACCCGGTGCAAACCATTCTGTAACATCTCCTTTGATGGGAACTCCAATGCCCATCATAGCGATCCTGATAGCAGAATGATAACTGATCTTATAGCATTCCCAGGTGCCGGCCGGCGTGGTTACGGATTCTTTAGCTTCTACTTTACGTTCGGTTATTTTAACGTCAACAGTCGATTTCATGCCGTTATTGTTCGCCTCCATATTAAAATTGCCATCGGGCAAAGCATCCCCAACATTCATTGAAGCCGGATAGCTCAGGTAAACATTATTAGCCTGCGCTTCGCCTTTTATCTGCTCCTGTTGTTCAGGCGAGATGAACATCTTCATGTCCATCATCAACACGCCTGCATCACACTTAATGTTGTTGGTTGCTTTGCTGAACGACTTCCCTTTTTTACTGAACATTTCACTGTTTACAACAGCTGTGCTCACCGAGCCTGTTTTGGTAACGCCCGAAGTTTTGTAAACGATCTTACCATTCTCGTCGCCATTCTTTTTGTAGATGGTTATTTCAGCCGTCTTGCCATCCTGCAGATAATAAAAATCACATTTTTGTGCATTGGCCAAAGAAGAGAATATATACAGAATGGAAAGGAGGAACAATCGTTTCATTATGTGAAGTTTTGTATCACAAAAGAAAAGATTAGGGCTGAGCTATGCAATACTACTTAGATGTGATTTTTGTGCCGGAGCATATTCAGGAGATTTGAATATTGAGTGTTGAATATTGATAATTTTTAAGAAAATGCTCAATACTCAACACTCGATTCTCAATTATTTTATTTTACAGTATCCTCGCGTTCTTTCAGCTCCCTGATCTTATCCAGCGCCCCTGCTACCACATCACACATGATCGTATACAATGCGCCGGGTGATGGATTTGCGTAGATGTGTTCCAATGCTTCATTTTCATTGGCGATCACAAGTGTGGGCACATTGGGGTTCACTTTATCAATTCCTTCTTTTAGTAAACCGATGATCTCGTCGGCAGTACGTCCACGAAGGTTCTTATCACAACGGATGATAACTTCGTCAAAATAACCGGCAGATATTTCTCCCAGCTCGCGGATGTCTTCATCTCTTCTATCGCCGGTGCCGCTGATAACGCCAATGCGTTTTGGATAATCGAGCTTGCTTACAAAATCACAAAGCAGTTTTAATCCGTGAGGATTGTGTGCAAAGTCTGCAAGGATGGTGAATTTTTTAAAATGAAAAAAGTTAAGCCGTCCCGGTGTTTGTGTGCTGGAAGGTACAAAGCTGGTAAGGCCCTGGCGGATATCGTCGATGCTGATATCACGGTATAAATAAGTTGCCATTACTGCCGGCAAACAGTTGTTGATATTATGAACAGCCTTTCCTTCGTATGTTAACGGAATATCTTTGGCAGCCATGACGCGTATCTTCCAGGTTCCTTTGAGAATGCTTACAAAACCATTCTCATAAACAGTTGCCAATCCGCCCTTGCTGCAATGCCGCTTGATGCGCTTGTTGTTCTCATCCATGCTGAACAAAGCAATGTTGCATTTGAGATCGTCTTTCATTGCATAAACAAGATCGTCATCCGCATTCAATATTGCGTAACCATGAGGGAACACCGTTTCAGGCACAACTGATTTTACTTTCGCCATTTGTTCCAGCGTATTGATGCCGCCCAATCCCATATGATCTGCTGCTACATTTGTAACAATAGCAACGTCGCAATGCTGAAAGGCCAGCCCGGATTTTAAAATGCCTCCGCGGGCACATTCCAGTACGGCGAAATCAACGGTTGGGTCTTTTAAAACAAACGATGAACTGACAGGGCCGGTACAATCTCCCCGCATCATCAATTGGTTTTGGATGTAAACACCATCGCTTGTTGTGTAGCCAACTTTTTTGCCCGCGTTCTTTGCGATATGCGCAGCTAATCTTGTTGTGGTTGTTTTACCATTCGTTCCCGTAACAGCGATAATGGGGATGCGGCCAATACTTCCTTTCGGAAATAACATATCTATTACCGGTTCGGCAACATTGCGGGGGAGGCCAACAGCCGGTTCTATGTGCATACGGAAACCCGGTGCAGCATTCACTTCCAGTATCGCACCGCCATTTTCGCTAACCGGCGTACGAAGGTCTTTGGCCATGATGTCGATACCGCAGATATCGAGGCCGATGATCTTGCTGATGCGTTCGCACATGAAAACATTTTCAGGATGTACCTCATCTGTAACATCCGTACTTGTACCGCCTGTAGAAAGATTTGCAGTTGGTTTCAGCAACACCAGTTCATCTTTCCTGGGAATTGTCTCTAACGTGTAGCCGGCATCATTCAGCATCTTCCAGGTAAAATCATCAACAGTTATTTGCGTTAGCACTTTTTCGTGGCCATATCCACGGCGCGGATCTTTATTTGTTTCATCGATCAGCCACTGAATATTGTGTTCGCCATCGCCGGTAACAGCAGCAGGCGTACGCAATGCAGCGCAAATAAATTTATGGTTGATCACCAGTATCCTGAAATCAAAACCGGTGATGAACCTTTCAACGATCACGCTTCTTCCGTATTTCTGTGCGCCTTCCAATGCTTTAACTGCCACTTCCCAATTGGTGATATTGGTAGTAGCGCCTTTGCCGTGATTCCCATCGACCGGTTTTAATACCAGGGGATAACCGTAGCGGTCTACGGCATCTTTCAAGCCTGCTTCGCTGCGGATGATGGTACCTCTTGGAACCGGTATCTCGGCTGCTTCCAGCAGGTTTTTCGTTTCTTCTTTATCGCAGGCGATATCAACAGCGATATTGCCTGTAGTGCTGGCAATTGTTGCACGGATCCTTTTTTGATGAACGCCATAGCCCAACTGAACAAGGCTATGCCTGTTCAACCGGATGAAAGGAATATTTCTTTTCATTGCTTCTTCAACGATACAGCCGGTACTCGGGCCGAGGCGGGTGTCCTCGCGTATCTCGCGAAGTTTCATTATATCGTCATCAAGATCGTAGGGCTTATCATCTATGAGTGCCTGGCAAATTGCAAAAGCTGCTTTGGCTGCATACACGCCGGCGTCTTCTTCCATGTAATCAAATACAACAAAATATTCGCCTTCTTTGCCGGTGCCGCGGGTACGGCCGAAACCGCAATCCATTCCTGCAAGCGTTTGCAGTTCCAATGCGATGTGTTCGATCACATGGCCCATCCAGGTCCCTTCATCAATCCGCATGTAAAAACCACCCGGAACTCCTTCGCTGCAGCGATGCTCATACATGCCCGGCAATAATTTTTCGAGGCGCTGGCGAAACCCATCGATCTTGTTCGTTGGGCGCTGTTCCATTTCTTCCAGGTCAAGTTTCATTTGAATCAGCTTGCCGCGGCGGATGCTCCAGTAGTTTGGGCCTTTGAGGACTTTAATTTCGACGATCTTCATGTAAAAAGTAGTTAGTAGTGAGTACTGAGTAGTTAGTACTGAGTACTTAGCAAGCACCGCTGAATGTTGCTTTCCTAACTACTAACTACTCAGTACTAACTACTAAAGTTGGAAATTACCACAATCAGTTTGCTTTGCAAAAAACAAAATTTGTATATTGTAATCTGTAGTTGCTTAACCTGTGCAGCTTTTGAGAGCTGATTGCAACTAATTGATCTGCTTATTCTTTCTATGGCGCCAACACCTGAACAAATGAACCGGGGCTGGTAGCTGTTTAAAAAAGCCAATCAGCACCATGAAAAAAATATTCTTCGCTTATTCGGAAAATGAAAAAGATGTTGAACTGTACAAGCAGTTCAACAAGCATTTTGCTGCTTATGCAAAAAAAGGCCTGATCGCGATCGTAGACAGGGACGAGATGTTCCGCGTAAACAACGACCGCAGCAAGGTAGAAGAGTTTCTCAAGAGCGCCGACATTACCGTTCCATTATTGAGTGTAGATTATATTGCAAGCGATGAATGCATCAAAATGCTCGATACTGCATCGGATGCAAAAAAACTGATCGTTCCTGTTTTGCTGCGTGATTTTAATTGGGAAGACATGGACGAAATAAAGGCCCACCAGCAATCTTTGCTGCCGGAAGATAAACAATCTGTGAATGCCCATATCTCAAAAGACGCGGATAAGGAAGAAGTGTTCGCCAATATTGCCCGCCGGGTAAAAGGGATCATGTTCAACGAACTGGAATCTGTAAAGATCCGCAAATCATCAGGCACCTTCTATTATATACTGGCGTCGATACTGATCGTGATCGGGGCGCTGGCCGGATTTCTTTCTTTTTCTAAATGGGGTGATTGGATGATCTCTACGATCATCTTCCTCATGTTTGGCTGCATTGCGCTTTTTGCCGTAAAAAATGTGTTGTTCCCAACTAAATTCAAAATCGATTAATGTCATGGATAACAAAACAAGCAACATCGAATTAATAGACAAGTTCATCGATAATGAACGACGTTCAAAAATGTGGACGATCATCAGCGTTTCCCTGTTCCTGCTGATGGCAGCGCTGGTGCTGTTGTTTGCATTCAAGCTTCAGTCGGCCAATAAAAAATTGGATGTAGCGGAATCGGATCTTGAGAAAGCTTATGCAAAACAGGATTCGCTGATCAGCATTTTGCAGCAGCGTGCGATCAGTACAGACCGCAATTCTGATAACCTGGCCAGCAGATATGATTCGCTGAAACAGGCCTTTGACGTGATGGCATTATTGTTCAATAAATCTCAAACTGATTATTATAAGAACAATAAGGCGGAGGCAAATCAGCAGCTCGATAAATTGACAGCAGAAGTGGTTCCCAAGCAGGATGCGAAATTGATCCAGAATGTAAAACAGGCGATCCTTGATCCGAAGAAAATTGAAAAAACCACCGGGGATTTTCTCGTGTTCCTGCAGTGTATGCCCGCCTTTAAAGACAAAGCTGCAAACCTTGAGCCTTTATTAAAAAGCAAAAAATACAGGACACAGCCTGTACAGGTGATCAATGATTTTACTTTTGATCCGGGCGTAAAGTATTTTCATGATGATGATATGCAGGCAGCAAATGATATTGCAGCGATCGTGAACAGTTCAGATCCATATTTTAAGCAGCATCCTGCCAAAGCCGTTAAACTTAGTATGAAATCATCTTATCACCAGATCGAAGTATGGATCGGTGCATACCAGCAGCAGGATGCGCAGCAATTCCTTAAAAAAGCATTTTAAATAATCATGGCTAAAACAAAACTGAAAATATTTCTTTCTTATTCCCATGAGGATGAAGCAATGAAAAAAGAGCTGGATAAATCGCTTGTAATGCTGAAGCGCAGCGATAAGATCGATGTTTGGCAGGATCGTCAATTGATAGCCGGCGACAACTGGGATGAAGGGATCAAGAAAGAACTTGCAACAGCAGACATCATCCTTTTGCTTATCAGCGTAGATTTTAACAGCTCGCAATATATCTGGGACCAGGAATTAAAAGTTGCGATGGAACGGCATTCAAAAGGCGAAGCCCGTGTAGTGCCGATCATCCTGCGAAGCTGCGAATGGGCAGACATGCCTTATGCGAAACTGCAGGCGCTGCCTACAAACGCCAAGCCCGTAAACAAATTCACCGACCCGGATGAAGCTTATACAGATATTGCAAAAGGAATACGGAGGTTGGTGGATTATATGCAGGAGAGTGGATAGTCGTTTAGTGGATAACTGATAGTTTTTTTAGATCGTTGCAGTTTTAGTGATGGAAAGCTTTTTTTTTAATTGATAATTGATAATTCCTTCAATGCGAAAAGATTTTCAATAATTGAAATTTATTCGAATTGCGAAAATTGTCAATTATCAATTGCAAGTACCCGCCAGGTAAAAACTATCCACTAACCAATTATCCACTATCCACTAAACAACGTATTTTTATCAAAACAACAAAATGAACAACCGCCGCTCATTCATTAACAAGCTCGGTCTATTGTCAGGTGCTGCTGTAGCCGCCAATCTTTTTCAGCCGGCCTGGAGCAGAGAGCTGGATTCCGCATTGAAGGAAGCTGCATCTGTACCGCCTTCAGATCTTGCCAGCGATGAAGATTTCTGGTACTACATTCAACAGTCGTATACCATTGCGCCGAATTTCATCAACTTTAATAATGGCGGCGTGTCGCCTGCGCCGAAAACTGTGCAGGATGCAATGAAACGCTATTTCGACCTGAGCAATGAAGCGCCGAGTTTTTATATGTGGCGAATTTTAGACAAGGGCCGTGAACCGCTTCGCAAGCGCCTTGCTTCAATTGCGGGTTGTGACGCTGAAGAAATAGCATTGCATCGAAACGCGTCTGAAGCATTGGAAACGGTGATCATGGGACTTGAGCTTAAACGCGGAGATGAAGTTGTATTGAGCAAACAGGATTATCCCAATATGATCGCGGCATGGAAGCAGCGTGAAAAAAGGGAAGGCATTAAACTGGTGTGGATCAACCTGGAATTGCCCAGCGAAGATGATGATTATATGGTGAAGCAATACAGCAATGCTTTTACCTCAAATACCAAAGTTGTGCAGGTAACGCATATGATCAACTGGATAGGTCAGAAGCTTCCGGTGAAAAAGATCGCAGATGCCGCAAAGGCCAAAAATATAGAAGTGCTGGTTGACGGCGCCCATACATTTGCCCAGTTTGATTTTAGCATTCCCGGGCTTAACTGCGATTATTTTGGAACCAGCCTGCATAAATGGCTGGGAGCCCCTATCGGCACGGGTATGCTGTACGTTAGAAAGGAAAAAATTAAAAATCTATGGCCATTGTTTGGGGCAGGAGAAAAAGAAGATGAGAACATCCGCAAGTTTGAGCATTTGGGAACCAGGCCTTTTTTTATTGAAGAAGCTATCGACAAAGCGATCGATTTTTATGAGATGATCGGCATCAAAAGAAAAGAAGAAAGGCTGCTGTACCTGAAGAACTATTGGATGGAAAAAGTCAAAGACGTTCCAAAAGTAAAACTGCATACTTCTTTTAAATCAAAATATGGTTGTGCTATAGGCCTTGTTTCGGTAGAGGGTAAAAAGCCTTCTGAACTTGACAACTATTTATATGACAACTACCGCGTACATACAGTTGGGATCGAATGGGAAAATATCAAAGGCGTCCGCGTTACACCGAATGTATATACCTCTTTAAAGAACCTGGATGTGTTGGTGGAAGGGATAACTAAATTTGCTGCAACCAGTACCTAGTACTGAGTACATAGTACTTAGAAAGAACTACTGAAGCGGTGTCTTGTACTAATTACTAACTACTAAGTACTGGCTACTAGTTACTATTCCTTACATTTGTATAACCACAAAAATCCCTTAATGGACTTTGCTAAAGGAAAACTGATAGCCATTGGAGGTGCTGAAGACAAAGGCGTTGAACAAAATCCCGAAGGCCTGCACCATATTAATCTCAACTTTTTTGAACTGGGTATCCTTCGCCGCATCGTTGAAGAAAGCGGTGGGATCAATGCCCGGATAGAAGTAATAACTACTGCCAGTACCATCCCATTCGAAGTTGGCGAGAATTATCTCAACTCATTTGGAAAGATCGGTTGTACCAATATCGGTGTTATGCATATCCGCAACCGAGCCGATGCAAGGGAGGAAGAATACCTGGCCCGCATCCGTTCCTGCGACGCTGTAATGTTCAGTGGAGGCAACCAATTAAGATTGAGCAGTACGTTTGGCGGAACTGAATTTCTTCAATTGGTGATGGAACGTTATCAAAACGAAGAAAAATTTATTGTAGCCGGAACATCTGCAGGTGCCATGGCGATGAGCAATACAATGATCTATGAAGGCAATGCAACCCGCGCTCATTTAAAGGGTGAAGTAAAGATCACCACCGGCCTCGGATTTATGGATGATGTGATCTTCGATAGCCATTTTGAAAAACGCGGCCGTTTCGGGCGGCTCGTTCAGGCAGTTGCGGCAAACCCGTCGTGCATCGGTATTGGTTTGGGAGAAGATACAGGAATGATCATCACCGGCGCAAATAAAATGGAAGCCATTGGCAGCGGATTGGTGATCATCGTCGATGGGCATGATATCCGTCACAGCAACATCGCAGACATACCCTACGGCAACCCCATCAGCATAGAAAATCTAAAAGTGCATTTTTGCGAAAGCGGAAATGGGTATCTCGTAAAGGAAAGGCAATTCCTTCCCGAAGCTTCCGATGGTTCGGTTATTAAGAAGCAGGTGGAAGTAGAGTAGTTAGTATTTAGTACCCAGTACCTAGTACTTAGTACAAGACGCTGCTTCAGTAGTTCTTTCTAAGTACTATGTACTCAGTACTTAGTACTTACCCAGCGGGCAACCGCGTTTATTTTCCGGTACTCCCGTTCGTATCCCATCAACTAACTTTGATCTAAGATAAAATCAACCGGGATGAAATTCACTTTGATCATCTTAATTATCATCGCTTCTTTTTCAGTGAAGGCAAACAATATTGCCGTCAGCGGCCTGTCTCAATCAACAATAAATACAGCGCAGGATTTTATGATGATCCAGTTTACAGTTAGCTGGGAAAACAGCTGGCGTGATGCGTCAAACTATGATGCAGCCTGGATCTTCGTAAAGTTCCGTTTAACAGGCTCGCCCAATGCATGGGGCCATGCAACCCTGAACTATGTCGACGGATCTGCTGACGGGCATGTTGCAGCAACAGGCTCAACTATCAATACAGGCAATGATGGAAAAGGGATTTTTGTTTACAGAAATGCAAATGGAAGCGGCACAGTTAATTTTTCCAACATGCAATTGCGCTGGAATTATGGAACAGACGGCCTTGCAGATAATGCATTGGTTGATATTAGTGTTTCGGCGATAGAAATGGTAAATGTACCCCAGGGTAATTTTTGGCTGGGCGATGGAAGCAGTTCTTTATTGCATGGGCAGTTTGAAAACGGTACAACCGACAATGCGTTGCAAATAACGTCAGAAGCTGCTTTAACGCTCGGCGGCGGAACGGCTGGAAGTATTGGCAATAATAATCGTTCCGGCATGGCGAATAACGGATTGTTTTCTATCTCGCCTGTTTCGATCGACGATTTTGATGATGTTACGTCCCAATCACTGCCCGCCGCTTTTCCAAAAGGCTTCAATGCTTTTTATTGCATGAAGTACGAGATCACGCAGGGGCAGTACGTTGATTTTTTGAACAAGATATCTGCAACACAATTTGCTTCCCGCTATGATGCTGCCAATTATAACAGTACCAATGGCGGTTTTACAGCCACGCGGTACAACATTACAGGTACGCATCCTAACATGACCACAACAACTCCCGACCTGCCGGCCATTTATGTAGAATGGTATGATGCCGCCGCTTATGCAGATTGGGCAGCACTTCGCCCGATGACGGAACTGGAATTTGAAAAAGCATGCCGCGGCCCTGTATTGCCGGTTGCCGACGAATATGCCTGGGGCAACGCCGGTATCAATACCAACAATTATTTTCCGGTAAATAACCAGGGCCAGCCGAATGAATCAATCGGCGGAGCCTATAGCACAACAGCAGGCAATGCCTGGTATTCGGATACCAGGGCCTTCGACAGAATAACAAGGGTAGGGATCTTTGCAGCGCATCCATCCAATACAGGAAGAGTAAGTTCCGGCGCAACTTACTGGGGCATCATGGAAATGAGCGGCCATTGCTGGGAAAGAACTGTAAGCGTTGGCAGGCCTGAATCAAGGAACTATGCCGGCACGCATGGCGATGGGGTATTAAATGCAAATGGAAATGCTACGAATGCCGATTGGCCTGGGTTTGCCATTGGCCAGGGCGTTAACACTGCGGTTGGTTGTGGTTACCGCGGCGGCGCGTTTAATTTCCCCAATCCAACACAGCCAAACTTAAGGGTGTCATCCCGGATAGTGGCTACCGCATTTTATAATACCAGGTATTATGATGACGCAGTAAGATTTGTAAGAACAGCAAACTGATAATATGAAAACAACATCATTAATTGCAGGCCTTCTTTTTTGTTTTAGCTGTTTAGGACAGGGGAAATTCTATGGCGGTAATGGAGATGGTTTTGCAACGGCTTCCATTATTAATGTTGTATTGCCGGTGCAGGTAATAAATTTTAACATTACAGAAAAACAGCATTCGATGGATGCTGTTGTGAGCCTTGCGGTATCCGGCGAAACGGTTTGCACAATTTACCTCGAAAGAAGTACTGACGGGAGTTCGTTCATCGCCGTTGATTCGATGCACGCTGATCATCCCGGCTTGCAGGGAAGTACATTTCAAATTAAAGATGTGATGCCCAACCCTGGCCTGAATTATTACCGGGCAAAGATCCTGCGTTGCAGCGGAGCCCCTATCTATACACAAACATTGCTGAAGAAGAGGAATGATTCAAACCCTTTCCGGTATTTGGTTTCAGGGAGATCGTTGCATTATACCACTTCGAAAAACGGAAGCCTGGAAATAATAAACAGCCTTGGCCAGGTACTTCAACAAAACAACATAAAGGCAGGCACCGGCTTCTTAACCATTCAATTTACAGGAACAGCCATTTGCTATTTGCGGTTTTCGGGAGAAGGGGTGGGTAAGTTGGTCGTTCAATAGGTTAGTAGGAATCAGGTAATGGGAATTGGGGTTTTAATTCGTAGAGTCGTTCAATCCCCAATCCCTAATTCTAAATTCCTGGCATCTAACATCTAACCCCTAACCCCTATTCCCCCGGATTTGGGGATGTTAAGGAATCTTTATATATTACTACTCCTTAACTTAAAACAAAACGATAGTCATGAAAAAAATGTCATTCTTGTCACTGCTGGTAACAGTGGCTGTCCTTCTATTTGCAAGCTGCAAATCGAAAGACGAAGAAGAAAAATCCGGTCCCGCCCCGATACTGGATGTAAAAACGTTCTTCAAGAACGGGGAAAAATCAACGCTGCGCATTTCGCCTGACGGCAATTATCTTTCTTACCGCGCCGATTATCATGGAAAGATGAACATTTATGTAAAGAAGGTTGGCGATAGCCCCGTCATCCGCGTTACAAGCGATACCAGCCGCAGCATCGGCCTGTATTTCTGGAAAGGCAGCCGCATTGTGTATGCACAGGATATTGGCGGAGATGAGAACTTCCAGTTATTTTCGGTTAAACCTGATGGCAGCGACCTGAAAGCATTGACGCCATTCCCGGGTTATCGTTCTGATGTGCTGGATGCCCTCACTTTCATCCCCGGCAGGGAACAGGAGATGATGGTGATGATCAACAAACGCGATAAGCAATATTTCGATCCCTACCTGCTCAACGTTGAAACGGGCCAACTCACGCTATTATATGAGAACACGCCGAACTACGACAGTTGGTACACGGATAACAATGGCGTGATCAGGATGGCAACAAAAACCGACGGAGTGAACATCACTTATAAGTATCGTAATTCTGAGAAAGACAGTTTTACAACGCTTGTCACAACATCTTTCAAAGAATCATTTTTTCCACAATCATTCGATTCATCCAATCAGCACGTGTATGTGCTGAGTAATATTGGCCGGGATAAGATTGCATTGGTAGAGTACGATCCGATCGCGAAAAAAGAAGTAAAAGAGATCTATGCCAATCCTGATTATGATCTTTCCGGTATTTTTTACGACCGCAAAAAGAAAGTGCTGGCAAGCGTTACCTGGGATGCAGAAAAAAGCGAAGATCATTTCTTCGATAAACAATGGGAAGATATCGATGCAGGTTTAAGAAAGAAATTTGAAGGTTACCAGGTAAACATTGTTGGTTTTGATGATGCCCGCACGAAGGGGATCGTTTGGACCGGCAACGACCGCAGCCCTGCAAAATATTACTTATACAATTTTGAAACACGGGATGCTACAGAAGCAGGTAACCCTTATCCCTGGATCAATGAAAAGGATATGGCGGTTATGAAGCCCATTACCTATACCAGCCGCGATGGAATGACGATTCATGGATACCTGACATTGCCAAAAGGTGTAGAGGCAAAAAATCTTCCTGTTGTTGTAAATCCGCATGGTGGCCCGTGGGCAAGAGACCAGTGGGGATTCAATCCTGAGATACAATTTTTAGCCAACAGGGGCTATGCAGTATTGCAGATGAACTTCCGCGGAAGCACAGGATACGGAAGAAAATTCTGGGAATCATCTTTTAAACAATGGGGTAAAAAAATGCAGGACGATATCACCGATGGTGTTGAATGGTTGAAGAAAGAAGGCATAGCTGATCCTAAACGTATAGGTATTTATGGCGGAAGCTATGGCGGCTATGCAACCCTGGCAGGCATAACTTATACGCCCGATCTTTATGCAGCAGCAGTGGATTATGTTGGCGTGGCCAATTTGTTTACATTCATGAAAACCATTCCGCCATATTGGAAACCGTATCTTGACCAGTTCTATGAAATGGTGGGCGACCCAAAAAAAGACAGCGCATTGATGGCTTCGGCTTCGCCGGTATTGAGCGCAGCCAAGATCAAAACACCTTTGTTCATTGCGCAGGGAGCAAATGATCCCCGCGTAAATAAAGCAGAAAGCGATCAAATGGTTGCAGCATTAAAGGCGAGAGGTGTGCAGGTTGAATATATGGTAAAGACTGATGAAGGCCACGGGTTCCACAACCAGGACAATCAATATGATTTTTATGGGGCGATGGAAAAATTCCTGGATAAGCATTTGAAACAGGCGCCGAAACAAAAGTTGGATTAGAATAACATTTAAAATCGTTTAAAATCGTTTAAAATCGTTTAAGTCGTTTGACATCGTTGATGACGTTAAGTTGAAACAGCTAACGTTGAAACGGTATCAAACGACTTAAACGTAATAACCATTTGGTGAACATGAAAAGAAGAACATTCATACAACGATCTTCCTTCGCATCTGCGGCTTTGCTTACATCAAAACTTTCTTTCGCGGAAAATTTTGCGAATGATTTTCCTGTAGTGAGAATACCTGAAGCAGAAAGAAAATTTAAAAGCCCCGCGGTTGAAAAGATCATAGCTGAGATCAATAAAAATGTTCCCAATAAAGAAATTGCGTGGTTGTTTGGCAACTGTTTTCCAAATACACTGGATACAACAGTAGAGTTCGAGATCATCAATGGAAAGCCGGATACATTTGTGATAACAGGAGATATCGACGCAATGTGGCTGCGGGATTCAAGCGCACAGGTATGGCCATATCTTCCGCTGATGAAGGATGACAAACATTTGCAGGAACTCGTCAAGGGCGTGATCAACCGGCAGGTGAAATGCATTTTGAAAGATCCATACGCCAATGCGTTCTATAAAGATGAAACAAAGATCAGCGAATGGAAAGATGATAAGACTGCAATGAAGCCCGGTATACACGAACGAAAATGGGAGATCGATAGTTTATGTTACCCGATCCGCCTGGGCTTTGGTTATTGGCAGGCAAGCGGCGATGTTTCGGTTTTTGATAAAGATTGGGTAGAGGCCATGAAGCTTGTTATACGAACATTTAAAGAACAGCAGCGCCTGAACGATCACGGCCCGTATAAGTTTGAGCGTACAACCAGTTGGGCAACGGATGGCGTGCCGTTGGGCGGGTATGGCTATCCAACAAAAAAGAACGGGCTCATCCATTCTATGTTCAGGCCCAGCGATGATGCAACGGTATTTCCATTCTTGATTCCTTCAAATATGTTTGCGATGATATCGCTGGAGCAATTGAATGATCTGATGGAAGCAGTTAAAGTTGATGTTAAGATCAGGGCAGAAGCTTATGCATTAAAAAAGGAAATCTCGGCTGCGCTTGAAAAAAATGCGATCGTAAAGCATCCGAAGTTCGGCGATGTGATCGCTTACGAAATAAATGGCTTTGGAAGTTATAACCTGATGGATGATGCAAATGTGCCTTCGCTTTTATCATTGCCATATCTTATAGGCCCGCATATCCTGAAGAAGAATGAATATCAAAATACCCGCCGCTTGATACTGAATGAAGAAAATCCGTTTTTCTTCAAAGGCAGGGCAGGAGAAGGTATTGGCGGGCCGCATGTAGGGATGGATTATATCTGGCCGATGAGTATCATCATGCGTGCGCTTACAAGTACAGATGATAAGGAAATAAAAAACTGTTTACAAACCTTGCAACCTTCTCATGCCGGAACGGGCTTTATGCATGAGGCCTTTCATAAAGACGATGCTTCAAAATTTACGCGTAAATGGTTTGCCTGGGCAAATACTTTGTTTGGGGAATTGCTGTGGAAGGTTTATAGAGAGAAGAAGCATTTGTTGTCGAATTAAAACGTTTAAAATCGTTTCAGGGTTTAATGGCGTTTAAAAAGGTTGAGCGCTTCTATTATAAAAGCTCTCAACGCTGAAACGTTATTAAACGATTTGAAACGTTTTTAAAACAACCCTGCGTCACTTTCCCATTTTCTCGACTTCCTTCCTTCAAATCTTTTTACATAATAATTATTTCGCTTCGCCCATTTGTACAATTTTTTGCGAAGCAGTTTAGGATAGAAATTTGAGATTACATTACCTGTATTTGATTTTTTATCGATCACACCAATAAGGCTCAGCGCCTGGTATGAGGCACTGGCGCAGCGGTTGCCAAATACAGCATAATCATAAGGCGTTTTGGCGGCATAGGAATTAAATATTCTTTGTAAGGAATCTGCCTGCAATTTTGTTATAGGCACCAGTATGTAAGCGGATTTTTCTTTCAGGGTATCCCACCAAACACCGTTATTTAAAACAAAATTCCCATTCGGATTTTTATGGCTGGGAAAAACATGGCAGTTGCCGCCGGGGCCAAAATCAAGGCATTTGCCATTGAGCTCAATGTTAACATGGCCGCCCTTTATACCACCAAAACGTTTGCTTTCTGATTGCTTGTAACCCTTTGCAGGCTTGGATCCGTAGAGAAAGTTGATACGGATGTACTGAACGCTGTCCTGTGCAGAAGCGGGAGCAAATTTCAGCAGCGTCAATAATAACAAGAGTTTCAACGGGATTAATGATTAGTAATTAATGATTAATAATTTCTTTGAATTGAAAAGGCATTCAAAAAAGTAAAAATAATCCGAGCCGAAAAAATTATTAATTATTAATCCTTAATTATTAATTAAAACTTACTAAATAAATATTCTTCCGCCCCTTTTGCACCAGTACATATTTGTTGTGCAATAACAAACTATCGTTTACTGTCATAGCAGGGTCTTCAACTTTTTTCCTGTTAATGCTGATGCCGCCGCCCTGCAGCATTTTTCTTGCTTCTCCCTTGCTGGGAAATATTTTTGTTTCGGCAAGAAAACTTACAACGTCGATACCCGACGTGATCTTCCCCATCTCATAATCAACCGCGATAGAACCCTTTGCCAATTCTTCTTCTGTCATCTCTTCTGCAGGCTTGTCCTGGTTTTCGAAGTTTTGCCTTGTAGCTTCTTCGGCAGCATTGAACGCATCGATGCCGTGAACGAATATTGTCAGCTCTTTGGCCAGTGTTTTCTGCAGGATCCTTTTTGACGGATCATTCTTATGTTCTGCAATAAGGCCATCGATCGTTGGCTTGTCTAAAAAAGTAAATATCTTGATCCAGTTCTCTGTATCGCCGTCGGTTGCATTTATCCAAAATTGGTAAAACTGGTAAGGGGTTGTTTTTTCCGCATCCAGCCAGATGTTTCCGGCTTCCGTTTTGCCGAACTTGCCGCCGTCTGCTTTTTTGATCAGCGGGCAGGTAAATGCAAATGCTTCGCCGCCGGCCTTTCTTCTCACCAATTCGGTTCCGGTAACGATATTGCCCCATTGATCACTGCCACCCATCTGCAGTTTACAATTCTTGTTTTGATAAAGCCAGTAATAATCATAACCCTGAACCAGCTGGTAAGTGAATTCGGTAAAACTCATTCCCGTTTCGCCTTCCAACCTTTTTTTCACGCTGTCTTTAGCCATCATGTAGTTAACGGTGATGTGCTTGCCAACGTCGCGGATAAAATCAAGGAAGGAAATGTCCTTGAACCAATCATAGTTGTTGGCCATTTCGGCGGCGTTTGGTTTAGAGGCATCGAAATCCAGGAATTTTTCAAGTTGTTTCTTAACTCCAGCCACGTTTCGGTTTAGCACATCCTCACTTAACAGGTTTCTCTCCTGGCTCTTCCCGCTTGGGTCGCCCACCATACCGGTTGCACCGCCAACCAGCGCAATGGGTTTGTGCCCGCATTTCTGCAGGTGCATCAACAGAAGTATCGGAACCAGGCTGCCGATGTGCAGGCTGTCTGCAGTGGGATCAAATCCCACATAACCCGTAACCATCTCTTTATTCAACTGTTCTTCAGTTCCGGGCATGATATCCTGAACCATTCCGCGCCAGCTTAATTCCTCTATTAAGTTCTTCATTTACAATTTTTTATTAATGCGTTCTATAAGTAAACAACCTTCAAAATTTCAGCAAAAATGCTTATAAAATCCGAGAAAACCAGCTAGATTTGCTGTCTTTGATCAAATTACCGGATACCGCACTGCGGCTCACATCCGGGCTGGCAATATCCTCGTAGATTAAACGTTATTCTGTACCAAAAAAAACAAGTCTAGATTGTGAAGAAATTTTTACCCGCCTTTTTGTTGGTATGTTGCAGCATTTGTGTGCACGCTCAAAACTATAATAATGAGTGGATCGACTATAGCAAGACCTATTACAAATTCAAAGTTGGCGCAACCGGGCTCTGCCGGATCCCACAAACTACGTTAGCGGCAGCCGGATTGGCATCTACACCTGCCCAGCATTTTCAGCTATGGAAAAATGGCCAGGAAATCACGATCTATACTTCAACAGCTGCCGGGCCTTTATTACCCGGCGATTTCATAGAATTTTACGGAGAGATGAATGATGGTAAAGAAGATAAAAAACTCTACCGTTACGATAGCCTCCAGATGAGCGATAAGTGGAGTTTGATGACAGATACCGCCAGTTATTTTCTTACTGTAAATCCCGGAACCAACAGCCGGTTTACAGCTACGGTGAATAATGTTGCCGGAAACCTGCTTTCTGCAGAACCTTATTTTATTCACAAGCTCGGCAGGTATTTCAGGTATGAGATAAATGCCGGTTTCGGGATAGATTTTGGCGAATTGGTTCATTCATCCTCTTACGAAACTGCAGAAGGATGGAGTTCAGGAACGATCACTGGCGGACAAAGTTATAACGACCTTCAGGAGAACATGCACATCTATGCTTCCGGGCCGCCGGCAACTTTTACTTCGGTAGCAGCGGGAAATAGCGCAAACGGAAGGAATATCAACGTAAAGATCAACGGCACCAGCGTTTCCAGCAACTATGTTTCGGCATTCAATATTCAACGGAACACTACTACTGCTCTTCCGCTTTCTTTATTCAGCGGCGACGCTGCCTATGTTCAATTCTGGAATGAAGGGTTTGCAGATGACCGGATCATTGCAAGCCAGTACGAGATAACCTATCCGAGAGAATTTGATTTTGGCGGCGAATCGGTATTTTATTTTGAGTTGGCCCCAAGTGCAGTTGGTAAATTCTTAGACATCAGCAATTTTGCTTTTGGAGTTTCTGCCCCCATTTTATATGATCTGACGAATAACCTGAGATTGGTTGCCGATATTAGTTCAGGCCACCCAAAAATTGTTATCCCGCCTTCGGCAACAGCAAGGAAAATGGTGCTGATGAAAGCAGAAGGAAGCAGTCTGAGCCTCATCTCAGACCTTACTCAACGCAGCTTTGTGAATTATGGAAGCCCGGCCAACCAGGGAAATTTCATTATCGTGAGCCACCCGGCTCTTTACAATGATGGATCAGGCAACAACCAGGTTGAAAATTACAGGCTGTACAGGAATTCTGTAGCAGGCGGCGGTTATAATGCAAAGATCGTCGACATCGACCAGCTGAACGACCAGTTTGGTTTCGGCATCAAGAACAATCCGCTGGCAATACGCAATTTCACCAGCTTTGTGCTGGCAACTTATACCACGGCTCCTAAATATATGTTCCTGATAGGAAGGGGTGTAGATTATACCGAATTCCTGCCGAACGAATCCAGCCCGAATATGGATAAGCTTGCGCTGATCCCAACCTTCGGCTGGCCGGCGTCTGATAATTTATTAACGGCTTCAAGAACTGGTTTTACGCCGAGGATACCGATGGGAAGGCTGTCTGCCATTTCCGGCACAGAAGTGAAATATTATCTTGATAAAGTAAAGGAATTTGAGCTGGCACAGGCTTCTGCCGTTCAAACGATCGGGGCAAAAGGCTGGATGAAAAACGTGGCCCAGATCACCGGCGCCATCTCCGATATCGGGCTTTATAACCTGCTCACAACTTATATGAACGGGTACGAGGATATTATTTCCGATACAAGTTTCGGCGGCAAAGTTTATAGTTTCAGTCAAAACTCAGGACAATACAATGCGATCGGCACAAATAAATCAATCGATTCGTTGTTTGATAATGGAATGACCCTGCTTACTTATTTTGGGCATTCATCTCCCAACACACTTGAGTTCAACCTCGATAATCCCAACAATTATAATAATCCCGGCAAATACCCGCTGATATTGATCAATGGCTGCGCTACAGGTAACTTCTTTACTTTCGATACGCTTCGCAAAACGCCCGGCAATGGTACGCTTTCAGAAAAATACCTGTTTGCGAACCGCAAAGGAAGCGTTGGTTTTATCGCAAATACGCATTTAGGTTTACCGCAACAGATCGATTATTTCACATCGCAGTTTTACAGGAATATTACCGGCCCGATGTATGGCCGCGGCATCGGCGATCTGATGAAGAGCTCGATGGAATTTTTGGCAACCAATTATCAAAACGATTTTGTGGCCCGCTGCCATGCTGAAGAGATCACTTATCACGGCGACCCTTCGCTGGTATTGAATCCGCAGGCCAAGCCCGATTTTGTGATCGAGGATTCATTGGTAAGTTTTGAACCTTCGATCATCAGCGTTGCAGACGAAAAAGTAACCGTGAATGCAAAGTTCCTCAACATCGGCAAGGCCATCAATGATTCGATCGTTGTTCGTTTTCAGCAAAAATTGCCGGATAACAGCATCGTAACAATCGCAACAAGAAAGATAAAAGCAACGTATTTTGAAGACACGCTTCAGGCTACCGTTACGCTGAATCCTTTGCTGCACAAAGGTGTTAACGATATCATCATTACCCTGGATCCTTCCAATCTTATTCCCGAACTTTCTGAAACTAATAATACAGTCACTAAATCTTTTACAGTTTTGGAAGATGAGATCAGGCCAATCTATCCTTACAACTATTCTATTGTAAATAACCCATCTGTTGTTTTGTACGGATCAACTGCAAGTCCAACAGTTGGCTTAAAGGGTTATGTGATGGAAATGGATACCAGCCGGCTTTTCAATTCGCCATTGAAGATCACGAAGAACGTTAACGATTCCGGTGGTATCATCAAATTCGTTCCGGGTATCACTTACCTGGATAGTACTGTGTATTACTGGCGGATTGCTGTAGGCCCGGTTACTGCAGGTACGCATTGGTTGAACAGTTCTTTCGAGTTCATCAACGGCGGCGCAAATGGTTACAGCCAATCGCATTTTTACCAGTACACTGATAATAAATTCTCGGGTATCAGGATCGATAGCCTTTCAAGAAAATTCCAGTTTGAGGATAAGACAAGGAAACTGTTGGTAAGGGCTGGTATCTATCCTTATTACAGCTGGGATCAAAACAATATCAACCTGAATTCCGATCAGCTTGAACTGTGGGGATGCTCGCTGGGTATCCAGTTTTATGTGCTGGATAGCCTTACGCAGCAGCCGTGGACCAATTACCAGGTTGGAAGCACCGGTATGTTCGGAAGTATTCCGCCTTGTCCCAACGGACCAACGCCGGGAAGAAAATTTTTTGAGTTCCCGTCGGATGATCCGGCTTACAGGAAAAAAGCGATGGACTTCTTCGACAGCATCCCTTCAGGCATGTACGTGGTTGTAAGAAACCTGATGTTCAGCTCCAATACAAGCTTTATCGACAGCTGGCAGGCTGATACGGCAACCCTTGGAAGCGGCCATTCGCTCTGGCATAAGTTTCACCAGATGGGCCTGCACGATATCGATTCATTCACAACAAACAGGCAGTTCGTTTTCATCTTTAGAAAGAATGGCAACACCGGTTCCGATATAAGGCAGCATTTGAGTGCGCAAGTGGATGAACAGGTGGTAGATACGGCATTGCTAACAGGTAAAGATATTACCGGTACGATCAGTTCTGCGTGGATGGGGCCGGTTAAATCCTGGTCGAGGTTCAAATGGGCGAGGAAATCGGTGGAAGATTCAACCAATTCACGCTCTTTCCAGATCATCGGGCAAAACAGCAGCGGAAATGAAGTAGTACTTGCCACGGTTTACAATTCAACCGATACAAGCATATCTTTTATAAATGCAAATACTTATCCTTACCTGAAGATAAAAATGTTCAATAACGACCCGCTTCATGCAAAGCCAACCCAGCTCAAATACTGGATGCTTACAGGCACGATGTTGCCCGAAGGCGGTTTGTCGCCCAACAGGTATTTCCAATTCACCGATACGCTTGCGGCAGAAGACACGCTGAATTTCAAAGTGTCGTTCAAGAACGTCAGCAATATTGCATTCGACAGTTTGAAAGTTAAGCTGGTGATCACAGACAAGAATGGTAATAGCTTCAGCTACAATCCAGTAGGGGCGCCCGGTTCAAAGTTTGCGCCGTTGGTTGTTGGGGATAGCGTGATCATTTCCTATAAGATCCCGGCGGCGAATTATGGAGGCAAGAACCAGTTGGTTTTGGATGTCAACCCAAATCAGCATCAACCCGAACAATTCCATTTCAATAACCTGTTGTACCGCAATTTCTGGGTGATAGAACCGCTTTGCCCGGGTTCGGATATATTTTATAGTTCGGGCTACCGTGGCGCCGGATATACTTATCAATGGCAGGCAGATACAGGCAGCGGCTATGCAGACATTTCCAACAATGCCGTGTATTCAGGTGTAACCTCAGATTCAATAAGATTAACGGCAGCACCAACGAGCTGGTATGGCAATAAATACAGGTGCGTGGTAACAAATGGAGGAAATACTTACTATAGCCAGGATTTCACGCTGAAATTCGGAATGCGCTGGTCGGGCACAGTAAGCACGGCCTGGGAAAACCCTGCCAACTGGAGTTGTGGTGGCGTTCCCGACGAGTATACAGATGTAATAATAAACGCCGGTACTGTCAATTTCCCGCAGGTAAATGCATCGGTGTCCTGCCGCAGCTTAACGGTAAATCCGGGAGTTACGATCACAGTTGTAACCGGGGCAAACCTGAGTATTAAAAAGTAGCATTTCACATAACGCCTTCACGCAAAGACGCCAAGGGTAGCAAAGAACAATGCGCCTTGGCGTTTACTTGCGCCTTTGCGTGATACCTCGCAAAGTAGCTATCCATTTCTGACTTCTATCTTAGTACTTAGTACTTGTACTCCTTATGCAGCCTTTCTGTTTCAGGCAGGGTCTTAATTACACGGGTTGATAAATAAACGCTTTTCGGCGGCTGCGAAACTTGTTTTACAGTTAAATTTGTAGGACGAATAATACTGGTAGTTAGGCTGTTTTGCACAATTTACAGGCTGTAAATTCGTTTGTTCTAGTTGGTTCATCAACCAGTAAAAAATACTTCAAAGTAACCCCGAATGAATAATATGATACGAAACCTGTCGGCACTGGCGATCATTTTACTGTTTTACCCGGTATTTACCCAGGGGCAGTTTCGCAAATACTCCAATGAATTCCTGAACATTGGCGCAGGCGCAAGAGGCATGGCGATGGGCAGTGCGCAGGTTGGCTCTGTAGACGACGCCACTGCGGGATATTGGAACCCTGCCGGCCTTACTGGCGTAAAGAATGTTCCCAACCTCGCTTTAATGCATTCCGAATATTTCAGCGGCATTGGTAAATACGATTATGCTGCGCTGGCAATTCCGGTAAATGATAATAAAAGGGCGATCGGATTATCTGTACTCCGTTTTGCCGTAGATGATATTCCCAACACGCTGTTTTTGGTTGAACCCGATGGCAGCGTTAACTACAACAACATCCAGAGTTTTTCATCAGCCGATTACGCCTTTCTTTTTTCTTTTGCACAAAACATAAAAGAAACAGAAGAAAAGCGGGTGAGTTTTGGGGTGAATGCAAAAGTTATCCATCGCAAGGTTGGCCATTTTGCATCGGCCTGGGGTTTTGGGTTGGATGCCGGCATCCAGGTATTTGGCGATCGCTGGAGGCTTGGCGCTGTGGCAAGAGACATCAGCACAACCTTCAATGCCTGGTCGTTTAGTTTTACCGACAAGGAAAAAGAAGCGCTTTATCTTACCAAGAACGATATTCCTGTTAAATCTACTGAAGTTACAGCGCCAAGGCTGATCCTTGGTGGCGGTTATAATTTCAGACTGGGAAATGCTGTTAACCTGCTTGCTGAGGCTAATCTCGATCTTACATTCGACGGAAAGCGCAACACTGTTGTAAGTGCAAATCCTGTAAGCATCGATCCGCATCTCGGGCTTGAAGCTGCTATCAAAGATGTGTTCTTTGTGAGGGCGGGAATCACCAACTTCCAGCAGGGCCTGAAGGACGGCGACACGCTGAACCAGAAAAAGGTTTGGATCTATCAGCCAAGTGCAGGCGCCGGTTTTAAGATAAAGAACGTGATGCTCGATTACGCATTCACCAACCTGGCAAATCAATCAAACCCTTTGTATACACACGTATTCTCATTAAGGCTCAATCTTACCAAGAAGGAAAAAGAATAACATTATAACCCTATCATATTATGAAAAAATTTCTATTGCCTGTTTTTGTGTTAATGGCGTTCGCTTCTTCAGCGCAATTGAACAATAGCTGGATCGATTACAGCAAAACCTATTACAAATTCCGCATCGCCGGCGATACCGTTTGCCGTATTACACAGCCAACACTTGCTACGCTGGGATTGGGAAGTACTCCTGCAGAACAATTTCAGCTTTGGCGCAATGGGCGGCAGGTAAGGTTGTACACTACTGTTGCTACAGGCGTTATGGGAGCTGCCGATTATATCGAGTTCTGGGGAGAGCGCAACGACGGTAAACCGGATAGCAATCTTTACCGTGACCCGGATTATCAGCTAAGTACCAAACATAGCCTGTTCACTGATACAGTTAGTTATTTTCTTACAGTTAATACGGTTACAGCCAACAACCTGCGTTATGGAAACGGCCCTGTATTGACACCCGGCGCTATGGTTCCCGATGCATATTTTATGCGCAGGGTAGAACAGCATTTCCGCAGCCTGATCAACAGGGGTTATGCTGCCGTAGTGGGCGATTATGTATTTTCTTCTTCTTATGATATTGGTGAAGGCTGGTCGAGCGACGATGCTTTTCCCTGCTGCGACCTTACTTATGAATTCTTAGGTTTGAACGTTTATACTGCCGGTCCTGCCAATAGTGTTACGTTCACTATCAATGCTTCGGGAAATGCTTTGAACGGCCGTAACATCAGGGCCAAATTGTTTGGCAATGTGGTGGTAGATAGCGCCATGCCTTATTTCAATTATGTAAAGATCAAAAAAACGGGACTTCCTTTAACGCTGTTACAAAGCCCCAACTATGTGCCTGTGTATATGAATGGTACCAGCACCAATCCGAATGACAGGGTAGTCGTAAGCAATATCTCTATCACTTACCCGGCTACTTTTAATTTCAACAACGAAAAAGAATTTTATTTTGAACTGGCAGCTTCTGCAACAGGTAATTACCTGGTGATCGATAATTTCAACGCCGGTGGTGTTGCCCCTGTGCTGTATGATTTTACTTCAAACCTTCGCTACCTGGGCGATATCACAAGTACGCCGGGTAAAGTAAAATTTGTGTTGCCGGCATCTGCAGAGCCTGTTCGTAAGTTCATGCTTGCAAACCTGACCGCGGGAAATATGAACCCGATCACAGCTTCACAGGTTTCTTCAAAGACCTTTACAAATTTTGCAACGGCGGCCAACCAGGGCGATTATATAATCATCAGTAACCCTGTTTTATATAACAACGGAAGCGGTGTTAACTATGTTGATCAATACCGCCAGTACCGTGCTTCTGTAACGGGTGGTGGTTATAATGCCAAAGTAATTCCGATCTCTGAACTGATAGATCAATTCGGATTTGGTATCAAACAGCATCCAACAGCGATCCGCGATTTTATACGTTATGCCTACAATACGTTTCCTGTAAAACCTAAATATATATTCCTCATTGGCCGCGGCCTGAGTTACATGGATTACCGGGCAAACGAAACAGCACCCGCTGCTGAAAAGATGGACCTGGTGCCTACTTTCGGCTGGCCTGCTTCAGACGTGCTGCTTTCCTGCGAGCCGGGAAGCAATATTCCGCTTGTACCGATAGGAAGGCTTGCAGCCATCACAGGTAACGAGGTCGGCAATTACCTGGATAAAATGAAACAGTATGAGCAGGCGCAGCAATCGCCTTCTCAAACTTATGCCGATAAGGCATGGATGAAGAACTTTATGCACGTGGTAGGTGGTAAGGATAGTGCCGAGAACGGCCAGTTCTTCGCTTACATGAATACTTATAAGGCCATCGCAGAGGATACATCTTATGGTGCACACGTAGAAACCTTTGTTAAGTCTTCTACATCTGCGGTACAACAGGCACAGAGTACCAGGATCGATGAGTTGTTCCAGGAAGGATTGAGTTTCATCGGTTATTTCGGCCACTCTTCTGCAGCAACGCTTGAGTTCAACCTCAGCAGCCCTGAGAATTACAATAATGCCGGCAAATATCCATTCATCAATGTGAGTGGTTGTGCAGCAGGTAACTTCTTCCTTTATGACCCGCTCAGGTTGAATGGAAACCTTACGCTTTCTGAAAAATATGTATTGGCGCAACAGCGCGGAAGTATTGCCTTTTTGGCGAGCACGCATCTTGGTATACCTCCGTTCCTGCATTATTACAATACAGGATTGTATAATGATTTTTGCAAGGATATGTATGGCAATACTGTCGGAAATCAGATCAAGCATGTGATCCAAACACTCGGAGGCAACCCGTCATTGCTTGATTATTATACCCGGATCCACCTGGAGGAACTTAACCTGCACGGCGATCCGGCCTTAAAGATCAATGCATTCCCCAAGCCGGATTACCTGATAGAAGATCAGCTGGTGAAAATATCTCCAACTATTATTTCTGTTGCAGATCAGAATTTCAATGTAGCCATTAAAATGCTGAATATAGGTAAGGCTGTTGGAGATTCGATCAGGGTTACAGTTAAACAGAAACTTCCAAATGATACAATAAGGGTGCTGTACGACAAACGTATACCGGCCATTAAATACATGGATTCGATCAACCTTATCGTACCGATCAATCGATTAACCGACAAAGGCCTTAATAAGCTGATCGTTCAATTGGATGTGAATGATGAGAAATCAGAGATATCGGAAACAAATAATTTGCTGGAGAAGAGCTTCTTTATTTTCGAAGATGAGCTTCGTCCCGTATACCCTTATAACTTCTCGATCGTAAATCAACAGAACATCAACTATCTCGCAACCACGGCCAACCCGCTTAGTGGCCAGCGGCAGTATGTAATGGAGTTGGACACGACGAAACTTTTCAATTCGCCATTCAAGAAAACCTATAACACAAGCGGAGTGGGCGGTGTTGTTCAGTTCTCTCCAACTAATATTACTTTCACGGACAGCACGGTGTACTACTGGCGTACGGCAATGGTGCCGGCTACCGGTTCATATATTTGGAATAATTTCTCATTCATCTACCTGGTGAGTGGCGGAACCGGTTTTAACCAATCACATTATTTCCAGCACAAAGAAAGTCAGTACACTAAAATGACGCTTGATTCTGCTGACCGCAAGTTCAAATTCAATACCTTCCCACGGACCATCACAGTTAGAAATGGTAACTATCCGGCATATAGTTTTGATGACAACAACATTAACCTTGATTTTGACCGCGTAGAATTGTGGGGTTGTAAGTTCAGTGTTGTGCAGGCATATATTTTTGAGCCTGCTACACTTACTGCCTGGGATAACTATCCTGTTGGGCCAACAGGTACCGACGGAAGGTTCCTCAGTTGGGTTCCCTGTGCAAACCTTGGCAACCCGGTACGTAAGTTCTTCGAATTCCCGCATGATTCTGCTTTGTACCGCATCAGGTTAATGCGTTTCCTTGAGGACAGCATTCCTAATGGAAAGATCGTTGTATTGCGCAACCTCGATGCTTCGCAATACTTTACAAACACAAGCTTTATCCAGCAATGGATGAATGATACATTGCTTTTGGGATCGGGAAGGTCATTGTATCATACATTCAAGAATCTTGGATTTACGAAGATCGACAGCTTCTATCACCAGATACCTTTTGTGTTTGCATTCCAAAAAGGCGTGCCTTCATTTACGCCAAAGCAATTTGTAGGCGCAAGCGAAATATCTTATATCGACGCTGCAATTCCTGTGGTATCAAGTTATGTTGATGGTGTGATCGAGTCGCCGGTATTCGGCCCTGCTAAAAAATGGACAGCCTTTCATTGGCGCGGCACATCGCTGGAAGCAACGCCGGGCGACAGCGTAAGGATGGAAATATATGGTATACAAAATAACGGAACGTCTACTTTGCTCCGGACAGTGGCCCCTGCAACCGACACAACGCTTGCGTTTGTTAATGCAACCACCTATCCTTACATAAAATTAAAAATGATCAACAACGACAGCGTTACTGCAACCCCTAAGCAATTGCGTTACTGGCGTATCAATGCTGATTATGTTCCTGAGGGTGCAGTGGCTCCGAATATTTCTTATAAGATGAGAGATACGGTTGAACAGGGGGAAAGCATCGACTTTGCCGTAGCATTTAAAAATATCGGGCCTGTTCCTTTCGACAGCCTGTTAAAAGTGAAGTTCTTCATCACCGACAGAAATAACCTGCAGCATCCCATACAGGTGGCTAAGCGCAAAGCTCTTATTGTTGGAGATACGCTGATGGTGACCTATACGATCGATACCAAAAACTATCCCGGTAATAATACATTGTACCTGGATTTCAACCCTGACAATGATCAGCCTGAACAGTATCATTTCAACAACGTGTTGTATAAAGATTTCTTTGTAAAAGAAGATAAATACAATCCGTTGCTGGATGTGACCTTCGATGCGGTTCATATCCTCAACAGGGACATCGTGGCAAGCAAGCCGCATATCCTTGTCAAGCTGAAGGATGAAAGCAGGTTCATGGCACTGGCTGATACAGCCTTACTGAAAGTGCAGGTTGTATTCCCTGATGGCTCTACACACAATTACAGGTTTAGCCCGGATACGCTGAGATTTACCCCGGCCAATCTTGCGGCTGGCAATAATACTGCTACCATCGACTTCCTGCCGTATTTCCCGCTTGACGGTGAATACCAGCTGATCGTTTCCGGAAAAGATGTAGTAGGCAATAAAGCAGGCGAACTGGAATACCGGGTAACTTTCACGGTCATCAACAAACCGATGATCTCGAATATGCTGAACTATCCGAATCCGTTCACTACTTCAACTGCCTTTGTGTTTACCATTACAGGTAGCGAAGTGCCGCAGAACGTCAGGATCCAGGTACTCACGATCACCGGTAAAATAGTTCGGGAGATTACTAAAGATGAACTCGGCCCGCTGCATATCGGCCGCAACATCACCGAATTCAAATGGGATGGAACGGATATGTATGGACAAAAACTTGCAAATGGCGTTTATATCTACCGCGTATTGACCAACCTTGATGGCAAGGCGCTGGATAAATACAGGGCGGATGGCGACAAAACGGATAAATACTTCAACAAAGGTTATGGCAAGATGTATTTGATGAGATAGTTAACCGATTAATAGGTTACAGGTTTATAAGCCGGCCTTAAATAAAAAACCGCTTCGAAGAGAAGCGGTTTTTTATTTTAAAAGCTTTACGATAGAATCTGCGATCTGCCTTGAGAATATCCTCGAGCCCGGTTCATTGAGATGAACATCATCAACAAAATATTCATCTGTGTAAACTGAAACAGTATCGAAATGCCAAAGCGGGATCTTATATTTTGATGCAAGATCCTGAAGGATCGAATCGGTTTGTTTTTTTGCAGGTAAAGAAAACTCGGCCGATGATCTTTTTTCCGGAGGATAAACGAGTACGGTTTTTATTCCCGACCGCGTAAACAGATCTATGGTACTTTTCAAATAATCAACGGCTGAATCAGTAACATTCACTACAACATCATTTCCAAAAACAACTTCGCCCTTGCGGTTGGTAAATTGATCTACGTTAAGGAACCCTTTGTAATTATTGTGAGCAAACTGCGGCACAGGCTTGCTTTTGATGAATAAGGACATTTTATTATACTCATCAAAAAAACTGTACTTCAAAAATGGAATGTACCTGATGACAGACGGAAACCCGTTTCGTTTCATATAATCAACGATCGTATCGTTATAAAAATAACTCAGGTAAGGAAAACGTTGCTTTAATATCCGCAGGGATCCGAGTGTTTCTGTATTTACAACCAGAACAGCAATTTTCGGATGAGGGTGATATTGCAAATACAACAGCGAGGATAATTTAAGTTCTTCAGCATCGGATCCGGGAAAACCAAAATTGTAGCTGTTAAGTTTACTAACCGAATCAACATAATAGGGATTGATTCCATGATGAACACGGGAATCGCCCATAAAGATTATGTCGTAGTTGCTGTCGCTTTTTACAAGATGATCCAGCTTTTCAAAATACAGGTAATCCCATCGCTTTTTGTATTGCCGGTCGTAAAACATTCCCGTTAGCCAGCAAAGGCCAAAGGCAAGAATGAAAACTATGATCAGCCGCTTGAGATACATTTCTTAAAATTGAAAATAAATAAAACTGGTTTTATGAAACATTCCAAAGAAAACGATCAGCCATATCGTTAACACAAAAAACGAAATATCCGCAACCTTTTTGGTATTGAATGTATATAGTTTAGGATCGGTATATCTTTCTACAACGAACATATAACTGATAAATACAATCAGCAGCGCTATTGAAAGATTGCCATACTGAATTGTTTTATTGTTTACAGAAGTAAGTTCATTCAGGCTGAAATTTTTAAGATGCAGGCTTTGTGAAATAATATCCCACGCATTATGCAGCGAAGCCGCCCTGAAAAAAATGAAAGCAAATCCAACAAAAAAACTTGTTAGCAATAATCCTCCAATAGCCGGAAGTTTAATGCGGGGAAAAAACCTTTCGCTCAGGTCGTAGATCAATACATAAATGCCGTGCAGGAGCCCCCAGATCAAAAAGGTCCAGTTGGCGCCATGCCAAAAACCGCTTACTAGAAAAGTAAGCATGATCAGCAGGTTCTTTCTAACCTGGCCTTTGCGGTTTCCTCCCAACGGGATATAAAAATAATCCCTGAACCAGCTTGATAAAGAAATATGCCATCGTTTCCAGAAATCGCGGATATTCTTCGCCAGTTGAGGCCGGTTAAAATTGACCATCAGGTTAAAGCCCATGCATCTTGCAGCCCCAAGTGCAATGTCTGAATAGCCGGAAAAATCTGCATAGATCTGGATGCAGAAAAAAGCAGCCGCCATCCAGATGTTGGCGCCATGATACTGATCAGGGTTTTTGTAAACAATATCAACATAACCGCTGAGCCGGTCGGCGATCACAACTTTTTTAAAAAATCCCCAGGCCATTAACCTTAAACCTTCATATAAATTTTGCGAAGAGAATTTATGTTCTGCAAAGAACTGGGGAAATAGATTCTGCGGCCTTTCTATCGGCCCGGCCACCAATTGCGGGTAAAACATCACATACAGGGCATAATAACCAAAATGCCTGATGGCGGGCTGTTTGCCGCGGTATACTTCAAACGTGTAGCTTAACGATTGAAAAGTATGAAAGGAGAGCCCGATCGGCAGCGCCAGGTTTAACAGCAGCCAATGGCTTCCGCTCAACTCATTAAAATTGCTTATAAAGAAATTATAGTATTTGAAAACGAACAGGAGGCTAAGATTGGCGACAATACTGATGGTAAGCCACCGCTTTTTGTGCTTTGTCTTTTCTATCAGGATGCCGGCACTGTAATCGATGATGATCAGGAAAAGCAGGATCAGCAGATAAGAGGGGATGAACGCCGCATAAAAGACACAACTCGCCAGCAATAGATGAAACCACCTGAATTTATGGGGAACAAGGAAATAGAGCAGCGTAACAAGCGGAAAGAAGATTATGAATTCTAATGAATTGAAAAGCATTGAACTTGTCTGCGATTAATTGTTATTCAGCCCCCTTGCATTAGCTTTACGCCTGATTTTAAAATGGATAACGAGTTTTAAAGATAAGTAAAATAGTATATGGGCAGAATTCCGATCAATATAGCCACAGGCAGCCTGCAACAGGCAGAGATCATCGTTGGGATCGATCTTGGCACTACCAATAGCCTGGTGGCAATGATACATCCTGAAACAAAACAACCGGTTGCACTAAAAGAACATGATAGCAGCTCGCTGGTCCCGTCTGTGGTTCATATAGATGATGAAGGCAGGGTAACAGTAGGCGATGCAGCGAAAGCCTTGCTGGTGACCGATCCGCAGCATACCATTTTTTCCGCCAAAAGGCTGATGGGAAAAAGTTATACCGATGTAAAAGAGAAACAGGATTTTTTTTCTTACAAGATAATTGATGACAACACAGAAAGCCTGGTAAAGGTTCAGGTTGGAAATAAATTCTATTCTCCCATCGATCTGTCTGCATTTATTTTAAAGGAATTGAAACAGCGTGCAGAGCATATTTTAAAAACACCTGTCAATAAAGCCGTGATAACTGTTCCGGCTTATTTTAACGACACGCAGCGGCAGGCAACCCGCGATGCAGGAAAATTGGCCGGACTTGATGTGCTGCGTATCGTGAATGAACCTACTGCTGCAAGCCTCGCATACGGATTGGGAATAGATAAGAACGATACGCGTACTATTGCAGTGTATGATCTTGGCGGTGGAACCTTTGATATTTCGATCCTCCGCATCAGCGGCGGCATCTTTGAAGTATTGAGTACGAACGGCGACACCTATCTCGGCGGCGATGATCTTGATAATGCGATCTCAAAATACTGGATGCGGCAGGCTGGCATTGACGATGCGTCATTGAGCAACGATCGGTCGATGGCCCAGCAACTGCGATTGAAAGCCGAAGAAGCAAAAAAACAATTGTCTTCCAACGATTCTTTTGAAACAGAACTGAATGGAAAGCGATTGACCATAACAAGAAATACTTTTGAAGGATTGGTACAACCGCTTATCGACAGAACGATCAATAGTTGTAAGATGGCATTGCAGGATGCAGAACTCAATAAAGAAGATATTGATGTGATCGTAATGGTAGGGGGCAGTACAAGAGTGCCGTTGGTAAAACATTCAGTAAGCGAATTTTTTGGCAAGCCGGTAAATGATTCTGTAAATCCTGATGAGGTGGTGGTACTTGGTGCCGCTATCCAGGCAGATATACTTGCCGGAAATAATAAAGAGCTGTTGTTGCTTGATATTACTCCGCTATCGCTGGGTGTAGAAACAATGGGAGGCTTGATGGATGTGCTCGTTCCGCGTAATTCAAAGATCCCTACAAAAGCGGTCAGGCAATATACTACGCAAAAAGATGGACAAAGCGGCATGAAGATCTCTGTATACCAGGGCGAACGCGATCTTGTTCAACACAACCGAAAACTGGCCGAGTTTAATTTAACCGGGATTCCAGCCATGCCTGCAGGATTGCCTAAAGTTGAGATAAGCTTTTTGATCAATGCAGATGGCATTCTGCTTGTTAATGCCAAAGAATTGCGAAGCGGGATCGAACAAAGTATAGAAGTTAAACCGCAATACGGCTTAACAGATGCTGAAGTTGAAACGATGTTGCTGGATTCAATCACTCATGCAAAAGACGATATTGCAACAAGAGCTTTGGTAGAAGCAAGAACGGAGGGCGAGCAGTTGCTGCAAACGACAGAACGTTTCATTCAAAAGAATAGTTCTGTATTATCGAAGGAAGAGCTGATGGAAACGGCGTCTGCGATGCAAAACCTGCAAATGGCCATTACTATGGAAGATAAGAATCTTATACAATCAAAGATAGAAGCACTCAATGAGATCAGCAGGCCGTATGCCGAACGCGTGATGGATGAAGCAGTTGCCGGCGCGATGAAAGGCAAAAAACTGTAAAACCTTGCCTAAACTAATTCATTATTTTAAAATTCTTTAAGACCATCGATGGAGTTTGAGCTACAAAATTATTCCTGTTCCTGCTGTCAGAAAGATGATACAAAACTGATCCTGGAAAAATCAGATTTTAAGATCGTTCGTTGCAGCAATTGTGGCTTTGTATATGTTAATCCACGGGTCGCCAATCACCAACTCTCTGAGATCTACAAGCATAATTATTTTCACAACAAGCAATACGGTTACACCAGTTACGAGCAGGAAAAAAGATTGCGTGTAAAGAATTTTGAACGTTGGTTGAAAGATGCGGAACAATTTATACCAGCAAACAAAAATATTAAAGCACTGGATATTGGTTGTGCAGCCGGCTATTGCCTTGAAGTAATGAAAGCAAAGGGTTGGCAGCCTGATGGGCTTGAATTAGACCAGGGGCTTTGCAATGTATTGCAGTCTGCAGGCTACAATGTACAACCAGAGCGGCTTGAGCAGTATGATCCTGCCACTAAATATGATGTGATCACTTTGTTTGATGTTATCGAACATATCCCTTCGGTGGATGCTGCGTTTAAAAAATTGAATGACCTGCTGGAAAACGACGGCATTGTTATAATGGTTACACCTGATCACAACAGCCTGCAACGGAAAATATTCCGTGGAAGATGGTTTCAATATAAACCAGTAGAGCATATACAATATTTTACAAAAGAAACTTTATCGGCATTTGCAGAACGCAATGGCCTAAAGATGACCCATCATACCAGTTGCGGGCAATACGCCGATACGCAATTTCTCACCGGCAGGTTGAGCTACTACCGATTTCCCTTTCTTTCTAAATTAGCCGTAACTTTCTTTTCTGTGTTGGGAATGAATAATCGTTTTTTTTATACTGATACGGGAAGCCTTTATTCTGTTTTTAAAAAGCACTAGTAAGTTATTTGGATGTTGTTCCGCCGCTTGCGGGATGGATTTTGAATTCCTTCGCATTGAATCATATGAAATATCGATTCCTTTTCATGCCAAAGAAAACCAAATCCAACATTCAAGCTTTAAGATAAGATATTGACCTCTCTGCGGTTTAAAGGGATTCAAAATCCAAAATTCAAAATATCGTACAACAATCGGATCAAACCACGTCAGGTTCCTGCTTTCTAAAAGAACAGGAAGCTGCTAATAATAGAAAAGGAAGTATACTAAAAATAAAACGGTTATGCCATTCATCGCAGGAGAGTACAACTGTAATTGTGAGCAATGTTACCAGGGTAAGTATGTAGATCCCCGCTGCGGCAAATCTTTTGTATATTTTTTTTATTGCGAATAACACAAGTACATAAATGCTGAAAAAATAAGTACAGGCGAATATGTTGTGCGCTGTTGAATAGTAAGATCGGTATATTCCCCAGAACGCCATGAACCGTTTTGTTCCGAGTGAGAAGAATAACCTGGGATAATGCGAGATGATGTACCAGATACCCTGTACAGAGTTTTGATTTCCATTCACGATAATATCATTGCGCTCAACTTCATTGGGGATGCCGCAGATGATCTGTTGCTGTACATAGGGCAGCAGAAAATCAAGCCCGCCTCCGGAAGACAATGCAAAATTCAGCAGGAAGAAGAACAGCAATCCCCCAGTAATAAAAGAAACGAGTATAACAAGCTTTGCCCGGCGTTTGAAAAATTTCAGCAGCAGATAAAGGAAGCTGGCCGGAAAAAAGAAAATGCCCGTTGGCCTCGTCAGGCATAACAGCAAAATCCCAAGAGTTACAAGAATAATAGCTTTGGCAGAAAACCTGCTGATAGAAAAAAGATAATAAGTATATAAGATCCCAAGGCTAAAGAAAATGGATTCTGTATACAGGTGTACATTATAAAGCTGGTAATAATACATGCCTGTAAGTGCAAGGGTAAACCCAAAAGCAACCCGTTCACTCGCGGTAAACTTTAAGATCAGCTTATGGAAATAAATACTGGAAAGGCCGTTCAATAAAAGCTGTATCAGCAGTACAGGTACAAAACCTGTATTGAATTTTATGCAAAATATGTCGAGCCAGATCTGTACAGAATAAAATAAAAAATTCCCTGAAGGATAATGCCCGGTTGAGATGTAGCTGTTTGCTACGCTGATGTAAGCCTCAGCCTCGAGGTTGGTCACAATCCCGAATTGATAGATCAATAAGCACTGCATCAACAGCCAAAAAAGAATAAGCAGTTTCTTTAAATGAAACCTGTCTTGCTGCTGTATGGCGTTGGTTAATTTCATAAAGAAGTAGCGCTGCTGATCTTTTTACTTGAAAAAACCGAAAGCTTTCCTTTTATATTCAGGAAGAATGATTCGAAATAATGATAAGACAACGAAGAAAGCAGTACTGTAATAATGAGTCCCACTAAATATACCAGCAACCCATCGTATATATTAAAGTATTGCAATAATCTGATAGTGATTGTCAGGGCTATAAAATGATACATGTATATCCCGTAAGATATTTTCCCTAAATAACTAAGTACAGGATTCTCTAAACTAAGAATGCTCTTTTTATTGGAGGCGAGATTGATGATCGCTATTGCAAAGAGAAAAGCATAGATCTCAAAATGCATATACCTGAATTCTACACCAAAACCAATTAACAAAATAATTGCGGTATAAGTTAGCAGCTGAACAGGAACCAGGTAAATCAGCCTGAGCATCTTTTCTTTTTTTGTGATAACCAGGTAAGCTCCAATCCCTCCCAATGCCATACAATCAATATTGAAGTAATACCAAAAATCAAGGATCGTTTTAAATACCGGGGATTTGTGTTGTAACGCGATCAATAATATTTTCAGAACATTGTAAGCAATGAATACCGAAACAAAGACAAGCCCTTTTCTTTTACTCCACTTTACCAACAGCGGCCAAATCAGGTAAAACTGTTCTTCAGTGCCTACAGACCAGGTCTGTACTGCGTACGGCACTGCGCCCATTGCAGCATATACCTGGTTGGGCAAAAAGAAAAAGAATAAGATGCTTACACTAACTAAGCTATTGCTGTCAAGCGCCGATACACAATTTGGAAGATGAAAAAAAGCTGAATGAGGTGCTAAGTACAGCGCAAATATTATTATCAAAAAATACAGTGGCCAGATCCTTAATATCCTCCGCAGGTAAAATCTTTTTATATTGAGCGTACCTGTTTCCTGTTGTTCGGATAGCATGAGATAGCTTATCAAAAATCCGCTCAAAACAAAGAAGATCACTACGCCCAGTTTTCCTATGATAAGAAAGAAAGGCGTATCAGCTATATTGGGAAGATTGAAATTCTTTTTAACATTCTCTACATGGCAAATGAATACCAATGCAGCAGCAATAAACCTGAGCCCGTTCAGGTTTGGAAGATAAATGTTCTTTAAAATATCTTTCTGCATATACTGTTGTGCCGCTACCGGATAGATTGTGCTGGTTTTAATTTTATCAAATATAGCAATGTAGCTATTATGCCGGCAATTATTATATACTCTGCCAGCAGCAACTGCATTGGCACTAACTTTAAAAACAGGCATGCTAAGAACAATCCCAGGCTGACGAAAACCAGGGGAAGTTTTTGCTTAGCATTTAAATTGTAAAAGAGCAGGCACACAGGAAATATCAGCTCAACGAAATAATAGGAAGGTTTTGGAATGCTTACCAGTAATTCGCCTGCATAATAAATGATAAAACCTGCAAGCCATAAAGTTTTCAGATCAGGTCTTTTTGTTTTGATCCTTATAAATGAAAGGCTGGCAACAATAAAAACAACAAGCAGCAATAAAAATATCGATGATGGTATCCGGCTATTGAACAAAGCCCTTGTAACGATCGGGAGGTTGGCGGTATACTCAGGCAATGCTGTAATGCTATAATCTGATTGCCCTTCTATCGATGCAGGCCAGGGGCCGGTTTTAAAATCACCGGGCAATGCATGTGTAAGATTATTGTAGTAATCCGTCCAGAGATAGGAAGCCTCAACAAATTCTTTGAAATTATTGTATTGTCCGCATGCGATCATCTGCAGAAAACAGATTGCGCCTGTTAAAACAAAACCTTTCAGGAATGATCTTCTGTCTGCTGACAATAAAAATGGCAATGCCATTAATATGCAAACGGGCCTAAGCCAGCAGCACAGTGCAAGTATGATCCCGGTAAACAGCAGCTTTTTTGATTCTTCTTTGCCTGCAAAATACCCAACCGACCATAATAAAGGAAAGATGATATAACTCTGGCCGATATCGATGTTGAATATCCAGCCTTTCGAGAATATGAAAAGAGAAAATACTAATGGTAAAATGATCCTGGTCAGCAGGCTTCGTGCATTGATAAAAAATAAAATGAATATCAAAAGGAAGCCGGCATATTGTACAATGAACCATGTGAGCTCGATGTCTGGAAAATTCAATTTAGACAGGGGTTGCAATATCCATAAATAACCCGGTGGAAGCGTTGTTACATTTTGTTTTAGTGAAGGCCCCGTTTCGAAAGGATCGCAAAGCCTTTCATCCTGGCCGGCCTCCCATTTAAAAAAATATGGCGATTTGCCTTCGGCCTGGTATCGGGCTCCAACGATCCTTTTACGAAGATCGCAGCTATAGCCATCCCGAAGATTTTTAATATCTCTTTGAATTGCTGCGCAGATACAGGCGATGAAGATTATTATGGAAAGCAGCGGCAAAAACTTGTACCAGTTCTGTTTCATTTGAATATTAGTAAGAGATCACGCATGGCGCTGCATGCAAAATACAGATAACACAACAATTATTTCTTTATATTTGGCCAAATTATGAAGACCGCAATCATTATCGGTGCAGGTCCTGCAGGCCTTACAGCTGCATACGAACTCCTTCTTCAAACCGATATTATTCCTGTGATCGTAGAAGCAACTTCTGATATTGGCGGTATCTCTAAAACAGTCAACTATAAAGGAAACCGAATTGATATTGGCGGGCATCGTTTTTTTTCCAAAAGCGACCGGGTGATGAATTGGTGGTTGAATTTTTTGCCGCTGGATGATAAAGAAGATGAAGTGATGATCACTTACCATAACAAACATACAGAAGTAAAGATCGATCATAAAAAACCGGAAGACCCCGAAAATGTAATGCTTGTTCGAAACCGGTTGTCGCGGATCTATTTTCTAAAAAGATTTTTCAATTACCCGCTTAAACTGAATCTCGATACGATCAAAAACCTGGGCCTGTTCAGGATCATGCGTATCGGCGCGAGTTACACATGGAGTAAACTCTTTCCAATAAAACACGAAAAGTCGCTGGAAGATTTTTTCATCAATCGCTTCGGCAACGAATTGTATAAAACATTTTTTAAAGATTATACTGAAAAAGTATGGGGCGTTCCCTGTAATGAAATTGGCGCTGAATGGGGGGCACAGCGGGTAAAAGGATTGTCGCTTACAAAGACTTTGTGGCACGCTATCTTTAAAAAAAATAAAAACAACAAAGAAGTTGAGACAAGCCTCATAGAAAAATTCCTTTATCCTAAATATGGCCCGGGACAACTGTGGGAGCTGGTTGCAAAAGAAGTTCAGTTAAGAGGAGGTAAATTATTTCTTGATAAAAAAGTAACCAGGATCGTTGCTGAGAATAATAAAATAACGGCTGTTATTTGCATTGATAGTAATGGAAAAGAAGAAACTTTTAGCGGAGATTATTTTATTTCAGGGATGCCGGTAAAGAACCTGGTAAACAGTCTTAGCTGCGAAGTGCCTGCAAATGTAAAAGAGATCAGCAGCGGGCTTATATACAGGGATTTTATGACAGTTGGGTTGCTGGTTAAAAAACTAAAGATCAAAAACCCCGGCGGAGAACCGATCAAAGATAACTGGATATACGTGCAGGAGAAGATCGTTAAGGTAGGAAGATTGCAGTTCTTTAATAACTGGAGCCCTGCGATGGTAAAAGATGCAGAAACGAGCTGGATCGGGCTTGAATATTTTTGTAATGAAGGCGATGAACTTTGGGAAATGGCAGATGAGGAATTGAAGCAATTCGCGATAAAAGAAGTAGACCTGATCGGCATCATCGACGCTGCTGATGTGCTGGATAGCGTAGTGATCCGGATGCCAAAAACCTATCCTTCTTATGTTGGCTCTTACAATCGTTTTGATGAGGTAAAAAAGTATTTGAATGGGTTTGAGAACCTGTTTTTAGTAGGGAGGAATGGTATGCATAAGTACAACAACCAGGACCATTCAATGCTAACGGCGATGCAGGCTGTAGAAAATATTAAAAATGGTATTGTTGATAAAAATAATATCTGGGCCATTAATACTGAAGAAGAATACCACGAGGAAAAATAAAAGCCATGCAGCTTAAGCAATTCATTTCTTCAATTTTACGAAAGGCGGGTATCGCTGCAATTGCAGACAGGGCACGGTTTGCATTAAAGTACATTTCAAGTTATTCGGCAAATAAGAGTTTTGCCAGGTCTCAGCCTTCGTTTGTTTTTCCTCCAGCCTATTTTATTTATGAGACCTACACGTTGAATTACAAAGATTATTTCGAAGACGGAAAACAGACTGCCGGCGAGATCATTGATCTGTTGAAACAGCATCTCGATATTGATCAACCATCTTTTAAAATACTCGATTGGGGTTGCGGGCCCGCAAGGGTTGTAAGGCATATTCCTGCTTTGTTAAGGAATGATAGCGCTGTGTTTGGATGTGATTATAACGCAAATTATATTCAATGGAATACAAAAGCGATCACCAATGTGAGCTTTGTAAAAAATGAATTAGATCCGCCGGTAGATCTGCCTGCAGGTTCGATGGATGCGATCTATGGCCTTTCTATCTTAACTCATCTTTCTGAAAAAAATCACAGGCTTTGGATAGATGAGCTGGCCCGTTTGCTGAAACCCGGTGCTGTATTATTGATCACCACACAGGGAAATAAGTTCAGGGATAAATTGTTGCCGGCAGAATTAAAACAATTTGAGAACGGGGAGTTGGTGGTTAGAGGTTTTGAAAACGAGGGCCACAGAATGTATTCTGCATTTCAACCGGAAACTTATATGAAACAACTGCTTGGCGATTTTAAGCTGCTGAGGTTCATCCCCGGCGGCAGCGCAGAAAGCGTGCATGCATTGCAGGATACCTGGATCGTTCAAAAGCCCTGACGCCGGCTCTGGAACCCCAACAGCGGCTTTAGGCCCTGTCGGCGGTTGGTATGATCTTCATTTTGCAGTGGGCATTTTGCAATCGGCAGACAAAAGCATAAATTAGTTATAACGCTGGAAAGCGGTGCTTCCATCACCAAATCGGCAAATCTCCAAATCATCAAATCACCGAAGTTCCAGCATGCGCTGCACATATTTCCCCAGCAGGTCAAACTCGATATTCACCAGGTCTTTTTCTTTTAATTGCTGCATATTGGTATGCTCGTAAGTATAAGGGATGATGGCGACAGTAAATCCGCTTTTGCTAACATTGAAGATCGTAAGGCTTATGCCGTTCAGCGATATTGAACCCTTTTCGATTATCAGGGCGCCGAATTTTTCGGGGATAGAAAAATCATATTCCCAGCTTCCGTTCTTTTCAACAACCCGCTCACAGGTAGCGGTACAGTCCACATGCCCCTGTACAACGTGCCCGTCGATCCTTCCATTAAACTGCAGGCAACGTTCAAGATTGACTAAATCACCTGATTTCCAGTCGTTTAAATTCGTTTTGGCCAATGTTTCGGCGATCGCGGTAACCGAATGCCGCCCGTTTCCGGCGCTTTCCACCGTAAGGCAAACCCCGTTATGGGAAATGCTCTGATCAACCTTTAATTCATTGGAAATGGGCGATTCGATCAGGAAGGTCTTGTTGGTCCCCTTCAGCTGTATATCTTTGATCCTACCCAGTTGTTCGATAATTCCGGTAAACATGCTGCAAATTACTGATGACTAGCCAAAAACTTCAATTTTACGTTTGCTAGTTTGGAAATTTGCCCTATCTTTGCGGCCCTGCCTAAAGAGGCATATTAATTCACGTAAAGGAGGTATATAATGCTCATTATCGACGGAAAAGACTGCGAAAACATAGACAAGGCGCTCAAAAAGTACAAAAAGAAATTTGAGAAAAGCCGCACATTGCTCCAATTGAGGGCAAGGCAATCTTTCACTAAGCCTTCGGTTGCACGCCGTGGCGAAGTATTGAAAGCTATCTACAAGCAGCAGTTGGCAGCAGGCAAATTCGATTAAAGGACGCCGATCCCAATTATATTTTAAACTGATAACCGGTTCAAGTAACTTTGGTTATCAGTTTTTTTATGCCGATAAATGAAAATCCACACGTTCAGGCCTTCCTCCAGTATCTGACCTTTCAGAAAAGGTATTCCCAAAATAGTATCATCTCGTACGAGAACGATCTCCGTTCATTCTTCGATTTTCTTGAAATAACATTTGGCCCGCTGGCCATTTCAGAGGTCAAGCCAACATTTGTGCGTAGCTGGCTGGCTGATCTTAAGGAACAGGGAATGGAATCGCGGACCATCAACAGGAAAATATCTGCGCTTAAATCATTTTTCAAATACCAGATCAGGCAGGGGCAGTTACAGTTGAGCCCAATGACAACCATCGTATCCCCAAAAAATAAAAAACGGCTTCCGCAGTATGTAGAACAGGCAGATATGAACACGCTGCTTCAACACGTTGAGTTCCCCGACGATTGGGAAGGAAAAACACAGAAGTTGCTCATCAGTCTTTTTTATAATACCGGGATGCGGCAGGCCGAACTGGTAGGATTGAAAGAATCGCAGGTGGATACGGGCAACAGCAACATCAAGGTTTTGGGAAAAGGAAACAAGGAAAGGGTACTTCCGCTGAGTTCGGAAATGCTGAAAGAGCTTCGCGATTATATGAATGAGAAACGCAAAGTTTTCGAAACGCCCGATCCCAATTTTTTATTCGTCAATGGAAAGGGCAAAAAACTTTATCCAAAATATGTTTATAATGTGGTGAAACAATACCTCTCTCTCATCACTACGATCGATAAAAAAAGTCCGCATGTACTGAGGCACAGTTTTGCAACACATCTCATGAACAACGGCGCCGAATTGAACGCAGTAAAAGAATTACTCGGGCATAGCAGCCTGGCCGCCACGCAGGTATACACACACAATACGATCGAGAAATTAAAAGACGTTTTTAAGAAAGCGCATCCAAAGGCTTAAACCAGGATAATCAAAGCTGCTCGATTATCTCAGGCATGTTGATGCCGCTATGGCTTTCTTCGTAAACACATTCGCCATTTTTTATAAGAAGTACCTGTGGGGATTCATGATAAACTGAAAGCTTCTCAGCGATGATATTAGAAATATTCCGGTGAGCGATCAGGTCCAGGAAATGAAAATCAATGTTGGCAGGAGTTGCGGATCTTTCAAGCCTGTTCAACACAATGCTGCTGATGCTGCAGCGGGTACTGTGCTTAAAGATAAGCTGGGGCTTGACAGATGATTTTTGTAATATTTCGGAAAACTGTGATTCAGTGGTTAACCTTGCCCAATTCATAAATTGCATCCTCAGTATTAATGGATTATTCCTTCTGCCATTGGGCAGCTGGTACGGCGGCTTGAAGCGCAGGAAGAGATCATCAGGGTAGTGATCGCTAACAAAGCCAGGGCAAAAAATATCTTTTTCATTGTTGTAGGTTTACATTAATAAAGTATTATTGCAGATATTATTGTGCAAAGGTATAAAATAAATCATTTTTTATGCCAAAAGAGCAATAATAAGGGCCTTTTTAACTTTTAAAAACCAATATACAGCCATGCTGCAACTAACCCGTCCAATCGCCTTCATTGATTTGGAAACCACCGGCGTTAACCTTTCCACCGACAGAATCGTAGAAATAGCCATTGTAAAGATACTTCCCGACGGCAGCCGCCAAACAAAACGCAAGCTGATCAACCCCGGGATCCCGATACCAAAATCTGCCAGCGACATACATCACATAACAGACGAACTTGTAAAAGCGGAACCAACTTTTAAGGCAGCAGCAAATGAGTTGAAGCAATTTATCGACGGCTGCGACCTCGGGGGATATAACAGCAACCGTTTTGATATTCCCCTGCTGATGGAAGAATTTCTCCGCGCCGGCGTGGAAGTAGATCTCAGCAAAAGAAAAATGGTAGACGTACAGCACATTTTTTACCAGATGGAACCCCGCACATTGAGCGCAGCTGTAAAGTTCTATTGCGATAAAGAACTGGAACAGGCTCATAGTGCCGAAGCTGATATTAACGCTACCGTTGACGTTCTAATGGCGCAGTTGCAAAAGTATAATCAACTGGGAAACAGCGTGGAAACAATATTGGCAACGATCGGTGAAGACAGGCTGATCGATTATGCCCGTCGTTTTGTTTACGACGACAAAGACCAGGAAATTTTCAATTTCGGTAGGTACAAAGGACAGCCTGTAGACGAGGTGTTGAGGAAAGACCCATCGTATTACGACTGGATGATGAAAGGTGATTTTCCCCTGCATACCAAGCAGAAACTCACTGAGATGCTGAACAGAAGGCTGTTAAAAAACAAATAAAACTCCGCTTGTCGAAAATATGTTAATATTCGATTCCGTTTAATATTGTAAATTTGGGATCACTATAAAGGCTTCGCCGGATTTGGAAAAACTCGTTATCATACCTACTTACAATGAAAAAGAGAACGTCGCAAACATAATCGATGCGGTGATCTCATTGCAAAAGAATTTTCATATTCTTATCATTGATGATGGTTCGCCTGATGGAACTGCAGGCATTGTAAAATCTTTGATCAATAAATACAGCGGCCAATTATTCCTCGAAGAAAGAACCGGTAAGCTCGGCCTCGGCACTGCATATATTCACGGGTTCAAATGGGCGATGGATAGGGGATACCGTTTCATTTTTGAAATGGATGCCGACTTTTCACACAACCCTGCCGATCTTGAACGTTTGTATGAAGCTTGTAAGAAAGGAGCCGGAATGGCTGTAGGTAGCCGTTATGTAAAAGGCGGAGCAGTTGAGAACTGGCCTGCCAACAGGATCGCGTTATCTAAGGGCGCATCACTATATACACGTATGATCACCTGGATGCCGGTAAAAGATCCAACAGCCGGGTTTGTATGCTACAAGCGGGAATTACTTGAGGTTATTAACCTTGATGCCATCAGCTTTACAGGTTATGCGTTTCAAATAGAAATGAAATTTGCTGCGTGGAAACTTGGTTTTGATATTGCTGAAGTTCCTATTACTTTCATCGACCGGCAGTTTGGCGCCAGTAAAATGAATAAAGGCATCGTTAAGGAAGGAATACTGGGAGTATTAAAGCTTCGCTGGATGAGCATGTTCAAAAACTATCGTAAGAAAGTAAAGAACACTTATATAAATCATACTACCTCATTTACCCAGCCTGAAGTGATGCTGGAGGGAAAATAACTTCGATTTTCCTGTCAATTTTCATTTCCGATCATTCTTTGTTTAGTGTGCTGCGCAACGGAACACATTTTTGTGTACGCTAAGGGATTTATTCAATAAGATCTTTAATGTAGCTGTGTAATTTTTTTACAGAATGCATCTGTGAAAAAAAGCGTACGTTATGAGAAAACTTATTTTTATAATCCTGACCTGTTCTTTGCTCTCAGCAGTTATCCTTCCACATTCATTTACTATAAAAGGTAAAATAACAGATGAGAAAGGAAATTCCATTGCTTTTGCTTCTATATTAATAAAAGGAACGAAGGTTGGCGTTTCTGGAAATGCAAATGGCGAATACTCCATCGATGTACCAAATGAAGCTACTGTGCTGCTTTTCAACGCGACCGGTTTCCAACCGAAAGAAGTAGTAGTAGGCCAGCAGAAAACAATCGACATAACACTTTTAGCATCAAACTACAGCCTCTGTGAAGTTGTAGTTACAGCTGCGTTTAATACAAAGCGTACGATGCGGAACGTTGCTGGTAATGTACAATCAGTGAGCCCGGGCCAGTGGAATGCAATTCACCAGGCCAATAACCCGCTGAGTGGCAAAGTAGCTGGATTGCAAATAAACGGTAGCTCTGGTTCACCGGAACCGCAATCCAGTATAAGATTAAGAGGCGCATCTTCTTTGTCAAACACCGGTGATGATTATGACCGGGAAGGCTACAATTTCATTCAAGAAAATGAATTTCTTAAAGTTAATGATAATCCACTTTCTACTTTTTCGATAGACGTAGATGCAGCATCCTACAGCAATGTACGCAGGATACTTAATTCTGGCCGTTTACCGGGAGCCGGAGCTGTTCGGATAGAAGAAATGATCAATTATTTTAAGTATGACTATCCACAACCAAAAGCCGATGATCCCTTTACAGTAAATACCGAGATAAGTGAATGTCCATGGAATAAAAAGCACCGGCTCGCATTGATCGGCTTGCAGGGTAAGATCATCCCTTACAAAGATCTGCCCGCCGCCAATATTGTTTTCCTGATCGACGTATCGGGCTCAATGCAAAGTGAAGATAAATTGCCATTGGTTAAGCAATCATTAAAACTGTTGGTAGATCAATTAAGGGAAACTGATAAGGTCTCGTTGTGCGTGTACGCAGGTAATGCGGGCCTGGTCCTGGCTTCTACTCCAGGTACCGAAAAACAAAAAATAAAAGATGCGGTTGATGCACTTGAATCCGGCGGCTCTACTGCCGGCGGTGCAGGTATTAACCTTGCTTATAAAACTGCAAAAGAAAATTTTATTCCAAATGGCAATAATCGGGTAATACTTTGCACTGATGGCGACTTCAACGTTGGTGTAAGCAGTGATGACGAATTGGTGAGCTTGATAGAAAAGGAGCGGGAGGCCAGTGTATTTTTAACCGTACTGGGTTTCGGTACAGGGAATTACCAAGATGCTAAAATGCAAAAACTGGCCGACAAGGGCAACGGCAATCATGCCTACATTGACCAACTGGGAGAAGCAAAAAAGGTATTAGTAAGTGAATTCGGCGGTACGATCTTTACTATCGCTAAAGATGTGAAACTGCAGGTGGAATTCAACCCGGGATTGGTACAAGGCTACAGGCTTATTGGCTATGAGAATCGCATGTTGGCAAAAGAAGATTTTAATGATGATAAAAAAGACGCCGGTGAAATGGGCAGTGGCCACACTGTTACAGCATTGTACGAGATCATTCCGGTTGGGATCAAATCAAAATTTTTAAAAAAAGTAGACACGTTAAAATACCAGGTCATGGAAAGCTTTTCGGAATCCGCGTTCAGTGATGAGCTCATGACCGTGAAGCTCAGGTACAAAGATCCAATGGGCAATGTGAGCAAATTGATGGAGCAGCCAGTACTTGATGAAAGAATACCGATCGAACAGGTAACGGACAATTATCGTTTCGCAGCAGCTGTTGCAGAATTTGGCATGTTGCTTCGGAACTCTCCATTTAAACAGTCCGCAGGTTATAGCAATGTTTTGAGCCTTGCACGATCTGCATTGAAATTTGATGAGGAGGGTTATCGTAAAGAATTTATCCAGCTTGCTGAAGCAGCTTCCAGTATAACAAGCAATGATAAAAAAAGAACTGTCAATGCAGCTGATAGTGCAACTGAGCCTACTGTTTCAAATAAATAAATGGGTATGCCGGGCCCTTGAAAATTATATCGCGAAGTAGCCGGGTCTTACCCGTGTCTGACTTCAGCATCTCAAAATATTTTTTATTTACCCGGATACTTGTGTATTCTTTTTTTGGGTTGCATCTGAATAAAAAATAATTCTTATGCAGAAAAGAATTTCGCTTTCAATCCCCAAACCCTGTCACGAAGATTGGAACAACATGCAGCCCTCAGAGCAGGGCCGCTTTTGTTTGTCGTGCCAGAAACAGGTAGTTGATTTTACCCAGATGTCAGACGCAGAGCTGTTCAACTTTTTTTCCAAAACGAAGGAACAGCATGTTTGCGGCCGTACCCACACAGCTCAGCTTGATACCGTAATATCCAAACCGGTTGAGCCTAAAAAGAAAAAGCTTTGGTACGTGCAATATTTCAGCATGCTGTTGATGCTGCTGAATAAACCATCTGCGCAAGCCCAGGTAAAGCCACCGGTTGAATCGAAGCCGGTAGACAAGCGGCGAACCTCAATGGGCGCCGTAGCTATATTGCCTGTTGCCCAACCCCGTGTTGTAACAGGAAAAGTAACAAATGAAAAGGGAGAGCCGATCCCGGGCGCTTTAATTGTAATAAAGGATGCTAAAACAGGCGCTACCTGTAACGACAGCGGAAATTTTTCCATTCGTGTTTTGCCTACCGACATTCTGTATGCCTCTGCATTAGGCTACGATACAAAGTTGCTGTTGATAAAGGACCAGGCCACATTAAGCATTACACTCCAAAGTAGCCAGCAAATGTGGTTGGGCGAGCTTGTAATAATAAATCCCGATGCGATAGCTGATGATCAGCCAAGGCATGTTGCCAACGTTTTAGTGAAGAATAAAGAAACAGGCCGTATTCTAAAGAATGTGAAGCTCCAGATCTACAAAAATTCGGAAGCAGAACCACAAACTGCTTACACTGATGGCAGCGGAGCATATGAAATAAGGAAAATAAAAGAAGACGATAGTTTCCTCGTTAATGTTGCTGTAGAAGGATTTGAAGAAGGCGGGCTGAAAATTTCCGGAAGCGGGTTTCATAAAAAAAGAGAGAACAGGATAATTTTTGTTCAGCCCAAAATTCAACCAATTGTAATTGAAGGCGAAACAAATGATCTGTCAAAATCGATCTTTATGGGAGATACAGTAGTTACTCGGCAGCCAATGATCAGGCCTTCATGTGCTACCAACATTCGATTGGGAGCAATTATAACAGGAGTTAAGGTAACACCAACAATAACAAATAAAATAAAACCTGCGAAACAACCTGGTAAGAATTTATTTCAAAAGATCGGCGACATTTTTACCCGGACATCTGTAGTTATCTACCCCAACCCCGTAATGAGCGGTACAAATGCAACGGTTCAATTAAATGGTTTTGCAAATGGCGATTATCAGTTGATCGTTTCAAATGTAGGCGGCCAGCAGCTTTCATCTGTAGCGATCAAAGTGGTTGGTAAAAAGCAGTCAGCATACGTGCCATCTTCAGCAATAAAATTTCCAGGAGTTTATATAGTTGCTTTTGTAAATACCTCCACAAATAAAACCGCAACTGCAAAACTGGTCGTTCAATAAAATTTTTCTGCAACCCTATAAAAATAATCGGTATGAAGAATAAACTAACGCTTTCGATCCCCAAACCCTGTCATGAAGGTTGGAATAATATGCAACCGTCAGAGCAGGGCCGTTTTTGTTTGTCGTGCCAGAAACAGGTAGTTGATTTCACCGGCATGACCGATGCAGAACTCTTCAGGTTCTTTGTAAATAAAAATAAGCAGGAGGTTTGCGGCCGTGTATTGCCGGAACAACTTGATACAGCCATCCAACAGCCGGTTGAGCACAAGAAAAAAAGGTTTTGGTACCTGCAATACTTCAGCACTTTGTTCATGCTGATGAACAAGTCTGATATAAAGGCTCAGGTAAAACCGGCTGTTGTTGCAGTTCCTGCAGATACACCGCGATATAAACTTGGCGAAATGGTAGCAATGCCCGTTAAACAGCTAAGAATTGTTTCCGGTAAAGTAACTGATGAAAAAGGAGGAGCTATCCCATTCGCTTCAGTGAAAATAAAAGGGAGCAAGGGGGGCGTTTCGGCAGATGCCAACGGCTTGTTTAAAATAAAAGCAATGAATGACGATATCCTTGAAGTTTCCGGAACCGGGTTTAAGATGAAGGAAGTGGGTTTAAAGGAGGAAAGTTTGCTGACCGTTTCGCTTGAAAAATATGCAGGCATTGTAGAAGGCGCAATTGTATTTACTAAAATGAGTTGCTCTGTTGATGATGCCGTTGGAAGGGATCATCCGCACTGTGTAGCAAACATTATTGTGAGGGACAGCCTTGCGGGCAAACGCATCAAAGCCAAAATATCTATTGAAAAGTACGACGGGGACAAGCTAAGAACGGTATATACAAACCGGAATGGAGAATACGACCTGAAGAAGATCAAAGAAGATGAAACCTATATTATTACTGTATCTGCTGATGGATATCAACAACGGATCGAGAAGATCAACGGCGATGGTTTTGAAAAGAAAAGAGAAAGCAGGGTCATCAATTTACAAAGATCGGAATTGGCTATGGCGAAAATAGAAAAACCAATGATCTCGAAACCGGTTCTCTCCACCCAGCCGGAACCAAAAACAATTCTTATCGCCACCCAACCGGTAAAAGCCATCAATGTTGATAAGAGGCCGCAACCAAATTTTCTTCAAAAGATCGGCACAATATTTCAACGCCCCGCTATTACTATCTATCCAAACCCGGTAATGAGCGGTACAAATGCGACAGTTCAATTAAATAATTTTGTGAATGGCGATTATCAAATGATCATCTCAAATGCAGCAGGGCAGCAGCTTTCGAACGAACAGGTGAGGGTAGTAAGTAAAAAACAGTCAGCTTATATACCATCTTCATCAATAAAATTTCCAGCAGTTTATGTAATCGCATTGGTAAATACATCTACCAACAAAACCATAACTACCAAACTGATCGTTCAATAGAAATTTTACCGGGATCCACATAAAAAATAGTTGGCATGAAGAAAAAACTAACGCTTTCCATTCCCAAACCTTGTCATGAAGATTGGAACAAGATGCAACCCTCAGAACAGGGCAGGTTTTGCCTGTCGTGTCAAAAGGATGTTGTCGATCTTTCAGCAATGACCGATAAGGAACTGTACAATTTCTTCTCAAGCCTGAATGGCAAGACTGTTTGCGGAAACATTGATTCCACGCGTTTGAATTCAGCGATCCCGGTGCCCGTTGAACCAAAAAAGAAAAAGCTTTGGTACGTACAATATTTAACTGCTGTTTTCCTGTTCTTCAATAAATCGGAAGCAAGGGCGCAGGTAAAGGCGCCAACGCATACTGTTCCGGAAAACAATGTGCTTTTAAGAGGGAAAGTGGCTTACAGGCCTGTAACTGCTGGCCTCATTACAGTAAAAGTTATCGATGCTAAAGGCAACCCGATTTCAGGTGTTTCGGTTGCTGCTGAAGCTGGCCGCAACGGTGGACAAACAAACGAAGAGGGGAATTTTTCATTCAAACTAAATAACAATGATAGCCTCATTTCTTTTAGCCGCATCGGGTATGAGGAAAGAATCATAAGCCTGGCTGAACTGCGTATCGATCAAACGGTGAAATTATCCCCCTCGAAGCTGATGCTGCAGGAAGTGGTTGTTGTTGCTTATCCTTCCAGTGTATGCAGGGTGTATGTCGGTGCAGTTATAAGTGACATGTATGTAACAACTTCTGTTACAAGAAAGATCATTGATACGATCTCGGGAAAAAATATTATTAAGGCATATCCCAATCCCGTTGCCAGGGGCGCTTCTGTAAATATCAAGATGAAAGCTGTTGCAAAGGGAGAGTATCAAATACAAATGATCAATGAATCCGGCGCTATCGTAGAAAGTGAACGCTTTACTGTTCCTGAAAAACAATTCAACTTCAATTTTACTATAGACAACAGGATAGCAGCCGGAACTTATTTTCTTAGAGTCATCAGCCCGGAAAACAAATTAGTTCACAAAGGAAAACTTGTCGTGTTGTAGATAAGGGCCGGAGGCATCAGAAACTCCGGCCTAAACTTTTTATTTCTGAGTGTTTCTTATACCGGCCATGCATAGCTACCGTAACTTAATTGCAACTAGGAGCATCTGGCCGGTTTTTTATTGGCTGAATGCCGGGTGAAACTGTTGTAACGTACTTCTAAGAAAATCCCTGTCAAGATGCGTATAGATCTCAGTGGTGGTAATACTTTCATGCCCCAGCATTTCCTGTACAGCCCGGAGGTCGGCCCCGCCTTCAACCAAATGCGTAGCAAAAGAATGCCTGAACGTATGTGGCGAGATCGTCTTTTTTATACCGGCCTGTTTTGCCAGTTCTTTAATGATCAGGAAGATCATCACCCTTGTTAATTTACTTCCACGCCGGTTCAGGAACAGGATATCTTCATTACCCGGTTTGATATTGATGTGAACACGAATGTTATTGCGATAAATGTTAATGTATTTCACCGCGTCGGTACCGATCGGTACAAGCCGTTCTTTATCTCCCTTACCTGTAACTCTTATAAAACCTACGTCGAGGTACAAACAGCTAAGCCGCAGGTTCACCACTTCACTTACCCTTAAGCCGCAGCTATACATCGTTTCGAGGATGGCGCGGTTGCGGCCGCCTTCCTGCTTGCTCAGGTCGATGCCGGCAATTATATTTTCTATCTCGGCAAAACTCAATACATCAGGCAGTGCCCGCTTAAGCTTTGGCGCTTCCAGCAAAACGGTGGGATCGGTATTGCAGATCTGCTCTGCAAGGCAATACTTGTAAAAGCCCTTAATACCTGAAATGATCCTGGCCTGGCTGCCGGCAGTCATGCCCAGCTCCATTATCCATTGAAGGAATTTTTCCAGGTCCTTCAGTTCTATTTGCCCCGGATTTTTTTGTTGACCGGTTTCCTCCAGGTAGGCTGTAAGTTTACTGATGTCGTGCAGGTAAGCTTCAACCGAATTTGGTGATAACGATCTTTCCAATTGCAGATAGGCTTTGAACCCTTTTTTATAAGCCTCCCACATTATTTTCAATTTTATTTGCTGTATCCGGCATTTTGTAAGATTAAGGTTTAATTTCGCCGCTTTATGGATATTAAATCTTCCATCCACAATATATAGAAAAAATGGAGCCTGTAAATCTTCGCGTTTTTAAGAAGCATGTAAAAAATACAAAAAGAGCTTTCAGGTCTTTTCTTACAAGACTTGAGAATAACCCGCCGAAAGGGCTTGATAAAATAACGGCTGCGGTTGAACCCTCGGTTTGGCAGGAAACAGATTGCCTCAGTTGCGCTAACTGCTGCAAAACGATGACGCCAACTTATACTACGAAAGATATCAAACGTATCTCAGCTCATCTTGATATGACACCGCAGCAATTCAAAGACAAATGGCTGGTGTTTGAAAAACGCGATGGGGATTGGCAGAATAAAAAACAACCTTGCCAGTTCCTTAATTTAAAAGATAACAAATGTTCTATCTATGAAGTGAGGCCGGCAGACTGTTCAGGGTTTCCGCATCTGCCCAGGAAAAAAATGGTGGATTATATGCATGTTCACAAACAGAACATCGAATATTGCCCTGCTACTCATAAAATGGTTGAAAAGATGAAGGCGATGATCAAGGTTTAAGGCGACACTTCGCGGTAAAAATTAACCGTAAAGACGCTAAGGCGTAAACAATACCTTCTGCCGTGGTTCGTGTCTTCACGAACCGGAATGATAGTGGTTCGTGAAGACACGAACCACGGCAGAAAGCCTCCCAATTCCCAATCCCCCAACTCCCAATCCGCCATCGAATTAAAAAAACCTTTAAACGTTTTAACCTTTTAACCATTAAACCACCTAATACACATACACATCCTCAATAAAAAAATATTCAACGGCCTCGCCTTTTAGTGCCGTTATAGAAAGTATATCAAACTGGATGCGTTTCCAAACAGGATGCTGGAAAAGGAATTCCTCGGCGGCACTCATCAGGTACCTGATCTTCTTTTCTGTTACATTTTCTTCGGGATGGCCAAAACGGGCTGTCGTTCTCATTTTAACTTCTATAAAATGCAGCGTTCCGCCAATTTCGGCGATGATATCTACTTCCCAGTTGCGATAGCGCCAGTTTTGGTGCAGAATGGCAAATCCTTTTTGTAAAAGATGCTGAGCTGCCAGTTCCTCGCCGATCTTCCCAATACGGTTATGTTGGGCCATGACCTAAAGTTAGTAAGTCGTTCAAATTCACAGGCTGAGGATAAAACATGCCATTTATTATTGATTGGAAACTAATAATGGCTATTTTTGTTGCTCAAATAAACGTTTAGATGAAGACTCAAAATAAACAATTGGTATTGATGGCTGCAGGGGTTATTCTTGCTGCTGCTTTTTCAAGGGTATTGCCACATCCTTACAACTTTACCCCGATCGGCGCATTGGGTATTTTTGGCGGAACTACGATCAAAGACAAGAAATATGCACTGATCTTCCCGCTGGGTGCTTTGCTGCTGAGCGATATCATGCTTCAGTTGTTTACACGTACACCGGGCTTTTATGGCTGGGAACAATCATTTGTTTATGGCGCAATTATTCTTACTACATATCTTGCTACAAGGATAAAAACAGTGAACGTTGTGAATGTAGGGTTGGCTTGTATTTGGACCTCAGCCATTTTCTTCCTGCTTTCTAACTTCGGTACCTGGGTAGCTCATTATTACTATCCGCATACTTTCGCGGGTTTGATGCAATGCTATGCGGCGGCAATACCTTTTTACCAGGGAGATCCGGCCAGCAGTTTTGCTTTGAACCTGGTGTTGGGTAATATCTTTTATACAGCTGTGATGTTCGGCATTTACACAATTGTAAAGAGCAAGTTGCCGAACGTTGCTACTCAACGGGCATAATCATAGATCAAGATATTCAGGAACCCTGCTCAACGGCAGGGTTTCTTATTTAAGCTCAAGCCTGGTAAACCAATAGTTTCCGTGTTGCAATTTTTCGAGAGCGGATACATTTACCGGTGCTTTAAAAAGCGGGCAGTTTGTAACAAGCGTATGAAACTCGCCGTTTTCGCCGCATACATCAACACCAACCTTTTCAAGGTCGGCTATACATTCTTCGTTGATCTGCCTCCCAAGAAAATCCGGCCCCATTTGCTCATTGCAGCTCACGATCGCTGTTTCAATTCCTGCGGCAAGCATTTGTAAAACAAGCGATTTCCGATCCTGTTGCCAGAGCGGCAGCACAGCAGTTAGTCCTGAATTGGCGCACACTTTTTCTTCCCAATCGCGGTGAGGCTGAAGGTCGATATCGCCAAACACAGCATAGGAAAGATCATAGGTAGCTTTGAGTTCTGTAAGCTGAGCGGTAAATTTATGCTCATAATCCTGCCAGCTGCTTGGGATCAAATGTATAGGCAAGCCGGCTGCTGCGGCCTGTGCCTGCAGTATTGATGAGGGAATTCCATGACTTCTTGAAATCCGGCCTTCTTCATTCAGTACATTCAACAGTACTGCTGGTTCGTAACCGGCCTCTATTGCCTTGATGAGGGCAAAACAGCTGTCTTTGCCGCCGCTCCAGCTGCACAATGCTTTTTTATTTTCCATCAGTTAAACCGGGTTTTCCATTTCATAAACTTCGTCTATCAACAGGCCTTTGCCGTCGGCAGCTGTAGTAGCAAGTTCATCGCAACGATTGTTATAAGGGTTATCGGCATGTCCTTTAACCCATTGAAAATGGATCTTATAATTTTGAGATAGTTTGTGATAGCGCATCCAGAGGTCTTTGTTCTTTTTGCCGCCGGCGAAATTGGTCCTTATCCATTTGGCCAGCCAGCCTTTTTGAACAGAGTTTATCACATATTGGCTATCGGAAAAGATGCGTACCTGCATTCCGTGCTTTTTCAATGCTTCCAGGCCTGTTATCACTGCGAGCAGCTCCATTCGGTTATTGGTGGTGAGGCGGTATCCCTGCGATAATTCTTTCTTATGATTGCCAAACATCAGCACAACGCCATAGCCGCCGGGCCCCGGGTTTCCGCGGGCAGCGCCATCGGTATACATAAGGATCGAATGTTCCAAAAGTTTACAGGGTAATTTGTTTTAGTTTGATGCGCATGACCTCTTTGCACTGCGGAATATTGTACAGGTTGTCGATCGATACATACGGCATATTGCGTACAAAATCATCAGTTAGCTTATGCTTTTTATAATATATCTGGAAAAGCTTCACCATCGTCTCTGTAAGGCGGATCTTTTTGAAACTTATCCTGTTTGCCGTTGCTTTTTCAATTGATTTTGCGATCAGTTCGGAGCAATAGATCTTATCATCGGTCTTGTAATCGTATATCTCGTCAAAATGCGGATTTTTTGCCTTGTATTTATTCAGTTCAGCAAGGAAGGCCATTTTTTCCGTTTCATTCAAATCATACCTGAACAGGCCTGCAGTAAGATTATATCTTGGATTAATAAAAGAATCCAGTGGTTCGAAGCGGATGGTATCGCCCAGGGAATTGGTGCCGTCAGGCGGAAGGATGTTGCAAACAGTTTTTTGGCCATTCCTGATCACGATTATCCCGGAATGGGAGAATGATTTGTCATTCTCGTTCATGTTCATTACAACGCTGCTCACTATGTCGTCGTTAAGATGTGCTACCAGGTCGCCTTCGGAACACTGTGCCTTAAAACTGTCAATATCAATATTGATCTTTTGCTGTTGGGTGAGGGGAGTAACGGGAGCTGCAGGGGTTTCAGAACCCGAATTGTTGCAGGCCGCGAAGATAACCAGCATTGCAACAACCGAAATAAAACGTACCATACGATGAAAGTGATTGGAATAAAAAAGGGGGTAAAATTACCCCCTTTTGTAAGAATATAAAAATCAGCTGAATTAATTACTTGTGAAAACTACGTTATCAATGCCAATGATGCTGGCAAAGTTAGCACCTGAAGTACCTCCGTTAATGCCTGCATCAGTTCCGAAATAACGGAAGGCAAGGCGGGCATTGGTAACAGTACCCGAAAGGCCAGTGATAGTGATCGTCCTTTGTTCCCAGTTGAGAACAGGATATCCGCCATTGTCGTTCTCTACATAGTTAGGGTTCATATCCAGCAACAATTTAGTAAAGCTGCCGGTAGATTTAGGCGTTGTACCAACGTTTGTTGATCCATCAGTAAAATTACCCCAAACCTGCATCCTGTCTTTTGTGTAGATAGGCCAGGGAACAGTAAGGTCATCTTGTGAGCGTGTATAGAAGCTGAATACGTCACCGTTCTTGATGGTCATTTTTGGAGTGATCAGCCATGCGCTGATATCGCCTGCTGTGTTAACGCAGGTAACATCGCAGCTAATGAAATCATTCGGTGTGTTGGATGCGTTGTATGCAGGGAAACCAACGGTATTTGTATTTATCTTTTTGTTAGGTTGAGGCATCGCTTCGTACCTACCAACTCTCCAGCCTGTTTGTCCAACAGGAGCACTGTTATTTTTCATAACCCATCCTTTACCTGTAAGGCCTGATACATCATCAAAGTCCTCAGTAAAAGAAAGAGATACAGGAGTTGGTGCTACCGGTGTAGGTTTAGCAGGAGCAGGATCTTTTTGGCATGATGTCATGAGTAACACAGGAGCCATCAGGATCACCGCGATGAAAGCGAATAAAAAAAGTCTATTATTTTTCATACTCTTAATTTTTTTAAATTAAATGATTACTTAGGTTATTTTCCAACACTTATGTAAGATACTTTATCGATACCAACGCCGCTTCCGCTGCCTGCATTACCACCATCTCTTACAAGATAGCGGAAACCAAACCTGTAATTTCCGGGAGCAGCCAAGCCTGAAACCACGCCTTCAAAACGGGTCCATTCGCTGGGGTATGCCTGTGCAATTTGAGCTGCAGTTACAACTACGCCGTTGTAAGTTCCGGGTGCATTGTGCCACTCGTACTGGAATGGGTTGATATCAACCAATGAAGTGGTGAAATCTCCCGGATCATAACCAGATCCAACATTTACTCCGTCGCCGAAGGTATTCAGGCAAAGCTGGAGGCGGTTGCCGAAATCAGTTGTGTCTGTAGCTGTGTAACCAGGTAAAACCCACACTTTTGTGTAGAAAACGATCTTATCGCCATTTTTCATGAAGGTAGAAGGAGAAACCAGCCAGTTGCTGATAGCGCCTTGTCCTGCAGATGTTGACAGGTAGCTTGCGCCGATAAAACCTACATTGCTTCCGTTGTTAGAGTATGAATTGAAGAAAGGAACTGCTACATCGCCGCCATCCTGCCAAACAGCACCGCCAATAGGATCGCTTACATTGATGAATTTCCAGCCTCTTTTCAAAGCTGAAGCTGCAGTGTCAAATTCTTCTACAAATGAAGTGGTTGTTGGAGGTACAGGTGTTGCAAGGCTGCTGTCGTCCTTACAGGATTGCAAGATCAAAATAGCAATAACTGAATACGCGGCTAGGTAGCGTAATGTTGATTTTCTCATAATGTTCGTTTTCTAATTAGTTTGGTTGTTTGAGAATTGGCGTGAAATTAAGTATTTTTTCTAAAATTAGTATAAATTTATTTACGTTTTTACAGCTGTATTGTGGATAACCCTTACACTTGAAAAACGCCCGTTTTAAAATCCGGCAGATCGGCATTATGGTTGGCTGCACTGATCCCTTCTGCTACTAATTTCCTCGTATCCCCTGGATCGATGATGGCATCTACCCATAACCGCGACGCGGCATAATAAGGAGTGGTTTGTTCGGTATAACGCTGCATTATTTCAGTCAATAATTTTTCTTCGTCCTCTGCGCTCACTCCTTTGCCTTTGGCTTTCATCGCCGCTACCTGTATCTGCAACAGGGTTTTGGCCGCCTGTTCACCCCCCATTACCGCGATCTTGGCCGTAGGCCAGGCGTAAATGAACCGCGGGTCGTAGGCCTTGCCGCACATTGCATAATTGCCTGCCCCGTAACTGTTTCCAACGATAACAGTTATCTTGGGTACCACAGAGTTAGCCACCGCATTCACTAGTTTGGCGCCGTCCTTTATAATGCCGCTGTGCTCGCTTCGGCTGCCCACCATAAAACCCGTCACATCCTGTAAAAAAAGCAAAGGTATTTTCTTTTGATTGCAGTTCATGATGAACCTCGCGGCCTTATCGGCGCTGTCGTTGTAGATAACCCCGCCGAGCTGCATTTCGCCCTTCCTGCTTTTAACAATGAGGCGCTGGTTGGCCACGATGCCGACGGCCCATCCTTCCACCCTCGCATAACCACAGATGATCGTTTTGCCATAGTCTGCCTTAAACTCGTCAAAACTTCCTTCGTCGGTGATCGACTCAATGATATCCGCCATGTTGTAAGGCTTGCTGTTGCCTTCGCTCATAATTCCATAGATACCCTTGCCACCGTCTTTGGGCTTAACGGGCTCTTTCCGGTTGAAGCCTGCTGTTTTGGCCGGCCCCAGTTTGCCCATGATCTTTTTTACATGATCCAGGCATTCCTGCTCTGTTTTGAACTTATAATCGGCAATGCCGGAAATGGCGGTATGCGTCTCGGCCCCACCCAGCGTTTCAATATCGATATCTTCGCCGATCGCAGCTTTAACAAGATAGGGCCCGGCTAAAAATATCGAACCATTTCCTTCCACCATCAGCGTTTCGTCGCTCATGATCGGCAAATAGGCGCCGCCGGCAACACAGGCGCCCATCACAGCGGCGATCTGCGTTATACCCATGCCGCTCATCTTTGCATTATTGCGAAAGATCCGGCCAAAATGTTCTTTATCGGGAAAGATCTCATCCTGCATCGGAAGAAATACGCCGGCACTATCTACAAGGTAGATGATGGGCAACCGGTTCTCCATCGCTATTTCCTGCATGCGCAGGTTCTTTTTGCCTGTTATCGGAAACCAGGCGCCGGCTTTTACGGTTTGATCATTGGCAACGATCACGCATTGACGGCCACTCACATACCCAATTCCGCTAACAGTTCCCCCTGCGGGACATCCGCCCTGCTCGGCATACATCCCATAACCGGCAAATGCGCCGATCTCAATAAATGGAGCGCCTTCATCGCAGAGGTATTGGATCCGTTCACGGGCGGTAAGCTTGTTGCGTTCTTTTTGTTTTGCAATGGCTTTTTTACCGCCGCCTTCTTCTATCACCACCAGTTTTTGTTTTACCTGCGACCAGGCAAGTTTGAGAGCGTCTTCGTTTTTATTCGTTTCGATATTCATATAGCAATTTAATTCAAAGTCGGAAAAGTCGGAAAAGTCTGAAAAGTTGGGAAAGGCAGAAAAGACTAAAAGAGGCAGCTGAGTATTCAAAATAACGGCTTCGTCCTTACTGACTTTACTGAACCCGGACTTTCAACTTATTCATCTACATTTGTTGCGGCACTAAAGCCGGGGCAAAAGTATGGCGAACGAAATTAACAACATCGTAAAACAATTTACTGGCCTGCAGCATGGCGAATGTTGGATCGGCATCAATTTTAAAGAGGCGTTGCACAATGTATCTGCGGCAACGGCTGCACAAAAACCTTCGGCAAATACAAATTCGATCTGGCAATTGGTAAACCATCTTGTTTACTGGCGTACTTCGGTAACCAACCGCCTCAATGGAAGTAACGACCATCCGCCATTTGCCGATTTTTTATTGCCTGACGTGCTGGATGATGCGCATTGGCGCCAAACCCTTCATGATTTTGAATCTGCTTATCATTTGCTTCGCTCAACGATACATCATTTTAAAGAAGAGAATCTTCATAAAACCTCAGTAAGAAAGGATCAAACTAATTTTGAGCTGATGGTAGGATGCCTGCAGCATGATGCGTATCATTTGGGGCAGATCGTGTTGTTGAAGAAGCAATTTCTTTAGTGGATAATTGGTTAGTGGATAACTGATAGTTTTGTATAATCAAAGGATCATCTGAAAATTGAATACTCTGAATTTTTAGTGGATAGGGGTGAACTAAAAACGTTCATAATTTTGAGAAGCTTGTGGTAACTGAATAATTTTCGAATCGAAGGAACTATCAGTTATCCACTATTCAACTATCCACTCAATGTATCCTGTCACCGCGAACTTCGCTGCTATTCATGATCTCTTTTTCATACGCCAACCATTCGTTCCAGCGGCGGCGTACTTTTTCTTTGTCGATATAGGTTTCTGCAAGCTCAATGAACAGTGTATAATGGCCAGCTTCGCTTTCCATGAACCTGCGGTAAAAATTCCTGAGGTATTCATCGTCCAGCCCTTCGCTTAACCGCTTAAAACGTTCGCAGCTCCGGGCTTCTATCAAAGCCATTGTAAGCAGTTTATCTAAAAATCTTTGTTCAGTATCGCCGCCTTTTTTTTGGAACTCCAGTAATTTGTTCACGTAAATGTCCTTGCGCTGGCGGCCGAGCTTTAATTTTCTCTTTTGAAGTTCGGCAAGCACTAACCTGAAATGCCCCCATTCTTCAGTAACGATCGGGCTCAACTCATTCACCAGTTTTTCTTTTTCCGAATATTGCTGGATCAATGAAATACAGGTCAGCGCAGCTTTTTGTTCACAGTAAGCATGGTCGGTAAGCACTTCTTCCAATTGAATGGCGGCCAGGTCCACCCATCGCGGATCGGTAGGCAGCTGCAAACCGAGAATGTTCTTTGTGTCTTGTGAGAGTTGAGTTTCCATTCCTGCAAAAGTAGGAAGAGTTGGGATGATGTCAGATGTAGACAGTAGATGTCGGATGTCAGATGTTAGATGTCAGGAAGAGCAGGAGTTCAGGAATTGGGAATTAGGAATCAGGAATCAGGAATCAGGAAGGCTTCTCAAACTAAACCAAAATCCCAATTCCTAATTCCTAATTCCCAATTCCTACTAACATCTAACATCTGACATCTGACATCTAACCTCCAACATCTTATCACTAAAATGCTTAATTTCCCCTTTCAAACTGTTATATGAGAATTGTCCCCTTTTTAATTTCAGCTGTTATTACCGCTGGCCTTGTTGTTGCACTGAATACAAGTTTTAAGATAGGTGGAAAGAACGCCCCCGCTTTTGGAAAATTTTTTAGTCCCCAGCACGGCTTTTGGCAAAATGCAGAATCTGCCAATGCAGATTTTTCTGCCGATCTCAAATTCCCGCAGCTTAACGGCAAAGTAGACGTTTATCTTGATGAACGCCTGGTGCCGCACGTGTTTGCCGAAAATGAGAACGACGCCTATTTTGTACAGGGATATCTTCATGCAAAATTTCGACTTTGGCAGATGGAGTTGCAAACTTATGCCGCAGGCGGAAGGCTCAGCGAACTGGTGCCCGGGGAAAAAACATTGAACTTCGACCGCGAATTCAGAAGGCTTGGAATGGTATACGCGGCAGAGATCGCTTTGAAAGAAGTAGAAAAAGACCCCGACATGAAAGCCGAATGCGATGCATACACCGCCGGCGTTAATGAATACATCAATCAACTTTCAGAAAGTAAACTTCCGATTGAATATAAATTGCTTGGTTATAAACCGGAAGCATGGACAAACCTGAAGACCTCTCTGTTCTTAAAATACATGAGCTACGACCTTGCATCTCATGATGATGATTTTGAACTCACCAATGCCCGCAGTTTTTTTAACGCAGATGATTTTATGAAATTATTTCCGGCGATACAGGATTCTTTAGATCCTGTAATTCCGAAAGGAACCGTTTATGAAAAACCAAAACTCAGCATTGCCGCGCCGGTAAAGGCTGATTCGGTTTATATGAATAATAAAGATATCGTGATGGTAGAAGAACAAAAGGCCGATCGCGATAATGGTAGTAACAACTGGGCCGTATCTGGTAAAAAAACAAAAAGCGGCGCGCCGATCTTATGCAATGACCCGCATCTTGGATTGAACCTGCCTTCTCTCTGGTATGAAATGCAGATCTCAGCACCGGGCTTCAATGCTTATGGAGTTAGTTTTCCGGGAGCGCCGGGGATCATAATCGGCTTCAATGATAATTGCGCTTTTGGATTTACCAACGGAGGCCGCGACGTAAGGGATTATTACGAGATAACTTTCAAAGATGATTCGATGAAAGAATATTGGTTCAATAATGAATGGAAGCAAACAACTTTTCGTTACGAGACCATCAAGAGAAAAGATACCGCCGCATTTATAGATACGGTTGCCTACACAGTGTTCGGCCCAGTGATGTATGATAAAAGTTTCAGCGGAGGCCGCAAGAAAAACAATAAATATTATTCCGTTCGTTGGAAAGCACATGATCCGAGCAATGAAATGAAGATCTTTAAAATGCTTAACCGTGCAAAGGATTATGCTGATTATTCTGCAGCCGTAACCAATCTTCATACTCCCGGCCAGAACGTAGTGTTCGCAAGCAAGAGCGGCGATATAGCGCTCCGTACACAAGGCGAATGGCCGGCGAAATGGCAGGGCCAGGGCGATTTTTTAATGCCCGGCACCGACAGCAGTTATATGTGGCAGGGCATGATACCGATGGATGAAACACCGTTCCAGTATAATCCAGAACGTGGTTTTGTGAGCAGCGCCAATCAAAAGCCCGCAGAGGAAACTGCTTATCCTTATTATCTTGGAAGGGATTATCCGCCATACCGCGGTATCACCATCAATAAAAAGTTGAATGAGATGAATGGGATCACCCCGCAGGATATGATGGCATTGCAAACAGATAATTATAATACGCCTGCGGCGATGCTGATGCCGTTGATCGCAAAGTATATGAATGAATCTTCACTCAATGCCGAAGAGAAAAAATATTTCGGCCTGCTCAAAACATGGAACCTGCGGAATGATGCCGGTTCAAAAGGCGCTACAGTTTTTGAAGTATGGTGGAAATACTTTCAGCAAACTGTGTATGATGATGAATATGTAAAAGCACCAAAGGTCATTCAGCGGCCTTTTGAAAGTACATTGATCGAAGCAATATTGAAAGACAGCGCCTATAAATTCCTTGATGATATAACAACGCCGCAGATTGAAACCCTGCCTGATGAACTGGCGGCATCGTTCAAAAAAGCTACGGAAGAATTAAGAAAGTCTGAGGCCGATGGTAAACTGGAATGGGATAAATATAAGGGAACGCATATCACTCACCTTGCGAGGGTGCTGGCACCGTTCAATACAAAGAACCTGGCCATCGGCGGCGGCTATCATAATATCAATGCAGCAAAAGCTGATCACGGGCCGAGTTGGAGAATGATCGTAAGCTTAACGCAGCAAACCGAAGCGTACGGCGTATATCCCGGGGGACAAAACGGAAATCCCGGCAGTAAGTTCTATGATAATTTTGTGGATCAATGGGTGGCCGGTAAATATTATCCATTGTGGATGATGACGAAAGGACAGGAAAAAGATGCTCGGGTAAAGTGGAAGATGAGTTTTGGAAAAAGTACTTAGTACTTGGTACTTAGAAGGGAATCAAACCTTGTTAACTTTTTCAACTTTTCAACCAGTCAACTTTTCACCTAATCAACTCAAAAAAATGAAATTTATCGTATCAATACTATTAACAGCACTGCTTTGCTTCGTTATTTGTCTTTATATGGATTGGTGGGCAATCGCGATCGTAGCGTTTATCGTTGCTGTTGTGATCCCTCAATCTGCGGGTAGATCTTTTTTAACAGGATTTCTTGCATTATTGCTTCTGTGGGGAGGATTGAGTTTCTACATCAGCAACAGCAATCAAAACATACTTGCTCATAAGGTCTCTATGCTGATCATTGGTATGGATAATCCTTATCTTCTTATGCTTGTCACCGGGCTGATAGGCGCACTGGTAGGAGGCTTTGCGGCGTTGACGGGGGCGTTTGTGAGAGGGAAGGTCAAGTAAAAAGTAAAAATTAAAAATCCCTCCAAAAAGAAGAAGCTTTCAAATAGTCACCCTCTTATGAAATGACAAATTTTTTAATTTTTAATTTTTAATTCTCCGAAGGACAGGTCGCAAACCATTTCCGTATCATCTACAACAGCTCCGATCTTTTTATAGAACTCAATTGCATTGGTATTCCACTTTGATACGAGCCATCGTACTTTTTTGCAGGAATTGTTTTTTGCAAGTTCGATCACAGCATTTAATAATTTGCCGCCAACCCCATGCTTGCGGAATGTTTGCTGAACATACAGGTCATCTAAATAAAGTGCCTTACCGCTCCAGGAATAATACGCATAAAAAAATGACGCAAAACCAATAATTTTTCCATCATCGGTTTCAGCAACAAAACATTGAAAGAGTTCCTTGTCCTCGTTCATTTGTTCTAAACTGATAAAAACCTTTTCAGGAGTTTTTTGAAAAACCGAAAACTCTTTTATCAATGATAATATTGCCGGAAAATCTGTGGGTTGAGCGTGACGTATGTTCATCTTTTTTTATTACACTGATTTTTGCGGATTACACGGATCAAGGCAAAAAGAATTCGTGTGATCCGTGTTTCTAATTCGTGTTTCCAACTCCAAATTACCTAAAACTAGCTTCTGTTTTCACAACTCAGTAACATTTTCAACTATATCTTCGTTACACTCAAAACTCCTGTATGAATAAAACTGTGTTCATTCTCTTTTTATTCTTTGCTAACTCTGCATCTGCTCAAAAAATATTTGGTACGGTTTACAACGACAAGGGCGACCTGCTCCCGTTTTCTTCTGTAACCATCAAAGGAACCAGTATCGGCGCCAGCGCAAATAACAAGGCAAAATTTTCGATCAGCGTATCAAAGGGAACTTATACGGTTGTTTGTCAGCATATCGGTTTTGCAAGGCAGGAAAAGACAATCACCGTTTCTGATGCCGACCAGGAAATTACTTTCATCCTCACCGAGCAAAAACTCGCGATGAAAGAAGTTGTAGTAACCAACGGCGGCGAAGACCCGGCCTATGAGATCATCCGCCAGGCGATCAAAAAAAGGGAGTTTTACAACAAACAGGTTTCTGCTTTCGAATGCGATGTTTATTCAAAGGATATCATCAAGCTTCGCAATCTGCCCAAAAAGATATTCGGGCAAAAGATCAAGCCGGAAGACAATATAGAATCCGGGCTGGATTCATCTGGTAAAGGGATCCTGTACATGCAGGAACAGCTTGCCACGGTTCATATCAAACAACCTGATAAGGTTAAACTTGATATTAACAGCAGCCGTGTAAGCGGCAGCAACGGCTTTGGTTTCAGCTTCCCCACCTTTATCAGTTTTTATAAAAGCAATGTGACCTTATTCTCAGAAAAATTCAATCCGCGTGGATTTGTATCTCCCATTGCCGATGGTGCGATCGGTTTTTATAAGTTCAAATACCTGGGTAGTTTTTGGGAGGAAGGAAAAGAGATAATGAGCATCCGCGTTACTCCCCGAAGAAACTACGAACCATTATTTACCGGCACCATCAATATTGTTGAAGGCGATTGGCGCATTCATAGCTGCGATCTTTTTGTAACAAAAAAAGCCCAGCTCGAGATTATGGACACATTGAAAGTGACACAGATCCATGTGCCCGTTGGTAATGATGTGTGGCGTATCAAGAACCAGTTGCTGTTCTTCAATTTTAATATGCTGGGAATTGATGCTGTAGGTAATTTTCTGAATGTGTATTCAGATTATAATATCAACCCGGCATTTGCTAAGAATTATTTCGACAGGGTGATCATTAAATATGATACTGCTATAAATAAAAAACCAAAGACCTATTGGGATACTGTGCGGCCTGTTCCGTTGGAACCTGAAGAGGTAAAGGATTATCATGTGAAAGACAGTTTGTTTGAATACCGCCGGGATAGCTTGCTCAGCAGGCGTTCGGTTGATTCACTCAATAAGCGGCAGGGAAAGATAAAACCGCTTGGCCTGTTTTGGGGCGGAATAAACCGCCGTCATTTTGGAACGAAGAACTCGTTCAGCTGGGGAATTAACCCCTTGCTTCCAAACCTTCGTTACAATACAGTAGAAGGCGTTGTTGTAAACCTGGCAGGTTACTACGACATCAATTCACGCAAAGCAAAAACAAATTTTACTTTCGAACCTCATCTTCGTTATGGCGTAAATAATCAACACCTGAATGGCTGGCTGGACGTGAATATCCGAACAAGGGATAATGCCGCCAATAAAAAGATCAAGCGGGAAAGCTGGAGGTTTGCAGGAGGTAAACGCGTTAGTCAATTCAATGCCGAAAGCCCGCTTACAGATCTTGTTAACAGCATCAATATCCTGTTTTTCGGGAATAATTATATGAAGACCTACGAGAATTGGTTTGGTACCGCAGGATTCAGCAAGCGTTACGAAAGCGGTTTGCGTTTTGGTATCACAGCTTTGTATGAAGACAGGATACCGATCGACAATACGACTAAGTTTACCATATTTAAAAAAGATTCATCTCACATCACTCCGAATTTTCCTTATCAAAAGATCAATCAGCAATTCACGCCTCACCAGGCCATGCAGTTGAGTTTCGACATCAGCATTAAGCCGGGCCAGCGTTACATTCAGTTCCCCCGTTCAAAAGTGGCGATCGGGTCCAAATATCCAACCTTCAGTTTCAATTATACAAAAGGTATCAATGCTGTTTTTGGAAGCGATGTTGATTTTGATAAATGGAGGTTCACAGTTAATGACGATAAGAACTTTAAGCTGGCCGGGTTATTCAAGTATAAGATCGGCATCGGCGGTTTTATCAATGCTAAAAAAGTTTTTATCCAGGATTACCAGCATTTCAACGGAAATGAAAGCCGGGCCAATACAGAAGGCGGCTTTCGGTTCAATACCGCGAGTGATTATTTGAATAGTTTCCAGTTGGCAAGATATTATGCAAACAGTACAACTGCATCTTTCTATACCATCGCTCACGTTGAACATCACTTCAATGGATTGATAACAAATAAAATTCCTTTGTTCAATCGCCTGAACTGGAATTTGGTTGGCGGATCAAATGCTTTCTATGTGAACAGGCATAATAATTATGTAGAAGTATTTGCCGGGCTCGAGAACATCTTCAAGGTTTTCAGGCTCGACGTTGTGTATGCATACGAAAACGGTAAACGGGGACTAGGTGGCTTGCGCCTTGGTGCCGGCGGCCTGCTTGGCGGAAGTATCAGCAGCGACGCAAATGTGAATGGCCGTGGCCGTACGGTAAACATCAGCTTTTAATAAGCAAAGTTTTATTAGGTTTGTAACTGAAAAACGATGCTATGTTAAAAGAAAAAATTTTGGTGATCGGAGCTTCCGGACAGATAGGAGTTGAGCTAACCCTTGCATTACGCAAATTGTATGGCAACTCAAACGTTGTTGCCAGCGACCTTCGGGAAGAAAATGAACTGTTGAAAGGAACAGGCCCGTACGTAAGCCTCGACGTGATGAACAAAGAAATGCTTCACGTTCAGGTGATCAGACAGAACATTACACAGATATATTTATTGGCGGCGATCTTATCCGCCACCGGCGAAAAGAATCCCAATCTTGCCTGGAGCCTCAACATGCAAAGCCTGTTGAATGTGCTTGACATAGCCCGCGAAGAAAAGCTCAGTAAAGTTTATTGGCCAAGTTCGATCGCGGTTTTCGGCCCCACATCACCTAAACAAAATTGCCCGCAGCAAACTATCATTGAGCCAACTACTGTTTATGGCATCAGCAAATATGCAGGAGAATTTTGGTGCAACTATTATTTCCAGAGATACGGAGTAGATGTTCGCAGCCTCAGGTATCCTGGTTTGATCAGTTATAAATCGGCGCCTGGCGGTGGAACTACAGATTATGCAGTTGAGATCTTTCATGAAGCACTGGAAGAAAAAAAATACGAATGTTTTTTAAAGGAAGATACCTACCTGCCGATGATGTACATGCCGGATGCGATCCGCGCTACCATCGAATTAATGGAATCCGAGGCAAGTAAGATCGCGATTAGAACATCTTACAACATTTCTTCAATGAGTTTTTCTCCGAAAGAGATTTCTGCAGCGATACAAAAACATATTCCTGAGTTTACGATCAGCTATAAACCTGATTATCGCCAGAATATTGCCAATAGCTGGCCGCAAAGTATCGACGATAGTGTTGCAAGAAATAATTGGGGCTGGAAACATGAGTATGACCTGGATCAAATGACCGCAGACATGCTGAAAAATCTGAAGAATAATATTTAACGTGTTGTGCTATTGCACGATTGATTCTGTTGTTCCACCATGGCAGGAATTGAACTGTTGTTATTTAGTCGCTCAGTCCCGCTGGGGATCGTATTCGCTTCTCCCGAAAGCATTCGGGACATTTTACCCTTTGCTCTCCCGAAAGCATTCGGGATCGCAATCACGCCTTTGGCGTGACCGGCTAAAATGAGGCGCTTCAGCGAATACTGGTAGAAGGTTCTGAATAGAAACCACCTCACGATATCGTGGAGTTGTTTTCTATTCTAAGAGTAGAATTACAGATGCTGAAGTTACAGTAGTACTGATGCTGAACATAGCTCCTTCCCGAAAACGCGCTGTATATCGTTTTCGTCCCGAATGCTTTCGGGATTTTTTGGGTACCTTTTTGGTCCCGAATGCTTTCGGGAAAAAAGGTACAAAGAACAATTCTAAAGATGTTTTAAAAAAATATTCATCTCATTAAATATTTCAATAGCACAACACGTTAATATTTAATGACAGTAATATTTAGCGTCTTCCCGCCTTTGCGGTAAAAAGATAGCCGCAAAGGCGCGAAGGCGCTAAGAAAGGCTACTAATAATTGAATGCATACATATGCCATTTGATTTTTATATATTTGCTCAACTAATTTTATCCCATGCAAAAGATCCTGCTCATTTTAGTATTGTTTGTTACCATCAATCTTTCGGCATCTGCGCAAAAAACCAGTAACCTTACTTTCAGCGCCGGGCCTGAAATTGGCTTTGTTGCAGATTTTAATAACATACTGTGGGGTTTTGGAATTGGAGGAACCGCCCAGTTGGAATTTCCTTTGAAGGATAAGTTCACCGGTACCGGAACTGCAGGCTTCCTAACCTATTTTGGTAAATCTACCGGCGTTGGCATTAAAGCAAAGAATGTAAGCGTTGTTCCTGTAAGGGTAGGGGGCAGGTATTATGTTTCTCAACCATTCTATCTGGCTGCGCAGATCGGGCTCGGCTTCATGAATTTTGCCGGAACCAGCAGAACAAAATTTGCTTATTCTCCGCAGGCCGGGTACAAATTCAATACTAAGGGCGGCAAGGCTGTGGATGCTTCAATAAAGATGGACGGCTATGCAGGCGACGGCGGAACCTTCAACACCGTAGGTTTGCGGCTTGCGCTGGAATTCTGATCTCTGTTAGATCAGCTTATGCTCATAGGCATACTTAATAAGCCCGATCACACTATTGGTACTTGTTTTCCTGAAAATATTTTTGCGGTGGGTTTCTACAGTTCGTTCACTTAAAAAAAGTGTGTCGGCTATTTTTTTATTGCTGTATTCTTTTTCGATTAGTTGAATGATCTCGATCTCTCTTGCTGTAAGGTTTACTTCAACTGTCTCCTTTTTGATCTCGCTGGCCTTCGTCATTTCCTGTATCACTTCGTCGCTGAAATAAATACCGCCGGCTGAGATCTTTTCAAGAGCCGCTGCCAGTTCCTGTTTACCGATGTTCTTCAGCACATAACCCGCAATATCCGAATCTTCGATCATCTGGTTCACCATATCGCCCTGCCCGCTCATGGAAAGCGCAAGTATCTTGATCTCCGGAAATTGTTTTCTTACAGCCTTCGACAGTTCCATTCCATTCATGCCCGGCATCATAATGTCGGTGAGAAGAATGTCTACCGGTTTCTTTTCGAGCAGGCTGCAAACTGTTTGGGGTTCGGTTGTTTCATGCACAACAGTAAATTGATCGTGGCCGTGTAAAAGAGATTTTAAGCCGTCGATAACGATCTGGTGGTCGTCTACAATGGCAAGCGTGATTTTTTTCTGCTTCATGTTGTTTAGGTACCTAAAGCTAATTAATTCGTCCTAACTATTAAAAAAACTTTAGTTGCCGGGAACATGTATCGCAACCAGCGTGCCCCGGCCGGGCGCTGAATCAAAGTCAACAGTTCCTTTAAGATAAGAGATACGCGTGATAATATTCTTTAAACCGATGCCGTCAAATTTTTGTTTGTCATTTACGTCAAAACCATTTCCATTGTCTTCCACGGTTGCTGATATCCCATCCTTATCTTTTATGATGGCAATATCAAGTTGGTTGGCGCCGGAGTGCTTGATAACATTGTTCACGCATTCCTGCAACACGCGGTACAGCACGGTTTCAGTGTTGCTGTCCAGCCGCTCGTCGAGCCCTTCTGTATGCAGGTTGATCTTCAAAATATGGCTGTCTATCTTATCGATGAATGCCTTCACGGCATTTGCCAACCCGCTTTTCAACAGCGCATTTGGCATCATCTGGTGGCTTACGCTTCTTACTTCCTTACAGCTTTCGTCAACAAGGCTGATCGCTTTTTCAAAAGCGGTCTTTTGATCCGGTGAATTGAACTGCAGTTCATTTTCAAATGCCGACAGGTTCATTTTTACAGCACTCATCATTTGGCCAACCCCATCATGCAGCTCGGCGGCTATCCGCTTGCGTTCGTTCTCTTCAGCGGCTATAACAGCCCTGGTACTGATGTCCTGCTGATAAAGGATCTCCTGCTGCAGCTTTGCCTGCTGTTTTAATTTATAACGATTGTAGAACAGGTAAGCGAGGATCAAACCCAAAACAAACAATCCCGCAACGATGAAGATTATATAATTGCGTTTAGTAATGAGCAGCCGTTGTTCGTTGATCTTGCTGTCTTTCTTTTCAGTTTCGTAACGCATATTCAGTTCCTCGATCTGTTTTGTTTTTTCTGTATTGAAAACAGAATCGTGAACGGCAGTATGTTTTTTGTAGAACTCGAGGGCTGTCCTGTAATCGGTTTTCGCCTCATACACATTTGAGAGTTCTTTGTAGTTGGCCGATCTTAACTCGGTGTAATGCAGTTGAACAGCGAATGCATTGCTTTTTTCAAAATTGCTGATCGATCTTTCTACGTCGCCTTTTGCGGCGTACATTGCGCCAAGATCGGAATAATTGAGTGCCATGGCGAACGTATCCTTCATCTGTTCACGCAGGGCAAGCGACTGCAAAAGATACTCTTCAGCCTTATCAAATTTTTTCATCGCCGTATAAGCGCCGCCGATGAAATTGAGGCTGTACGCCTTGCCTTCTGTATCATTTGTTTCTTCCCTGATATTTAATGATTGCTGATAGCGGTTGATGGCTTCCTTATAATCTTCCTTGTATTCAAACACAACCCCTGATTCATTCAGGATGGTAGCAAGCGCAGCCTTATCATTTAATTTCAGGCAAACATCGTAAGCAAGATCATACATTTCCGCAGCACGGTCCAGGTCCCTGGATTTACGATAAAGCCTTCCAAGGTTATTGTATACTTCTGAAAGCGCATTGGAAACAGGTTTTGATTGAAGTATATGAAGGGCCTGGTAAAACTTTTCACCAGCTTTGTCGTAGTTGCCTTTAAAATATTCTGCGCTGCCGATAGAACGGATGAAGTTCCCGATCGCGATGGAATCTTTGCTTTTTGATGCAAGCGCAATGCCTTCTTCTGCATAATGAATACAATCCTGGAAATTATTTGTTACGGTTATTTCGCAAAGAAGGCTGTATGCTTTTACTTTTTGCTGATCATCCGAATTGCTGCTGATTATTTTTTTGAGGCTGTCCAGGCGGGTATTGTTTTGTGCAAACAGCAGGCAGCTAAACAGGAACGTACCAACTATAAGTAAGCTTATTTTTTGCATGGGCTGGAAGGATGATTTATAATCCAAGTACTTCTTTCATACTGTAAATTCCTTTTTTATTTTGAAGGAACTCAGCTGCAAGTACAGCGCCCGAAGCAAAGCCCTGCCTGCTGTGAGCAGTATGAATGATCTCAATATCGTCGATCTCAGAATGATATTTGATAGAATGCGTGCCCGGCGCGGGGTCTATACGCTTGCTGATGATGGCAAGGTCTTCGGCATTGGCACTGGCATCGTTTGTCCATTTCTTTTTTCGAGTTACTTCCTGCAATACCTGTTCTGCAAGTGTGATGGCAGTGCCGCTTGGCGCATCTTTTTTTTGAGTGTGATGGATCTCTTCCATGCTTACATCGTATTCTGGATGCGGGGCCATCAGCTGCGCCAATTTTTTATTTACTTCAAAAAAGATATTTACGCCTATGCTGAAATTGCTTGCATAAAGAAGCGTCCCGTCTTTTTCAATGCAGGCCTTTGTTACTTCTTCCCAGCGTTCCAGCCAGCCGGTACTGCCGCTTACAACAGGCACTCCTGCATCAATACATTTCAGGATATTGTTCACAGCAGTATGCGGACTTGTAAACTCAATCGCGATATCGGCACGTTTTAAATTTTCGGTTGTAAGCTCGTTTGCATTGTCGAGGTCGATCTTGTGCACGATCGTGTGGCCCTTTGCTACTGCAATCGCTTCGATCGCTTTACCCATTTTTCCGTAACCGATGAGAGTGATGTTCATTTTGAGTTTTAAGTTATACGTTATACGTTTTACGTTGGAGTCCTTCGTATGGCAGCCCTTCCTTAGTACTCAGTACTCAGTACTTGGTACTTGGTACTTGGTACTTGGTACTAAGTACTGAGCGCAGCTCAAAGATATGCACTATAAAAAAAGACCCATAATATTTTGTTATGGGTCTTTGGAATGCTTGTTTTAAAGATCACATCATTTTTTCTCAGCCTTGAACATCTTGCCTGGATACTTCACAAATTCCGGCGACTTTGCAGAATTCAATCCATCTTCAACCTGTTCGGGATGTTGATCAACATACGCCTGAACATCCTGCACTCTCATCGAACCCCAGCAAGCCGGCGCAGTGTTTCCCTGACAAGCATTTGCTCCCGAACAGCTTGATGCCGGCAGGGCAGTATAGCCAACGATACCTGATATCACACCCCCTGTAGTGGTATAGGTGATATCATAACATTGGCACCCCGTACATGCACAGAGTGGACCCGCCGTTTGCCAACTGGTGCAAATATTCATTTTGATCTTTTGAACTTTGTAGGAGGGCGGTGTTTTTTCTTTGTTTACAGAAGTTTGAGCGAATAGGGCGGTGGAGCACAGCATGAGCGCTGCGAATAGGAAGTGTTTCATTTTATTTTGGTTATTTGGTTACGAATTGGTACTGATCACGGTTTGGTAAACTGAAGATAATAAAAAATAATCTAATGCAATAAAATCTTGAAAAGAAAGATATGCAATTATTAAGTTGACATTCTTAGCGCCTTTGCGCCTTTGCGCCTTGCTCCGCTGCCCGCGTAGCGCTGAAGCTTTAGCGGAGGCACAAGCTATGCGAAGGCGAGGTAAATTAACCGCAAAGGCGCGAAGGCGCTAAGTTTTCGCTAAGGGCTAAACGATATTTATTTTTTATTCCGATCGCCGATATGCAGTATCAGGCTCAGCCCGTTTGTTTGGGCCATGGGAGAATAGCCGGCCTTGAGTTGCAGGCTTAGGTCGTCGCTTACATCAAATGGCTTCAGATGTGCGTCCACGGCGGCGTCTGCTACATTCAATCCCCAGAATAAAATGAAGAAAACAACGGAATAGTCAACGTTCTGCCGAACCTGGTTTCTGAATATCTTGATCCGTTCCGGGTTGGATAATACGCTGTGATATGGTTCAGGTATCAGCGCATCGTTTGCAATGCTGGTATCGGTTGCAAGGATGTAAGCATCCCTTGCCTCGCGAAACTGTTTTATATTATGAAAGAAAATGCCGGCAGTAACGCCCAATGCGCCGTAAACGAATGGAAGTTTCCAGTATTTTTTATTGGTAACCTGGCCCCAGCCGGGCAGGATGGCGCTGCGGTAAATGGCTATTCGTGGGGAATAAGGTTTAGAATGATCGATCGGCGCAAGCGAGGCCCAGAAAGATGGCTTGTAATCTCCGGAAGCTTTTTTTTTCGCAACCGAATCTTTTTTGGGAGGCAGTGAATCAATTACAGGTTTTTGAGCAACGGCAACCTGCTGCAAAAAAATAAAGGCCAAAAGCAACAATGCAAATAATTTCTTCATCAGCTCACATTAATATTCAGCTTATCCAGCAACGCATTCAATTCTTCCAGTGAATAGTAATCGAACAGGATGCTGCCATAACCTTTTTTGTTATGGGTAAGTTTTACTTTGGTTCCGTAATGCGATGCTAAATTATCTTCAATCTTCTTAAAAGCCGGCGGCAGGTTTGATTTTACGGGATTTTTAACAGTGGCAGCATTGGTATACAGTTTCCTTACCAGGTCTTCTGTTTGCCTTACCGAAAGGCCGTTCTTCTTTATCTCGTTAAAAATAAAAAGCTGCTTATCCACCAGGTCAACATTTATCAAAGCCCTTGCATGGCCCATGCTGATGCTGCCATTGCGAACCGCGATCTGTATATCGGGCGGTAATTTCAACAGGCGGATATAATTGGTAACCGTACTTCTTTCTTTACCCATTCTTTCCGCAACCTGTTCCTGTGTATATTCAAGATCATCCATCAGCCTTTTGTAACTCAGGGCAATTTCTATTGCGTTAAGATTTTCGCGCTGCAGGTTTTCAAGTAAGGCAAGTTCCAGCAATTGCGTGTCGTTTGCCTGGCGAACGTATACGGGAACATCTTTCAACCCTGCGATCCTTGCTGCACGAAAACGGCGTTCACCGGCTATCAGCCTGTATTTGCCTGAAGCAAGCTTGCTTACGGTAAGCGGTTGAATGATGTCGTGTAACTTTAAAGAAGCAGCAAGTTCACTCAATGCATTCTCATCAAAATCATGGCGGGGCTGCTTTGGGTTTACCTCGATCTCGCTGAGCGGGATACGCAAAATTCCAGTGGATTGTTCCGCAACTTCTGATTTTAAGCTGCCTGTTGTGGTCTTCAGGTCTGCATCGATATTTTGCAGCAGGCTGCGGATACCTTTTCCGAGTGCGTCTTTTTTATTTGGAGGGGTCATGTTAAGTTGTACGTTATACGTTTTACGTTGTTTTAAGTTTTACGTAGTACGTTTTACGTTGTACGTAGTTTTATGTTTTTAGTAGTAAGTTTTAAGTCACACATCTTATTTCAGCAGTGCCTACGTACAACGTATAACGTACTACTTAAAACTGTTATTCGATTATCTTCTCTTCCTGGCTCATCTTCGTCATATTGTTCTTCTGCAATATTTCGCGGGCAAGGTTAAGATAGTTCACAGCGCCCTTACTGTCGGAATCGTATAAGATAACCGGCTTGCCGAAACTGGGGGCTTCGCTGAGGCGGGTATTGCGGTGAATGATGCTGTTGAACACCATCTCATCAAAATGGCGCCTAACCTCGCTCACCACCTGGTTGCAAAGGCGCAGGCGGCCGTCGTACATCGTCATCAATATGCCTTCTATCTGCAGTTCGGGATTCAGCCTGTTTTGAACGATCTTTATCGTGTTCAGCAATTTCCCCAATCCTTCCAGCGCAAAGAACTCGGTTTGTACCGGAACCACCACGCTGTCGGAAGCCGTCAATGCATTTACGGTGATCAATCCGAGCGAAGGCGAGCAATCGATAACGATGAATTCATATTCATCCCTGATCGGCTCAAGAATATCTTTTAAAACATTTTCACGATTGGGATAGTTGATCATTTCGATCTCTGCCCCAACCAGGTCGATGTGCGAAGGGATTATATCCAGGTTTGGGATATCTGATTTAAGGATCACATCCTTTGCCTTGGCCTCATTCACCATGCAATCGTACAGGCTTTGGGTGATGTTGTGCAGGTCGAAGCCCGTACCCGTAGTACTATTGGCCTGCGGGTCGGCATCTACCAGCAGGGTTTTATGTTCCAGCACAGCAAAGCTCGCTGCCAGGTTGATTGCGGTAGTGGTTTTTCCTACGCCGCCTTTTTGATTCGCTATTCCGATTATTCTTGCCATTAACTTACAGGGCCGTTATTTATTATTGAGTTTGGGAATCCTGTAAAGTTGAAGCTCAGGCACGGTAACACAAAATTTAGTTTTACCCAGCGCTGGTTATCCTGACAGGTTGGCAAAAATAGCCAATCGGCATAAAATTGGGGAACAATCTGTTATCTAATTTGTTTTATTACAAAGAATATGAATTATACGATCATTTCGGGAACCGACAGGCAGCAAAGCAACACAAAATTTGCGGCCCTGGAATACCAGCGGATCCTGAAAGAGAAGGGGATCGATGCCAAACTGCTGGCCCTCGACGAAGTGGACATACTCCCAAAGAACGGCGAATTCAAAAAGATCGAAGCTGAATACATCACCGATACCGACAAATTCATCATCGTAATGCCGGAATACAACGGGTCTTACCCCGGGATCTTAAAATTACTCATCGATAAAACGGATATTCGCAAGGCCTGGTGGAATAAGAAAGTATTGCTCACCGGCGTGTCCACCGGCAGGGCGGGTAATTTACGCGGGATGGAACATTTAACCGGTTCGCTCATGTATTTAAAAATGCGGGTGCATCCAAACCGGTTGCCGATCAGTGTGGTGGATAAGTTGCTGGATAAAGAAGGAAGGTTTACCGACAAGGGCACGCTGGACGCGATCAGTACGCAGCTGGATGAATTCATCGAGTTTTAAGTTGTACGTTTTACGTTATAAGTAAGCACTGCTAAAGATGAAACGTATAACTTAAAGTATAACATAAAAATGTGGTCAATACTCTAAACAATTAACTTTAAACTCACGTAAAACGTACAACGTAAAACGTATAACTCATAAGCATGCGAACGCCACTCGGAGCCCTCATCTTTTTATCTATCATGCTGCTGCTGGACCTCTACATGTTCCAGGCCATTAAAAATGTTTCTCAATCTGCTTCTCCCAAAACAAAAACGATCATTTATACCGTTTACTGGTGCATCACCGCGCTGGCGGTAATGGGCTTTTTGATCTTCGCTTTTACGCCGAGTGATTTTTTGCCGCGTAAACTGCGAACCTATATGTTCGCTACAGTGGTAGGGCTTTTTCTTTCAAAGCTCATTGCAGCGGTTTTCTTTTTGGTAGATGATCTGCGGCGGGCAATACAATGGGCGGCCGGCAAATTATTTATGCAGGATACGGTTGCCGGCGATCCCGGCGAAACAAAGATCAGCCGTTCTGTTTTTTTAAGCTGGCTGGGGATAGCGGCCGGTGGCGGATTGTTTGGAAGCCTCATCTATGGCTTCGGCAACAAATACCGCTACCAGGTAAAAAAGATCCAGCTCGCATTTGAAAAGGTCCCTGCTTCATTCAAAGGTTTAAAGATCGTTCACATCAGCGATATACACAGCGGTAGCTTTATGGATAAGGCCGCGGTGAACAAAGGCGTTCAAAAGATACTGGATCAGAAACCGGATATCATCCTGTTTACCGGCGACCTGGTGAATAACCTCCCCGGCGAGATGGCCGATTATATGGACGTATTCAATCAACTCAAAGCGCCGATGGGCGTGTACAGTACTTTCGGTAATCACGATTATGCGGATTACGTTCCCTGGGACAGCCAGGAAGCAAAGCTGGCGAGCCTTGAAAAGCTAAAGCAGGTTCATGCCGACCTTGGCTGGCGGTTGTTGCTGGATGAGAATGTAGTGCTCGAAAAAGGCGACGGTAAAATTTCCCTGATCGGCGTTCAAAATATCAGCGGCAAAAGAAATTTTCATAGCTATGGGGATATGGCCAAGGCTTACCGCGGCACTGATCCCGATCATTTTAAAATATTGATGAGCCACGACCCCAGCCATTGGGATAAGGAAGTGAGGCCGCTTTACCGGGACGTAGACCTTACCCTCAGCGGCCATACCCACGGAATGCAGTTTGGCGTTGAGCTGCCCGGTTTTAAATGGAGCCCCGTTCAATATGTTTACAAGCAATGGGCAGGGCTTTATGAGGAAGGCAGTCAAAAGCTATACATCAACCGCGGTTTTGGCTTTATCGGCTATCCCGGCAGGCTGGGCATCTTGCCGGAGATTACGGTGATTGAGTTGGTTTAAGTGGCAAGTGATGAATTGTTAAGTTGATAAATTGTTGATGGGAACTCAAGAATTGAAGCCCAAAACAATTCAGTAATACAACAATTTAGCCATTCAAAAACTCAACAAGCCCAAAGCCCTCATTCCATTTTCAAAAATTCACCAACCCATTCTTTATTGCATACATAGCCAGCCCGATTCGACTCTTTACGTCTAGTTTTGTAAATAAACTATCCCGCAGGTTGTCGACACTGCGTGGATTTAATCCCATTTTACCTGCGATCTCTTTGTAGGTCATCTCTGTACAACTGAGCCTGAGGAATTCGATCTCAACATTTGTCATCAGTGTTTTTTGCAGTGCCAGTTCGTTCTCATCATTCACGCGAAATAAGCCCGCCAGTTTTCCGGAAGTGGTTTGAGAATAGTAAAATCCATTTTCAACCACTTGTTGGATGGCATACTGAAGCTCTGTAGGATGTATATCTTTTTTTAAAAAACCTTTTACGCCGGCCTGCAACAATCTTATCAAGGCTATCTCTGAATCGTACATGGTAAGCATGAGAATATGAACTTTTGGATATTTTTTTTGAAGCCATAAAGCTGTTTCGTATCCATCCATTATCGGCATGTTCAGATCAAGGATCACAACGTCGGGCACCTGCCCTTTTGTTATAGATTCAACCAACTCTGAGCCATTGTTCACAGTTGAAATTACCTGGCAGCTGTCGAAATTATTGACAAGGTTAGCAAGCGCATCGCGTAGTAATACATGGTCGTCTGCCATGGCTACTTTTATCACTGTTGTTTTTTTTGTTTGCATTTTTTAATAAGGAATATTAATGATAACTGTGGTTCCGTGTTTAACATTGTTTTGAATATGCCATTTGCCATTGATCATCTTTGCCCGTTGCTGCATATTAGCGATCCCGCTGCCGTTCTTTTTTATTTTGGGATCATCGAGCGACAACCCTTTTCCATCATCAGAAACGAGGATGTCGAGCATGTCCCCATTATAATGTAATGTAACATTCAGCGAACTGGCGCTGGCGTGTTTCATAATGTTGTTCAATGCTTCCTGTACCATCCGGAAAAGTACCAGTTCTTTTTGGCCTTCTAAAAATACGGGCTCGCCTGTTATCAGCAGTTCGGCTGCCATCCCGGTCTTTTTAATATTTTGAAGTTCATTTTCTACTGCTTTTAAAAATCCGTTTGCAGCGATATAATCGGCATTGAGACTTTTGCTCAGCCCGGCCAGGTCTTCGATCGATTTGCTGAGCATTTTGATCGAGTCATCCAGTTTACTACGCGAATTGTTGTTCCCATCCAGATCGAGCGTATTCAAGTTTAGTTTGGCAAGAGTAAGGCTCAGGCCGATATTGTCGTGGATCTCTCTTGCGATGTGCTGGAGGGTTTGTTCCTGTATCTCGAGCTGGGTTTGAAGCAGGCTGTTGTCGTGCGCTATTTTAAGATCCTGGATGCGCCTGTGATGTGCATTTTGACTTTGCTGATACCGATCCACGATGATAGAGATGAATACTGCCATCGCCAGGATCAGGATAGTGGCAACCAGCACAAAGATTATGACTGTTTGTGCAGACGTATTATACATAGATAAGCTTTTATAAAAAACAGGTACATGATAAAATAAGAAAAAGGAGCGAGGGCTACAATTGTGATGTATGTGCTGTATGGCAGGTTACGATAAAAATACATGCAGGTTATCAGGATAGGGATTGAAAGTGCCATTCCGAAAAAAATACCACTTGCTATCCAGAAAAAGGGCTCTCTGGCTAAACGCCCATCTGCTTTTTGTTTGGTTAGCTGCATAAAATAAATTCCGCAAATCACCAGCAAGCCTGTATTTGAAATACTATAAGCTATATTGTTAACAGGGTTTGAGTCAAAGCAAACAAGTGATATCAATATTATTATAAGAAACCCTGCAATGATGGCCTTATAATGTTTTAAAATATTTCCTTTTATTATTTTCTGGAATAAAAACAGGCTCAAAAATCCGAAATGAAATAAAATCGAATAATTGTCTATTAGATGTGCAATGTTGGATGGAATAACATTAAACGGATTTTTTAACAGCAAAATGGTTACAACAACTACGCCTACGGCAGGGTACCAGTAAAAATATTTCATGTAAGCTGGTACGTTCTTACTTGTTTTGGTTACAATAATGCCGACTATGAGAGCAGCCAGGAAACTGGCAGCCATGAAAAGTTGCAAAATCTTATATAGTGTCATCGGTTTAAAATAAACACCAAGCTACAAGAATTCCCGCGACCAGTTACAGTGAAAACACGTAAAAATTGAAGAAAAAAACGTTTCTTAAAGTGATTAAATCTTGCTCAATATTTTTGAAAACCGGGCTTTTAACAAAAGGAATCGTTTTTCAAGAAACTCGAATGATAGCGAGGCCACAACTAAGGTTACACCCATGGTTAGGATGGCTGCCAGCATTATCAACATCCAATGGTTATAAAGCGTGGTAGATTTCATCAGCAGTTTTTTTACGAGAAATAGTACCAGCACATGATATACATAGATCCCGTAAGATATCTTTCCCAACCAATCCAGCAACCGGTGTTCCAGCCCGATCAAAGTTTTTGGATTGAATGCAATATTTAAAATAATGATCCCCGACGCCACTGAAAAAATATCATGGTCTGCAAATCCAAGCAGCTGAAATTTTCCAATGCCTCCCAGCAGCAATATCAGCCAGCAGGCAATTTGCAGGAATGGATTGAAGCAAATAGCAAAGAATGTTTTTTCGTTGCTTTCAGTTAAGATGGCGAATAATGCGCCGATGGCCATACAATCGAACCGGCTGCTGAACATAAACCAATACGCCAGTGAGTCGGGCAGCCAAAACCTGAGCGCAGCTTTTATTAAAATGAACAGCAATAAAAAAATGCTGATCGATTTGAATGGCGAAGTGTACTTAAATAACCAGGGCCAGAAAAGATAGAATTGTTCTTCCACTCCCAAACTCCAGTAATGCTCCAGCAAAGCAGGGGCAATGCCCTGTATGGATGCCAGGTTTGCAGCGATGAAAAAATAATACCAGCTGCTTGCAGGCAATTTGCCTTCGCCGGCAAATAATATGATCAGTACAATGGCGAGGTAAAAATAATACAGCGGCCATACCCTTAATAATCTCCTTGTGTAAAACGCTTTTACGCTGATGGTTCCAAAAGCTGCTTTTTCTTTTATCAGTAAATAAGTGATGAGAAAACCGCTGAGCGTAAAAAAAAGCGTAACGGCATAAGAGCCAAGCGCTGCTCCCACAGGCGATCTGCTGTTGATGAGCTGCAGTATGATGTGCGATACCACAACAGCCATCGCAGCAATTGCCCTAGGCCCGTTCAAGCCTTTTAAATGAATTACCTTCTGCATGGTTGGTTACCGAAGATAACCGCTTCAATAACCAAAAGCAAATGGCTGGCGGCTACTTTTTTAGAAATTTCACTGCTTCATTTTTTTGGTCGGCTTCAATAACAAGAAAATAAGATCCTGCCGGCAGGTTGCTGACGTTTATCTCTGAAAGGGAATTGTTTGGTTTTAACACAGTTCTTAATACGAGCCGGCCTTCAGTATTTAAAATGCTGCAGTTGGTTGCCTTTGAATATACCGGATGCCCAATCAATAACTGGTTACCTACACCCGACGCATTGATGACAGTGGCCAGTTTGGTTGGATTGAATAGTTTCTGAATGCCACTGTATTTAAAAGAGCCATTCCTGTCTACTATTTTGAGCCTGTAATAATTAACGCCAGTAAACGGCTGTACGTCGTTGAATGTATAGGAGTTGCTGTATAAGTTATTGTGTGCATTTACAGATCCAATTCCGTTAAATGAGTTTCCGTCAACGCTTCGTTGTATTTCGAACAACGAGGTATTTATTTCATTTTCTGTTTGCCAGTTTAATTTAGCCTGTTTGGAAGCCGTTAGGCCGGCATTGAAGTTGAGTAGTGTTAGGGGAATTATCGTAAGTGGTATCCTTATCTTATTGGCAGCAGTGATAACGGCATCATTGAAATCGAAATAAATGGCAGCGCGGTTCACGATTGAGTCACCCGGTTGAAGGGTAGTTTTAGGCCTTACCCTAAACGAAACGTACCCATGGCTTGCAGGTTCATTGCTGGTGCTGTCTGGCAGGCGAATGTTATTGAACCTCCATGTAAGGATGTTTCCCCTTTGATTAAAGCTGTAAGGCGAAATTGCATTGAGCGGCTCAACGGTAGCAAACTGAACATTGTCAGGCAAAGTATCTATAACAGTTATGTCGATTGCCGAAGCAGTACCGGTATTTTGAAACTGGATATTGTAGTTAATGTAATCCCCTGCCTGCACTGCTGCGCTTTGCATGGTATCGCCAACATTATTATCCTTGCAATTCGGATCGTAAGAGTTTACGATAATATGCCTGAAATAAAGTTTGTTATCGATGGGCTCGTAGTCGCCTGCAATAGGAGTAATGGTACCTATAAAATTCAAAGCATCGTTCATTACAATATTAGGCGGCACCTGGATAGTAACTTTCCTGGACATACTGTCGAAAGGAGCCATACTGTTAAACGTCCAGCTTGCACTGTCTCCAACCAACACATCGGGAGCCGCGGAAAATCCGGTATAATTCACCCTTGGATCTTTTCTAATAGACAGCTTTCCGCTAAGGTAGGTGCTGCCCAGGTTGTTGCCGGTGATAATATAATCCAGGCTGCGGCCGGGCCTTGGTTCGCCTATCGGGCTTATATTAACCCGCAGGTTGTTGATATTGGTGGGAACGTGAACTGCAATGTCGCGGTTATAGATATTTCCGGCAACGGAAAAACTATTGCTGAAGCTATCGGGGAATGCGCTGTAATAAGCCAACCCCCCAAAATCTGCTTTTACCACATAAGTTCCTGTATCTACTTCCAGGTTATAATTACCGTTTCTGCTGGTACAGCCTGAATAGAACTGCCCGTTTTTGTATGCTTTTACTCTAAAATGGCTGAGTTTAAGTTCGGCGCCATTGTATATGTTGTTATTATTTGCATCCAGGAACACGATACCGCTAAATGAATTGTAGCCGTTAAAACTTGCCAGGAACCCATCCAGCCCGCCGTGGTTGCCGCCAACATCGTGTGTTGTGGATGCAGTAGATCCCGCAACGTAAATATTATGGTTGTCGTCGATCTTAACGGCGCCGGCGCTGGTAGTGAGCGAACCTCCGAAAGATTTGAGCCATTTGATCTGGCCACTCGCCGTATCGATCCGGTAAACGAGGGCAGAACAATCCCCGTAAATGGCAACAGGAAAACCGGCGAAGTTAATGGAGTAACAGCCGCCAACAACGGTGAGGTCGTTGCCCTTGTTGCCTGAAATGTCACCTGCTCCATCATAGGAAAAACTGGCATATTGTTTTTTCCACTGCAAGGTTCCCTGCTCGTTGAATTTAAACAGGGCAAGATCGTACAAACCAATATTGCCCACCAGGTCCCTATCGGTAGATTTGCTGGCAATCATGAGATAGATGCTGGGCCCGTAACTATATAAGATCGGGCTTTCATCCACATCTGAGCCGCCAATCATTTTAGACCAGAGTATGGTACCGGACGAATTGGTATGCACCAGCCATACGTCTGAAGGCCCAATAACGGTTCCGGCAGGTAACAGGTTGGCAAGATCCCCGTCGGTGGAAGTGGCGCTGATCGCGAACGTATAGCCTCCATCACCGCTTTCCAGCACAGTGGGATCCGAAGCTTGGAATTCACGTGACTTGAAGTCGCGGCC
>JADMIO010814442.1_pt1 | contig 120337 bp, 113 predicted proteins | sample 8958161 | NCBI WGS metagenome assembly JADMIO01 (sample SAMN16585339, study PRJNA669376) | soil metagenome | isolation source: Crop rotation soil | place: USA: Cullars Rotation, Alabama | collected 2011 | reverse complement strand
GCCGCGACTTCAAGTCACGTGAATTCCAAGCTTCGGATCCCACTGTGCTGGAAAGCGACGCCCAAAACAACATTAATGAGATGCAGATGATCTATTTTCCTGAGACCTATCCTTTCAACAAATCCTGGCTAGGCAAGCACGTTTCTGTAAGCGGAACGCTCACTCTTTGGGAAACAGGACACCATCACACACCAGTGCTGATTACTGTTGTCGAAACACATAGTCTGAACCGCTGATACCAGCCGCGTATTTGGGGAGCGCTGTCATGGACTTCACATTTTCAATGGCGATGTACGCCGTCATCGCGATTGCCGCGCTGATCGTCATCTTCGGCACGTTCTTCACCGTGGACCAGCAAAGCGTGGCCATCATCGAGCGGTTCGGCCGCTTCGTGCGCACGGCCGGCCCGGGCCTGAACGTCAAGATCCCGCTCATCGAGAACGTCGAGAAGCGCGTCTCTCTGCGCGTGCAGCAGCTCATCCTCGAGGTTGAGACCAAGACCAAGGACAATGTGTTCGTGAAGCTGTTCGTGGCGGTGCAGTTCCGCGTGGTGGCGGGCAAGGAATCCGAATCCTATTACAAGCTCCAAAACCATGTGGAGCAGATCAAATCCTACGTGCTCGATGTGGTGCGCGCCAAAGTGCCAAAGATGGATCTGGACGAGGTGTTCGAGCGCAAGGACGACGTCGGCAGCGCCGTGAAGGCGGAGCTCGACGAGTCCATGAAGATCTACGGCTACGAAATCCCCAACGCGCTCGTGACGGATGTCGATCCGGCCGAGAGCGTGAAGGCCGCCATGAACGACATCCAAACCCAGCAGCGGCTGCAAGTGGCCGCCGCGGCCAAGGGCGAGGCCAACAAGATCCTGGTGGTGAAGAACGCGGAAGCGGAGGCGGAATCCAAGCGCCTGCAAGGCGAAGGCATCGCCAAGCAGCGCCGCGCCATCGTCGACGGGCTTCGCGACTCTATCGAAGCGTTCCGCGACAAGGTCGACGGGACCACGGCGCAGGACGTGCTGAACCTAGTGCTGCTGACGCAATATTTCGACACCATGAAGGAGATCGGTATTTCCGCCGGTTCGAAGGTGATCCTGGTGCCGCATTCGCCGGCCGGCATGTCGGACCTGGTGTCACAATTACGCACGGCAGTGGCGACCGCCAATGAAGCCACCACGCCGGACACGGAACCACGCCGCCGGCCCAGCTAAGCGGGCCGGTTACAGAACGTCTTCGATGCCGTCGTGGATTTTCACGCGCGGCTTCCAGCCGAACTTCTCGCGAAATTCGGACGGATCGCGCACGAGGTGTTTGACGTCGCCCGTGCGCTCCTCGACATATTGAACGGGGCAGCCGAAATACGGGGCCACTTCGTTGAGCGAGGTCGGGATACCCGTACCGACATAGTACGAGCCCTGCACATCGCTCTTCCACGCGAGGATATTGGCCTCGACGATGTCGTCGACATGCGTGTAATCGCGCGTCTGCTGGCCATCGCCGGTGATGAACAGGCAGCCGTGCTCCTTCTTCGCCTTGCGCAGAGCCGCGAACACGTTCGGGCTCGGTTCCGATTCCGATTGGCCCTTGCCGTAGATGTTGGAGTAGCGCAGCGCGATAGTCGAAAGCCCGTAGAGCGACGAAAAAATGCGCGTGTATTCCTCCGAGGCCTGCTTGGCCACGAAATAGGGCGTGTTCGGTACGTAGATGATGCACGAACTCGAATGCACGAAGCGCCGCACGCCGCTGTCGCGCGCCCAGATCAGCGCGGCCAGGGTCGCGGTCGTCGTCATATGGTGCGAGAGCACCGGGTCTTCGACGGTCCACAGCGTGCGCGCGATGGCGGCGGTGTTGAAAACGACATCCACCGGCTCAAAGATTTCAGGCAAGACGTCGGTGACGTTGCCCTCGATGAACCTGTAGTTGGGGCCAAAAAACGGTTCGATGTTCTCGTGCTTGCCTGAAACGAAGTTATCGATGGCCGTAACCTTCACGCCATCTGCGAGGAGCCTTCGCGTCAGATGCGACCCCAAAAAGCCCGCCCCGCCGGTGATAAGTGCTCTGGACGCCATGAATGCTACTGTTTCCCCGCCCGGATCGACATCGCGAAGGCCGATAGACTGTAGGCTTTCACCCTACATGAATTGTGTTAAACTGTCAGGATTATATGAATCCTGGTACATAAATAATGCAGAGGGAACCATAGATTATTGTTAATATGGTTTCGGGTTTTGGACGTTCAGTAGACGTCGAATTCATCTGCGAAACTCGCTGGCGCTTCATATTTCAGCGCAACTTTTGCGGCGTTTGCCCGCGCCATCGCGAAATATTCGAGGTCCCTTACCAAGTCATATCGCGGCGGCAAGTCCATCGACCATTTGGCGCGAAATTCCTGATAGGCGATTTCCACGAGCGCCATCCGGCGGTCGATATGGGCCTGCGCGTTGGCGCCACGTTCCCTGGCGATATCGCGTTGGACGTGGCCCTGGCCGTCATGATTGAGCCAAGCGCCCTTGGCACAGACGAGTTTGAAACCCGCGAGGTGGGCGCGCATACCGTAGTCGACATCGCCGAAATAGCCGAAGAACCGCAAATCGAGGACGCCGATCTTGTCCACCATGGTGCGCTTCAAGAGTACCGCATCGCCGGTCAACAGATGATCTTCCACGTGCTGCAAACCCTTCGCAGCGAAAATCTGCGCGGAAAAATTGACAATCTCCTCATACGTCTTGACCGGGACCGGCGGTTTGACGAGGTGCTCCGGATGGCTGTCGGTGTAATTCGACGTGCCGCGAACCGCGCCGATCTGAGGATTCAGAGATGACACGCCCATCATCGCCAGAAGAAAGGTCGGCGTCACCATCATGTCATTGCTGATGAAAAAAATGAGGGGCTTCGTCGAGAGGATAAGACCCTCGGTGAAGACACCCGAATAGTGCTGATGCTTATTGGCACGCACGATCTTGCAGACGTGGCCAACCGCGCTGGCTTGATGTTGGCGAAACACGCCCAGAATTCCCTCGTCCACGGGCGAATTGTCGTCGATCAGGATGAATTCGGCCGTCAGCTTCAGGCTGTTGACGGAATAGAGCAGTGTGCCGAGCGTCACCCGCGTCCTGTCCGGATTGTTGCGCGCGGGAACAATAATGCTGATCATGTCGAACCTGATCGCTCAGGCGGTATGATGCCCAGAGTCGGCACTCTTCCCGGATTCATCCTCTGCTCCCGCTGCACTGGTGTGCGTTTGCCGGGCACGCTGCCCTCACATACGCATCTATATTGGCTATAGCTTAGAACCGCATATCGAAGTCTGCGCTATTCAAATAAGTGTTTGTGCCATAGCTTTTTGTTGCGTTAGACAGACAGAACATCACGCGGTATTTCAATGACCGCCAAGCGCACTCGCGCCGCGAGGAGAGATTGCCGGTAATGAGGTCCCGATGAAGCCCGTCATCCGCGTGGCTTACGCCTATTGGTGGCCTGGATTTTCGCCCGACACGTTTCGCGGACTTTTCCCCTATGTCGCCGAAAAGTACGAGCTGGTGCCGTCGCCCACGCCTGACGTCGTCTTCTATTCGGTGTTCTCGCCGCTGCACCAGCCCTATGGCGATCCGCGGCAAATCTGGTCCGTGGTGCGCAGCCCGCCGGGAAATTACGTGCGTGTCTTCATCACGGGAGAGAATTTCGAGCCCGCGATGGACAGCTGCGATTTTGCCATAACGTTTTCGACGCTGACGAACCATGCCAACCATTTACGGGTTCCCCTGTGGGTCTATGAAAACCGCAATTGGGGGTACGGCGCCGATCGCCTGCTAACGTCGCCGGATACCGACTGGGAAAAAGTCGCGGCCGAGAAGACGCATTTCTGCAATTTCGCCTACATGCACGAAGTGCCGTTTCGCAACGCGATCTTTTCGCAGCTCAACGCGATCAAGCATGTCGATGCGCCCGGCGCGTGCATGCACAACATGAACGGCGCACAGGTGCCGTATGTGCCCAACCGCACCGCGGGCAAGCTTGGCTTTTTGCGGCGTTATAAATTCACGCTCGCCGTGGAGAACTCGCTCTGGCCCGGCTACATGACCGAAAAGCTCGTCGACCCCATGTATGTCCATTCGATTCCCATCTATGTCGGCGATCCGCAGGCCCGCGCCAGTTTTGATCCCGAGGGCTATATCGATTTCACGAGCTTCACGTCTCTGAAAGAGATGCTGGAGTTCGTCCGCGAAGTGGACAACAACCGAGACCTCTATCTGAAGATATTGTCCACGCCGCATTTTCGCGGCAACACGATTCCCGACTATGCCCGCGACGATACGATATTGTCCTTCTTCGACCGCATCTTCGAGACAGCTCAGGCGCGCAAACGCGGCCCCGGCGGCACAGACAGTTCCCTTCCACGGACCGGCGGGGTCTTGCGGCCAAGAGTGCCTGGGACATGACAACAGGGTGTGACGTCGGCGCCAAAACGCGCTAACGCTTGAGCATGAGTGAAAGTGAGGCCCAGCTTTCGTCGCGCCATGCGCACACCCACGTAGGCGCGTGGTTCAAACGGCTGAGCGCGCTGGATGTTGCCGCTGTCGTGCTGGCACTGCTGCTTGCCGTGCCCATCGCTTCGGTGTGCCTGGCGCTCGTTTCGGGCGAGACGGATGTGTTCGTTCATCTCGCCGCTACCGTGCTTGCCGATTACGTCACCAACACATTGATCCTCGGCGTGCTGGTCGTGTGCGGCGTGCTAGTGGTCGGCGTGCCTGCGGCATGGCTGGTGTCGGCGTGCGAATTTCCCGGCCGTCGCTTCCTCGAAGCCGCGCTCGTGCTGCCGCTGGCCGCGCCGGCCTATGTGCTGGCCTATGGCTATGCCGATTTTCTCTCCGGCTATGGTCCGGTGCAGACGGCGCTGCGCAATGCGACGGGATGGGAAATCGGCGATTACTGGTTTCCGGACATCCGCTCTCTGCCCGGTGCGGCGCTGATGCTGGTGCTGGTGCTTTATCCGTATGTGTATCTGCTGGCGCGCGCCCGCTTCTTGTCCGAATCCGCGACCGCGCTGGAAGCGGCGCGCAGCCTGGGCCACAGCGCGTGGTCCACGTTCTTTTCCGTGTCGCTGCCGCTGGCGCGCCCCGCTCTTGTCGCCGGGGCAACACTGGCCCTTATGGAAACTTTCGCCGATTACGGCACCGTGTCCTATTTCGGCGTGCCGGTGTTCACGACGGGCATCTATAGCGCGTGGTTTTCCTTCGGTGATCCGAAAGCCGCCGCGCAACTGGCGGCCCTGCTCATCGGCTTCGTGGCGCTGGCGCTCTTCATCGAACGCTATGCGCGCGGCGCGGCGCGCTTCCACGAGACCGGCCGGCGCGACCGGCGCCCCGAGCGTCTGAAGCTGCGCGCCGGCAACGCCACGCTGGCGATTGTGCTGTGCAGCCTGCCGCCGCTGCTGGGGTTCGTGATTCCAGCGCTGGTGCTGGCGGATTTACTGATCGCCTCCGGCGGGCCGGAGCGAAATTTCACGCGCCATTTGATCAACTCGCTGACGCTCGCCGGAGCCGCCGCGATTGTCGTGACGCTGGGCGCGGCGATCCTCGCCTATGCGCGGAAGGAACGCGCCCACGCCATCGCCGGAAAAGCGGCGGCCTTTGCCGCGCTCGGCTATGCCGTGCCAGGTTCGGTGATCGCGGTGGGGATCATCGGCCCGTTCGGCGTGCTGGACGGATGGATCGATGCCGCCTCGCGCAGCCTGTTCGGCCACTCCACGGGCCTCGTGATCACGGGAAGCATCGTTGCGCTGATCTTCGCCTATCTCGTGCGTTACGTCGCCGTGGCGCTGCAATCGGTCGGCGCGGGGCTGGAGCGCATCACGCCCTCCATCGGCTATGCCGCCCGCGTGCTAGGTAACGGGCCATTGGATGTGCTGCGCCGCGTGTACTTGCCCCTCATCACGCCGAGCGTGCTGACGGCGGCGCTGCTGGTGTTCGTCGACGTGATGAAGGAATTGCCCGCGACGCTCATGCTGCGTCCGTTCAATTTCGATACGCTCGCCATCGCGGCGAGCAACTACGCGTCGGACGAACGGCTAGGCTTCGCGGCGGCCCCGTCGCTCGCCATCGTGGCGGCGGGCATCATCCCGTGTATCCTTCTGATCCGCGGCATTGCGGCATCGGCGCACGGCCAGGACAGCAACGTAAATTTGCCTTGAGGAGAAGCACCATGCGCATCGCGGCTGCGGCTATTAGCATCATGGCATGGGCGGCGGCAGCGCACGCAGCCGATACTCCTGCCGGCTGGACCGAAGTAAAAGCCGGCAACATGTTCACGCTGCAAGCTCCGCCGGGCACCACATTTGAACGTATCCGCACCGGCGTCGACGCCTTCGCCGGCACGTTCCACGGGCTCGGCTTCGATATCGCGGTGGAATTCGGCTATCACCGCGACGGCATGAAAAATCCGGCGGGGGCCAAGAACCTCGCCGTCACGAAACTTACGGTCGATGAAAAGCCGGGCAGCATCACGACAGCCGACATCGGGGACGCCGCGCATCCGCGCTTCGTCGGGCTCTATGTGCCCGATGTGGAGTACGATCCGCTCGGGCCGCTCAGTCTCGTGATGACCGCGACAGTGGCCAAGCCCGAAGACGCGGCGCTGTTCCGCACCATGTCCGAGACGATCAGGTTCGCCTTCAAGAACGACACGCCGCCGCCCTAGCCGCCCGGCTTCGGCAACAATCAGAACAGCGGCATCCAGATGCTGGCTAGCGCGGCAAGCGCTACCAGAGCGAGGAACCCGTTCACGATCATCAGCAGCGAAATCGGCAAGCGCTGAATATCGGGCGTCGGCGGTTTGGCGGTGAACAATTCGCGCCAAACCGCCGCGATGAAACAAAAGGCACTGAACAGCGTCAGCACCGTGCCCGCGCCCCGCACCATCCATTCTGCGATGACGCCCGTCAGGAGCGCCTTGGCGCCGACGCCGCTGGCGAGCGCTGCAAGGCCCGTACGCACCCATGCGGCATAGGTGCGTTCGGCAGCCAAAATGGTGCGGTCGGCGGCAAGCTGTGTCGTGCGGTCGGCGCTGCTTACGAGCTCGCCGGCGCTTTGCTTGATTTCGACGGCGGTCTTCTTGATTTCCTTGCGCTCGATATCCGCCGTCTGTTTGGCGATCTCGGCGGTTTGTTGTTTTGCAGTGCTCTCGGCCATTCCATGGAAACGGCCAAGCGCCAGAGCGGTTTCACCCGCGCTTGCCGAACAGCGGCCCCGCAAAGGCAAGCAGAACGCCAATAATGAAGATGGGCGGCAAGGTAATGAGCAGCATGAACATCTGTTGCGGCCAGTGGATACTGCCCGGATCCCAATCCATGATTGTCCTCCTCAAATAAATCCAATAAAGCGGCCGCAGGCGACGATGCTCACCCACAGCGCCAGCGACAGACCGCCAGCGAAACGCGCGGCGAAGGGCGGGATAGGGTCGCGATCCCATTTGTTCACGCCGCGCAGCACGACGACATGGAAGAACAGCATGTTGAGACCGGCGAGCGCCATCAGCAGCAACTTCACGTCGAAGAACGCCATCGACAGATAGCCGATGGGCTTTGTCGTCCACAGCAGAAGTCCGAAGACGGTTGCCAGGACAAACGCACCCCAGGTCCAAGGCAGCATCTCGTGCAGCACGTCCGTCACCGGGCGCTCGCGCCAGACAAGACCAAGCAGCCGCAAATCCAGCCGTGAGATCGAGCCCACAACGAACACGATGGCAATGACATGAACCGTTTCGAGCGCGGGGAACAGCCAATCGGACGCCCGCACCTCCTCGCCTACCGCGCTATCGTTGATGGCTTGTAGAATTCCCATGATCCAATTCATGTCTCAACCCCAATAGGCGATAACGCGGCCCAGCGCCGCGATGGTGAACCACATCGTCAGTGAAACGCCGGCAAGCATGTGCGCCATGCGCCTTCGCTGCGGCGAGGCGTCCCAGAAGTTCGGCGCCCGGAACACCGTCCGCTGATAGACGAGCGTAATCGCGACCATCACGGCGAGCAGCACCATCTTGATGCGAAACGCCGTGTTCATGAGCTCGCGCGCCGGTTCGGCGATGGTTTGCGCGATGCCGGTTGCCAACAGGACTAACAGCGCGCCCCAAATCCACGGGATGAGCTGATGCGCCAACAGTCCGAAACTCTGCCGCTTGCCGCCGATGCCCAGCAGGCGAAGGTTCAAAAGCGCAATAGAGATCATCACCACGGACACGGCGAGGATGTGCAGCGTCTGCGACACTGGGATGATCAGAAAGGTTTCAAGCCGCGTGGTGTCGGAAAAAACATAATGCAGCTGGCTTTTGCTCAGCCATTCGGTGATGTGTTCCAGCATCGTGAGTCCTTTGCGTGGTGGACATCACGATGGCGCGGCGCGAGCGGGCGCGGATTGAGATGGATCAATCGAAAGATGCGGCGCAATGGCGCGGCGATCAGCGCCAGCCGGCCTTGTCGAAAATCGTCTGCGCCTGGGCCTGGTTCTGGCCATAGACCGACACGTTGGTCGGGTCGATCTTGAACTTGCCGAGCCGCTCGAGCTCCGGGAATTTGCCGACCGAAGCGACGGCCGGAAACTCATGGTTGGCGTTGGCGATCAAATTCTGCGCTTCGGGGCTCGCCATATATTCGAGAAATTTGACGCCGACGGCCTTATGCGGCGCCGAGGCCAGAAGCCCGGCCCCCGAAATGTTCACATGCGTGCCGAAATCCGCTTGATCCGGGAAGATCACGGTCAGCTTCGTCGCGGCGTCGCGTTCGGCTTTCACCTTCGACGTTTGCAGCCGTACGAAATAGTAGTGATTGGCGATGGTGACGGCACATTCGCCCGCTGCCACGCTTTGCAGCAGCGTCGTGTCCGCTCCTTGCGGTGGGCGCGCGAAATTGGCGACGACGCCGCGCACCCAGCTTTCCGCCTTTGCCGGGCCCCAATGCGAAATCAGCGCGCCGAGCAGCGAGAGATTGTAGACCGCCGAACTCGAACGCATGCAAATCTTGCCCTTCAGCTTCGGATCGGCGAGCGATTCGTAGGTCTGCACCAGCTTGGGATCGATCCGCTTCGCGTTCACAAAGATAAGGCGCGCACGCGTTGAAAAGCCGAACCACAAATTCTGCGGGCTGCGCAGCGGCGCCGGGATGCGCGAGTCGAGAATCTTTGAAACCGCCGGCTGGAACAAATGCTCCTTCTCCGCGAGCCAGAGATTGCCCGCATCCACGGTGAGAAAAACATCGGCGGGGGAATTCTTGCCTTCCGCCTTCATGCGCGCGAGCAGCTCCGGCCCTTCGCCTTCGATCACATTCACGGGAATGCCGGTCGCCTTCTGGAAACCGTCATAAAGGAGCTGATCGGAATCGTAGTGCCGCGCCGAATAGATGTTCAGAGAGTCCGCAGCCGAAGCGGGCGCGGTCCCCAGGCAAAACGTGGCGATCAGAAAAGCGGATAAACGGCTTAAACGCATTGGGCGATCCTACATGCGAATGAGTATCATAAGCATTTTATTCAGGGTCGCAACCCCATGGACCGGCGGCCGGATGCCGCGCTTGTTCCTTCCAGTCATATCCTTCATGGATCACGCCTTCGCACATTGATGTATGCCGCTATTTGTCCCATTTGCCGCCCCTTAGCCGAAGGTCGTGACTTTCCATGAATCCTCATCTCAAGACCGGCCTGAAAATCGGCGTTCCCATTGTGGTCATCCTGCTGCTGATCGTGGCCGTGCCGTTCCTGCTGCCGCTCGAGACCTATCGCGGCGCAATCGAACGGGCGGCGTCCAGGACCATTGGCCGTGAGGTAAAGCTATCCGGGCCAATGCATCTGGCGCTGTTTCCGGACCTCGGCGTTTCAGTCGCCAATGTGACGGTCGCCAATGCGCCGGGCGCGCGCGAACCGCTGATGGCGAGCGTGGGATCGGCGGTGGTGGCGGTGAAGTTCGGGCCGCTGATGTCCGGCCGCATCCAGGTGTCGCGGCTCGTTCTCGAAAACCCAGTAGTCCATATGGAAATCGCGAAGGACGGCAGGCCCAATTGGGAATTCGATACCGAAAAGAAACCCGATAACGGCAAGGGCGGCGGCATCCCGGAAAATGTCGGCGTCTGGAATATCGCCATCAAAGGCGGCCAGATCACCTATTTCGATGCGCGCGATGGTTCCAGCCGCGCCATCAGCAATGCCGACATCAACTTGCAAATCCTGGAAGGCGAATTCTCCGGGCTGAACGCGCCGCTCACCGTCACAGGCAAGCTCGCCTATAACGGTCACACGCTGAACATCGACGGCAAAATCGACCAGCCCGGCGAAGTGTTAAAGGGCAACGGCACGCACGCGCACGTCTCGTTCGGCTCGACGATCGCGAACATGGATTTCGACGGCACCTTCGCCAAAAGCGGACGCATCGCCGGCAACCTCAAGATGGGTGCGAAATCCTTACGCGAATTCGCCTCATGGGCGGGCCATCCGCTTCCCATCGGCAATGGCTTCGGCCTTGTGGCGCTTGAAGGTAGTGTAGTGATGGGCGACGGGGTGATCACTCTCTCCGGCGCGCAAATCGCCATGGATTCCATGCATATTTCGGGCAACCTCTCGCTCGACACCAACCCGGATGTCCCGGTGGCCAAGGCGGTGATCGCCATCGACCGGCTGGACATCAATCCCTATCTCGCGCCCGGCGCCTCCGAAGACACGCTCAAGGCGATCCGCGCGAAGGATGCCGCTTCGCCCGATACGCCGCTGCCGCTGAAGGGGCTGAACACTGTCGAAGCCGATCTGAAGCTTAACGTCGGTCAGCTTGCCGTCGAAGATCTGAAGATCGACCGCACGATGATCACCGTCGCGCTGCACAAGGGCGTGCTGAACGCGAAGCTGGACAACATCGCGCTCTATGGCGGCAATGGCAAAGGCACGCTGACCGTGGATGCCAGCGGCGAAGTGCCGAAGATTCACAATGTCATGGAGGTTACCGGCATCAGGGCGCGCCCGTTCCTGACCGACTTCATGGGCATCGACCGCATCGAGGGCATCGCCGCCATGCAGTTCGACGTCACCTCGCAGGGCGATTCCGAGAAGGCCATTGTCGCCAACCTCGCCGGCAAGGGCAGCAGCAAGTTCACCGACGGCGCCGTGCGCGGCGCCGATCTCAGCGCGGTGGCACGCGTGGTGCAGTCGGTCTTGACCGGCGCGATCCTGGACAATGCCGTCGGCGAGAATGCGAAGACGACGTTCGGCCAGTTCGGGGCGACCTTCGCCATCAGCAAGGGCGTCCTGCGTACCAACGATATGAAGCTGACAAACCCCACGGTCACCATGACGGGCAGCGGCAGCGTCGATCTTTCTGCCCATACGCTGGACTTTCACATGGTGCCGAAGGCAGGGCCTAGGGGCAACATTCCGGGGCTGAAACTGGTGGACACCGGCGTTCCCTTCAATGTGAAGGGGCCCTGGAACCATTTGAGCTACAGCCCGGATGTCGGGGGCATGGCCGTCGGATTTGTCAAAGGTTTAGGAAATGCGCCCGTGGACGTATTGAAGAATCCCGGTCAGGCGCTGCAATCTCTGTTCGGCAGATAATCGCAAACTCGAGTCGTGGGCCCCATGAGGATTCCCCGCTGGCCGTTGGCAATCGTGATCGTGCTCGCTGTCGTTGCCGGCGGCGTGTGGTGGATTTCGCGTCCCCCGCCGCAGATCACGGTCGTGAGCTGGGGCGCCGAATATGGCCGGGCGCAGACGCTCGCCATGTTTCATCCGTATGAAGACAAAACCCATGTCGATGTTCTGGTCACCAATTACGGCGGTGGCCTGAAGGAAATCGAGAACCAGGTGTCGTCCGGCAATATCACGTGGGACGTCATCGATATGGAGATGGAAGACGCGGCCGCCGCCTGCCGCCAAGGCCTTCTGGAAAGCATGGTCGGCGTGGAGCTGCCGCCCGGGCTGAACGGCGCCGCGGCCACCAATGATTTCGTGCCCGGCGCCATCGGCCCGTGCTGGATCGGCAGCACGGTCTGGAGCCATGTCATCGGCTATGACAGCGCGCGCTTCCCGAACGGCGCGCCACGAACCGTTCAGGATTTCTTCAATACAACGCGCTTCCCCGGCCCGCGCGCGATGCAGGATAACGGTCCGAAATTCAACATCGAGCTCGCTTTGATGGCGAGCGGCGTTGCGCCCTGGCAGGTCTATCGCACGCTCCAAACGCCGCAAGGGCTCGACCGCGCGTTCGCCAAGCTCGACACGATCAAGGCCGATATCGTGTGGTACAGGCGCACGACCGAGCCCAAATCCTTGCTCGAGGAGGGAAAGGTTGCGATGTCGACCGGGCTGAACAAGAGCCTGATGAGTCTGGAATCGCAGCCGAAAGTCGTGACCCTGTGGGATGGCCAGCTCTATCAGCTCGACGTGTTTGCGATACCGAAGGGCAATCCGGACAAGACTCGCGCGATGGATTTCATCCGTTTCGCCACCGGTTCCGAACCATTGGGGCAGGAAGCCAACCTTTTGCCCTATGGTCCAGCGCGTATTTCGGCCATTAAGTATGTCACGCGCAATCCGGAGACCGGAACGGAGATGCGTAAATACCTGCCCACGGCGCCCGAGCATTTCCAGCGGGCGCTGGCGGTCGATCCGGACTGGTGGGAAAAGAACGGCGCGCCCGTGATCGCGCGCTGGAACGAGTGGCGGAAAAGCTAGCGCATGCTCTCATACGCCATCCGCCGGATCCTTGGCGCCATTCCCACGCTCTTCATCATCGTCACAATGGCTTTTTTCATGATGCGGCTCGCGCCCGGCGGGCCGTTCGACAGCGAACGCCGCCTGCCGCCGGAAATCGCGAGAAACATCGCCGCTGCCTACGATCTCGATAAGCCGGTCTATCAGCAATATTTCATCTATCTCGGCAGGCTGGCGCACGGCGATTTCGGGCCGTCCTACAAGATCCGCGATTTCACGGTCTCGCAGCTAATAGCGAGTGGTTTTCCGGTGAGCCTGAAATTGGGCTTGCTGGCGATCACCTTGGCGATATTTGTCGGCACGATCATCGGCGTGACGGCCGCACTGCGCCAGAACCGGCCTGCGGATTATTCGGCCATGACGGTCGCGATGGTCGGCCTCTGCATTCCGTCCTTCGTGACCGCGCCGCTGCTGCAACTCATATTCGGCATCTACGGCATCCATATTTTCGGGCTCGATATCTCGCTGCCCGTCGGCGGCTATAATGGCGGCGCAGCGCCCAACATGGTGCTGCCTGTCATCGTGCTGGCACTGCCGGAAATCGCGGTGATCGCACGGCTCGTGCGCGGCAGCATGGTGGAGGTGCTGCGCTCCAATTTCATCCGCACCGCGCGCGCCAAAGGCCTGCCGACGCGGCGCATCATCACCCATCATGCGCTGCACGCGGGATTGTTGCCGCTGGTCAGCTATCTCGGCCCGGCTGTCGCCGGCATCGTGACCGGTTCGCTGATCGTGGAGCAGGTGTTCGGGCTTCCCGGCATCGGCCGATATTTCGTGCAGGCCGCGCTTAACCGCGACTACACGCTGGTGATGGGCGTGACCATCTTCTACGCCTCGCTCATCATCACGCTGAATCTGATCGCCGATCTGCTCTATGGCGTGCTCGACCCGCGCGTGAGGTACGAATGAAACCGCACCTGCGCCATGCGGACAAGAACGCCGCCGCGCTGGAACGCGCCGCCGGCGTGAAGGGCCGCAGCCTTTTGTCCGATGCACGGCGGCGGCTGTTCCGCAACTGGGCCGCCGTCGCGAGCATGGTGGTGCTTGGCATTGTCACTTTGCTGGCGGTGCTTGCGCCGCTGCTGTCGCCCTATGCTTTCGATTCTCAGGACTACAGCGTCATCTCCTGCGCACCGGATTGGTGGCCCGCGGATGCGAGCTGCCGCGCCGGCGGGGCACATTGGTTCGGCACCGATGGCGTGGGCCGCGATCTTTTCGTGCGCGTGCTGTACGGCGCGCGCATCTCGCTCGCCGTCGGCATCACCGCGACGCTCGTCAGCCTTCTCATTGGCGTGCTCTATGGCGCCACGGCGGGGTTCGTGGGGGGCCGCACGGATGCGATCATGATGCGCATCGTCGATATCCTCTACGCGCTGCCTTTCCTGTTTTTCATCATCATCCTGATGGTGATCTTCAATCAGAATTTCATCCTCCTGTTCGTCGCCATCGGCGCGGTGTCATGGCTGACCATGGCGCGCATCGTGCGCGGCCAGACGCTGTCGGCCAAACAGAAGGAATTCGTGGAAGCGGCGCGCGCCGCGGGCGTCGGCACGTTCGGCATCATCCGGCGCCATGTCATTCCCAACGTCGTCGGCGTCGTTATCATCTATGTCACGCTGACGATTCCGGGCGTGATCCTGGCCGAAAGCTTCCTCTCCTATCTCGGCCTCGGCATCCGTGAACCGTTCACTTCCTGGGGCGTGCTGATCTCCGAGGGTGCCTCGCAGATGGAAACCTCGCCATGGACGCTGATATTCCCGGCGAGCCTGATGGCGCTGACGCTGTTCTGCTTCAACTTTATCGGCGACGGCCTTAGGGACGCGCTGGACCCGAAGGACCGCTGATGGCCGAGCCGGTTCTTTCCATCCGGGATTTCAATGTGCGTTTTGCGACGCAGGACGGCGAAGTCCACGCGGTGAAGAACGTCAATCTCGACATCGTGCAGGGCGAATGCGTCGGCGTGGTCGGCGAATCAGGCTCGGGCAAGAGCCAGCTCTTCCTGGCCGCCATGGGACTTATCGCCGGCAACGGCAAGGTCACGGGCAGCGTGCGCTACCGCGGCGAAGAAATCCTCGGCCGTTCCGCGGGTGCGCTGAATCGCATCCGCGGCTCCAAGATCACGATGATTTTCCAGGACCCGCTGACATCGCTGACGCCGCACATGAAGATCGGCGAGCAGATCATCGAGACGCTGATCCTGCACAAGAAAATGAGCCGCCAGGCGGCGCAGGCGCAGGCGCTCAAAACGCTGGAATTGGTGCGCATTCCCGAAGGCGCGCGGCGCATGAAGCAATATCCGCACGAGCTTTCGGGCGGCATGCGCCAGCGCGTGATGATCGCCATGGCCACCGCCTGCGGTCCCGATTTGCTGATCGCGGACGAGCCAACCACTGCGCTCGACGTCACCGTGCAGGCGCAAATCCTCGACATCATGCGCGATCTGGACAAGGAACTCGGCACCTCCGTGGTGCTCATCAGCCACGACATGGGCGTCATCGCTTCCATGGCCGATCGCGTGCAGGTGATGCGCCACGGCGAATTCGTCGAAGCAGGCGCTGCGGATGAAGTCTTCTACGCGCCGAAACATCCCTATACGCGCATGCTGCTCGAAGCGATGCCGCGTCTGGACCAGCCTGAGCGGCCGGGGCGCAAGACAGCCACGCCTCTTTCCCCCGATGCGCCGATGCTGCTCGACGTCGAAGACATGAAGGTGCATTTCCCCATTCGGGTCGGCGGCGGTCTATTCGGCAAATACAAGCCGCTACGCGCGGTGGACGGCGTCAGTTTCAAGCTGCACAAGGGCGAAACGCTCGGCGTCGTCGGTGAATCCGGCTGCGGCAAATCCACCCTTGCCCGCGCCGTGATCGCGCTGCTGCCGAAAACCAAAGGCGCGGTGATGTGGCTGGGGCGCAATCTCGGCGAGGCGACGCGCAGCGAGTTGCGCGGCCTGCGCAAGGATTTCCAGATCGTGTTCCAGGACCCGCTCGCCAGTCTGGACCCGCGCATGACCATCGGCGAAAGCATCGCCGAACCCTTACGATCGCTGGAGCCCAATCTCACCCGCGCCGAAATCGGCGCGCGCGTCGCCGCGATGATGGAAAAGGTCGGTCTCGATCCCGCCTGGATCAACCGCTATCCGCATGAATTTTCCGGCGGGCAGAACCAGCGCGTGGGCGTGGCGCGCGCCATGATTGTGCGGCCCAAGCTCATCATCTGCGACGAAGCGGTCAGCGCCCTCGATGTCTCCATCCAGGCGCAGATCGTGGACCTTATTCTTTCTCTACAGGAAGAATTTGGCATGTCGCTGATCTTCATCAGCCACGATCTTTCGGTCGTCCGGCAGGTCAGCCATCGCGTGATGGTGCTGTATCTCGGCCGCGTCGTGGAACTCGCCGACCGCGATGCCATCTATCGCGACCCGCGCCACCCCTACACCAAGGCGCTGATTTCGGCCGTGCTGATCCCCGATCCCAAAAAGGAGCGCGCCAAGCCCAAGCGCCGGCTGGCCGGCGAATTGCCCTCCCCGCTCGACACGCGCTCGGCGCTCACATTTCTGAAATCCAAGCGCGTGGATGATCCCGATGCCGAGCAATATCTGCCCAAGCTGATCGAAGTGGAGCCCGGCCATTTCGTTGCGGAACACGATTCCGTGTGAATTTTTCGCGTGGCGTGATGTAAGCTTGCGCCAACGATACGCGGAAAAATGCAATGCTTCAGACCCGACGCGCCTTTCTCGCATCCTCTTGCGCGGCCGTGCTTGCCAGCTGCGGTCAAAGCAGCACCCAAAACTCCGGCACAACGCTTGAGCTCGCCGCCAGTGAACTTCATCGCGGCAACGTCGCCGAACCCGGCAGCCTTGATCCGCATTTCGCCACGTCGGCCAATGAGATCGCCATTCTGGATGACTTGCTGATTCCGCTCACCGCGCCTGGCGCGGACGGCCGCCCCATTCCCGGCGCAGCATTGAGTTGGGAAACATCGCCGGACGGCAAAACCTGGACGTTCCATCTGCGCGATCATTCCTGGTCCGATGGAACGCCGGTAACGGCCGAGGACTTCGTCTATTCCTGGCGGCGCATTCTGGACCCCAAGACGGCCGCGTCCTACGCCTCGATCCTCTATCTGTTCAAGAATGCAGAAGCCATCAACGCCGGGAAGATGGCACCCGAGCAATTGGGCGTGCGTGCGGTGGACGAACGCACCATCGAGCTCAGCCTAGAAAATCCCGCGCCGTATCTGCCCGAGCTGATGATGCATGTGACGACGTTCCCGGTGAAACGCAGCGTCATCGAAAAGTTCGGCCGCGAATGGACCAAGCCCGGCAATTTCGTGGGCAACGGCCCGTATACGCTGGCCGAATGGATTCCAAACGACCACATCACCACGGTCAAGAATGCGAAATTCTTTGACGCCGCCGGTGTCCATATCGAGCGCGTGATCTACTACCCGATCTCGGACGGCGATGCGGCGTTCAAACGCTATCGCGCCGGGGAAATCGATACGCTCTACACCGTGCCCGCGACGGATGTGGCTTTCGTTAAGGCGAACATGGCGGACCAGTTCCATGTGGAACCGCAGCTCGGCGCCGGCTGGTACACGATCAACATGGCGCGAAAACCATTCAACGATGTGCGCGTGCGCATGGCGCTGAATCTCGCCTATGACCGCGACACCATCGCCTACAAGATTCTGCCGTTCGGCAATATCTCCGGCTATTCGCTCGTGCCACCTGGCATCGCCAATTATCCGCACGGGGTGGAACTGGATTTCAAATCCCTGCCCTACGAAATGCGCGTGGCACGGGCGCAGGAATTGATGCGCCAGGCCGGATACGGCCCTGACCGGCGCCTGAAAATGAGCTTCCTCGAATATGAGGACAACACCGGCAAGCGCGTCGCCGCCGTGGCGCAGGCCAATTGGAAAGCCGTCTACATCGACACCGATATTGTTCAGCAAGACCCGCGCACCTTCAATGTCAACAAGCAGGCGGGCAATTACGACATCTGCGCCGGTGGCTGGGGAGCGGATTTCAACGATGCACGCAACTTCCTGTTCATCTTCATGAGCGACAACGGGCTGAACGACGGCCACTACAAGAACCTGAAATTCGACGCACTCATCCGCCAATCCGACGTCGAACAGGACCCGATGAAGCGCGGCGCGATTTTGGCCGAGGCCGAGGCAATGCTGCTGAAAGATTCGCCCATCATTCCAACGCGCTTCCCGCCGGCGACGGACTTAATCGAGACTTACGTGAAGGGATGGATCACCAATCCCATGACGCGCAATCCTTCGCGCTGGCTGTCGCTGGAGCGGCCGCCCGCGAAAACTTGACGGAGCATCGCATGATCCCCATTGCCCGACGGCCGTTTCTCGCCTCGCTCGGCGCCACGCTTCTTGTATCCGCCTGCGGGCAAAGCAACACGCAGACGACGGCGAAGGCTCGCGCGGCCGGCGGGTTGTCCGTCTATCATCTCGGCAATGCCGCTGAGCCGGCGAGTCTCGACCCCCACCATGCGACCGGCACGTGGGAAGACTCCATCATCGGCGATCTGATGATGGGCCTGACGACGGAAGACGCGAAGGGCGAGCCCGTGCCCGGCGCGGCGACAAGCTGGGAAATATCCGCCGACGGCAAGACCTGGACCTTCCATCTGCGCGATCATCAATGGTCGGACGGCATGCCGGTGACGGCCGAAGACTTCGTCTATGGCTGGCGGCGCATCCTGGACCCGAAGCTCGCCGCGAATTACGCCTATTACCTCTATCTCATCAAGAACGCGGAAGCCGTAAATGGCGGCAAGATGCCGCCGGCCGCGCTCGGCATCGCCGCGCCGGACGCGAAGACCCTTGTGGTGACGCTGGAGCACCCCGCGCCGTTCCTGACGCAATACCTCATGCACATGACGACGTATCCCGTGCCGCGCCATGTGGTGGAGGCGAAGGGCGATGCCTGGTCGCGGGTGGGCAATCATGTCGGCAACGGCGCATTCATGCTGAAGGAGTGGATACCGAACGATCACGTCATGGCGGAGAAGAATCCGAAATTCTTCGACGCGGCGAATGTGAAGCTGGACCGCATCATCTATTACCCGACCACCGATTATCTGGCGGCGCTGAAGCGCTTTCGCGCCGGGGAATTGGACACGCAGGACCGGCTGCCATCGGCGGAAATCGATTGGCTGCGCGCGAACCTGCCCGAAACGCTGCATCCCGAACCGATCCTCACCACCGAGTTCGTGGCCGTGAACATGCAGCGAAAGCCGTTCGGTGACGCCCGCGTGCGCGAAGCGCTGAACCTGGGCGTCGACCGCGAAACGCTGTGCGGCAAGATCATCAAGGTGGGCGATGTGCCCGCTTACGGCATGGTGCCGCCCGGCACGGCGAATTATCCCGGCGGCGTCGCCTTCGATTTCAAATCGATGCCGCAGGCAGACCGCGTGAAACGCGCGCAGATGCTGATGACGCAGGCAGGCTTTTCCGCGGCGAAGCCACTAAAGACCACGATGTCCATCCGCTCCTCCACGCCGGACAGTTTGCGCATTCCCGCCGCGATCCAGAACATGTGGAAGGCGATCTATGTCGATGCGCAAATCGTGCAGAACGACACGGCCATTTTCTACAACCGCCTGGAACAGGGCGATTTCGATCTCGGGGTCGCGGGCTGGGGCGGCGACTATAACGACGCAACGACGTTCCTGGACCTGCTGCGCAAGGGCAATGCGAACAACTACGGCAAATACAACAATCCGAAATATGACGGCTTTCTTGACGCGGCCGCAAACGAGCCTGACTTGGCGAAGCGGGGCGCCTTGCTGGCGCAGGCCGAAGCAGTCGCGCTGAAGGATTTTGCCTGGATACCGACTTTCTATTGGGTTTCGAATGCGCTGGTGCGGCCCTACGTCAAAGGCTGGGCTACCAACGCCAAGGATCAGCACCGCGCGCGCTGGATTTCGCTCGACGAACAAGAGCGCGCCGCGACCAAATTCGGCTGACGATGAGATTGGCTTCCGCAGCGCTGGCCGGGCTCCTGCTGTTCGTGCTGACCGCCTGCGGCGACAGCGCAACCAAACCGGCGGCGCCGGCGCAGTCACTCAATGTCCTCAACCGAGGCAATGGCGCCGAAGCGGAAAGCCTGGACCCCGCGCTCGCCGACACGTCGTGGGAACAGTGGATCATCGGGGACATGATGATCGGTCTGTATACGGAGGACGCGTCCGGCAACGCGGTTCTGGGCGCGGCGGAAAAGGCCGAAGCGTCACCCGATGGGTTGACCTGGACGTTCACGCTGCGCCCGCACCTGTGGTCCGACGGCGTGCCGGTCACGGCGGGCGACTTCATCTATGCCTGGCGGCGCACGCTCGATCCCAAGACATCCGGCAAATACGGCGCGATCCTTTATCCGTTCAAGAACGCGCGCGGTATCGTGGAAGGCAAGCTGGCGCCGGACGCGCTGGGCGCCAGCGCGCCCGACGACAAGACACTGGTGCTGCAATTGGAGCACCCGACACCCTATCTGCCGCAGCTTTTGACGCACAACATCACCTACCCGGTGCCGCGCCACGTCGTGGAAGCCAAGGGCCCGGATTGGACCAAGCCTGGCAACTACGTGTCGAACGGCGCCTATGTCCTGGCCGAACGCGTGCCCAACGATCACGTGACGCTGGTGAGAAATCCGAAATTCTACGACGGCGGGAATGTGCACATCGATCGGGTGGTCTATTACACGACCGAAGATGCGCCCGCCGCGCTGAAGCGCTTTCGCGCGGGCGAGCTCGACACGCAGAATCCGTTCCCGGCCGATCAGATCGATTGGCTGAAGACCAACATGCCCGGCGCCCTGAAGCAGACGCCGACACTGGCGCTCGATTACATCGTGTTCAACGAGACGCGTAGGCCTTTCGGCGACATGCGCGTGCGCCATGCGCTCGATCTCGCGCTAGACCGTGAAACGATCACGGGCAAGATCTACCGCATTGGCGAGGAGCCGGCCTACGGCATCGTCCCGCCCGGGATCGCGAATTATCCGCACGGCGCGGCGCTCGATTTCAAAACCAAGGACATGCCGGCCCGCATTGCCGCGGCGCAGAAGCTGATGCGCGAAGCGGGCTATCGGCCTGACCGTCCGCTGAAAACGACGTTCGCTGTCCCTGCCGCGCCCGATGCGCGCCGTGCGGCAGCGGCCATCCAGGCCATGTGGAAAGCGATCTACGTCGATTTGGAAATCCAGCCGGCGGACGCCGCCATTCATTTCACCAGGCTGCGCAATGGCGATTTCGATATCGGCGCCGCGAGTTGGGGCGCGGATTTTGACGATGCCTCGAACTTCCTGATGCTGTTTACCACCGGCAATCCGCAGAATTACGCCCGCTATCACAACCCTGCCTTCGACGCGCTGTTTGCCCGTGCGGAGCGCGAAGCAGATGGCGCCAAGCGCGGCGCACTGCTGCGCCAGGCCGAGGACATCGCGCTCGCCGACCACGTCTGGATCGAGCGGAACTTCCGCTCCACGCGTTCCATCGTGCAGCCGTATGTTCGGGGCTGGATCACCAACGCACGCGACTACAATCGCACCCGCTGGCTATCCGTGGAAAAACACTGAGGCTTCGGTTATGTATGGCGCCGCGCGACCCCGTAGCTCAGCAGGATAGAGCAACGGTTTCCTAAACCGTGGGCCGGAGGTTCGAGTCCTCTCGGGGTCGCCAATTCAGCATTTCAATTCGCGGTCCAGGGCGCGCAGGAAAGCTCGCCACTCGGCTTTCGTGTTCACGGGAAACCGCTCGAAGCCGTCCCCTATCGTTAGATCGGCGAACATCCCTGCCGGGTCTTCGTGGAAGTGAAGAAATGCCTTCGACTTCAGATAGAAAATACCGAGCTTCTTCTCCTTAAGGCCCGGTCTTTTTCTGATCTCATCCAACAGCGCGGAGAGTCCCTGAAGCGCCCCGCGGCCGGCGTGCTTCATGGACGATCAAAAATCCAGATGGACCGCGTGCGGCATCGGCACCGGCTGTTCGTTAAAGAAATCCGGGTTGCCTTCGGCGCAGATGATTTCGTCCCATGGCGCCTGTGCGACGCGCCGGAAAATCTTCCATGCCTTCCACGGCATGGTGAAGGCGCCCGGATCGTCCACCGTGATGTTGATGAACATCCGCGTGCGCTCGCCATCCACCTGATGCGTTTCGACGACATGCAGCTTCTTGGTGTGCGGCGTGCGGTAATTGTCCAGCGGGCCTTTGTCGTCCAGCCCCACCGTGTCGATGGCCAGCGTATCGCCGTTCACGTAGTGGCCGACGGATTCCCCGTTCCAGGAATATCCTGGCGCGGCCGAATGCGGCGTGTCCAGATAGATGCGCCGGACGTCCTGGCCGCGCTGGGTGAAGAGCACGACTTCATGGGGCGTTTGCAGATAATAGGCCGGTGCATTGTGCAACAAACCGGCCGGCACGCCCGGCGGCCAGCAGCGCTGCTCCGCGCCGAACGGCAGCACGGTCAACTTCAGCGTCGAGTCGTTGGTCGCCTTGATGACCTGCCGCGTCCAGGGCTGAAGGATCGGGTTGGTGAGATCGGCAATGCGCGGATAGGGCGGACGATGAAACACATCCCCGTTGGTCACGTAAGGATGCGCGAGGTCGTAGGTCATGGGCCGCGCCTTCTCGCCCGGCACCGGATGGAAATCGAAATTGGAACCGCCCGGTTCCGCGTCGTTCACCTGCCAGCCGCTATGGCCGGACATGAAGTCGGGAACGGCCTCGGCGGCGTTCGCCGGCAAAGCGGCAAGCCAAATAAGCACAAAGGACCACGACGCAACGCGCAACAGATGCATGGCGTGCCTCCCCTTTGACACTGACCATAGCAGGTTTTTCGCCTGTCAGCGTGTCAGGAGGCCCTGTATGCGGCCGCGCCACACGACGCCTTCCGGAAAATCCGGGTGGGCGGCGAGCGCCGCATCCAGCCGGAAAAGCGCTTCGGCCGCCCTGCCCGATTGGGCGAGCACTAGCGCAAGCGTGAAATAGGACACGCCGCTCGAAGGGTCGGCCACCAGCACGCGTTCCAGCGCGGTTTCCGCTTCGGCATTGCGCCCTTGGGTGGCCAGCGCGGCGGCAAGCCGGTTGGCTGCTTCAATCGATGTTGGCGCGCGCTCGGTGGCACGCTGCAACAGCGCGGTGGCTTCTTCCAGACGGCCTTGCCGGAACAGGCAATTGCCGTAGTTGAGCAGCACGCCCGCTTCATGGGGAAGCTTTTCAAGCGCCAAGCGGAATTGCGCTTCGGCAGTTGGTATGTCGCCCTTACGTTCGGCCTTGATCGCTTCGTGCAGTGCGGCGCCGCCTTCCACGCGGATGTCGAACCCATCGAAGGCCGATGCGGCGAGGCCGCCACCCGCACCCGACGGCACATCGTCCAAGCGCAGACCGTTTTGCCAGATGATCGGAATGCAGACATTGGCGAGATGGATCAGCTTGTCGTCCATCGTTTCATCGCGCCTGCCCGCAACCACAAGATCGCGGCAATAGGCGCGCAGATAGGCAAGATTGGACGCGCCATCGGGCGCATCTTCGATACCGTCGATGATATCGACAAACTTCCACGCCAAGTCGCGCCACACTGGCGAGCGCGCTTCCCACACGGCATCGGCTTCGTGGTTTAAATGGATGGCGGCAGGCCTCTCGAGAAGCCGCATGCGCCAGCCCTTGAGCGCCAGAGACAGCGGCAGCCAATAATCCCACCACGGCAAACCGATGGCGAATGGCGGCGCTTGGGCCAGCAACGCGTTCACGGCGCCGCGCGCGAAGAAGAAATAATCGTAGCCGCCGATCAGCTTGTGCAGCGCGCCGCCGATGAGGCCCTTGGTGTCGTAGCGTTGACCCACGATCACCGTCTGCGCGTCCGCCACTGCTTGCAGACCCGCCCAATTGCCATGCGGTTCGAACAGGATGTCGCTGTTAGCGATGCCCACCACCGGTTCCGCGCCGTCCGCCAGGAGTGCCAGCATGTCCGCGATATAGGGCAGCCGGCGACCGACCACGGCGCGCGCGTCGCGTTCAGCGGCGACGAACTTCACTTCCGGAAAGCGCGCGGCGAGCGGGGGAATTTCCTCCGCTGCGTTCAGCGACACGACGCGAAATCCGGCTCGAGTCCACGACTGCACGCACAGCGCCTGATAATCCTCGGTGTGTTCCTCGGACCAGCGGCGCGACAGACGGGGCGGGATCGATGTCGCAAGCAGAATGCCTGCGGTCATATGGCAATGCTCATTCGGCAGGCGCGCGTTGCATGGAGATTTGGCCCGACGACGGTTCGTCGAGCAGCGGAATGCGCCTGATGGCAAGCGCGGAAAGCAGCGCGGGAATGGCCAGCACTGCGTAATAGGAAAACCGCTGCCAATGGCCTTCGATCAGAAAGCCCGCCGCCGCCGGTCCCGCGACCGCGCCGAGCCGGCCCAATCCGATGGCAAGTCCCGTTCCGGTGGTGCGCACGCTCGCCGGATAGATCAGCGGCGCGATGCCGTACAGGCTCGCCATCGCGCCGATCAGGCACATGCCTACGACGAAGGACGCGGACATCAGCGGCACATAGCCCATGCTGATCGCGCCCAGTCCGACCACCGATACAAAGCACATTGCCAGCGCATACGGCGAAAGCGCGCGCGGATGGCTGCGGCCCGCGAAATAGCCGAAGAGAAGACCGCCGATCACGCCGCCGACGTTCAGCAGCACGGAGGCGAAGATGCCTTGCTGCGCGGTGAAGCCGAGGTCGACGATGTTCTTCGGCAGCCATGACAGCACGAAGTAGAACGTGAACATCAGCAGGAAGAAGCTGGTGCAGATGAGGACCGTCGATTTGAAGAAGCGCGGGTGGAATACGCCAATGACGGTCGCGGTTTTCTCCGGGCCGACGTCCGGCAGCGAAGTCAATTCGGGGCGGCGCAGCCGGCGCATGACGGCGTTGATCTTATCGAGCGTCTTCGGCCCGCGATGGGTAATCAGAAAATCCAGCGACTCCGGAAGGAACAACAGCCCGAACGGCAGCAGCACCGTGGAACACACCCCGCCGAAAATGAAGGCGCCGCGCCAGCCGAAGGCGCCGATAATATAGGCCGCGATCAGCCCGCCGATGATGGCGCCGCCGGAATAGCCCACCACCATCGAGGAAATGGACAGATCGCGCCAGCGCGTCGGCGAATATTCCGCCAGCATGGTATTGCCGCTGGCGAGCAAACCGCCGACACCGAGGCCGGTGACGAAGCGCAGAATCGCCAGCTCCCATGCGTCGCCCGCGAGGCCGGCGCCGAACATGCCGATGCTGATGATGACGGTCGAAAGGTTCACCACGGCGCGCCGGCCGATCACATCGGCGAGCGGTGACAGCGTCAGCGAGCCGATGCACATGCCGAACAGACCCGCTGACAACAGCCCGCCCAGCGCGGCCGGATCGAGATTGAACTCTTTCGCCACAAGCGGCGCGGTAAAGGACATGCACAGAACGTCGAAGCCGTCGATCATGTTCAGCACGGTGCAGATCATGACGACGACGATCTGGAACATCGTCATGGGCCCGTCGCGCAGCAGGATTCTCGGATCGGCGTTCATTCTGCTTCCCCCAAAGCCTTGGGCGGCTTTTTACCGTAGGACGGGGTTTGTATCCACCTGACCCATTTCACCAAGATCATGCCCGCCAGCATCGCTGCCACGTAGATCACGACATCCCTGCGCCCCGAGGCCAGCGAAACCACGGCTGGCCCTGGGCAGTAACCCGCAAGTCCCCACCCCACGCCGAAAATAACCGCACCGACGATCAGCGGGCCGTCGATAGCGGTGGCGGCCGGAAGCGAGAAGCTTTCCGCCCAGGCCGGCTTCTTGTCGGCCCAGACCACGCGATAGCCGATGAACGTCACGACCACGCCGCCCGCCATGACGAACAGCAACGTGGGATTCCAAAAGCCGGCGACGTCGAGAAAGCCAATGACCACCGCCGGATTGGTCATGGCCGACACGCAGAGGCCCAGCCCGAACAAAAATCCCGTCAGCAATCCCGCGATGATCGGACGCATGTTCGGCTCACAGAAGATGATAGGTAACGAACACCGTCACCATGGCGGTGAACACGAACACGACAACCGCGACGATGCCGCGCGGCGACAAACGCGCGACGCCGCAAATGCCATGGCCGGAGGTACAGCCGCTGCCGAGCGTGGTGCCGATGCCGACCAAGAGGCCGGCCAAGATCAGCACGTTCAGCGGCGCAAGCGGTTCGCCGATCCCGTCAAAGCCCGTGGTGAGCCGCAGCATCAGCGGGGCGAGCAAGAGGCCCACGATGAAGGCCAGGCGCCAGCTTCTGTCGTCCACTTGTTTGGGCGGCAACAGACCGCCGACGATGCCGCTGATGCCGGCAATGCGCCCGGTGAGCGCCATCAGCAGCACCGCCGACATGCCGATCAGCGCTCCGCCCAGCGCGCCCAAAACGAACGGTTCCATCATGGCCCTACTCCGCCAGCATGCCGGTCTTCTCGACTTCCGAAGACCATTTGAAGACGATGTCATGATCGGGAACGACAAGATGCTTCTTCTTTCCCGGATAGGAAAAACTGTCGAGCAGGTCCTTCAACAACGACAGACGCGCATCCTTCTTATGATCGGTGCGCACGATGCGCCACGGCGCCAGCTCGTGGCTGGTCCGGCGGAACATTTCGTCGCGGGCCTTGGAATAAGCTTTCCATTTCTTGGCCGCCACGGCGTCGACGGGTGAATTCTTCCACGTCTTCAACGGGTCCTTCCGCCGGTCGGCGAGCCGCTCCTTCTGTTCTTTCTTGGTAATGTGCAAATAATATTTGCGCATCTCGAGGCCCGAACGCACCAAAAGGCTTTCGAAATCGCCGACGGTTTCAAAGAAGCATTCGACGTCGGCCTCGGTGCAGAAGCCCATCACACGCTCCACGCCCGCACGATTGTACCAGGAGCGGTTGAACACCACGAACTCGCCGCCTGAAGGCAGATGCGGCACGAAGCGCTGGAAATACCATTCCGTCTCTTCGCGGTCCGAGGGCTTGGACGGCGCGTAGACGCGCGTTTCGCGCGGACTCATGTGCTCGGTCAGGCGCTTGATGGTCCCGTCCTTGCCCGCGGCGTCGCGCCCTTCGATGATCAGGAGCACCCGCGTATTCTTCTCGATCAGGTGACGCTGCAGCTTGACCAGTTCGATCTGCAGCGCCTCAAGCGCGTCGTCATATGGTTCGTTTGCCATCGTCAGTTCGAAGCCGCCTTTGCCGCCGAATGCTGCTTCAACCACGGCAGCAGAATGCCGGTCAGCTGGGTTTCTGCGGTGTTCACGGAATAGGTTTGTGACATGTGGTTGTGGCCCATCATCAGTTTGAAGGCCGGACATTTGCCGATGTCGCACAGCGTCTTGGTGATCATGTCGCCCTGCTGCATCTGTCCGGGCGGATCCCATTCGGCGCGCGTGAAGAACAGCGGGATGGCCGTCTTCTTCAAACCCTCCACCGACGAGCGTTCCGCCAATTCTTTTGGATCATCGCCCAGATAGGGACTCGCGGTTTTGAACTCGTAGCCTCCGGACGTCATGATGGCGCCGACAAGCCCGCCGTCTTGCGCGATATGAAATTGCGGGTGAGCGACATAGATCCCCACCAGCGACGCCCCAGCCGAATGGCCCCAAAGGAAAATCTTCGACGGATCGCCGCCGTAGTCGCGCGCATGGTCGCGCACATATTTCAGCGCGGCGGCAACATCGTTGCTGGCGTCGGGATATTTGTTCTGCGGCGCCAGGCGATAGTTGGTCTGCGCCGCCACCATCCCGTTCTTTACCGCCCATTCCATGATGTTGTCGGAGGCGAAGAAGTCCTTGGCGTGCTTGTCGCCGCCGGTGAAGCCGCCGCCATGCACATAAAGCAGGATCGGCTTACCTGCGCCCTTCCCGTCGGTGAAGATGTCCAGCTTCTGCAGCGGGTCGGCGCCGTAGGAAATATCGCGCGCTATCTTGATGTCCGCCGGCACCGGCTTGTGCATGGAGGCGAACAGCGCACCGGTCGCGGCGGTGTCGTTCACATGCCCCATGGCCACGATCGCAGCTTGGATGTTCTTGGGCAGTTCGGCTCGAGCGACGGCGGGCAAAGTCAGCGCGCATAGCGCGAACGAAACGAGCAAACGTTTCATGATCGTCCCTCCCTTGGGGAGATCAACCATGCCTAGCGCGCGCACGCGTGACAAGGTGATGTCGGACTTTAGATGGGTTCCCAGGGAACCGGCAGGCCGCCTTCCGTACGGCGTGCCGCAACAGCGAACACGCCCGCGAGGACGTCGTCTGCGAGCGCCGTTTCCGGCCGGCCATGTGCGGCGACACGCCCTTCTTTCAGAACCAGAACGCGGTCGCAGCGGGCCGCCAGCGTCAGTTCGTGCAGCGTGACCAGTACCGTGACGCCACGGCGGGCCTCCTCGCGCAAAATCTCTAAAAGCTGTAATTGATGCGCCGGGTCCAGATGTGCTGCAGGTTCGTCGGCCAAAAGGACATCGGCGCCGGTGGCCAGCGCGCGCGCCATCAATACGCGGGCGCGTTCGCCGGCGCTCAGCCGGTTGACGGCACGCGCAGCAAACGCCGTGGTGTCGGTGCGCGCCATGGCGCGGCTGACCGCATCCGCATCGGCGGCAGATAGGCGCGATAGCCCACCGCCATGGGGCATGCGCCCCAACGCCACGATCTGATTGGCCGGTATCGGCCAAGCCGCTTCGCCCGTCTGCGGCAGATATGCGACGCGCCTGGCCAAATCATCACGCGGCCAAGCTGCGATATTGCGGTCGAGCACGACGCAGCTTCCGGACGTCAGGGGTAAAAGACCCGCCGCGGCTTTAATGAGCGTCGTCTTGCCCGCGCCATTGGGACCGACAATCGCGGTGAGCGTGCCCGGTTCAATGCGCGCATCCACTCCGGCAAGCGCCCATATTTCGCGCTCACGCGCCGTGTAGCGCACCTTCACATCGGAAAATACCAGCGCGCTCATTTTTCCCTGCCCATGGAAAGAATGAGCCAGAAAAAGAACGGCGCGCCGATCATCGCCGTGAACACGCCGAGCATCAGCTCGCCGGTCGGCGGCGACGCGACACGAACCGCAACATCAGCAACGGACACCAGTGCCGCGCCGCCGAGCGCCGACGGCAGGATCAACCGCCCCGGCGCGTAGCCGTAGAACGGACGTAGCAGATGCGGCACGACAAGGCCGACAAAGGCTATGGCGCCCGCCACCGCGGTGGCGGCGCCGGTTGCCAGCGCAACGCCGATCACGACGCGCATGCGCGCGGCGCGAATGTTGATGCCCAGCGATGCGGCCGCCTCCTCGCCCAGCGTCAGTGCATCGAGCGCGCGCGAGGTGGAGGCAAGCACCGCGAGACCTACGGCGACCAGCGGCGCGGCGAAAGCGACGTCGTTCAGCGTCCGATCCTTCAGCGAGCCCATGACCCAAAGCACCATCTCGGTCATGGCGTAGGGATTGCGCGCGAGCGATAGCGTGAACGCTGTCAGCGCGGTGGCCAAACTCGACACTGCTACGCCAGCGAGCACCAGCACCAACACGCCAGCGCCGTTGCGCGCCAGCACATAGAGAATCGCGGCCGAGACGAACGCGCCCGCAATGGCGAACAGCGGCAGCGCCAGCGGATATTGCGCGGCTATGCCGAAATAGAGCGCGATGACCGCGCCCAATCCGGAGCACGATGCAACGCCCGTAATCCCTGGCTCGGCCAAGGGGTTGCGGAACAGGCCCTGCAGCGCCGCGCCACTGCCGCCCAATCCCGCGCCCACGATGATCGCCAGCAGCGCGCGCGGTCCGCGGATTTCACGCGCAATGGTGCCGGCCGCGCCTTCTCCGGTGAATAGTCCGGAAAGAATTTGCCCCAGCGAATACTCCGACGGCCCCAGCGCGAACGAGAACGCAACGAACACGGCCGTCACGGCGGCAAGCGCCGCCGTAACGAGCGCGGCGCGCTTACTCGCCGATGCGTGCGGAGAGGCCGGCAAAGACTCCAAACCCTCGCGTGCGATAGCCGACGACTTCTTCATAATCTTCATTCAGCGCATTCTCTAAGCGGGCGGTCAACGCGATGCCGTTGCCGATGTCATAGGAGCCGGACACGCGCACCAGCGTGTAGCCGGGCAGCGTGACGGTCGAAAAGGTCGTGAAATCCGTATCCTGCTGCCCGCCGTGGAAATCGGCGCCGATGCTGAGGAACACCTTGTTGTCCAGGAAGCGGTAGTCGACATCTATAGCACCGATATCCTTTGGCCTCCTGAGCTGCTGTAGGCCCGCATTGCTGGATTCGCTATGGGTATAGGCACCATCGACGCTGAGCCCATCGCTCAGATAGGCGGTGGCGGCGAATTCGACGCCTTTGCGCTCGCTTTTGCCCGTACCGTTGCGCGCGGTGTTGGGAAATACGGAAAAGTCCGTGAAGATTTCGTTTTCCAGGTCGGCATGAAAATAGGTCACGTCGGCCTTCAGCCGCTCGCCGAAGAATTTCGCCTCGATGCCCACGTCGTAACCGGTGGATGTTTCGGCCGTCAGCGCGGGGTTGCCCGTGAAGCCGGATGGCGCGAACCCGAACAGTTCGAAAAAATCCGGATTTTTCACGCCAGTGCCGGCGCTGGCATGAAGGCGCGCGCCGGTATCCGTGATGGCGGCGGAAATCGTGGCGCGCCATGTGTCGGTGTCGGCAAATCGCTCGTTCCAATCGTGGCGTCCGCCGAGCGAGATAAACACGCTGTTGCCAAAGCCGGCCCAATATTCGCCGGCGATGCCGCTCTGCACGATATGCTGGGTTTGATCGGCAGCCGAGAATGACACCTGTACCTGCTCGAACATCTCGCGCGCGGTTTCGCCGCGCACGCTGATGCGCTGTTGCAGCCGCGTATCCTGCACCATGCCGTCCCAAAGCGCGTTCATCTGCAGATCGAACTTGGTCTTTCTGCCTTCGAAACTGTCGGCAAACATGCCGGAGAGAAAGTCCTTGTTGAGCGCGTTGGTGTACGACGCGCCCGCAATGGCTTCCAACACGCCGTCGAACATCTTCGCCCGCGCTTCACCGCGCGCATAGGTGAAGGCGCCTTGCGAGTAATCGCCGAGCGTATCGGCCACTTTCGGAAATCCGCTGTCGGTGTCGTTGTTGCCGTTCACATGCCGCACGGCACCGGAAAACGTGATCTCCGGCGTCGGCCGCCATTCGCCGCGCGCGCCGAGCGTGAGATTTTCGTAGCCGTCCTTTTCGCTACCGGTTTCCGAAATATTGACGCCGCCGGTTTTCAGATAATCCGCGTCCAGCGCGATGCCGCCATTGTCAGCGCCGGCGTTGAACAGGCCGGAAAACTCACGCGTGGAAAAGCTTCCCACTTCCGCTCGCGCCTTCCCGAACACGCCATCCGTAGGCGCCACCGTGATGACGTTCACGACACCCGTCACGGCATCCGCGCCCCACAGCGCCGATTGCGGTCCGCGCAGCACTTCGACCCGTTCAATGCCCGCGGTCAAAAGATGCGCAAAGTTGAATTCTGAGGACAGTGCCGGGTCGTTGGCATCTACGCCGTCGATCAGCACCTTGGTGTGGTTCGCCTCGCCGCCGCGCAGGCGGATTTCGGAGAGCGAGCCCTCCGTGCCGGTGCGGCTCACCGCGACGCCAGGTACATCGCGCAACGCGTCGAATACCGTCTCGATCTGGCGCTGCTCCAGCGTCTGGCCGTCTATCACCGTGTAGGCGCTGCCCGATTGTTCGGCCGCGATGGGGACCTGGCTTGCGGTGACGATGACGGTTTCGCCCATCGGATCTGCCGCGCGCGCAGGCGCGGGATGCAATGCGGCCAACGCAGCCGTCGCGGCCAGGAACGCACGATAGCGCCTCACGCGGCGCGCCGTGGGTGCTTCAAAAAGATAGAAAACAGCTTCTGCGGATTCGTTTTGCACGAAAACCTCCTTGCGATTGAGACAAAGAGGCCCAGACGCGGGAGCACGGATGCCCCACGAATGGAAAAGCGCGATCGAATGGTGCCGTCTCACCCATCCACCTGCGTCCAAGCCCAACCGAGCCGTCGCCGCAAGCGGAAGTTTCCGCACCCGATTGTCCCGTCCCGGACAACGGTGGACGACGCGCGTTGGCAGGTCTCCTGGCTTGACGGATCGCTGCGCCGGCCCCGCCTTCCCGGACTTTCGTCCAGTGGCATGTGGAGCGGCGCTCACCGTCTACAGTTGCGGGGGCAGCCGCGGCTTAGGAAGCAATGCTTCCGTACCGCGTTCCCTTTTCGCCCTTTCGGGCACCAGCGCGTGAGGCAAGTCTTATTCGGGGAATTTGATGGGCGCAAGCCCGCGCGCAACACGCGCGGCATTGGCGAAATCTTCCGCGGCTTTGGCGGACCACGGGCCGGGACATAGAAGCGCCGTCAGCTTCATCCATTCCACATGGGTGCGCGAATCGAGCTTGGCGAGAGCGGGGTGGCGCAGCAATTGGCGCGCGCGCGAATCGGTGTCGCCTTGCTTGCCGTTGAGGATGAGCAATTCCGGAGAATCCGCGACAACGGTCTCCACTGCGATAGTGCCTTGGCGCGTGGCGCGCATCTGCGGCGCCGCATTGGCAAGGCCGCCCACCGCCATGATCGCGTCCGTCACGCCGCCCGAGACGGTGTAGCCGTTCGGCTCATAGAGCAGCGTCTTCGCCGGCGGCTGCGGCGCGGCGGCGCGCGCGGCGGCAAGGCGTGTATCCATTTGTGCGATTAGCTTTTCACCGGTTTCGGGGACGCCGAGTTTCGCCGCGAGATCGCGCGTGATCTTGCGGATGTCGTCCAGGGAATTGGCGAACGGCACGTCGATGACGGAAACGCCCGCAAGGCGCAGCACGTCTCGCACGCGCGAAGACGTGCCTTCCGAAATCACGGCAAGGTCCGGCTTTGCGGCGAGCGCCGCTTCCGCCGACATCGGGATCAACGGGATGTTCTTCACTTGGTCCGCAATGGTGGAAACCACTGGGTGGCGGTCGGCCGACAAAAACGAGAGCGCGGCGATGCGTGTGGCCGGCAGCAGCCGGTAGACATATTCATCCGTACACAGAAAGACGGAGACGACACGCTGGGCGGGCGCTGCCGCCGCCGGCGCAACGGCGAAAAGCGCCAACCCAATCGCGGCCAGCACGCGGCGCATTATTTCAGTGCGTCTTTAAGGGCCTGCCCCGCGGCGGCGACCGCTTGCGGCGCCAGCGGGATCAATCCCTGCATCGAGAAGAAGCCGTGGATCATGGATGGATAATCGACATGCACCGCCGCGACGCCTGCCGCCTTCAGCTTCTCGGCATATTCGACTGCTTCATCGCGCAAGGGATCGAACCCAGCCGTCACGATATAGGCCGGCGGCAATCCGGCGAGGTCTTTGGCGGCAAGCGGCGCAATGCGCACATCGGTCATATCGGTCCCGGCGGGCAGATAGTGACGCGAGAACCATTGGATCGTGTGCGTCGTCAGAAAAAAGCCGGCGCTGAACGTCTGCGCGGACTCGCCATGCTTGAGCGCGAGCACCGGGTAGATCAGAAGCTGAAAGACAATGTGCGGCCCGCCCTTTTCGCTTTTGGCGATCTGGCACACGACAGCCGCCAGATTGCCTCCGGCTGAATCGCCACCGACGGCGAGACGCGTCGGATCGACACCCAGCTCTCCGGCATTGGTCTCGACCCATTTGACGGCCGCGTAGCAGTCTTCCACCGCGGCGGGGAACGGATGTTCCGGCGCCAGGCGGTAACCGACCGAGATCACCTTGCAGCCGCTTTCATTGGCGAGCGAGCGGCAGACGCCGTCATAGCAATCGAGATCGCCGATCACGAAGCCGCCGCCGTGAAGGTAGATCAGGCACGGAATCGCCGCGCCCCCGGCGGCCACGGGCGTATACACTCGTAACGGCAAAGGCCCAGCTGGGCCGGGCATGGTGATGTTCTCGGTCTTGCCGATGGCCACGTCTTTGGGGTCGGCGAACTGGCAGAGCTTGCGGAATTCCTCGCGCGCTTGGGCCGGCGACAACTCCCACATCGGATAGTTCGCCAGGTTGGGCATCTGGGCGAACAGCGCCTGAATGACGGGATCGAGCGGCATGCATCCTCCGGTGCCAACGGATGATGTGTCACCCAGCTGGGGCCAAGACAAGCATGGACGTAAGCGTCAGTGGATCGCTATGCGGCCGTAGGGATCGAAGCGGCGGGCGGAAATATCCGCCAGAATAGCGTGCAGCACACGCCAGAGCTGGGCGCGGTCGGCCCGGCCCTCGGCCTCAAAGGTGGCTATCGCCCGTTCCGCGATGCGGCAGGAGCGCTCACCGAACTCTTCCTCGAGTTCGGCCGCCAAGCGGCATGTCTCTTCTGCACCCATCGAAGTCCTCGGAAAACCCATCCCACAGGAGGGATTAGAGCCAATTATGGTAACAGGATGATTAACAACGCCGATTTGGCGGATTTGCTGCGTTTTTACATTTCATGCAGCAATGATCAGAAGAACTACACTTTACACTCGTATTTCTTTATATAGGCCGCCAACGACACGGGTAATGGAGCGGGCTTTGGCCCTCGAGAACAAGCGCGTCCTTCTGATCATTGGCGGCGGCATCGCCGCCTATAAGAGCCTGGAGCTGATCCGGCGCCTCAAGGAGCGCGGCTGCGCCGTGCGCGCGATCCTGACCGCGGCGGGGGCTGAGTTCGTCACGCCCCTCTCCGTGGGGAGCCTGACCGGCGACACGGTCTATCGCGAACTCTTCGACCTCACGGCGGAATCGGAGATGGGCCATATCGCGCTATCGCGTTCGGCTGACCTGGTCGTCGTGGCGCCCGCCACGGCGGATCTCATGGCCAAGCTGGCAGCGGGCCTGGCGCCCGATCTTGCCTCGACCGCGCTTCTCGCCACCGACAAGCCGGTGCTCATTGCCCCCGCCATGAATGTGCGGATGTGGCAGCACGCCTCCACGCGCCGCAATCTCGCGCAGCTCAAGGCCGACGGGATTCATGTGATCGGTCCCGACGACGGCGAGATGGCATGCGGCGAGTTCGGGCCGGGCCGCATGGCGGAACCCGAAGCCATCGCCGCCAAGATCGAGATGCTGCTGTCGGCGGACAAGAGCCTGGCAGGGATCAAAGCGCTCGTCACCGCGGGGCCGACGCATGAGCCCATCGATCCGGTGCGCTATCTCGCGAACCGCTCGTCGGGCAAGCAGGGTTTCGCCATCGCCCGCGCGCTCGCCGAAGCTGGCGCGGAAACCACGTTGATTTCAGGACCGGTCGAACTTGCGCCGCCGCCCTCCGTTAAGCTCATCCGTGTACAGACGGCCCGGCAGATGTGGGCCGCGTCCGAAGCAGCGCTGCCCGTCGATGTTGCGGTATGCACCGCTGCCGTCGCCGATTGGCGGCCCGACACCATCGCCAATTCGAAATTGAAGAAGGGCGATGGGGCCCCCCCCGCGGTTGCGCTGGTGCAGAACCCGGACATCCTGGCGGGCATATCGCATCATGCCAAACGGCCGAGACTGGTGATCGGCTTTGCCGCGGAAACCGACGATCTCATCGCCAACGCCACCGCCAAGCGCGCCGCCAAGGGCTGCGATTGGATCATCGCCAACGATGTCGGCGCCGAATCCGGCGTTATGGGCGGCGATAGGAACCGCGTGCATCTGATCGGCGCGGGCCACATCGTCTCCTGGCCCGACATGACCAAAGCGGAAGTAGCGCAGCGTCTTGTCACCCGCATCGTCGCTACTCTCGGACAGCACGCGGCATGAAAGTCGCCGTTCAGCGCCTGGCGCATGCGCGCGATCTGCCGTTGCCGGCCTATGCCACGGCCGGTTCGGCCGGGCTTGATCTTTTGGCGGCGATCCCGCGGGACATGGTTCTTGCGCCGGGCGAACGCGCTGCGGTTCCTGCGGGCATCTCAATCGCGCTGCCGCAAGGATATGAGGCGCAAGTGCGGCCGCGTTCCGGCCTTGCGATCAAGCACGGCATCACCGTGCTGAACGCGCCCGGCACGATCGATAGCGACTATCGCGGCGAAGTCGCGGTGATCCTGATCAATCACGGACAGAGTGCTTTCACCATTTCGCGCGGCATGAAAATCGCGCAACTCGTCATCGCGCCTTACACGCGCGCTGAATGGAACGAAACCGGAGAGCTCGAAGCCACGGCGCGCGGCGCTGGCGGCTTCGGCTCGACCGGGTGATAACAACAAGGGCAGCCAATGCTTCGACTTTCCAGAAAGACAATGCTCGCACTCGAGGCGGTGATCGACATCGCCTACAATTCGCGTCCCGAGCCGGTGCAGGCGAAGGAAATCACCGCGCGCCAGGGCGTGCCGCAGCGCTATCTCGAACAGGTGATGCAGCAGCTTGTGCGAGCCGGCATCCTCAAGGGCGTGCGCGGGCCCCGCGGCGGCTACCGGCTTGCGCGCGAGCGCCGGAAGATCAGCGTCGGCGACGTCGTGCGCATCGCGATGAGCCTGGATGTGCCGGAAGAAGGTTTCGACGGCGGCTCCCAATTAGGCCGGCTCATCGTGGTGCCAATGATCGCATCGCTTCAGGAAGAAGTGATGAAGAAGCTTGATCAGATCTCCATAGAAGACATCTGCAAGCAGGCGCGTAGCCAAGGACTTGAGTGTGGCATTGCCGAACCGGCAGGGACCGCAGACTTCACCATTTGAGTACGACATCGCATGGCGCATAAACCCGGACGAGGCCGCATCTACAATTCCATTACCGAAACCATCGGCGACACGCCGCTCGTCCGCATGGTGCGTATGCCGCAAGCGGCCGGCGTTGTGGCGGATCTCCTTTTCAAGCTCGAATTCTTCAATCCGATCGCGAGCGTGAAAGACCGCATCGGCGTATCCATGATCGACGCGCTGGAAAAAGCGGGAAAGATCACGCCCGGAAAGTCCGTGCTTGTGGAATCCACCAGCGGCAACACGGGCATCGCGCTCGCCTTCGTCGCGGCGGCGCGCGGCTATCGCCTGATCCTGGTGATGCCCGAATCGATGTCCATCGAGCGGCGCAAAATGTTGCAGATTCTGGGCGCGGAGTTGGTGCTGACCGATCCCGCCATCGGCATGAAAGGCTCGCTCGCCAAGGTCGCCGAGATCGTGCGCGCGACGCCGAACGCCGTCGTGCCGGCGCAATTCGACAATCCGGCCAATCCGGAAATCCACCGCCTAACAACGGCGGAAGAAATCTGGAACGACACGGATGGCCGCGTGGACGCGGTGATTTCGGGTGTCGGTACCGGCGGCACCATCACGGGCGTGGGCCAAGTTCTGAAGGCAAGAAAGCCCTCAGTGAAGATGATTGCCGTCGAACCGGAAGACAGCGCGATTCTCTCCGGCGGCGTGCACGGGCCGCACATGATTCAAGGGATCGGCGCGGGCTTTGTGCCCAAGGTTCTAGATACAAACCTCATCGACGAAGTCATCACCATCTCGAACGAGACGGCCTTCGACATCGCGCGCGAGACGGCTCGGCTGGAGGGCATCCCCGTCGGCATCTCATCGGGGGCGGCGATCGCGGCGGCATTCGAAGTCGGCGCGCGGCCGGAGATGGCGGGAAAACAGATCGTGACGATCGTTCCGTCGTTCGCGGAGCGCTATCTATCGACGGCTCTGTTCGAAGGATTGTAGGCGAGCATCTCGCCTAACGGTGGCGCACATCTTGCTCCCCTCCTGCCCCCGGATGTCTGGAGGCCCCCATGAGTCGGTATTCGTTTCAATTTGATACAAGGCGCGTCGCCAATAGTGCCGGCGCTTCATCCTGGCCTCGCCAAGAGCGAAGGGCGAGTCCCAGACCGACGCCACGTCCCGGCGCTGCCGATAACAACAGCTATGCGGCCCGTGACTGGAACGTCGGCAGGATCGCGGTGCTGATCCCTTGCTACAACGAAGAGGTCGCCATCGGCGATGTGGTGCGGGATTTTCGCGCGCAACTGCCCGGCGCAGACATCTACGTCTACGACAACAACTCAACCGACCGAACCACGGAGGTGTCCCGCGAAGCCGGCGCCATCACCTGCCGCGAGCCGTTTCAGGGCAAGGGCAATGTGGTGCGCCGCATGTTCGCGGATATCGAGGCCGATACCTATGTGCTGGTGGATGGCGATGGCACTTACGATGCCGGCAGCGTCCACCGCTTGCTCAGAGCCTATGTGGAGACGCGCGTCGACACGGTGAATGGCGCCAGGATAAGCGACGCCAAAGCGGCCTATCGCAGCGGCCATCGCTTCGGAAACGTCATGCTGACGTCGCTGGTGAGTCTGATATTCGGCCGCCAATTCACCGATATGCTTTCGGGCTATCGCGTTTTCTCGCGCCGGTTCGTCAAGTCCTTTCCGGCCCTGTCGCGTGGCTTCGAAATCGAAACCGAGCTGACCATTCACGCGCTCGAACTGCGTATGGCGACGACGGAGGTCGACACGCCGTATTTTGCGCGGCCGGAAGGTTCGGTGAGCAAACTGCATACGTTCCGCGACGGTTGGCGAATCCTTATGACCATCAGCAAGCTGGTGAAGGAAGAGCGGCCGTTGCCGTTCTTCGCCGCCATCTTCGCGCTGCTTGCCGCCAGCTCGTTCATGCTGGCACTGCCCATCATCATCACCTACTCGCAAACCGGCCTGGTGCCGCGCTTTCCTACCGCGATCCTGACGACCGGCATGATGATCGTGGCCTTTCTCAGCCTGACCTGCGGACTCATTCTCGACACCGTTACCCGCGGGCGTCAGGAGATGAAACGCATGCAATATCTGGCGATTGCCTCTCCCGCGGCGCGCTCGGAGCAGGAAAGCGCGTGAACCAGCCTATGGCGAGCGCTGTGCAGCATGGATTGGCGGCGGCGCCGCGCGACAGTCGCGAGCTTCATTGCGCGCTCAAATATTTGGGCGTTGGCTCACTCGGCTTTCTAACAGATGCGGGCCTTCTCGCGTTGCAAGTGCATGGCCTGGGAATGGGGCCGTATGCCGCGCGCATCCCGTCTTTTCTCGGCGCCGTGACGATCACCTGGTGGCTGAACCGCCAGCATACGTTCAAGGGCTTCACGCGATACTCAGCGGTCAGTGAATACCGCCGGTATTTTCTGGTGCAGAGCATGGGGGCGCTCGCCAACTTCGCCGTCTATGCCGCGGCGATCGCGGGAAACGCGTCGTTCGCGCACTATCCGGTTGCGGCGCTGGCCCTCGGATCCATTTTCGGCCTTGCCGTGAATTATGCCTTCGCGCGGCTGTACGTCTTCCCGGGATCGCGCCCATGACGAACGCGATCCGCAATGGCGCATTGCTGCTGGTGCTGGCATTAGCGCTCATCTGGCCTGCGCTCTACAACGGCCAGCCATTCTTCTTTCCGGATACGACCGCATATCTTCGTGGCGCCGATACAGCTATCGAGAAAGCGACGCGTCACAAAACGCCGTGGTCGGCTTCCGGCAGCAGCGATATCGTCTCCGCGAATAGCGCTTCGTCAGCGGAAAATTCGGTCAAAGACAAAACAGTGTTGTCTGGGCGCTCGCCCTATTACGGCGCTTTGCTCTATTTCGGCGAAGTCACGGGCGGCTTTTGGCTTGCCATTCTGATTCAGGGCCTTGCCGTCCTCTTTGCCGTCGCGCTTCTGCTGCGCGCGGTGGGGGTCTTTGCCTGGCGGCGTTTTGCGCTGATCTGTCTTGCCCTCTCTGCGGCGACGAGCCTTCCATTCTACACCAGCATGCTGATGCCAGATCTCTTTGCGGGGGTGACGATCTTGGCGTGTTGCGCGTTGGTTGGGACGCGCCGCGCATTGCCACGCACAGACTGTTTCGCTTGGCTGATGTTGCTGACCGCAGCGCTGATCTTTCACGACTCCCACGTGCTCATAGCGGCGGGCATGGTTGTTCTTGCGCTCATATCGAATCTACGCCGGGGCTGGGGCAACGGCCGCGGCATAGCCGTCATCATAGCGGCTTTGTGCCTCGCAGCCGTCGCACAGGTGGCTTTCAATTTTGCTGCAACCCGCGTCACCGGATCGCCACCCTTGCGCCCGCCCTTCTTGATGGCGCGGCTGATCGATGACGGTCCGGGCTATCGCTATTTGAAAGCGAGCTGTCCCGGAAATGGCTTTACCGTCTGCCAATATCTGGGCCGCCTGCCGCTGGAAGCCGATGCTTTCTTGTGGGCGACAGGAACGCCGGCCAGCGTGTTTTCCGATGCCCCGGGCGCCATCAAGCGAAAACTTTCGACCGAGCAATTCTCCTTCGTCGCACATGTCGTTCAATACGACCCGACAGGCGTGGCGACTGCCATGATGCGTGACGCAGCGCTGCAATTAATGAGGGCGGGACTAAGCGAATTTTCCTACGACAGAGACGAAGCCGCCTTCTTCGATGCCAAAGTGCCCGCCGAACATCTGGACACCATGCATCGCAGCGCGGCTTATACCGGCGCAATCCCGATCCACCTCTTCGCCGCCGTTCAGGGGATTGTCGCAATCGCAGCTATGGCGTTCATCCTGTTCGCGTTTTGGCGCGGTTCCGCTCTCAAGGGAATGGACAAGACCGGCGCATGGTTATTGATCGGCATGTTCATCAACGGCGCCGTATGCGGCATGTTTTCGGGCCCGCATGATCGCTATTCCGTGCGCGTGTTGTGGCTGCTGCCGTTCGCGGCACTTATGTTCGTGCGCGAAGTGTGGCCGATCCGCCTTCGCCTGAAGCCCCTGCTTGCGCCGCAGGTCACTCAAGAATTTGCGCCAGCCGGTCGGGACGGTCGGTGACGATCGCGTCGACTTCCAGTTCTTTCAGCGCGCGCATTTCGGCGGGGTCGTTCACCGTCCATACAGCGATCTTCAGTCCCAGCCGGTGCGCTTCGTGCACTGCCTGACGCGTGGCGTCGGCGCGTGGGCACATCCAGCCCTGCCCGCCCGCGGCTTTGATCGCCTCGGGCACCGAGCCGTTGAATTTGAACGGATCGAACCCGCCCGCCCATGGCGCGTCTGTGCCGGGGCGCGAACGCAGATGGCTGTGTGTCTGGGTGGTGAACCAGCACGGCACTTCGGGCGCGATCTTGTGGGCATGAATGAGCGCAGGCCAATCGAAGCCGACCAGCACCGCGTTATCGGTGGCGTCCGCCGCGCGCACTTCGGCGATGACCGCGCCGGCAACGGCATCGGGCGCACCCGATAGCGTGCGATCCTCGAACGCTGTCTTGATCTCCACGAACAGCCGGAAATTCTTTTGCGCCTTGCTCACCGTCCAGATGATTTCGGACAGAAGCGGCATGTGCTCGCCGTCCCGCTGCTGCTGCTCGGGATGGGCCCGGGCGTACAGGGTGCCCGGCTGCACCCGGCCCACGTCCAAAGTCCGAATCGTGTCCCAGTCGCTTTCGATCAGGGTGGGTTGTGGAGAGTGCAGCCACTCGCCCCCCATACGGCACAGCTCCGGCTTCAGACGGAAATCGTGAAAGGCGAGCAGCTTGCCATCCCGGGTGATCTGGACGTCGAGTTCGGCGCCGTCAAAGCCCGCTTCCGCCGCATTCACGAAGGCAAACAGCGTGTTTTCCGGCCACAAACCGGCGCCGCCGCGATGCGCGATGTTAAGAAGCTTTGCCATTGCCCCCAAAGCCTTGTGGAAAAAAGTTTAGTCCGCCGCACACGGGTTTGTGATATAGTAGCTTAGATCAGACCTGACCTGGGTGAACGATGCATAGAATTCTTGGATCCGTTCTGGTGCTCGCTTTCGCGTCGTTTGGCTCCGCGGCCATGGCGGCCGTTGCGCCAATCGCCGATGATAGCGGCTTGGTCCTGCACGGTACCTATGGCAGCGATACCGACGTCACGCGGACGGCAGCCACGGCGAGTCCGGTGGGCGACGTCAAGCCGGGCGAGACCTTCGCCATCACAGGCGCGTGCGTCATGGAACTGGGTTCGGCCGACAATGTTCGCGTCGTCCTGACCACGGCCGATGCCACAAACGGCAATCCCGGCTATCACGCCGTCATCGCGACCGACAATTCCTATCGCGACAACACACTTCATGTGCGCACGCCCGACATGGCGGAAGTCGCCAACCGCGTGTTCAACGTGAAGCTGTTCATCATCGACCAGGACTCGCCGGAAATCTGCAATGCCGGCGCCATCCGCATCGGCGCGCAGACAACGATCGCGCCGAACCAGGGCTAAAGCCCGCCGGCTACCGCCGTCATCGCAATCACGCCCAACGCGCCTGCCGCTATCCACATGGCTACGCGCACATGCCGCGAGCGGCGCAATTGCGCCAGCGCGATCGCACGCACCGACTCCGGATGCAGCCTGAGGCCGCCATCGGCCAACTGCCCCGCGATGATTTCCGTATCGCGCAGCATCTGTGGGAAGTTCTGCGCCAGGCGCCCGAGCGTGGTGAGCCCTTCCGCCGCATCGCGGATCCGCGCCTGAGGTCCGAGATGCTGCATCATCCACGTCTCGACCACGGGGCGGGATGCTTCCCAGATGTCGAATCCCGGATCGAGCGAGCGGGCAATGCCCTCCACCACCACCATTGTCTTCTGGAGCAGCACAAGCTGCGGCTGCAGCTGCATGTCGAAGCGGCGCGTGGTTTCGAATAGCTGCTCCAGCATTTTCGCCATGGAGACATCGCGCGCGGTAAGTCCGAAGATCGGCTCGCCGATGGCGCGCAGGGCCTGCGCAAACGTCTCCACATTGTGCAGCGGCGGCACGAAGCCGACGTCGAAATGCACCTGCGCCACACGCACATAGTCGCGCGCCAGAAAGCCGCCCAGCGTTTCGGCCATGAAGCGGCGCATCTGCGGGGATAGCCGTCCCATGATCCCGAAATCGACGGCGCAAACGCGCCCCTCCGTGTCGACGAAAAGATTTCCGGGATGCATGTCGGCGTGGAAAAACCCGTCGCGCAGTGCTTGCGTGAGGAAACTGCGCAGCACCGCGACCGCCACGCGCTTGGGATCGTGCCCGGCGCGTTCCAGTGTCCCCGGATCGCGCAAGGGCGTGCCGACCATCCATTCCGTGGTGAGCACGCGCGAGGCCGTGCGCGTCCAATCGAGTGCCGGCACGCGAAAATCGACATCGTCCTTTGTGTTCTGGGCGAGTTCGGACGCGGCTGCGCCTTCCATGCGCAAATCGAGTTCGAGCGCGACCGACACTTGCAGCGTGTGCACCAGATCGTTGAGCCGCAGCCGCCGCGCTTCGGCGGAGAAGCGTTCGGCGATGCGCGCGGCGAAGCGGAACGCATCGAAGTCGCGCGCGAATTCATCCTCGATTCCGGGGCGCAGCACTTTCACCGCGACATGGCGCGGCGGATCGTCGGTGGTGTCCCCCTCATGCACCTGCGCGATGGACGCGGCGGCAACCGGCGGCCCCAGATGCGTGAACAGCCGGTCCAGCGGCTTCAGCAGCTCGGCTTCGATGATGCGCCGCGCTTCGCTTTCGGAAAACGGCGGCAGCCGGTCCTGCAAAGTCTCAAGCCCCTTCGACACGTCGGGGCCAAGGATGTCGGGACGCGTGGCAAGCAACTGACCGAGCTTGATGGCCGACGGGCCCATGCCTTCTAGCGCCTTGGCGAGGCGCACGCCGGCTGAAATGTCCGCGTCGGCGCCGGACGGGCGCTTGCCGAAGAACCGCGCGATGGTGCGCATCGCGGGCGGCGCATGCGCGGCATATTCATGCGGCACCAGCGCATCGTGCGCGGCCAATATGCGTGCCATGCGGGTCAGTCGCCGGATATTGCTCAGTGTGCGGAACATCAGAGCTTCCAGCCCGAATGCATCGCGGCGATGCCGCCGGAGAGATTGCGGAACTTCACTTGGCCAAAACCGGCTTTGCCGATCATCTTGGCGAACTGCGTCTGCGGCGGAAATTTGCGGATGCTTTCGGCGAGATAGCGATAGGCCGCGCCGTCGCCCGCCACCGCCTCGCCCAGACGCGGCAGCACGGCGAAGGAATAGACGTCGTAGAGATCGTCCAGTCCCGGCGCCTGCACGCGCGAAAATTCCAGACACAGAAATCGTCCGCCGGGCTTGAGCACCCGGAACGCTTCGGCGAGCGCCTTGTCGATATGCGTCACGTTACGGATACCGAAGGCGATCGTATAGGCGTCCTGGCTGCTGCTCGCGAGCGGCAGGTTCTCCGCATCGCCCACGACCCAAGTGAGCCCTTGCGCCTTCTGCGCCTCGGCGCGTTTCTGGCCCGCCGCCAGCATGTCGGCGTTGATGTCGCACACGGTGATGGAGGCGCCGCCCTTGGCCTTCGTGCGCTCGGCAATGCGAAAAGCGATGTCGCCGGTGCCGCCCGCCACATCGGCGATGGACCAGCCCGCTTGCGGGTTCAACCAATCTACGAACGCCGCCTTCCACAGCCGGTGGACGCCACCGCTCATCAGATCGTTCATCAAATCATAGCGCGAGGCGACGGACGAAAAGACCTGGCCGACCAGGTTCGCCTTCTCCTCTTCCGGCACCTCGCGATAGCCGAACGAAGCGGTGGGTTTTTCAGGACTGTTCATGGCCGAAAGATAGCCCTTTCGCCGCATAGTCAGCTACCGTCCAACCGTTAACGCGCGAGGCGCCATGCCGGAATTGCCTGAAGTCGAGACGGTGAAGAAAGGGCTGCAACCGGCCCTCGAAGGCCATGTTCTCGCGCGTGTGGCGATCCGCCGCGGCGATCTGCGGGTGCCCTTCCCGCCCCGTTTTGCCGAACGGCTGAAGGGCCGGCGCGTGCAACGGCTGTGGCGGCGGGCAAAGTACCTTTTAGCCGACCTCGATAAAGACGAAACGCTGATCATGCATCTAGGCATGAGCGGGCGCTTCACCATCCACGGCGCTGCGGCGCCCGCCCGTCCCGGGCGCTTTCACAACAAGGCCCCTGATGATGGCGGGGGGGAAGGCAAGCACGATCATGTCGTGTTCGAGACCGAGGAAGGCACCAAGATCGTCTTCACCGACCATCGCCGCTTCGGTTTGATGCTGCTGGAAGAGACCGGGAAGGTCGAACAGCATCCTTTGTTCAAAGGCCTTGGCCCCGAACCGCTGAGCGCCGATCTCACGCCCGCCTTTCTTTCTGCCGCCCTGAAAGGAAAGAAGACGCCGATCAAATCGGCGCTGCTCGATCAGCGCGTGATCGCCGGCCTCGGCAACATCTATGTCTGCGAGGCGCTGTTCCGTTCGAAGATCTCTCCCAAGCGTCTCGCCAAGACCATCCCCGGCGAGCGCGCCGATCGTCTGGTGCCTGCTATCAAGGCGGTACTGAAAGATGCGATCGCCGCCGGCGGCTCCTCCTTGCGCGATTACGCCCATGCCGATGGCGAGCTCGGCTACTTCCAGCACCATTTCGCCGTCTATGACCGCGAGGGTCAGCCCTGCCCGGGCCCGGGTTGCAAAGACGTCATAAAGCGCATCGTCCAGGCGGGACGCTCGACCTTCTATTGCCCTTCCTGCCAGCGCTGACGCATATTGTGCAGTGCAGCATTCGAGGGCGACAGCATGACTTACGAGAATATCCTGGTCCGGACCGAGGGGCCGGTCGGCATCATCACCATCAACCGGCCTAATGCGCTGAATGCGCTGAACACGCTCCTGATGGACGAGATGACGGCGGCGGTCGATGACTTCGAGGCCGATCCGGCCATTCGCTGCATGATCGTCACTGGCTCGGAAAAGGCCTTCGCGGCCGGCGCCGACATCGTGGAGATGGCGAGCAAGAGCTATATCGACGCCTACAAGGAAGACTTCATCACCCGCAATTGGGAACGCGTATCGCGCGCCCGCAAGCCCGTGATCGCGGCGGTGGCTGGCTTTGCCCTGGGCGGCGGTTGCGAGCTCGCCATGATGTGCGATTTCATTCTTGCCGCCGATAACGCCAAATTCGGCCTGCCCGAGGTCAGCCTCGGTATCGGGCCGGGCGCGGGCGGCACGCAGCGCCTGACGCGCGCCATCGGCAAAGCCAAGGCCATGGAAATGTGCCTGACGGGCCGCATGATCGATGCCGCCGAGGCGGAGCGCTCGGGTCTTGTGGCGCGCGTGGTACCACTCGCCGACCTCATGGCGGAGACCATGAAATGCGCCAATAAAATTGCCTCGGCTTCGCTTCCGGCTGCGATGATGATCAAGGAATCCATCAATCGGGCCTTCGAGACGACACTCGCGGAAGGTGTGCGCTTCGAGCGCCGCCTGTTTCACGCAATGTTTGCCACCTCGGATCAGAAGGAAGGCATGGCCGCCTTCACCGAGAAGCGCAAACCCGCGTTTAAGGATTGCTAAACCACGCCGCGACACACACCTGGCACAAATCCTTGTCACACTTTGCGTGGGCGGGCTCAATTCGCGCGAGTCGAACGGCCATGCAGAAATTCGACGTCGTCAATCTGTTGGCCGAGAAATACGGCTACCGGTCCTATCTCGAAATCTCCACGCCGGGGACCTCCAACGCCTATAACAAAATCGATAGGCGCCAGATGTTTTGCCGGCGCCTGATGTATCGCTGTGCCGAGACATTCCGCGATGGTCTGGACATCGCCTTCCGCACGCCCAGCGCCTATTCGTACGAAGTCGTGAAGGCGATCCTGAAAAGCAATCTGTCGAAGGGCTTTTATGACGTCGCGTTCGTGGATTCCTTCGGCGGCCACGATGCATCTTTGTGCGACATCCTTGGCGCCTATGCACTGGCGCGGCCCGGCGGCGTGATCGTCGTCCACAATTGCAACCCGCGAAATGCGGCGGATGCGCAAGACGCGGCTACATCGAGGGCCTTCGTGGACTTCCTGCTGGCGAGGAGTTCCGTCACCGCCTACACGGTCGATTGTGACAATGGCTGCGGCGTCGTGTTCAAGCCGGAAGACGATCCACAGGGCTCCGCGGAGCTCGCGCTCGACCGGCACATGGCCAATCTCAAAGACGATCCTGCCTCTTTCGCCTTCTTCGACGACAAACGGAGCGAACTTCTTCGGCTCGTCAACGAGGATGGCTTCGTCGTCAGCGAAAATCTGGATTGGCCGCGCCTGCCGCTCAGGCGCTTCAGCGCCTGAAGCCCGTTCGCGCCGCCCGCATTGACCGGGCCCGCCCCGCGCGCTATAGGCCCGGCCCTTAAGCTCCCTTGAAGGCGGTTCTTCCCATGCCCAATACGGTTTCTTCCGAAAAACGCGTCCGCAAGACCGCGCGCCGCACGGCCGTGAACAAGAACCGTGAGACGCAGGTCAAGAGCGCCGTTCGCAAGGTGGAAGAGGCTTTGGCCGCCGGCGACAAGAAGGCCGCCACGGCCGCTCTGAAAGCCGCTGAGCCTGCAATCATGCGGGGTGTTTCGAAGGGAGTTATCCACAGAAACACAGGCTCCCGGAAAGTTTCCCGCCTCGCCGCCCGCGTGCGCCGGCTTAGCAGTTAAGATTCCTGAATATTTTGGATTTTGTTCCGCGGCGCCCCCCGAATAAAGGCGCTTGACTTGTTTATTGTCCGTAGACGGAACGTCATGCGGAAATTAACCATTGTGTCTTGGATTTGTCGCGCGCCCCTGCTTAAGCCCCTGAAATAGTTCGCATCCAATCATCCGTACACGTCCAAGTGCCTCATTTTATGGGTTTTTTCGGTTATGGCAGTAATACGACACATGTGATCGTAGCCCCGATTTTAGCCCTTGCGCCCCCCAATCTCGTCTGATTAGAGTTCTTTCCAACAAGGGGCGGCGACCATGTTTCAGCGAAGTTCTGAAAGGAATTGCGGTATCCCGCATGCATTCGGATGCAACGCCGACAATGTTTGTAGTATTCGCTGAGTAAAGACTAAATCCAGACAATCTTCTGTACTTCAAAAGAGGGTGAAAGCCCTCGCGGGCTATTATTCGCCCCACCGAGCCATTCCATGAGTCACATTTGTCCTTCCAGAGCAGCCGTTGCCTCCCCCGTGGGGGAGGTAAGCCCTCGCGGCGCCTGGCATTTACCGAAACACCAAACCGTCACTCAACTTATGGATGTACCGGCGGCTGTCACGTGGACGCCCGGCTACCCCTCGGATTTGGGCGCGCAAGAACGCAATACCGCTTTCTGTGCATGGCGCTGCTCGCCTTTGGAGCGCGATCCGAATTTTGCGGCTGAACTGGCCCGCGCCTTCGCACCCGCCGATGACGACATCAGCCTGGACGCAATACCGGAAGACGCGCCCGCACACGCACAAACACAAACGCGAACACACTGAACGCAAGGGGCCCGGCTTTGGCCGGGAGACGGATAAAAAGGGGTAAGAATGATGGGTTTGCCGTTACAACAAACGCCCGAGACCGATTGGGCGGATGTCTGGTCTTCGGTTCGCGACAAGCTGCGGCTCGATTTCGGGCAAGGCATCTTCGACACGTGGATCGCGCCGCTATCCCTGGCATCGGCGGAAGACGGCCACGTGCGGCTGTCGGCGCCGCGCCGGCTGATCCGCGATTACGTCGCCCAGCACCATGCGCAGCGGATCGAGCGCGCGTTTGCGGCTTCGGCGTCGAATTTCGCCAGCCTCGATGTCGTCGTTGCCGCGTCGGAAACGCGCCCGCATGCCCTCGTTGCGCCTATGCGCCGGCCCGCGCCGATGAATGCAATCGGCACGGCGCAAGTGCTGCCGAAGACGCCAGGCGCCTCGCTGCAGGGCCTGTGGGACCGTCAGCCCGATCCCGGGCAAAGCTTTTCGAGCTTCGTCACCGGCGCGTGCAACGAATTTGCCTTCAAGGCCACACAGCGGCTTGCCGATCACGGCGAGTGCGAGATGGGGCTTCTGTTCATCCATGGCGGCTTCGGCAACGGCAAGACGCATCTGCTCAACGCGCTGGCGCTGGAAGCGCGCGAGAAGCGGGGTGCGCGCGTGCTGTTCCTGCGCGCGGAAGATTTCATGCGCCGCTTCCTTGCGGCACTGCGCAGCCAGGAAACACTGGCGTTCAAGGAAGAACTGCGTGGCGCCGACATTCTTCTGATCGACGATCTGCAGCACATTTGCGGCCGCACCGCGACGATCAGCGAATTCCTGCACACGGTGAATGCCTTTACCGATTTGAAGCGCAAGGTGGTGATCGCCGCCGACCGTCCACCCTCCACGCTGGAAGGACTGACGGATGACATCCGCTCGCGGCTGCAGGGCGCCGTCGTCATCGCGCTGGAAAAGCCGGACGCGCAGACCCGTCTGGCCATCCTCAAGGCCAAGGCCATGGAGATGGAAAAGAAGCGCCCGCGCGCGGCGCTGCCCGAACCGGTGCTGGAGCAGGTGGCGAACGAGCTGGATGTCTCCCCACGCGAGCTTCTGGGCGTGCTGATGAAGCTTGCCACCTATGCCGACCTCACGGGCCGCCCCGTGACGGCGGAAGTCGCCGAAGAAGCTATCGGCAGCCGTACGGTCGCCTCGGACCGGCGCGTCACCATCGAGGAGATCCAGAAAAAGACGGCCGAGTTCTACAAGCTTGACCTTCGCGAGCTGCATTCGGCGCGCAGGGCCAGACGGGTGGCGCGGCCGCGCCAGGTAGCGATGTATCTTGCCCGTGAACTGACCAGCCGGTCCTTGCCCGATATCGGACGGCGCTTCGGCGGACGCGACCATACGACAGTGCTGCACGCCTGCCGGCGGATCGAGGCCCTGTGCAAGACCGATCCGGTGTTCCAGCAGGAGGTGGATTTCCTGCGCAAGGTGCTGGGCCGCCCCGCACGGAACTAAATGCATCCGTCTCGTTTCGGCGCGCGGTTTTAGGTGGTGTTAGCCACCTGAAATCGCGCGTTTCACTCGCTTGTCCCGCAGATTCTAGCTATTGTTCCTGGTCGGGAATCGTCGCGTTTTGGCGCCGCCAAAATGTTCTTCGGCGACGCACCGGCCGCGGGCTTTTCGGGGGCCCTTCGCAAAGCATCTTGGAACGATAAGCGATCATGAAAATCAACGTCGAACGTGGCGCATTCTTGAAGGCTCTGGGGCATGTGCAAAGCGTCGTGGAACGGCGCAACACCATTCCCATTCTGTCGAATGTGCTGATCCAGGCAGCGAAGGGGCGGCTGAAACTCACCGCGACCGACCTCGACATCGAGATCGTGGAGTCCATCCCCTCGGATGTGTTGCGCAACGGCTCGGCAACGGCGCCCGCCCATATGCTCTATGACATCGTTCGCAAGATGCCCGAAGGCGCGCAGGTGCAGGCGGAAGTCATCGCCGGCGATTCAGGGCGCCTTGCGGTCTCTGCCGGCAGCGTGCGGTTCGAGCTGGCCTGCCTGCCGCAAGAGGATTTCCCGCAGATGGCGGCGGGCGCCCTGCCCCATAAATTCCGCCTCGAGGCCGCCGATCTGATCGGACTCATCGAAAAAACGCGCTTTGCGATTTCGACCGAGGAAACCCGCTTCTATCTCAACGGCATCTATGTCCACGCCGCCAAGGACGGGAAGAAGGCGAATCTGCGCGCCGTGGCGACGGACGGCCATCGCCTCGCGCGCTATGAGCTGGAGCTTCCCGACGGCGCCAAGGACATGCCGGGCGTCATCATCCCGCGCAAAACCGTGGCGGAGTTGCGCCGCCTTCTTGAAGACGCCGAAGGCGCCATCGAGATCGGCCTTTCCGACACCAAGGTGCAGTTCACCTTCGCCGGGGTCGAGCTGACCTCCAAACTGATCGACGGCTCCTTCCCCGATTATCAGCGCGTGATCCCGACGGCGAACGACAAGGCCCTCGTGCTGGACGCCAAAGACTTCAGCCAGGCCGTGGACCGCGTCTCCACCATCTCGGCCGACAAGACGCGCGCGGTAAAGCTGAACATCGACGGCGACAAGGTCACGCTGTCCGTGGTCAATCCGGAATCCGGCACGGCCACCGAAGAGCTCGGCGCCAATTACAGCGCCGACGCTATTGAGATCGGCTTCAATGCTCGCTATCTCCTGGACATCACCGGCCAGATCGTGGGCAAGGACGTGCGCTTCCTGCTGGCCGATGCTGGATCGCCCACACTTATCGAAGACACCGAGGACGGGCGCACGCTGTACGTCCTCATGCCCATGCGGGTTTAGAGATTTTGAAAAGCGTTTTGGTCATGGACGACGCGGATCGGCGCGCGGTGCCGCAATCCACGGCAGCGGCGCCGCTGGCGCTGACGCGCATCGCGCTGACCAATTTCCGCTCCTATACGCGCACCGAGTTGGCGCTCGAAGCGGCGCCCGTAGTGCTGGCCGGCGCCAATGGTTCGGGTAAGACGAACTGCCTGGAAGCGGTCTCGCTGCTTTCGCCGGGGCGCGGGCTCAGGGGCGCCAAGCTCAGCCAGCTTCAGCGCAATGCTCCGGTGGAAGCCAGCCAAGACGGCGATGCCTTCGCGCAATCGCTGTGGGCCGTCGCGGCGACGCTGGCGCGTCCCGATGGCGCTTTCGATATCGGAACGGGCCTGCTTCCCACCGCCATGAGCGCGACCGCGCGGCGCACGTTGCATCTGAACGGCGCACCGGCACAGGCGGCGGATTTGGCGGGCCTCATCCCCATGCTGTGGCTGACTCCGGCGCAGGACCGGATTTTTGTCGACAGTGCCGGCGACCGGCGGCGGTTTCTGGACCGGCTGGTGTTCGGCCTCGATCCCGCCCATGCCAAGCGCGCCGCGCGCTATGAACGCGCGATGCAGGAACGCATGCGCGTGCTGCGCGAAGGCGGCGATGCAGCCTGGCTCGACAGTCTGGAAGACACCATGGCCGAAATCGGCGCGGCGCTTTCCGCCGCGCGGCTTTCGGTTATCGCCACGCTGAATGACGAACTGGCCGCGCGCGGCGCGGCCGGCGCGTTCCCCTGCGCGCATTTGCGGCTGGTCGATGGGCTGGAGGCCCGCGCGGCCGATAGGGATGCGCTTCGCGCAGGTCTCACCCAGTGCCGTGCTCGCGATGCGGAATCCGGGCGCACGGGCGTTGGGCCGTCCACGGCTGATCTGGACGTGCGCCATACCGCAAAGCGTGCCGACGCGCGCGATTGTTCGACCGGCGAACAGAAGGCGCTGCTCATTTCCATCGTGCTCGCCAACGCCTGGGCTCAGGCGAAGAAGAATGACGGCAACGCGCCGGTGCTACTGCTCGACGAAATCGCCGCGCATCTGGACTCGCAGCGTAGAGCCGCCTTGTTCGAGGAAGTACTGGCGCTGAAAACTCAAGCCTGGATGACCGGCACGGACAGAAGCCTGTTCGCGCCCATCGCGTCGCGCGCGCAGTGCTTTTCCATCGCCTCGGGCCAATTCGTGGGGAGCGCATAGCGATGCTCTCTCTTCACGCGCTCCTCATCTATTCGGGCATCTATGCGCTGGCCCTCGCGACGCCCGGTCCCGGCGTGATCGCGATTGCGGCGCGCTCGCTGGCCTCAGGCTTCGCGGCCGCAATCCCGATGGCGGCAGGACAACTGGCCGGCGATCTCATCCTGATGACTCTGTCGGCATTCGGCCTTGCGCTGATCGCCCAGGCGATGGGCGGGATGTTCTTTTTGTTCAAGCTCGCGGGCGCGGCCTATCTCGTCTATCTCGGCTGGCGGTACTGGAACGCGCCGGTTGAAAAAATCGATATGCGCGTCGGCTCGGCAAGCCAGAGCTTTCTGGCTCAAATGATGCTGACGGTGGGCAATCCCAAAGCGATCGCCTTCTTCGTCGCGCTGTTGCCGACAGTGGTCGATCTTGGAGAGCTGAATGCCGCGGGTTATCTGCAACTTGTGGGCGCCAGCTTGGTATGTCTTCCGGTGGTGACGCTCGGCTACGCGGCGCTGGCCGCGAAGGTGCGCCGCTTCCTGATGAGCGATGTAGCGCGCCGGCGCGTGAACAAGAGCGCTGGGGCAGTGATGATGGGCGCCGGTATCGGCGTAGCGGTGAGTTGATGGCGGAAAACGACGATCCCATGCCGAACGGCAGCAACGGCGAAAGCTATGACGCCGAGTCCATCAAGGTCCTGAAGGGCCTCGATGCGGTGCGCAAGCGGCCCGGCATGTATATCGGCGATACCGATGACGGCTCGGGCCTGCATCACATGGTCTACGAGGTCATCGACAACGCGATCGACGAGGCGCTGGCCGGATATTGCGATCGCATCGAGGTGGAGCTGAACGCGGACGGCTCCTGCACCGTGCGCGACAATGGGCGCGGCGTGCCGGTGGACATCCACAAAGGCGAAGGCGTGTCGGCGGCCGAAGTCATCATGACCCAGCTCCATGCCGGCGGAAAATTCGAGCAGAACGCGTACAAGGTCTCCGGCGGCCTGCACGGCGTCGGCGTCTCGGTCGTGAACGCGCTTTCCGAATGGCTCGACCTGCGCATCTGGCGCGAAGGCCGCGAGCATTACATGCGCTTTTGCGACGGCGAACCGCAGGCGCCGCTGAAGGAAGTCGGCGATTCCAAGGGCAGACGCGGCACGGAAGTGACCTTCCTGCCGAGTCCGAAGACTTTCACCAGGACCGAATTCGATTATGCCACGCTGGAACACCGGTTGCGCGAACTCGCGTTCCTGAATTCCGGCGCCAGCATCCGCCTGGCCGACAAGCGCGGCGTAGAGAAGAAAGAGATCGTCCTGAAATATGACGGCGGACTTGAAGCGTTCGTGCGCTATCTCGACCGCGCCAAGACGGGGCTCATCCCGTCGCCCGTCATGATCGCCGCCGACAAGGACGGCATGCGGGTGGAAGCGGCACTGTCGTGGAACGACAGCTATCACGAGAACATGCTGTGCTTCACCAACAACATCCCGCAGAGGGATGGCGGCACCCATCTGGCCGGCTTCCGCGCCGCGCTGACGCGCGTCGTGACTAAATATGCGGAAGGCGCCGCGTTCGCGAAAAAGGACAAGGTGGCGTTGACCGGCGATGATTGCCGTGAAGGGCTCACCTGCGTGCTTTCGGTGAAAGTGCCCGATCCGAAGTTCTCGTCGCAGACAAAGGACAAGCTCGTTTCCTCCGAAGTGCGTCCGGCCGTCGAAGGCGTGGTGCTGGAACAATTGGGCCGCTGGTTCGAGGAACATCCTCCCGAAGCACGCGCCGTCGTCGGCAAGGTCGTGGAAGCCGCCGCCGCGCGCGAAGCCGCACGCAAGGCGCGCGAGCTGACGCGGCGCAAGGGCGCGCTCGACGGCAGCGGTCTGCCGGGCAAGCTTGCAGATTGCCAGGAACGCGATCCCGCCAAATGCGAGATCTTCATCGTCGAGGGCGACAGCGCCGGCGGTTCTGCCAAGCAGGGCCGCAATCGTTCGAACCAGGCTGTGCTGCCGTTGCGCGGCAAGATCTTGAACGTGGAGCGCGCGCGGTTCGACAAGATGCTGGGGAGTGCCGAAATCGCCACCCTCATCACCGCGCTCGGCACCGGTATCGGGCGCGAGGAATTCAACCCCGACAAGCTGCGCTACCATAAGATCATCATCATGACCGACGCCGATGTGGATGGCGCGCATATCCGGACTCTGCTGCTCACATTCTTCTACCGGCAGATGCCGGAGCTGATCGAGCGCGGCCATCTCTACATCGCGCAGCCGCCGCTCTATCGCGCCGCGCGCGGTAAATCCGAGCGTTACCTGAAAGACGGTGCCGAGCTTGAGAACTATCTCATCGAAGACGGCGCTACCGATGCTGTGCTGGCGGTGCATTCCGGCGAACAGGTCGCGGGTGCGGATCTGGCGCATCTCATCGAGCGAGCGCGCGCGGCGCGCACGGCGGTCGAAGGCTTCCCGCGCCATTTTCCGCGCTTCGTGCTGGAACAGGCGGCCATTGCGGGGGCACTGAACCCGGAACTGTTGTCCGATAGAGCGCGGGCGCAGGAAGCGGCCAACTACATCGCGCGCCGGCTGGACTTGCTGTCGGACGAAACCGAGCGCGGCTGGAAGGGCGAACCGACATCCGACGGCGGGCTCAAATTCCGCCGCGAAGTGCGCGGCGTCGCCGAAACGGTAGCCATCGACGGCGCGCTGATCGGCAGTGCCGATGCGCGAAAGCTCGACCGCATGGCGCCCGAGTTGCAGGCAACGTATCTCAAGGTCGGCATGCTGACGCGGCGCGGCGAGACCAAGGAAGTGCGCTCGCCGTCACAGCTTCTGGATGCGATTTTCGAATGGGGCCGCAAGGGCGTGACCATGCAGCGCTACAAAGGCCTCGGCGAAATGAATCCCAGCCAGCTTTGGGAGACAACGCTGGACGAAAACGCGCGCACGCTGCTGCAAGTGAAGGTCGAGCACGCGGACGATGCCGACGATCTGTTCGCGAAATTGATGGGCGAACTGGTCGAACCGCGCCGCGATTTCATCCAGGACAACGCCCTCAACGTCGCCAATTTGGATATCTGACCATGGCCGCTTACGACTTCGAATTCAAAACCATCGATGGCAAGCCGTTGAAGCTTTCCGATTTCAAGGGCAAGCCCATCCTGATGGTCAATACCGCTTCGGCTTGCGGATACACGCCGCAATATAAGGGCCTCGAAGCGTTGTGGCGGAAATACAAGGACCGCGGCCTTGTCGTGCTCGGCGTGCCGTCCAACGATTTCGGCGGTCAGGAACCTGGTAGCGAGTCCGAGATCAAAAGCTTCTGCAAGGCAAAATTCGACGTCACCTTCCCGATGACATCGAAGAACCCGGTGATCGGCCCGGCGGCGCATCCGCTCTACAAGTGGATCGTGGCCGAGGCAGGCGAAGGCGCCGCGCCGCGCTGGAACTTCCACAAATATCTGATCAATTCCAAAGGCGAGCTGGCCGGCACATTTGCGCACAAAGTGGCGCCCGAATCCGCCGATCTCACCAAAGCCATCGAAGCAGAATTGCCGCGCTAGCGATGCTGACGCTGTACTTCGCGCCGGGTTCGAGCTCTTTCGCCGCCCACATGGCGCTGAACGAAGCGGGCGCCAAATACGAAATGCGGCCGCTGTCCTTCACCAAGAAGGAACAGCGCAGCGCCGAATATCTGGCGCTGAACCCGGAAGGCAAAGTCCCGACGCTTGTGATCGACGGGCGCCCGCTGACGGAAGTGGCCGGTATCCTCTGGTATCTGGCGCGCGCCTATCCGGAAGCAAAGCTGCTGCCGGAGGGACCGGAGGCCGAGGCGCACATCGTGTCGTGGATGTCGTTCATCGCCTCCACACTGCATCCGGCGCGCCGTTACGGAGAGGAGCACGCGCTGAAAGTATACGGTATTGCCGATGCGCGGTTGGGTCGGGGGCCGTGGGTGATGGGCAAGGAGTATTCCATCGCCGACATTCATCTATTCCGGCTCTACTGGCGTTTCGCCAACGCGCTGAAGCCGCCACCCGGCACGTTCCCGCAGCTGGATGTGCATTACGCCCGCATGATGGAACGGCCCGCCGTCAAACGCACGGTCGAGATCGAATCCGAGATTGGCTACGAATTGCCGGAGTGGTTTCCGAACAAGAGCTGATCACTTCATCCGCGACAGTTCCGCGGTGGCGCCCATGCGTTCGAACGCTGCTGCGGGGCAGCTCATTTCGGCTTGCTGGAACAGCGGCCGTGCCGCCGCCGTATCGCCATGCACAAGGCGGTACTCGGCGACGTAGAAATTGGCATCGCACATGCGCTCGGCCAAGCCGGCCGGATCGCCGCCCTTGGCGCCGGTCAGGACGTCGTCAACGGTCCTTTGTCCGAGATAGAACTGCATCACCGTTCTTGGCCAATCCATGTTTCGGGGTTGCGCGGCAGCGCTTCGTGCGGCGCGTTGCTGAGCCAGCTTCTCCATATTCTTCTGAAGCGAGATATCGTCCGTATCCGGAACATGGACGTTCAGCCGCGCCAGATGTAGCCACAGCGCATTGTAGGGCCACATGTTCAGATGCACACTCTTTTCGAGATCGGCTGCCGCACGGGCTGCATCACCCGTCACCAGCTCCAAATAGCCGCGAAAGGCGTAGGCGTCAGCGTTATAATCGCTGTCGAGCGCCACCGCCGACGTCAGGTCAAGCCGCGCCGCGTCGTAGTCGCCCAGCGTCGCATGCGCGATCCCGCGATAGGCGAAGGCCTGCGCGCGGCTCTTGAGGCTCAACTCGTCGCTGTTAATGGCGCGGGTGAAAAGGTCGATGGCCTGCTCATATTGTCCGCTGCGCGCCGCCATCACGGCGTTGTCGGCATCGATGACGGCATCGGCGTAAGCGGCAACAGGCGCGAACGCACCGGCCACGATAGCCACAATCCGCAATGCACGCATCGCTTCCTCCACAGGCACGCGACACCCAGCATAGCAAATACGCACGCCGGACGCCCTGCCCGTTCGGGGCTGGCGACCGAAACCAGGATTATTTCTTTGCAACACCCTTGCGTTTGCGGCTGGCGAGAGTGCGCAGGCGCAGCGCGTTCAGCTTGATGAAGCCGGCCGCGTCCTTCTGGTCGTAAGCGCCCTTGTCGTCTTCGAAGGTCACAAGGTCTTGCGCATACAGCGAATAAGGCGAGGATCGCCCGATCACCATGACGTTGCCCTTGTAGAGCTTCAGGCGCACCGAACCGGCCACGAATTCCTGGCTCTTGTCGATGGCGGCTTGCAGCATCTCGCGCTCGGGCGAGAACCAGAAGCCGTTGTAGATCAGCTCCGCATAGCGGGGCATCAGTTCGTCCTTCAGGTGGCCAGCGCCGCGGTCGAGCGTGATGGACTCGATGGCCCGGTGCGCGGCAAGAAGGATGGTGCCGCCGGGCGTCTCGTACACGCCGCGCGATTTCATCCCGACGAAGCGGTTTTCCACCAGGTCCACGCGGCCGATGCCGTTCGCCTTGCCGAGTGCATTGAGCTGCGTCAGCACCGTGGCCGGCGACAGCTTCTTGCCGTCGATGGAAACGGCGTCGCCGCGTTCGAACCCAATCTCGACGACGGTCGGCCTGTCGGGTGCGTCTTCCGGCGAAATGGTGCGCTGGTAAACGATGGAATCGGCTTCTACCGCGGGGTCCTCCAGCACCTTTCCTTCCGACGAGGAGTGCAGAAGATTGGCATCCACCGAAAACGGCGCTTCGCCGCGCTTGTCCTTCGCAATCGGAATCTGGTGCGACTCGGCGAATTCGAGCAGGCGCGTGCGCGAGGTTAGATCCCATTCGCGCCACGGGGCGATGATCTTGATGTCCGGCTTCAGCGCGTAATAGCTGAGCTCAAACCGCACCTGATCGTTGCCCTTACCCGTCGCGCCATGCGCCACGGCGTCGGCGCCGGTCTTCTCCACGATCTCGATCTGCTTCTTGGCGATCAAGGGGCGCGCGATGGATGTTCCTAGAAGATAAATACCTTCATAGACCGCGTTGGCGCGGAACATGGGGAACACGTAGTCCCGCACGAATTCCTCGCGCAGGTCTTCGATGAAGATGTCCTCGTCCTTGATGCCGAGAAGCTTGGCCTTCGCGCGGGCCGGTTCCAATTCCTCGCCCTGCCCCAGGTCGGCCGTGAAGGTAACTACCTGGCAACCATATTCCGATTGCAGCCACTTCAGGATCACCGAGGTATCGAGTCCGCCGGAATAGGCGAGAACTACTTTCTTCACGTCTTTCCTGGACAATTCGGCTCTCCGGACCTCGCAGCGGGAGCTGGGTCTATAGGATCAAGCGTGGCCCCACAAGGGAACTCGAGCCCCGCATCCTCCGTTTTCTTGGCATGACAAGATGGGACCAAAGTCTCGCTTATAGCGACGTCTCCGGCGAATCGCCTGCCCACAGGCTGAGGCGGTATCGGGAAAACTCGACCCGGGCCGAGGAGTTCGCGCTCAAATCCAGCAACCGCGAATTCCGCAAGGCATACCGCAATCTTGCCGAGTCGTGGCGGATACTGGCCGAAGATGTCGAACGGTTGATGCAGTCGCGCCAGGGCAAGCCGCATTGAGCCGAGCTTGTCAGCGCGAGCGCAGCCAACCGGTGACCGAATACCTGTAAGCGCCAAACAGCGAAACTTGGCTGACCATGTGCAGCTGCGGCACTCGGAAAAGATTCAGTGCGTTGAAGCTCGGCGTGAACCCCTCGATGATGTGTCCCCCTGCATCGGTAAATTGCAGTATGCCGCCCCAATCGGCGCGCCATTGCGGCGTGAAATTCAGCACATAGGCAGCAAGCCGCTTTTTCGGATCGTCCCTATCGTCATGGATGGTGAGGAAATCGCCGGGCTTGTACAGCGTCGCCTGCGCATCCGCGAACATGATATTGCGCATGCCGGTCACGTGGTGCACGAAGGTGAGAAATTCCGGCATGTTCAAGAACGTCACCAGCTTGGCCAGATAGTGCTTGGGATCCACATAGGGCTCGCCCATGTGCGTCAGCCGGTGGTTTTCGTAGATATATTGGAATTGCGAACGCGCCCGTTCCCAGGCGCCCATCGCGTGCTGCCGCCGCTCGTCAGGCGTCTGGTTCTCCAGATCGAAGCTTTCCCCGCCATTGTTGAAACACAGCGACCACGGCGTCTCCTTGGCCAGGCTGCGGTAGAGGCGCTGGGCCGCGTCGTCGGTCAGCGCGCCCGGAATATGCACTCTGCCAAGCTGGCGGAAGATGGCCGCGCACAGACCGCGATCAATCGCGGGGCTCAGCGCGATCGGCGGATCGAGCACGGGAAGAGGCATTGGGCTACTCATGACTGTCCTATTGCGCCATGCGAGCGAGCTCGTCCGACTGCATCTGTGCCATTCTCTCCGAAGCGCGCTGCTTGATGCTTTCGCTCTTCAGCTGCCCGCAAGCCGCCATGATATCGCGGCCGCGCGGCGTGCGCACCGGGCTTGCGTAGCCGGCGCGGTTTACTACCTCGGCGAATTTTTCGATTTGGGTCCAGTCGGAGCATTCGTACGGCGCGCCCGGCCAGGGATTGAAGGGAATGAGGTTGATCTTCGCCGGAATGCCGGCAAGCAGCTTCACCAGCGCGCGCGCATCGGCCATGGAATCGTTAACGTTCTTCAGCATCACATATTCGAAGGTGATGCGACGCGCATTCGACAGGCCAGGATAGGTGCGGCACGCCTCGATCAATTCCTTGATGGGATATTTCTTGTTCAGCGGCACCAGCACGTCGCGCACCTCATCGCGTGACGCATGCAGCGAAATCGCGAGAGCGGAGCCGATTTCCTCGCCCGCCTTGGCGATCATCGGCACGACCCCGGCGGTCGACAGCGTAATGCGCCGCTTCGACAGCGCGTGGCCATCGCCGTCCGCGACAATGGCGAGCGCGGCTTTGACATTGTCGAAATTGTAGAGTGGCTCGCCCATGCCCATCATCACCACATTGGTGATGGACCGGTTCTCGCGCGTGGACGGCCAGTCGTTCAGCGCATCCTTCGCCACCATGATCTGGCCGACGATTTCGTAGGGCGTGAGATTGCGCACCAGCTTCTGCGTGCCGGTATGACAGAAGCGGCAATTGAGCGTGCAGCCCACTTGCGAAGAAACGCATAGCGTGCCGCGATTGGCATCGGGAATGTACACCGTCTCGAACTCGATTCCCGGTGCGGTGCGAAGGAGGAACTTGCGCGTCCCATCCGCCGAAAGCTGCGACGTCACGACTTCGGGGCGCGCCAGCGTGAATTTTTCCGCGATTGAGTTGCGGAAATCCTTGGCCAGATTGGTCATGGCCGCGAAGTCCTTCGCGCCATGGACATAGACCCAGTTCCACAATTGGCGCGCGCGCATGCGCGCGGCCTTGGGCGCAAGACCCATTTCCTCCAGATGCGCCGTCAGTTCGGCGAAGGAGAGACCTATCAGGGCAACGGGGGCGGTCATTTACAAGTTTGGTCGATCTTATCCAGTGCGGCAGAAAGACCGGACAGCGAGAAATTGTCCTTCACCAGAGTGCCGCGCGAAGACACGCCTGTAATGCTCAGCATGGAGCCGCGCTTCATGGCGTCGATCATGCGCTTTTCGTCGGCTTCCGCCTTGACCCAGGCGCCGCCGGACGTGCCGTCGTTCTTGACGAAAAAATCGAACTTATCGGAGCCGACCTGGGCCTGCACCTTGGCGTCTTCCTTATATTGAAAGCCGGGAACCATTGAGGGCTCGTCGTTCACCTTGCGCGCGGGCCAGGTGGAGATCAGGAAGAAGGCCGGATCGCGCTTGATGGTCTTCGGATCGGTCTGCTTAGGCTGGGTAAGCGCGTAGCAGTTGCGATCCGCGCCGGTACCCACCTGGTAGACGAACCAATCCTTATAGCTGCCGACCAGGGTCGGCTCGGCGGCATTGGCCGATCCGGCAAGAGCGATGGCCGCCAGCAACGTGGCCATCCCTAAGTTCCAAGTCCTATGCATCTTCACCTCTTGCCTGCACCGCCCCCCAAAGGCGCTTAAAGCATGATTTGGGCGGTAATTAGAAGCGCCGCGAAGGCCCTCAGCCCGCCGTGGCCGCCCGGCGCCGCAAAATCGGCGCGCCCCAGGCCGCGCGCGGCGGAAGCGCCGTTTTCGGGGCGGCCACGCCCCCCGCCCGCAGCGGGCGCTCGGCAAAGCGGCCGAGGCTGAGCATCCTGTCATACATCACAATTGCGCCAGCCATGCCGACATTAATGGAGAAACGGGTCGGTATCTTCACGACATGGGCACAGCGTTCCAACATCGCGGGCGAGAGCGACAGCCGCTCCGAACCCAGGACATAAACCGCCCGCAAAGGATGACGGAAGCTCGGCAGGTCAACGGCATCGTCGGTGATTTCGATGCCCACGATCTGACAGCCTTGCGGCAAGCGCAGATCGTCCACATCGGCGAATTGGTACACCGGCATGTGCCCGGCAGCGTCCGAAGTGTCCGAGATCGCATCGGCCAGCCGCACCTTCCCCGCGACCGTGAAGAAGAAGCTCGCCTCGAAAGCGTGCGCGATCCGGATCAGGTTGCCGAGATTCATCGGCTTGGAAATGCCGTCGACACCGACGCCGAAATATCCACGCATAAAGGCCCCTCAAGCGTCCTTCGGGGCGGCCTTTGGCCGCTCCTCAGGATGACGACACGATACTCTCTTTACGTCATCCTGAGGTGCGAGCGAAGCTCGCCCCGAAGGATGATGAATGTCCAATCCTATCCTCGTCGAAGTCACGCGTGGGGCCTTGGTCGAAAGCGTCCATCGCGGCGCCATCGCCGTGGCCGATGCGTCGGGGCGTTTGCGGGTTTCGCTCGGAAATGTCGAGCAGCCCATATTCCCACGTTCGGCGTTGAAGCCGGTTCAGGCCGTCCCGCTGATCGAAAGCGGCGCGGCGGAAGCCTTCGGCCTGTCGGAACAAGATGTGGCGCTTGCCGCCGCCTCCCATTCCGGCCAGCCGATGCACACGGAGAAGATTTCCGCCTGGCTCGCTCGCATCGGCTGCGGCGTTCCAGACCTCGCTTGCGGCCCGCATAGGCCCACGCATGAACCGACCGCGACGCAGATGATCCTGCACGCGGAAAAATGGACTTCGCTGCACAACAATTGCTCCGGCAAGCACACCGGATTTCTGACGCTGGCCCGCCAGCTCGGGGCGCCGACCGTGGGCTACCAGCTTCACGATCATCCGGTGCAGCGCGCCGTCGAAGAGACGCTGAAGGACCTTGCCGGACTTTCCGGCGATCTGCCCTGGGGCGTGGATGGCTGCACGGTGCCGAACTTCGCTATCCCGCTTGCCGCGCTCGCGCGTGCCATGGCGCGTTTCACCGATCCGACAGGGCTTTCGCCCACGCGCGCCGTGGCGTGCCGGCGCATCCTGAATGCGATGCGCAGTCATCCGGAATTGGTGGCGGGCAGCGGACGGGCGGACACCATCCTGATGAACGGCACGCCGGATATCGTCACCAAGACGGGTGCGGAAGGCGTGTTCGTCGCGATCATGCCCGCGCTGGGGCTCGCCGCCGCGGTGAAGATCGACGACGGCGCGGGCCGCGCCGCCGAGACCGCCATTGCGGCGATCCTGATCGCGCTTGGGGCGGCAAAAAAAGACGGTGCGGCGGCAAATCTCGCCGACGCTGCCGTCTTGAATACGCGCGGCGCCGAAGTGGGCCGGCGCCGCTTTATTGCGAACCTCGTCTAGTAGCTGCGGTCGCGGTCGTCGTCGCGCGGGCGCGGCGCCACGTATGGCTCTACGCCGGTCACATTGCAGCTCAGGCGGCGGTTGAGGCCGAACGAGCGGAACGAAATCTGATCGCCCTGGCCAAGACAGCCCAGTGTGCTGCCCCAACTGCGAAGGCCGATGCTGATATTGGCGTTGTCGAGCCCGATGCAGCCCCCGGACAGGTGAACCGTGTAGCGCCGGTTGCTCGAATCCCGCACGGTCAAGGTGCGTTCGTTCACGACGTCCCAGCCATAGATGCGATTCTTGAGCAGGCACGCCTGGCGCGGGGCATCACGATCACGATCGCGATAGTCCTGGGCAAGCGCCGCCGGAGCCCATCCAGCAAGGCACAGCAGCCCAGCCAGCGCGATCAAAGTCTTTGTATTCATGGCTCTTTCTCCAACGAGGAAGTGCCCCTTCCATTTGCTAACGTACCACAGATTGAGATGTTCCGGGGGCTCAAAAAAGGCAAAAGCATGGCGTAGAGTGGATTCAAGGAACAGATAGGGGAGGAATTCATGTCCAAGTTGAAAATGGGTTTGACCGCCGCGGCCCTTGCCGCGCTTTTGGCCACCGCCGCCGATGCGCAGAGCCTGAGCATGCGCAAGACGCTGACGCTGAGCGTCGCCAAGTTGATTGCAGAAGCCACGCTCGAATGCGGCAGCAAAGACAATTACCACACGGCCGCCGTGGTGGTGGACCGGGACGGCAACGTTCTCGTCACGCTGCGCGATGAGATGACCACCAAGCAGACTGGCGAACTCGCGCGCCGCAAAGCCTACACCTCCGCCATGTATCGCCGCTCCACCCTCGATTGGGTGAAGCGCATGCAGGATGACCCGACGCTTCTGCCGCAGCGCGACCAAGCCGATGTGATTGCACTTGCCGGTGGCGTGCCGATCATGGTCGGCGACGACACGATCGGCGCCGTGGGCAGCGCGGGCTCAACCCAGCCGATGGACGATTCCTGCGCCCATGCCGGCGTGAACAAGGTCGCGAATCTGCTGAAGTAGCTATGCGACGCGCGGCGGTGAGATGTAGCTGCGGTTGATCGCCTTCACATTGGCGGTGCCGGAGACCTGCATCACGATCGTCAGATCGTCGCGCAGATATTCGAGCACGCTCTGCGCGCCCGGAGCACCGCCAAGCGCGAGGCCGTAGAGCACCGGCCGGCCGCACGCGACCACATTGGCCCCGAGCGCAATGGCGCGGAACACATCGGTGCCGCGGCGAATGCCGCTATCGAAGACGATGGGCACACGGCCCTGCACCGCATCGGCAATGCGCGGCAGCACGGTGATGGTCGCCGGCTGGCCATCGAGCGCCCGGCCGCCATGGTTGGAAACCCACACGCCGTCGATGCCGCGCCGGATGGCTTCCGTTGCGGTCACCGGCGACATCACGCCCTTGATGATGACGGGCAGGCCGGTTTCCTTCTTCACCCATTCCATGTCGTCCCAATTCAGATCGCGCTTGTAGTTGGTCATGATCGCCGCGGCTTTCACGACATCGGGCTCATTCACCGGCGCGTTGCCCTTACCCAGCGTCACCGGAATGCGGAAATTGTTGCGCAGGTTCACTTCACGCGGATACGCGAGCGTCTGGTCCAGTGTCGGCGCGATGGCGGTGTAGCCGGCCGCTTTGGCGCGCATGATCAATTCGCGCGCATAACCGCGATCCGCCGGGAAATAGAGCTGGAACCATTTGGGACCGGGATTGGCCTTGGCCACATCTTCCATCGGCATGTTGGATTGCGTGGAGAGCACCATTAACGTGCCTGTGGCGGCAACGGCCTGTGCCGTACCGATTTCCTTGGAGACATGCGCGAGGCCGTGGCTTCCCATCGGCGGCACGATGATCGGGAACGGCAGCTTGGACCCAAGGATCGTCGTCGACAGATCCGGCAGATCGACGCCGGAAAGATACTGCGGCTCGATGGGCGTGTTCTCGAGCGCGCGCATGTTCTCGTGCTTGGTCCATTCCGCGCCCGAGCCCGACGAGATGTAACCGAAGCCACCCTTGGGCAGGATTTTCTCCGCCTCGATTTCCAGATCGGCAAGTTCGATGATGCGCAGTTTCTGGACCGCCGTACCGCCGGTGTATTGCACCTTCTCGTCGCCGGGGAGCACGGTGGACGGGCGCAACGTCCCAGGTGCCGTTTGACCAGGTGCAGTGTTCTGCGCGAGTGCCGGCCCTGCCGCCGCAGCCGCCGCCACCATTGCCCCGGTTTTCAAAAGATCGCGCCGCCCGACATCCATGCCATCCTCCCCTGATCGGATGGGCCATCTTATCGCAAACGGGAAGTGGCGGTTAGCCCAGGGCGGCGGCAAAGCGGCGGTCCAGGCGCTCGATCAGCGTCTGTTCGTCAAAGCCCAGCGTTTTCAGCCGCCCGGCGCGGGCGAGAATGGCAAGGCCGGTAATGGCCGCCGCGGCGAGGACCACATCAGCCTGCTCGCCCTTGTCGCGCAGCGGCGTTCGGCCCGCCGCTTCCGCAAAGGCGGTCATGGCCCCGATCAGCTTGCCGTTGAACAACCGCTCCGCTTCCGGCGGCGCATGGCCCGATTCCAGCATCGCCACGACATCGGAAAGTGCCGCTTGGCTTTTGAGGAAATCGAGCGCCGCGCGCGCCGAAGGCGCCATGCCCTTCGCCCCGCTGTCCCGCAGCGTCTTGGCGAGCTGGGAGAACTCCTCGGCCGCCAGAGCCAGCACCAGCTCGGCGCGATTGTCGAAATATTCGTAGACCGATGCCGGGGCGTAACCCGCTTCCGCCGCGACGGCGCGCAGGGAGACATCGTTCGCGCCCTGCCGTTCGGCAACCCGGCGGGCGGCATCCAGAATCGCGCTGCGGTTGGCGTTGCGCTGGCGCGTGCGCCGCTCGACCTTGCGGACGGATGCTTCGTTCATGCGCGCATGATATGCGATTCGCGCAAAATAAAACGGCCCGCGTTTTACGCGGGCCGTTTTGAAACTCTGGGCGAGCTGCGCTTATTTGTGCGCGAGGTTGTAGGTGTGCGCGGCGTCCTGATAGGCCTTCGCCACCTTTTCCTTTTCCGCCTGGTTGTCGTCACCCTTCTTGGTGATCGCCGCTTCGACCGCAGGATCGAACGCCGCGTTGGCCTTCGCCGCAGCATCCTTCTGATTCTGCAGATCGAGCACGAGGCACGATTGGTACTTGTCGGAATCGGCAATGAACGCCTTCACGGCGGTCAACGACTTGTTGATGTCGTCCGCGGTCGCGGTCTTGCCATCCGGAACTGTCGGCGCGGTCGGCGCAGTGCAGGTCGATTGCGCCATGGCCGGCGCGGCAAGCGCGAATGACGCCACAGCAGCCAGCAGAATTGCACGAGTCATTTAGTCGAACTCCCTATGTAAGGCTCGGCCCCAAGCGGGCCGGATAAAAGCACAAACGCTTCTCGCCTCAAAGTGCAATAATTTGGCGGAATTCCTGGATTTTCCCTTTGGGCGCCGCAAGAAACCGGCAAAGCTTTGGTTGGATTGACAGATCACGTACGCATGCAGTCCTGCTTGGGATCGCTCGTCCGTTGTCTTCCGGCGCGGCCGCTATGATGGTATTTTCCGCGCCGTCGGTCGAAAATCTAGACGCGGACCACAACCCGCAAGGATCACAGCCATGCTCATGAAAAACCGCATCGGCATCGCCGCCGGATTGCTTTGCGCAGCCGCGTTCACACCCGCTTTTGGCGCCGCGCCCCTGCCCGCTTTCAACGCCGGCGCGTGGGGCCTCGATACGCCCAGTGACCCGACGCAGTTCTCGAAAGTGCCCGGCGATACCGGACCCGGACCGATCCTCCAGCACCCCGACTATCCCTACAACAACGATTCGCGCAGAGGCACGCGCCGCATCGCCGACACGAGCAATCCGATCCTGCGTCCGTGGGTCAAAGAGATCATGGACACGGAGGTCAAGCGCGTGATGGCCGGCATGAAGACCGGCGAATCATCGGGCATTTCCTTCGTGCCCGCGTCGCGCTGCTGGCCGGGCGGCGTTCCGGGAATTCATCTCTACACAGGCAATGTCACCTACTGGCAGAAGCCGAACGTGACGTACATCTTCCAGGAACGCGACAACGTGCGCCACGTCTGGATGAACCAGGCCCATTCGAAGGATCCGGGCTACTCCTGGTACGGCGAATCCGTCGGCCATATGGAAGGGCCGGACACGCTCGTCATCGATACGATCGGCCTCGATGATCGCGGCCCCATCGACCGCGAGACGACGCCTCATTCGCGCCAACTGCATGTGGTCGAGCACGAGAAAATCGTGATGAAGGACGGCAAGCCGCGGATGAACATCACCATCGACATCGACGATCCCGTCGTCTTCACGATGCCGTTCAAGGCCTATACGGAATACGAGCACATCGCCAATGCGAAATATGACGAGTACATCTGCAACGAGAACGGCGACGATTACTGGATTCCGTACGGCAACATGGTGCCGAGCCCGCGCGGCGTGAAGCTGGATTTCTAAACCGCAGGAACGCGCGTCAAAGACAGCGCCGGCCCCGCGGCCCAGCTGTCGGACAGCGGCACGCCGTGCTTTTCGATCTCCAGAAGCGCATGCGCATAACCTTGCGCAATGGTGCGGTCGAATTCTTTCCAGTCGCGCATGCCGACGCCGTCCAGCGGTGGCTCGAACAGAAAATCGGCCTGCTCGCGCACGGAACGGCGCTGCAAATCGCTGCCGACAGTCCCCGCGCGCATCAGGATCGAGATGATGGACGGCGAACCGCGCATGCGCTGGCCGATGAGCTGCCAGAGCGAGCGTTCGCCATAACGCTCGTCGTCGGCGCGCAGGTCGATTTCACCCGACACGTCCACCGCGACGATGGGCCCGCGCGCTTCCGCGGCCATGATGTCCACGGGCAGGTTGTTCATCACGCCGCCATCGACCAGCAGATGGCCGTCTTCCGTCACCGGTGGCAGAATTCCGGGAAGCGCCACGGATGCGCGCAACGCCCGCCACAAGGGACCCGAGCGATGCACATGATCGCGGCCGGTCGTCAGGTCAGACGAGACGCAGAAATAGGGTTTGGGCAAGTCCTCGATCCGCACGTCGCCGAAATGCTTGCGCAGCAGCGCACTGACGCGAGCGCCCTTGAACAGCGCGATGAGCGGAAGGGTGAAATCGGATAGCGGCCGGTTGACGACGAAGGCGTCGCGCACCCGCTCCGTCACTTCCTCGAGGCTCCATTCCATGGCAAGGCCCGCCGCGATGACACCGCCCATGCTGGTGCCCGCGACATAGTCGAATGGCACACCTGCCTCGTGAAGCGCTTTCAAGACGCCGATATGGGCGAAGCCGCGCGCACCTCCGCCGGCGAGCACGATGTTCACCGCCGATCCGGCGACGAAACGCGCGAGCCGCTTCAAATCGGTCGAGTTGCCCATCCGAATGTGCTGATGCGTGCCGTATAGATCGTTGCGCAACTCGATATGGCCGGGCAGCGTGCGCGGATTGTCGCTGTTGGAATGGAGCAGCAGCAGCTCCGGCGCCATGTTCACGTCGCGCTTGAAATAGCGGCGCTCGAACGGATGCAGCGGCAGCTGTTCGTCCGCGCGCGCGAGCAGCAGCACGCGATCGGCTTGCCTCAAGCAGAAATTCGACCAGGTGCTTTCCGGCAGATCGCCCTGATAGAAAACGACGTCGTGCTCCGCCTCGAAGCGGTTGAACCATTCGGTCGTTTCCTCGGCGGCGCTGGAATCCACCACCGCCGCTTTCGCGCCCATGCCCACCAGGATGTTCGCGATGCCGCGCGCTACGCCCTCGTTCTGCAAACCGCGCTGCAACGGGATGACGGCGAATGTCTTAGGCCGCGTGCGCTGCGAGGCGCGCCGCGTCGCCTGGCGCAACCTGCGCACTACGATCTTCAGAAGATTGAGCATGGCGCGCGGATAGCGCGTCAGCAGCATGTCGAAAGCCTGCGGGCCAAGGCGCAACAGCTCGGTATCCCGCAGCGCCACCAGCGTCGCCGAATGCGCTTCACCCGTGATGAGCGACATCTCGCCGACGGTTTCGCCGGCGGGCACGGTGGCCACCATGTGCTTGACGCCCCTCTCGTCATCGACGAACACGCCGAGCGAGCCGGTGACGACAAGGAACACCGCGCGGTCGTTTTCACCATCGCGCGACAATTGCATGCCGCCGGGAAGACCGAACCAATCAGCTTCGGCAAGCAGGCGGCGCAGCGCGCCATCGCCGATATCTTCCAGCATCGCAAAAGAGCGCAGCCGCTGACGCAGCGTTTCGGGAAAGATCGGCTCGTTGCCGCTTCGCAGAGGGGCGAGTAAGGCCATTAGCTCCGTTTGCCTCAGCCCGGCATTCATCTCACCAGGCCGTCCATCCCCCGTCCGCCGTCAGCGTCGTGCCCGTTACGTAGGACGACGCGGGGCTGGCGAGGAAGAGAACTGGGCCGCGAATTTCGGGGGCTGCTCCGGTTCGCCCCAGCATCGTACGCGAAGCGAGCCGCGCGCCAAAGGCTGGATCGCGCTCGAGGATTTCCGGGCGCGGGAACGGTCCGGGACAGAGGGCGTTGACACGGATCCCGTCGGGCCCGAGTTCCGCTGCCAGATGGCGGGTCAGTTGCAGCAGCCCCGCTTTAGCGGCGCCGTAATGGATGGGGCTCGCTTGGCCGGGCTCGTTGTAGATGCGCGCATCGGGCGCCACGAGCGCATACATGGTCGAGACATTGAGGATGCTGGCATCGCCCCGCTCCTTTGCCGCACGGGTAAGGAGCGGACGGGCCGCGCGCGCCGCTTCGAACGCAACCGTGACCGCGCTCGCATAGGTGCCGGCGAAGTCGGACGGTTCCAGCGCCGCGAAGGTGCGCCCTTCCATCTTGACCGCGAGATTGATGAGGATGTCGAGCTGTGCGCGCTCGGCGAAGTAACGGCGCATCGCGGCAATGTCGGTGATGTCGAGTACCGCGCCCTCGGCGGAGATGTGCGCTTTTTTCAGTTCCGCCACGAAGGCATTGAGCGTGCTTTCGGTCCTCGCATTCACGATGACGTGCGCGCCGGCCTCGCCCAGCGCATAGGCCATTTGGCGCCCCACATGCCCGGCGGAGCCGGAAATGAAGGCGACCTTGCCGTCCAGGCGAAATTCCTTGGTCATGCGTGCGGCCATTGGGCGGGATCAAGCAGCATATCCGGCACGCGCGGCGCCACCCCATCGATGCGAGCGCATTCTTCGGGCGCAAGCGGCGCGCGCGCGACGAGCCCCAGATTGGTTTCGAGCTGCGCCTCGGTTTCCATGCCGACCACGATGCCGTCGATCCAGCTCTGGCCACGCGCATAGGCAAGACACAGATCGGCGCGATCTTCGCGGCCGAACGCTGCGGCGATTTCGTCGAGCCACGCAAGCAGCCCGCGTGCATCGACGCCATCGATGTTTGGCCAGCAGCCAGGATCGCCCGCCGCGAGCAGACCTTGCAGGAAGACGCTGCGTGCGTGGATCGTCACATCGACGCGCTGTTCCAGTGCGGCGATAATTCCGGCTTCCCGCCAGCGCCAATCGAGGATGTTGAACGGAAGCTGGATGTGCTGCACTTCGCGGCGCGATAACGCGTCGAGCGTCTCGCGCGGATTCTGAACTGAGACGCCAAGCGCGCGCACCGTACCTTGCGCCACATGCTCGGTCAGCCGCTGCCAGATCGCGCCGCCGAACGCCGTGAAGTGCGCCGCGCGATGCAGCAGGAGACAATCGAGCTCGCTCTTCTTAAGCGCGTCCAGCGAAGCGACGATGCTTCTGTCGACGGCGGCGCGCACCGCTGCACGTGGCGCATCGGAAGCCAACTCGCCCAGCGAGCTCAATTTGGTGATGGTGCGGACGCGCCGTCCCGCCAGCGCCTCGCCGAGCCGGTTCTCGCTGTCGCCATAACCGCGCGCAGTGTCGAAACTGCGCACACCTTTATCCGCCGCTCGCCGCACCAGCCGCAAAGCGGCCGCGCGCGAAGGCTTGCCGGAGCGATTGGCCCGGCCATAGGCGAGGCCGAGTTGCACCGCGCCCACGACGAGTTCGGCCGGCTTTCGCTCGGGCATGCGGAGTTCCCCTCAATTCCAGAGGGTCAAACTCCGCCAACAAGGTAAATGGCCGGTTACCATATCCGCAGTGACGGGAAGGTCCCGCCGTTCTAACCTTGCGGCCATGCATCGTTTTCCCCACGCCCTTCCCCTCCTTGCGGCGCTTTTTCTGGCCGCCTGCGCAACCACACCGCCTCCACCGCCCATCGCGGAGGAGGTGGCGGCTTTGAAATCGAAAATCCTGGCGCTCGTCGGCGAGGAGCGCATGAAGCTCAACGCGGGCGCCAAGCCGCTGCTGCTTGATGCCGAACTCACTGCGGCGGCACAGGCCCATTCGGAGGCCATGGCCAAGAACCGGTCCTTCGAAAACGACAGCAGCGGCAATGTCGCGATCAACGCGCTGCTGGCCGATCCGAAGTTTCGCGGCTTCGTGGGCGAAAACGCGGCGGCCCAATATTTCATGCCGAATCTGGGCTTCGATCCCGATGTTTACGCGAAAGCGTTTATGGACGTCTGGATGATGAGCCCGGGCCATGCATCCAACATCAGCGAAAGCCGGTTTGAAAAAACCGGCATCGGCATCGCGATCAGCGGTGACACGGTTTACGCGGCCGAACTGTTTGCCACCGACCTCGGCCTGCCAGAGCCACCCTGATGGCCGGCCAGATCGCCACCTACCGCGAATTCTGGCCCTACTATCTGGGTGAGCACGCACGGGCCGAAACGCGCGCTTGGCACATCGCCGGAACGCTGGCCGCTACCTCGTGTCTGTTGGCCGCTCTGGTGATTCGCGATCCGCTGTTTTTGCTCGTGGCGCTCATCGCCGGCTATGGGCCTGCTTGGTTCGTGCATTTCTTTGTGGAAAAGAATCGTCCCGCCACCTTCACCTACCCGCTGTGGTCGCTGATTTCCGACTTCCGCATGAGCGCATTGTGGCTCAGCGGAAAACTCGGCGAAGAGTTGAGAAAATCAGGTCTTTAAGGCCCGGCGGCCCGGGCGGCTAACCTCGCGTTAACCCTCACCTGCAACATTCACCCCGTTAGGAATGCGTGAATAACTCCAAGCGATTGGAGGCACGTAGTACCTAGGGTTGTTTACACCAGATGTTGGCCCCGGTACCTTCCATTGGGGGGGCCCGCATCGTGAACGGCAACATGAAGCAGACGCTACCGTGGAGCGTGACGGGAATTCCGCCAGAGGCGCGGGATGTCGCCCGTGCCGCTGCCACACGAGAAGGGCTATCCGTGGGCGACTGGCTGACCCGGCGCATCCTCGCCGAAAGTGCTCGAAACATGGCCCCCGAACCTCGCCATGAGCAACGTCATGAGTCCCGGCACGAACCGCAGCCGGAAGCCTACCGCAACCGCGACGACGAGATGCGCCGCGATCATGACGATCTGGTCGGCCGCCTGACGCGCACCGAAGTGGAAGCTGACTCTTCGATCAAGAAGATCGACGATGCATTGCGTGCCGTAGCGCGCCGGCTTGAGATCACCGAGCGTTCGCAGACAGAAGCCAATCGCGCCATGAGCGCGGCGGCCAGCGAGATCAACGCCGCGGCGCGCGATCAGGCGCAAGCCTTCAACCATCTGACCGAACGCATCGACCGCGTAGAGCGCGGCGCCGACACCACATCCTTGCGCGATGCAGTACGTGGATTGCACCAAGGCCTTTCACGCTTGGCCGACCAGATCGCCAAGAGCGCGAACGACACGTCCGGCCAAATCACAACCATGGCCAGCAACATGGAAGTGCTGGCCGGCAAGGTGAATGCCGCGCGCGAAGAAACAGGGCGCGTGGCGCAGACTTTCGACGACCGCGTCAATGCCCTTGCGGATCGGATAAAGCTCACCGAGGAACGCGCGCAGATCGGCAATGGCGGTTTGCAGCAGACCGTCGTCAATCTCGAAAACCGTCTCAACTCCGCAGAAGAGCGCATGCAGGATGCGATGGGCCGCCATCTTGGTCCCATCGAACGCACGCTCGACAATATCGCTGCGCGTCTGGAGCGGACCGAGGGCCGCAACAGCGATGCGGAAACAAATGTCCAAAGTCATCTGCGCGAGCTCAACCGCCGCCTCGAAGCTGCGGAACAGCAGAGCCGCGCCGCCCTGGAAGAGTTGCGCTCCGGACTAGGCGACACCTCCAAGCGGATCGACGAATTGCACGCAGCCGCTGCTGCTGCGGCGGCCGCTGCGGCAGTTGCAGCTGCTGCCCCCCCGCCCGCTCCGCAGCCGGCGCCCGATCCCTTCGCTCCGGCAGTGGCAGCCGCGCAACCGGCGTCCAGCAGTTTCGACCTGCCGCCATTTCCGGATGCGCCGCCGTTTCCGAGTTCCTTCTATCCGCAGCGGCAAGTGGATGAATTCCCCGCCATCCCGCCTGACGAAGTCTCCGAACTGTTTGCTGCGCCGCCTGCCGACTCGGAAGAGCCGCGTCAGCCGGTGCACGATTATCTTACGCAGGCCCGGCGCGCCGCGCAGGCAGCCGCCGAAACGAATCAAGGTCGTGGCCGCGTCCCTCTGAACAGCATGAACATGGCCTATGAGGGTCAGTCGTCGGCGCGCAAGAAGTCGCGCCGCGTCTCGCCCGCTACCGCGCTCGGTCTGCTGTTGTTGCTGGGCGGCGTGGCAGGCTTTCTGCTCACCCGCGGTATGGGTCAGTCCCAGATGCCGTCCGTGCCGACGGCCGATGCGGTGGTGCGCACGCCCGCCTCTGTCACCGGGCCGGCGGGCAATTTCGCACCTCAGACGCCTGCAGCCACGGGCGTCGCCACCCCCGAAGCGGCGGATAACCAGATCTTCAACGGCACCGCCGGCTCCTACAACACACAGCCGCCACGCGACGCCCTTCCCGCCCGCCCGCTGCAACGTTCCGACGCCGTGCCGCCCCGTGCCACCGAACCGCCTCCGGCCCCGCCAGCCCCGCAGGTCGCGAGCAATACGCCGCCCAAGGCCGCCGCACCGGCCAACATTCCGGCCATCGCGCCGCCGCAGGCGAGCAACGCCCCGGCGGGACCGACGCCGCTGGACCGCCTGATGGCAAAGGCGCGGGCAAACGATACCAAAGCCGCCCTCGTTCTGGGCCTCAAATATGTCGACGGCGACGGCGTCGCGGCGAGCGATTCCGAAGCCGTGCGCTGGCTGCGCAAAGCGGCCGAGGCGGGCGAGCCTGTCGCGCAATACCGCCTGGGCACGCTGTACGAAAAGGGCCGCGGCATGCCGGCGGACGCCAAGCAGGCGACCTATTGGTATGAACAGGCGGCCAAGAAGGGCAACCGCAAGGCGATGCACAATCTGGCCGTCGCCTTTGCCGACGGTGCCGGACGTGAAAAGAATTTCACCGAAGCGGCGCGCTGGTTCAGAGCCGCGGCCGATTTGGGCCTCGCGGATTCGCAATTCAATCTCGCGGTGCTGTACGAACGGGGGCTCGGCGTCACGATGTCGCTGCCCGATGCGTATAAATGGTACGTGATCGCGGCCGGTCAGGGTGACGCAGAATCGAAGACGCGGATGGACGCGCTGGCGACACAGTTGCCGCCCAACGACAGGACCAATGCGGATAAGGCGGCGAAGAGCTTCGTTCCTCAGGCGCTCGATCGCGCCGCCAACGATCCGCCGACGCTCGCCGAAGTCGCGCCCTAGCGCCCAAAGCCGAAAAAGCGGAAATCCACAGTGCGGAAAGCGTCAAATGGCGTATTCTGCCTTGTGGATTCTGATCTCTGATTTCTGACTTCCGACGATATGGAAATTTACCTTCCCATCGCGCAGCTTTCCGTCAATTGGGCGTTGGTCCTTGGCATGGGCGGGGCCGTGGGCTTTCTCTCCGGCATGCTGGGCGTCGGCGGCGGCTTTCTGATGACACCGCTCCTCATCTTCTACGGCATTCCGCCCGGCATCGCTGTGGCGACGCAGGGCAGCCCCATCGCGGCCGCATCGTTCGCTGGCGCGCTCGCACAGGGAAAGAAGGAAGCCGTCGACTATCAAATGGGCGGGCTGCTTCTTGTCGGAGGGCTCACCGGCTCCACCATAGGCGTCTACATCTTCGGCGTGTTGCAGCGGCTGGGACAGATCGATTTCGTCATCGCCGCGAGTTACGTGCTGCTGCTCGGCTCGATCGGTGGGCTGATGCTTGCCGAAAGCGCGCGCACCTTGCTTGCCTCGCGCAAAGGCGAACAGATCGCGGCCAGAAAACCGGGCCAGCATAGCTGGATCCACCGCTTGCCGTTCAAGATGCGTTTCCGCCGCTCGCGGATTTACATCAGCATCATTCCACCCATCATCCTTGGCCTCGTCGTGGGGATACTGACCGCGATCCTGGGGGTCGGCGGCGCGTTCCTTCTCATCCCGGCGAAGATCTATCTGCTGCGGATGCAGACGCGCATCGCGATGGGCACGTCGCAATTCCAGGTGTCCTTCGTCGCCGCGATGACGACGCTCCTGCATGCCGTCACCGATCACACGGTGGATGTGGTGCTGGCCTTTCTTTTGATCCTTGGCGGCGTCGTCGGCGCGCAGTTCGGCGCCCGCGTCGCGGCCAAGATGCGCGGCGAGGAGTTGCGCGCCATGCTGGCGCTTCTGATCCTCGCCATTGCCATCCGATTGTTCATCGGTCTCACGATCAGGCCGTCGGAGCTCTACACAGTCGGGATGGTTGTCCCATGAGACGGCTGGTCTTCGCGCTTCTCGCCCTCTTTGCCGCGGGGGCGGCGCGCGCGGACGATCTCGTCTCCGGTCTTTCGACCGACCTCATCCAAATCACATCGAGCTTTACGGGCACCGAGATCGTGCTTTTCGGCGCGCTGGAAGCGAGCGATGCGTCCGGACCGATGAAGGACAACGACATCGTGATCGCCATCCGCGGGCCCGACGCGCAGTTCACCGTGCAAAGGAAGCAGCGCGTGCTCGGCATCTGGATCAACGCCGAGCAGATCAAATTCACCGGCTTGCCGGGCTATTACTTCCTCGCCAGCACGCGGCCCATTGACGACATTGCCTCTCCGGCGACGCTCCAGCGGTTCCATCTCGGCACCTCGCATCTGGAGGCGTTCACGCCACCGGCCGTCGATCCCGATGAGGCCAATGCCTTTCGCGCGGCGGCCATTCGCGACCGCAAGCGCGAGCACCTATATTGGGAATCGCCGAGCGGCATCGAATTCTTGAGCCGCACCTTGTTTCGCGCGCGCATTCCGGTGCCGGCGGAAGTTCCGCCGGGCCAATACCGCGCGGAAGTGTATCTGTTCCATGGGGGGCAGGTGGTGACGGCGCAATCCTCGCCGCTGTTCATCGACAAGACCGGCATCGAGCGGCAGATGTATGATTTCGCCTACCAGTCATCGCTCGCATATGGCTTGGGATCGGTGCTCGTAGCCTTCGCGATGGGCTGGCTCGCGTTCTTCCTGTTCCGGCGGGCTTAAGTAAAAGCCTGAATCCCCGTCTGTGCGCGGCCAAGGATCAGCGCGTGAATGTCGTGCGTGCCTTCGTAGGTGTTCACGGCTTCCAGGTTCACCATGTGGCGGATGACGCCATATTCGTCCGACACGCCGTTGCCGCCATGCATGTCGCGGGCGACCCGCGCGATATCCAGCGCCTTGCCGGCGTTGTTGCGCTTGAGCAGCGAAATCGCCTCCGGCGAGGCCAGCCCTTTGTCCATCAACCGGCCCAAACGCAGCGCGCTGAACAGGCCCAGCGTGATCTCCGTCTGCATGTCGGCGAGCTTCTTCTGCACCAGCTGATTGGCCGCCAGCGGCTTGCCGAATTGCGACCTGTCCATCGTGTATTGCCGCGCCGCGTGCCAGCAGAATTCCGCCGCGCCCAGCGTGCCCCAGATGATCGAAAAGCGCGCCTTATTCAGGCAGCCGAACGGGCCGGACAGGCCTTTGGCGTTCGGCAACATCGCGCTTTCCGGCACGAAACAATCCTGCAGCACGATCTCGCCGGTGGACGAGGCGCGCAAAGACACCTTGCCTTCTATCTTGGGCGTGGAAAAACCTTTTGCCCCGCGCTCCACGATGAAGCCGCGCATGCCGTCTTCGGCCTTCGCCCAGATGACGGCGATGTCCGCGATGGGCGCGTTGCTGATCCAGGTCTTGGCGCCGTTGAGCTTGAACCCGCCCGGCACTTTTTCTGCCCGCGTCGTCATGCCGCCGACGTCGGAGCCATGATCGGGCTCGGTCAGACCGAAGCAGCCGATCAGCTGACCGCGGCCGAGCTTGGCGAGATATTTCTTCTTCTGGTCCGCGCTGCCATAGGCGTGGATGGGATGCATCACGAGGCCCGACTGCACGGAGAGCGCGGAGCGATAGCCGGAATCCACCCGCTCGATCTCGCGCGCGATAAGGCCGTACGCGACATGGCTGAGGCCCGCGCCGCCCTCATCTTCGGGGAGCGTGGCGCCGATAAAGCCCATCTCGCCCATCCGCTCGAGGACGCTGCGATCGGCGCTCTCGTTGCGAAAATCGTCCCGCACGCGCGGGGCGAGCACGTCTTGCGCAAAGCGCCGCGCGGTGTCGCGCACCATGCGCTCGTCTTCGCCAAGCTCGTCGTTCAGACGAAGCGGATCGGTCCAATCGAAACTGTCTGTCATGGGATCAACGCGTCAGAAATTGCACAACCGCGTCTTTATAGACTTTGTCGCCCACGGTCGAATGATGATTGCGCTTGGGCACGGCCAGCGCCTGGCCCTTGGCGAAAGCCTCCGCAAGCGGTTCGGGCCGGCCGCTCGTCTTGTCGTCCTCGCCGCACACGACCAGCACCGGCTGGGGCAGACGGGACATATCGTCCGGCGTGAAGATCCGCCGCGGCCGGCGCATGCAGGCGGCGAGCGCCACCAGATCGTTTCCGGCCTTTTCGCAGAAGGTACGAAATTCCTTCGCCACTGGATCGGTGATCTTGGCCGGCTCGCGCGCCAGCAGGCCCTGGGCGATGGTCTCCGCCTGGGCCGCGTCGTAGCGGAAATAGCGTTCCCCCACCCCGCCCAGCACCGCCCGGCGCAGGCGCCCGCCTGCCTCGCACATCAGCCGGATGGTGATCTGCCCGCCCATGGAATAGCCCATGATGTCGGCGGCCGGGATCGACTGATCGGCCAGCACGGCCATGATGTCTGCCGCCATGCGGCCGTCGTCATAGTCCTCGGGATCGTGCGGCTTGCCGGACTCGCCATGGCCGCGGCAGTCGACCGCGATCACTCTATGGCCGGCCTTGATCAGCCGGTCGCACCAGCCGGTATTGGACCAGGTGATGACGCGGCTGGCCCCGAAGCCATGAATCAGGACGACGGGCCGGCCTTCGCCGGCTGCCTCATATGCGATATCGATGCCGTCCGACGTGGTAACAAAAGACGCCGCCATGGCCGTTCAAGTGGCGATTTTGCGCGGCTAAAGCAAGGGAGAATTGCCTGTGGATCGCTGGCTTTTTGTGGGCGCGGTGAACGGCTTTCTGGCCGTGGCCGCGGGCGCCTTCGCCGCCCATGGGCTGGAAGGGCGGATCGATGCGGCGGCGCTCGCCATCTTCCAGACGGCGGCGCATTACCATCTGATCCACGGCTTGGCCATTGTGGTGGCCGGGCTGGCGGCGGCGGCCCGGCCCCGTGCACACACGGCAGCGTGGCTGTTTCTCGCCGGCATCGTGCTGTTTTCCGGCTCGCTCTACATCCTGGCGCTGACCGGCTCGCGGGCCTTGGTCCTGGTTACGCCTCTGGGGGGCCTCGCCTTTCTGGCCGGCTGGGCTGTCCTTGCCCTGGCCGCATTGAAGCGGGTTTGAGAGTCTGCGATTTTCACCGCCATGGTCACACGCGTCGGCGACATCGACAATTTTTCCTACGCCACCCCGGAAGATCCGAAGGTAAGGCGCATGCTGATCCGCGCCATCGAGAAGATGACCGGCCAGCCCCATCTCAAGCGTCTCTACGACGAGTATCGCGACAACCGCCTGCCAGGGGAGAATTTCTGGGCGGCGGCGATGCGCGCCCTCGAACTCACCATCGTCTACAACCGCGAGGCGCTGGAGAAACTGCCCAAGACCGGCCCGTTGATGATCGTGGCGAACCATCCCTTCGGCGTGCTCGACGGGCTGGTGATTTCCTATCTGACGGCGGAGTTGCGCGATGATTTCCGTGTACTGACGAATAGCGTGCTCTATCAGGCCCAGGAAATCCGCGAGTACCTGCTGCCGATCGACTTCGCCGAGACCAAGGAGGCGCTGGGCACAAACCTGAAATCGCGCGCCATTGCCAAGAAGCACCTCATCAACGGCGGCTGTCTTGTCGTGTTCCCAGCGGGCGGCGCGTCCACCGCTCCCAAGCCGTGGAGCAAGCAGGCGGTCGATCTGGAGTGGAAGACCTTTACCGCGGGCCTGATCGTGGCGGCGAAAGCGCCGGTGGCGCCCATCTATTTTGCCGGCCAGAACAGCCGGCTGTTCCAGATTGCCAGCCACATCAGCATGACCTTCCGCCTGTCGCTGTTCTTCAAGGAAGTCTACGACAAGATCGGCAGCGAAATTCGCGTCCGCGTCGGCGAACTCATCCCTTACGAGAAACTGGCGAGCCTCGACCGCAAGGCGCTGATGGAACATTTGCGCAAGACGACCTACGACCTCGGCGCCCATGTTCCCAACCCGCCCAAACCGCCGCGCCGCAAACGGCGCGCGCGCAAGGCCGCCACATGAGCCCACGCCCTAGGGTAGGGCTGCTTGTCACCTGCCTTGCCGACATGTTCCGGCCGCAAATCGGCTTCGCGGCCGTGACGCTGCTGGAACAGGCGGAATGCGACGTGGACGTGCCGGTGCAGAGCTGTTGCGGCCAACCCGCCTACAACGCGGGCGATGCGAAGGATGCGGTGGCGCTGGCCAAGAATGTGATCACGGCATTCGAACCGTTCGATTACCTCGTCGCGCCGTCGGGGTCCTGCGCCGGAATGGTGCGCGTGCACTATCCGCGCCTGTTTGAGAACGATGCGCCGTGGCGGGCACGCAGTGAAAAACTGGCCGCGAAGACGCATGAGCTTTTCTCGTTCCTGTTCAATGTGCGCGGCATGACATCCGTGGCCACACGGTGCGCGGGCGCCGCCGCCTATCACGACTCCTGTTCCAGCTTGCGCGAAATGGGCGTTTCGGCCGAGCCGCGTGCGTTGCTCGCCAGTGTCGACGGTCTGTCGGTGCGCGAATTCGCTGAGCCACAAGTTTGCTGCGGGTTCGGCGGGTTCTTCTCGGTCAAATATCCCGACATCTCCGCCCGCATGGCGGACGACAAAATCGCGGATGCGAAACGCGCCGGCGCGGACATGATCGTCGGTGGGGATCTCGGCTGCCTGATGCATCTGGCCGGGCGCATCAAGCGCTGCGGCGAGACGTTGCGCGTGCGTCACGCGGCGGAAGTGCTGGCCGGCACCAGCGGCGGCGCCATTGGCGAAGAGCCATGACTGCGAACCCGCGCGCCTTTCCGGATAACGCCAGCGCCGCCCTTCGCGATACGCGGCTGCAGGGCGCGCTGAAGAATCTGAAGGCCGGGTTTCAGGTCAAGCGCGCTCATGCCTTCGAGGCGTTGCCCGATCCGGAAGCGATGCGCGAAACCGCGCGCGCTATTCGTGCCGTAGCGCTATCGCGGCTGGACGAATTGCTGATCCAGTTCGAAGCTAAGGTTCAGGCCAATGGCGGCCACGTGCACTGGGCACGCGATGGCGCCGAAGCGCGCGCTATCGTCACGCGCATATTGGCCGAGCAAGGCGCCCGCAGCGTCACCAAGGGCAAGTCGATGGTGACGGAAGAGATCGGCTTGAACGCGCATTTGCAGGCGAACGGCATCATGCCCGTCGAAACCGATCTCGGCGAATACATCATTCAACTGCGGGGCGAGCCGCCCAGCCATATCGTGGCGCCGGCGTTCCATTTAACGCGCGGCGATGTCGAAGGGAGCTTTCGCACCGCTCACAACGATCTTGAACAGGCACGCGAGCTGCCGAGCAGAGCCTCGCTGGTGGCGGAAGCGCGCACCATCATGCGCCGCCATTTCCATGCGGCCGACGCCGGGATCACCGGCGCAAATTTTCTGGTAGCCGAGAGCGGCACCGCCATGATCGTCACCAACGAAGGCAATGGCGATCTGACGCGCCTGTTGCCCAAGACGCACATCGTGGTGACGACCATCGACAAGGTGGTGCCGACCCTTGCCGATGCGTCGCATCTGTTGCGCATGCTGACGCGTTCGGCCACGGGCCAGGAGATCACCGCCTATGTGACGTTCGCGAGCGGTCCCAGACGTGCCGCCGATGCCGATGGTCCGGCGGCGTTCCATGTCGTGCTGCTGGACAATGGGCGTAGCCGTCTTTTGGCCAGTCCGGTGCGGGAAATTCTGCAATGCATCAAATGCGGCGCGTGCCTGAACCACTGTCCCGTCTACGGCGCCATCGGCGGGCACGCTTACGGCGCGGTATATCCGGGGCCGCTGGGTGCCGCGCTCGATCCGGGCCTCGATGATTTGCGCGAGGTCTATCATCTGCCCAATGCGTCCAGCTTTTGCGGGCGCTGCGATTCCGTCTGTCCGGTGAAGATTCCGCTGACACGCATCATGCGCCATTGGCGCAATGAAGCGTTCGCGCGCGCCATTCCCTCGGCGCAATTTGCATCCGGTCTGAAGCTGTGGGCGAAGGCCGCCCGAAGCCCAACCGCATATCGCAAACTCGCGGCGATGGCGTCGGCGGCGCTTCGCCTTCGCGCGCGCGGCAAATGGATTGTTTCCTTTCCGGTACTCGGCGGTTGGTTTAAGGCGCGCGATTTGCCCAAGCCAGCGCGCATGAGCTTCCAATCGCAGTGGCGAAAGAGAAGACAATGAGCGGGCGCGAAACCATCCTCGCCAGCATCCGCGCCGGCAAAGGCGCGAGCCTTCCCCCATCGTGTCCCGGACCTTTTCCGGCACCTGCGAATTTCGTCGTCAAGGCAACGGCGTCGCTCGCCAAGCTCCACGAAGCGGACGCGACCGAAGATGTGCCCATGCTGGCGCTCGCGATCCTGGCCGAGGCGAACACGACACGGCTTCATCTCGCAGAGGGTTCGCACCTGCACCGGCTGCCATGGGACCGTGCTCCGGCCATAACCCTGACGGCCGCCCCACCCGAGGGAAACGATACCGCAATGTCCCAGGCGGATTTCGGAGTCGCCGAAACCGGCACACTCGGCTTTCTTTCCGGCGCCGCGCGACCGTCTTCGTGGCACTTCCTCCCCGGACGCGAAATCGTTCTCCTCAGCCGGCGTTCCATCCATGCGCGGCTTGAAGAAGCGTTGGGCGGCATAGCCGCCCTTCCCGCCACGCTAAACCTTGTTACGGGACCATCGCGGACCGGCGATATCGAACAGACCATGGAGCTTGGCGCGCATGGTCCGCGGGAATTGCACATCATTCTCGTGCCTTAGCCCAGGCAGCCGCACGCGCCGCGAGCGTTAAGAAAACCTTTCCGCGCTTTCCCACCTGATCCGCGGTTAAACGCGCCGTTAATCGCGACCGTTCTAACGTGGCGGGTAATCCAGACCGGAACCAAACCGGCGTGTTTGTCTGACAATCACGGAGGGGTACATGCAGGCGCGTCAATCTTTATGGACGGCATCACGCGGCTGGAGTGGTGGCTCGGATGGACCTTCCGATCTCATCCTTGCTTTCGGCGGTACCGGCGCGATGACAAATGCCGATCTATGGAACGATCTCGGCCGGCGGCATCCCGGCGCGATTGTTCTTGGTTGCAGCACCGGCGGTGAAATCCACGGTCCCGACGTGCTGGACGAAAGCCTCTCCGTCACATCGCTCGATTTCGAACGCACGCAACTCAAGTCGGCCGAAGCGACATTGGAAAATGCCGGCAGCTCTTACGATGCGGGCAAAGAGATCGGCAGCAAGCTCGCTTCCGCCGATCTGAAGACGATCTTCCTTCTGTCCGACGGCACACGCGTGAATGGCAGCGAGCTTGTGCGCGGCATGCGCGCGGCGGTCGGCAATGACGTGATCATTACCGGCGGCCTCGCGGGCGATGGCCCGCGGTTCGGGACCACCTATGTCGGGTTGAACACGCTGCCTGCGCCGGGCCGCATCGCGGCCGTCGGGTTCTATGGCGATGCCATCACAGTCGGCCACGGCAGCGCCGGCGGCTGGGACGTATTCGGGCCGGAACGGCGCATCACACGTTCCGAAGGCAACGTGCTGTTCGAGCTGGACGGCAATCCGGCGCTCGACCTGTATAAGCGTTACCTCGGCGAGGACGCGAAAGGGCTTCCCGGAAGCGCGCTTCTGTTTCCGCTGAAAGTTTTTCCTGCCGCTAGGCCGGACGAGGCGCTCACGCGCACCATCGTCGCCATCGACGAAGAACGGCGCGCCATGATCTTTGCCGGCGACATGCCGCAAGGCTTCAGCGCACAGTTGATGCGGGGAAATTTCGACCGTCTGGTGGAAGGCGCGGCGGACGCGGCGCATCAGGCCATGCTCCCCAATGGCGGCAACCGCGTTGCGGTTCTGGTGAGCTGCATCGGCCGCAAGCTCCTGCTCGGACAACGCATCGGCGAGGAAGTCGAGGCGGTGCACGACGTGTTCGGGCGCAGCACCGCGCTGACCGGCTTCTACTCCTATGGCGAAGTCTCACCGCACGCGGCGACGCATTGCGCCGAACTGCACAACCAAACCATGACCATCACCACTTTCAGCGAGACGGCGCGTGCATAAACTTCTTGCCCGGCAGTTGCGCGCTGCCGCGCACGGCAGCGGTACGGACGTCGATGTCGATGCTCTGATCGCGATTGTCGATCAGACCTATCACGAGTTCGATCGCGACCGGCGCTTGAACGAGCGCGCCGCCACGCTGATGGAGGAAGAACTCCGCGCCGCGAACACGCAATCGCGCCGCGATCATGACGTTGTACTGTCGGCGATCATGAACAATGCCAGCGACGGCATGTTGGTCGTCAGCCAGGACGGAATTGTCGAGACGGCGAACAGCGCGGCGGAAATCCAATTCGGCGCGGTGCGTGCGGGGTTGGACGGGATCGATATCAGAAAGCTTCTGGGGCCCGGCGCGCAAGCGCTGGCGCGTGGCGACGCGGCCATCGCAATGGAACGCTCGCGCGAAGGAACCGGGTTTCGCCTCGATGGAGGCGCCTTCCCGGTGGAATTTTCGTTCAATGCGGTTGAGACCTCGTCCTACCGGCGTCAGCTTTGGATCGTGCGGGATATTTCGGATCGGGTGCGTTCGCAGCGCGAGATCCTGGAAAGCCGCCTCAGGTTCCAGGACTTCGCCGAAAGCTCCTCGGACTGCTTCTGGGAATTGGACCAGACGCTTTCGCGCGTGAGCGTCAGCTCCGCGCTTGAATCGGAACTCTCCCAGCTTCTCACCGTACTTCTGACACCGGGACCGAGCGGACGCGCACCGGAAGGCGTCAATGAGGAGATGTGGACGAATTTGCGCCGTAATCTGATGGCGCGGCAGCATTTCCGCACTCTGCGCGTGGATCTTCCGAGGGAAGACGGCCGCGTGCTGCACGTCTCCATCGGCGGCAAGCCGGTGTTCGATCTCGATGGCCGCTTCCGCGGCTATCGCGGCACGGCACGCGATGTGACACGTGAAGTTTCCGCGCGCGATGCGGCGCGCAGGGCCGAGCGCCGGCTGATCGAAGCCATGGACGCGGCGCCCAGCGCCATTGCCCTGGTGGACGCGCAGCTCAATCTCGTCGGTGGCAACTCCGCGCTGAAGGTCGTAGCGCCGGATGACGCGCGCTTCCCAACTGCCGGCCATTCTTTCGCAAATTTCCTCATGCGCGCTCTTCAGGGCAACCTTATCGACGACAACGCCACGCCGGCCACCTTGCTCAAGGCGCTGGCGGCAAGCGGTGAAATGCGCGAAATCGAGATCGGCGGCGCGTGGTACCTCGCGGCCGCGCGCAGCCTTTCCGACGGGGGCGCCGTTCTGACGTTTACCGACGTCAATATCCTGAAGCAGCGCGAGCGCGAGCTTGCCGAAGCCAAACTCGCTGCGGAATCCGCGAGCCGCCTCAAGTCGCAATTCCTCGCCACCATGAGCCACGAGCTGCGCACGCCGCTGAACGCCATCCTCGGCTTTTCGGAAGTCATCCGCGACGGTGTGTTCGGCCAGGACAAGACCATCTGGGGCAAGTACGGTGAGTATGCCGGCTCTATCCACGCCAGCGGCCGGCATCTGTTGTCGCTGATCTCGGAAATCCTCGACCTTTCGAAAATCGAGGCGGGCAGTTATGTGCTCAGCGTCGATCCGGTCGATTTCCGCGACGTTCTGCAAAGCGCCGTCACCATCATTTCGCCCGCCGCAAAGAAAGCGAATGTGACCGTGCAGTGCACTGTCCCGGACGAACCGGTGCGCCTGACCGCCGACGACAGGGCGCTGCGCCAGATCACGCTCAATCTCATGGCCAATGCCGTCAAGTTCACGCCTGCGGGCGGCCAGGTGACCTTGAAGCTATCCGTGCGCGAGAACTGGGTGGAATTCACCGTCCACGATACGGGCATCGGCATCCCGCAAGAACATCTGAGCGCGGTGTTCGAACCATTCCGCCAGGTGGACGCCAGCATCCGCCGCCGCCATGAAGGCACCGGTCTTGGCCTCGCCATCACCAAGCGGCTGGTGGAAATGCATGGCGGGTCCATCGGCCTGACCAGCGAAGTGGGCGTCGGCACCGAAATCCGGGTGATGCTGCCCTGCGCCGCCATCACCGAGGACCAGGGGCAGGTGCAGGCGGAAGCCGCGGCCTAAGCATCCTCCCCCTTGGCGGGGCTGTCTGCTATTCCATCGCTATGACCGACTCTGAGGCCCATTGGACCGACCCGCTGCCGCGCGTCTTCCGGCACCGCAACTACCGGATTTTCTTCGCCGGGCAGCTGGTATCGCTGATGGGGACATGGATGCAGGCGGTGGCCCTCGGCTGGCTGGTGTACCGCCTGTCGAACTCGCCCCTGCTGCTCGGCGTCGTGACCTTCGCGGCCCAGGTGCCCATCTTCTTCATTTCCCCATTTGCCGGCGCCATCGCCGACCGGTTCGACAGACGGATGGTATTCAGCATCACCCAAGGCCTGTGCATGGTGCAGGCGGCCGTACTCACGGTTCTCACCCTCGGCGGGTGGGTGACCGTCGACATCGTGATGGCGCTGTCGCTGTTCTTCGGCGTCGTAACGGCCGTGGAAACCCCGGCGCGGCAAGCCTTCACCATCGAAATGGTGGGCCGGGAGGATTTGCGCCAGGCCATCGCCTACAACGCGATGATGTTCAACATGGCGCGCACGCTGGGCCCGGCCATCGGAGGCATTTTGGTGGCGACGCTGGGCGAAGGCCTGTGCTTTCTCCTGAACACTGCATCATATGCCGCCGTGCTGACCAGCCTGATTGCCATGCGGCTGGAACGGCGCGGCGCCCGCGCGGACAGCCATGCGTGGGATGATCTCAAGCAAGGCTTCAGCTATGTCGGGCGCCATCCGCACATCCGGCTGATCCTGCTGTTGTCGGCGACCGCGTCGTGTTTCGGCACGTCGTATCTTTCCCTGATGCCCGCATTCGCCCGCGACGTGCTGCATGAGCAGTCCGACGGGTTTGGCTATGTCATGAGCGCCTACGGGATCGGCGCATTCATCGGCGCGGCCATGGTGTCGCGCATCCATGACCGCCATCTGGTGATGATCCCCACCATCATGGCGGCCTTGCTGGGCGCGGCGCTGATCTGTTTCGCCAATGCGACCAGTCTGCCCGTCGCCATGGCGTTCATTGTGCCCAGCGGCCTTGCCTATTTGGGCGTCGCCGTTTCCAGCAACACGCAAATCCAGATTCTTTCCGACGATTCCATGCGCGGCCGCGTGATGGCCTTCTACGCGATGGGCGCACTCGGAAGCCCTCCCCTTGGCGCGCTCTTCCTCGGTTACGTCGCCGACCATATCGGTGTGCCCAACGCTTTCATGCTCGGTGGCGCCTTGTGCCTGATCGCGGCAGCGGCCTCCTATGTCGGACTGAAACGTCAGCGCATTGCAGGCTTCGCGCGCGATATTGCAGAGTAAGACATCATGACGGACACGCCTCTCGACCTCGAAACACTTCCCCCCGGCGTGGACCCGCGCGCGGTGCTGACGCGCGGCTGGCAATTCCACCGCGAAGGCAAGACACAAGAAGCACGCATGATCTATGCCCAGGTGCTGAGGTGGCAGCCGGACAACGCCGACGCATTGCATCTGCTCGGCATCGCCGAGGCGCAGCTTGGAAATCTGGATGCCGCGGCCGATTTAATGACACAGTCGATCAAGGCCGACCCAGGCAAGCCCGAGACGCATTTTCATCTCGGCAATGCCATGCGCGCTATGAACCATCCCCAGGAAGCGCTGATTTGCTACAATCAGGTGATCACGCTGGACCCGCAGCATGCCGGGGCACTCGGCAATAGGGCGCAGCTTCTGTTCCAGCTCAAACGCTACGACGCCGCCTTGGCGAGTTACGACCGCGCCGCGGCATTGGCTCCGGGCAACAGCGACATCGAACGCCAGCGGACCGAAGTGCTGTTCGCGTTAGAACGTTATCAAGAGGCGCTAGCGGGATACGAAGCCGACCTCGAAGGCAATCCCGTGCGCGAAGAATCGCTGATCGGCCGCGTGAACTGCCTGATGGCGCTGCAACGCTTCGGCGAAGGGATCGCCGCGTCCGAGCGCCTGCTCGATATCCACCCGGATTCGCATAATGCGCTGGGCGCGCTGTACCATATGAAAATGTCCGCCAGCGATTGGACGGACACCGACCGCATTTTGGCGCAGATGCTGACGGCCGTTCGCGCCGGAAAATCCGTCTCCGCCCCGTTTATGGTGGCTGTTTCCTCGCCGTCGGCCGAAGACGGGCTTTTGGCGGCCAGGATCGAGGATCGCCACAACAACTTCCCCGCGCTGCCGGCGCCGCTTTGGCAGGGCGAACGCTATAAGCACGACAAGATTCGCGTGGCCTATGTGTCGGCCGATTTCAGCTATCACGCCACCACATTCCTGATGAACGGCGTGTTCGCCCATCACGACCGCAACCGCTTCGAGATCAGCGCCGTATCCTACGCCCAGGCCGCCGATCAAGGAACGCGCGCCAAGCTGATGCACAGCTTCGACCGCTTCGTGGATGTCGCGGGCGGTGACGATGAGAAGATCGCCACGCTGATGCGCGAGATGGAGATCGACATCGCCATCGATCTCAAAGGTTACACGCGCGGCTATCGGCCGAAGATCCTGTCGCGCCGGCCAGCGCCCATCCAGGTCAACTATCTCGCCTATCCCGGCACGATGGGCGCCGATTACATTGATTATCTGATCGCCGATCCCACCATCGTGCCGCAAGACGATCAACGCTATTACAGCGAGAAAATCGTCTATCTGCCGCACTGTTATCAAGCCAATGACGACAAGCGGCCTATTTCGGACGAACCACTGACGCGCGCCGCTGTGGGACTTCCTGACGGCGGCTTCGTGTTCTGCTCGTTCAACAAGAACTATAAGATCACACCGGACGTCTACGACGTCTGGATGCGACTCCTAAAAGCCGTTCCCGGCAGCATGCTTTGGATCATGGCCGATGGCACCGACGCGGTGCGCAACTTGAAGCGCGAGACGGAAGCGCGTGGCGTGTCGTCCGATCGGCTGGTGTTCGCGCGGCTTGCCGCCATCGAACACCATCTGGCGCGCCATCGCTTGGCAGATATGTTTCTCGACACGCTGCCGTGCAACGCGCATACGACGGCAAGCGACGCATTATGGGCGGGGCTGCCCGTCCTAACCTGTCTCGGCCATACATTTGCGGGGCGTGTCGCGGGCAGCATCGTGCGCGCGGTCGGTCTGCCGGAATTGGCGACCGAGTCCATGGCCGATTATGAGGCGATGGCATTGAAACTGGCGCGCGAGCCGCAATTTCTTGCCGCGATCAAGGCCAGACTGGCGGCGAACCGGCTGACCTATCCGTTGTTCGACACTGCGCGCTTCACCCGCCATCTGGAAGCCGCGTACACGGTCATGTGGGAGCGCCATCAGCGGGGCGATGTGCCGGAAAGTTTCTCCGTCCCCGCCGAGCCAAGCGGCGCATGAGCGCAGCAGCGGATGCGTTGCTCGCGCGCGCCCGTGAACTCTTCGCGTTGGGGCGCTTTCACGATGCGCGCGCCGAATATCTGCGGGCCGCGCAGCGCGAACCACGCGACGCGCAGGCCTTCGTCGGCATCGGCGATTGCTGCTGGTCGTTGAACGATTGCGACGATGCGATTGCCGCCTATGACCGCGCCATCGCGTTAAATCCGGCGCACGCGCTCGCTATGACGCGGCGTGGCAATGTCTATTACGTCATGTCGCGATATGAGGAGGCGTTGGCGAGCTTCGATGCGGCACTGACGGCGCGGCCGGATTTTCAGGAAGCGCTCTACGGGCGCGCCTACGCGCTGACCAATCTGAAACGCGCCACCGACGCGGCCGCGGCCTGGGATCGGCTGGTCGAGCTTGCGCCGGACTATCCTTATGCCGCCGGCATGGCGCTTCAGGCCAAGCTCACGACGTGCGACTGGGCCGGGTTGCAAGAGCGTATCGCTCGGGTGACCGAAGGCGTGCGCCACGGAAAACCGGTCATCGCGCCGTACAGCTTCATGATCGTGTCCGATTCGGAAAGCGACAATGCCGCCTGCGCGCATGCATCGCTCGAAAGCACGCACGTGGCATCGCCGGAGCCGCTGTGGCGCGGCGAGCGCTACCGTCACCGGCCCATCCGGCTCGCCTATGTTTCCGCCGATTATCGCGAGCACGCGACAGCCTATCTGATGGCGGGCGTGTTCGAAGCGCATGACCGGACGCGGTTTGAAACCATTGGAGTCTCCACCGGCCCGCATGATGCCAGCCCGATGCGCGCTCGCCTGGAAAAAGCTTTCGACACGTTCATCGACGCGCGGGCCATGAGCGATTTGGAAGTCGCCAAGCGGCTGAAGCAGATGGAAGTGGACGTCGCCATCGACTTGAAAGGCTATACGCAAGGCTGCCGGCCGGCGATTTTCGCCTCCCGCGTCGCGCCCGTGCAGGCGGGTTATCTCGGCTATCCCGGCACGATGGGAACGGCGGCGTTGGACTATCTCATTGCCGATCGCATCGTCATTCCGGAAACGAATGCACGCCACTACAGCGAACACATCGTCTATCTGCCGCACAGCTATCAATGCAACGACGCGGCGCGGGCCATCGGCAAGCCACCCGGCAAGAAAGACGCCGGCCTGCCCGAGCACGGCTTTGTGTTTGCGTCCTTCAACAACAACTACAAGATCATGCCGTTCGTCTTCGATGCCTGGATGCGCATTCTCTCCGCGGTGGACGGCAGCGTGCTTTGGCTCTTGGGCGACAACGATGCGGTTGCCGGCAATCTGCGCCGCGAAGCCGAAGCGCGCGGGGTGTCCGGCGAGCGCCTTATCTTCGCGCCGCGCGTGCCGGTTGCGCAGCATCTTGCGCGCCATGTACTGGCCGATCTCTTCCTCGACACCCTGCCCTACAACGCCCATACCACCGCCAGCGATGCCTTGTGGACCGGCGTTCCCGTGCTCACCTGTTTGGGACATACCTTCGCGGGCCGAGTGGCGGGTAGTCTGAACCATGCGATAGGATTGGCGGAAATGACCGTGCAATCGCTGTCCGACTATGAGGCATTGGCTCTGAAGCTCGCGCGCGAACCGGCCCTGCTCCCTGCAACCAAGGCGAAACTCGCGCGCAACCGCGAAACACACCCATTGTTCGATACCACGCGTATTACCGCCGATCTAGAAACCGCCTACGCGGAAATGCACGCCCGCCATCAGCGCGGCGAAAAACCTGCGGGCTTCATCGTGCCGGGACAAACGCGAGCATGACTGCGTCGCGTCTTCAGCAGGCGCTCGCCGCGCATAAATCTGGCCGCCTCGACCAAGCGGCGCAACTCTATCGCGACGTCCTTCGCGGCAACCCCAACGATGTCGAAGCGCTGACGATGCTGGGGGATGTTTGTCTTCAAACCGGCCAATGGCAGAACGGAGAGCGGCATTTGGCCGAAGCGTTGCGCATCGATCCGGACTCGATTGCGGCGCGCTATCTGCATGGGCGCACCATGCAGAAGCTCGCCCGGCCCGCCGAAGCCGTTGCCGATTTCAATACAGTGCTTCGCCACGACCGAACGCGCCTGGACGCGCTCGTCAACCGCGGCGTCGCGTTTCTGGCGTTGCAGCGTCCCGCCGATGCCTTGCGCGATTTCGAAGCGGCCTCACGGCTTGAACCCGACCGCTTTGAAGTGCTGGTCAACCGCGGCAGCGCTCTATCGGAGCTTGGCCGCTACGAGGAAGCGCTTGAGTGTTACGATCGAGCGCTTGCCAGCAATCCGGTGAGTTTCGAGGCTTGGAATTATCGCGGCACCGCTCTGGCGAAAATGTTTCGGTACGAGGAGGCCCTCGCCAGTTACGAAAGCGCGCTAAAGCTGCGCCCGCAGGATATAGGCGCGCTCAGCAATTGCGGAAATGTACTGACCGCGCTTTCCCGGTTTCAGGAGGCGCTCAACTGTTACGATGCCGTTCTCGCGCGCGAGCCTCATCACGAGAATGCGCTGTTCTGCCGTATCTATCCACTGAATCAGCTCGGGCGGCAGAAAGATGCCGTTAGCGCGAGTGAGACATTCGCCCGCGTCTATCCGGATCGCCCTTTCGCGCGGGACGGAAAGCTGCGGGCCAAAACGACGATGTGCGAGTGGCACGGGCTGGACGATCTCATTTCGCATATCGCGCGCGACGTGCGTTCCGGAAAACCCGCCATCGAACCGCATAGTTTTCTGATGGTTTCGAATTCCAGTGCCGACAACCTCACCTGCGCCCGCAGTTGGGTTGAGCACAAGAAGCTATCCGCCGTTCTCGATAGGCCCGCAGGCCGGGTTGGCGGCGGCAAGATCAAGCTGGCCTATCTTTCAGCGGACTTTCGCGACCACGCAACGGCCCATTTGATGGCGGGGGTGTTCGAACAGCACGACAAAGGCCGGTTCGAGACCTACGCGATTTCGTTCGGCATGGACCTGCGGGATGACATGCGCGCGCGGCTGGAGCGCGCGTTTGACCGCTTCATCGATGTACGCAACAAAAGCGACCGCCAGGTGGCGGGGATGCTTGCCGGCATGAACGTCGATATTGCGGTCGATCTGAAAGGCTATACCAACGAAGCGCGGCCCGGCATCTTCACGCTGCGTCCAGCGCCGGTGCAGATCAACTATCTCGGCTTTCCCGGCACGTTGGCGATGCCTGCCATCGATTACATCATCGCCGATTCCGTGCTTATCCCCGAAGGCGACGAAGCATTTTTCAGCGAAGCCGTCGTGCGCTTGCCGCACTCATACCAACCGGCCGACTCCGCGCGCCCCATTTCTAAAACGGAACTCACGCGGGCCGGCGCAGGCCTTCCGGAACGAGGCTTTGTCTTCTGCTCCTTCAATCATCAGCAGAAGATCCTGCCCGCGATGTTCGATGTGTGGATGCGTGTCCTCACCGCGGTGCCCGGCAGCGTGCTGTGGCTATGGTGCGACAATTCCACGGCCATGAAGAACCTGAAGAGCGAAGCCGAGCGGCGGCAGGTAGCGGGTGACAGGCTGGTATTCGCGCCTCGCATGAACCAGCGCGAACACCTTGCGCGCCAGTCGCTCGGCGACCTGTTCTTGGACACGCTCCCCTGCTGTGCGCACACGACTGCAAGCGATGCGCTGTGGGCCGGGCTGCCGGTGCTGACGTGCAAGGGTGACACCTTCGCGGGACGTGTGGCCGCCAGCGTACTGCGCGCCGCCGGGGTTCCGGAATTGGTGACCTCGTCTCTCGACGACTACGAGGCGCTTGCCGTCGGATTGGCCCAAAACCCGGCGAACCTCGCCGCGATCAAGACAAAGCTCGCCGGGAACCGAGGCACCGCACCACTGTTCGATACGCGGGGCTTCACGCGCACGCTGGAATCCGCCTATCTGGAAATGCGACGGCGCCATCAACGCGGTGAAAAGCCGGCAGGTTTTTCTGTGGAGGATGCGGCGTGAGCGCGAAGCCGCCCTTCGATCCTGCGCAAGTCATGCGGCAAGGCTGGGCGGCGCATCAGCAAGGCCGGCTGGATGAAGCCGAACGCGCCTATCGGCAGGTGTTGACGATTGCTCCGGCGCAGCCCGATGCCATGCATTTTCTGGGCGTCATCGAGGCCCAGCGCGGCAGACTGGATCAGGCCGTTGCCCTATTCGACAAGTCCCTTGCGCTGAAGCCCAATAACGGCGCGGCCCTTTACAATCGCGCCAACGCGCTGCGCGGATTGAAGCGCTATGACGAATGCATCAGCGCCTATGCGCGCGTGCTGGCGCTAAAGCCCGATCATGCCGAAGCCATGGCCCATCGCGGCACCGCCTTTCACGGCAGCGGCAAGGTGAAGGAGGCGCTGGCGGATTACGACCGGGCGCTCGCCATCAATCCGAATCTGGTGGCGGCGCATTTCAATCGCGCCAAGGCGTTGGAGGAAACCGGCCGTACAGAGGACGCACTCGCCGCTTATGACCGTGCGTCCAAGCTCGATCCATCAAATGCGGAAGCCCATCTCGGCCGGGCGCATATCTTGGCAGCCCTCAACCGCCATGCAGAGGCGGTGGCGGCATATGATAAGGCGCTTGCCGTTGACGCGCGCAACAGCGATGCGCTGATGGCGCGCGGAAATGCGCTGGCCTCTCTCGGCCGGTTCGATGCGGCGTTATCGAGTTTCGACGCTGCCCTTTCGGCGAACGGCGCGGACACCGCAGCGCTTTACGGCCGTGCCTTCGCCCTTGTTGAATTGAAGCGGCAGGACGAGGCGATCCAGGCATACGAAACTCTGCTGCGGCATGATGCGCACTATCCTTACGGCGCCGGCATGCTGCTCCACGCTAAGCTGACCGCCTGCGATTGGAATGGCATCGAGGCGCTAGCCGCCGATATTTCGGCTGCCGTCCATGCGGGTCAAGCGGCGGCCGCCGGGCTTCCAGTGCTTAGTGCCTTCTCCACCGACGAGGAGCAGTTTCTTTCGGCCCGCATTCTGGCCCGCGACAAATATCCGGCCCAGAAGCCGCTGTGGCGTGGCGAGACATACTGCCATGCGCGCATCCGGGTCGCGTACCTGTCCGGCGATTTTCGTGGGCACGCCGTTGCACAGGCAATGGCGGGGATTTTCGAACATCACAGCAAAGACGCATTTGAAATTACCGCCGTCAGTTTTGGCGCTGCCGATGCGAGCGCGCTGCGATCACGAATTGAACATTCGGTGGACCGCTTCGCCGACATGCGGGGCAAGAGCGATGCGCAGATTGCAGACTGGCTGCGCGACAACGAAATTGACATCGCCATCGATCTGATGGGACTGACCAGCAACAGCCGGCTTGGGATTCTGGCGCACCGGCCCGCGCCCGTACAGGCAAGCTTCCTGGGCTTTGCCGGAACGACCGGCGCGGACTACATCGACTATTTGCTGGCCGACCAGACCGTCATTTTGCCGGAGCAACAGTCTTTCTTCAGCGAGAAGATCGTGTACCTGCCCGATAGCTACATGCCGTTCGATGACACGCGTCGGATCGGCGACGCGGTTCCGTCGCGGTCCGATGCAGGGTTGCCGCCGGACGCAGTTGTGTTCGCTTGTTTCAACAACAGCTACAAATTTTCTCCCAGTGTGTTTGGGGCGTGGATGCGGATACTGACCGCCGTTCCCGGCAGCGTGCTTTGGCTTCCCGATACCAATGCGGCAGCGACCCACAATCTGAAACGCGAAGCGGCGGCGCGGGGCGTGGCGGCCGAACGGCTGGTGTTCGCGCCGTTCGCGCCGTCTCCCGAGGCGCATCTGGCGCGGCTACGTTTGGCGGATTTGTTCCTGGACACGTTGCCCTATAACGCGCACTCCACCGCCATTGATGCGCTTTGCGCTGGACTTCCCGTGCTAACTTGCGTGGGCCAAAGCTTTGCGGGACGCGTAGGTGCGAGCTTACTCAAAGCCGCAGGGCTTGCTGAACTCATTGCACAATTGCCGGAGAAATATGAAGCCATGGCCATCGAGGCAGCTCGCGACCCGGAGCGCCTGGCCGCGATAAAAACACAACTTGGCAACGCACGCAGGACCGCGCCATTGTTCGATACCGCGCGTTTCACGCGTCGGCTCGAAGCTGCATTCCGCCAGATGTGGATACGCGCCGAAGCCGGCGAAGCGCCGCAAGGCTTCGCGGTCACCGAGGCGCCGTGAGCCAGCTGCAACAGGCGTGGACGCTGCATCAAGCGGGCAATCTGCGCGAAGCGGAAAGGCTTTACCGGCAAGTGCTGCTAAGCGACCCGCGCGAAGTCGATGCGCACAATCTGCTGGGGCAGCTTTATCTTCAGACGGGGCAATTCGATCTCGCAGAAAAAGCGCTTGCCGGCGCCACGCAAATCCGCCCGGATATTCCGGAACTGTTCTATCTGCTCGGCTGTGCACGCGATGCGCTGGGGCGCCTCGCCGATGCACTTGTGGGTTATGAACGCGCCCTGGCGCTGCGGCCAAGTTATCCCGACGCTCTGTACCGGCGTGGAGCCGCGCTTTTTACGCTCGGCCAATACCAACAGGCGATTGCATGCTTCGACGCCGTTATCGCCGTTGCGCCGCGCCACACCGACGCTCTGTTGCATCGCGGGGTGGCGCATGCCGCCATGCACAGGAACGAAGCGGCGCTTGCCGATTTCGACGCCGCGCTGGCGGTACAGCCGGACCATATCGACGCGCTTTACAATCGCGCCACCGCACTGGCTGCGCTCTTTCGCTTTTCCGAAGCCGCGCGGGATTTCTCCACCGTCGCCGCGCGCAATCCCGAATATCCGTATGCCGAAGGGGACGCGGCCTATTTCCGGCTCTATTCCTGCGATTGGAATGGCCTGCAAGACCGTAAAGCCCGGATTGAGGGCGGCCTTCGCCAAGGGCGCCGTGTTCTGAAGCCGCTGCAAAGCATCGCCTTGCTGGATTCGGAAGAGCAGCAGCTGCGTTGCGCGCGAATTTGGCTCGATAGCCAAAGGCTGCAGGCCTCGCCGTGGGCCGGTACGCGCCACGATCACACGCGGATTCGCATTGCCTATGTGTCCGCCAATTTTAATGAACATGCCGTTTCCATGCTGATGGCCGGCGTTTTCGAAGCGCATGATCGCGAGCGGTTTGAGATCACCAGTATTTCGCTGGCGCCGGGCGATGGCAGCGCATTGCGTGCCCGCGTGGCCGCCGCCTTCGACCGCTTCATCGATGCGGCGGACAAGACGGATGCTGAAATCGCCGCCATGATGCGCGGCATGGAAACGGACATCGCCGTCGACCTGATGGGCCACACGGCTGGCGCGCGCGGCGCGATCTTCGCGGCGCGGCCCGCGCCGGTGCAGGTTAACTATCTGGGCTATCCCGGCACCACGGGCGCGGATTACATGGACTACATCCTCGCCGATCCCATCGTGCTGCCGCACGCGAGCCAGCCGTATTACAGCGAGAAGATCATCCACCTTCCGCATTGTTTCATGCCCAGCGATGCGGCGCGGCAGATATCGGAACACCCCCCCACGCGCGGGGATGCGGGATTGCCGCAAGACGGCTTCGTCTTCTGTTCCTTCAACAGCGCACACAAGATCGCGCCGGGCATGTTTGCCGTCTGGATGAACCTTTTGCGCCAGGTGGACGATAGCGTGTTGTGGCTTTCCAGTGTGGGCGCGCCGGCGCTTTCGAATCTGCGCGCGGAAGCCGCAAAGCATGGGGTCGCGCCGGAACGGCTAATACCCGCCGCATTCATACGCGAGCAGGAGGATCATCTCGCGCGTTTGCATTTGGGCGATCTCTTCCTCGACACGTTGCCTTACAACGCGCATACGACAGCCATGGATGCGCTGTGGGCAGGATTGCCGGTTTTAACCTGCATGGGTTCGACCTTCGCAGGCCGCGTGGGCGCAAGCCTGCTTCATGCCGCGGGCCTGCCGGACATGGTGGCGCATTCGCTGGATGAATTTGAATCCATGGCGCTTTCGCTCGCGCGCGATCCCAAACGGCTGGGCGCCATCCGCGAAAGGCTCGCCGCAACCCGCGCCACGGCGGCCTTGTTCGACACCGCCGGCTTCACGCGCGATCTTGAAGCGGTGTATGCGCGCATGCTGCAAGAACGGTTCGCATGACCGCGAAATTGCAACAGGCAAGGCAGCTGCATCAGGCCGGACGCCTGGACGAAGCCGCGCGCCTGTACGAAGAGATACTGCGTGCCGAACCCGCCAATTCCGACGCTCTGTGTCAGCTTGGTCTCGTATGGTTGCAACGCGGCGACGGCGGAAGAGCGGAGCAATTGCTGTCGCAAGCCGTGATGACACGGCCAGAGTCGGCGGAAGCCCAATTCTACCATGGCTGTGCGCTCCAGTTGCTCGGCCGGCATGAAGATGCGCTGGACGCGATGGACGCGACGTTGCGGGCGCGGCCGGACAACGCGGCGGCACACCACAACCGTGCAAGCTCGCTGATGGCGCTGGGGCGCACGGCCGAAGCGTTGCCGAGTTTCGACCGCGCCATAGCGTTGCGCCCTGGCTATGTGGAAGCGATGTACCATCGCGGCCATGCGGCGCTTGAGCTCGGACGCTTGGCCGAGGCGCTGGCGAGCTTCAGCAGCGTGCTGGTGCTCAGACCGGACCACGCCGACGCAATGCAATATCGCGGCGTCACGCTTTTGGCCCTCCGGCGCAACGAAGAGGCACTCGACTGCTTCGACCGCGTGCGTGCGGCGCGTGCGGGAAATGCGAATCTTCTTTACGACCGCGCCAATGCGCTCTCCAATTTGAAGCGGTTCGATGAGGCCATCGCCGAATGCGAGGCGTTGCTCGCCCTCGATCCGCACTATCCATACGGACGCGGCGTCCTGGCGCACTGCAAGCTGCATGCGTGCGATTGGAAGGATTGGGTGCAGCTCAAGGCCGACATAACCCTCGGCCTGCAAGGCAATGAACGTGGCGTGTCGCCCTTCGATCTGAAGGCCCTGTCGGCTTCGATGGAGGAACAGCTGCTCGCCGCAAAGATATGGATTGCCGACCAGGCGCCGCCGCAACCGCCATTGGCCCCGGCGCGCGGCTACCGGCACGATAAAATCCGCATCGCCTATGTGTCCGCGGAGTTCAGACCGCATCCGGCGGCGCAACTTCTTGCCGGTGTCTTCGAACACCATGACCGCGCAGCGTTCGAGACCGTTGCGATTTCGTTCGGTCCCGAAATGGGCGGCGGATTTCGTGCCCGTCTCGAGCGCGCGTTCGACCGCTTCATCAGCGTCCCAACCAAAACGGACGCTGAAATCGCCGCCACACTACGCGCGGCTGAGGCGGATATCGTTGTCGATCTGATGGGCCTGACCGGCGAGTGCCGGCCGCGTATTTTCGCCGCTCGGCCCGCGCCGGTGCAGGTAAGTTTCCTCGGCTTTCCGGGCACGACGGGCGCGGGCTACATGGATTACATCGTCGCGGACGAAATCGTCCTGCCCGCGGCCGCGCGGAAATATTTCGTGGAGCAGCCGGTATACCTGCCGGGCAGCTTCATGCCCGGCGACGACGCGCGCGCCAAGCCTAGTCCGCCATCGCGAACGCAGGCGGGTCTGCCTGAAAACGGCTTTGTCTTTTGTTCGTTCAATAATGCCTACAAATTCGCGCCGGAGACATTCGCGATCTGGATGCGGTTGCTGAACGCCGTGCCGGACAGCGTGCTATGGCTGCCGCAGTCCAATCCCATCGCGGCGCGCCATCTGAAGGCGGAGGCACACGCACTCGGCGTCGATCAGACCAGAATCGTCTTCGCGCCGTTCTTGGACGATTGGAACGATCATCTGGCGCGCCTCGCCCTTGCCGATCTGTTCCTGGACACCCTGCCGTACAACGCCCATTCCACCGCGAACGATGCGCTGTGGATGGGCGTGCCGGTGCTGACAGCGCTGGGCGAAAGCTTCGCGGGCCGCGTCGCTGCAAGCCAGCTTTATGCGCTGGGATTGCCGGAGCTCGTTACGGACTCGCTGAAAGCGTACGAAGCGTTGGCGCTAAAGCTGGCTCACGAACCAGATGCGCTCGCCGCCATTCGGCAGAGGCTTGCAGCCAATCGCACCACGTCGCCGTTGTTCGATACGGCGCGGTATACGCGCCATTTGGAGGCGGCCTACACGGAAATGGTGGCGCGCGCCCGCGATGGACACGCGCCCCAAAGCTTCACGGTCGAACCTCTGCCCTAGCCTATTGCGGTGTCGGACCTTGGGTCACACGCACCAGATCGTCCGGGCGTACCCACTTCTTGAACGCGGCCTGCACCTCGGCGGGCGTCAGTGCGATATAGCGCTGCGCCGCGCGCGTCGGCTCATCCAGCGGCAGGTCTAAATCCCAGCGTCCGGCCAAGCCTTGCGCGATGCGGCCCAGGCTCGCCTCGCCAAGCGGGATCTGGCGCAGCATCAGCGCCTTTACGCGGGCAAGTTCGTCAACGGGAACAGGCGTGTCCTGCATCGCCTTCAGCTCCTGCACGACAATATTGTGCGCCTTGGTCACGTTCTCTGGATCGCAGGCATAGCTGACGAAGTAATTGCCGCGCGTCTTGCCCGCCGTCACATCCGAACCCACGGAATAGACCAGTCCGTAATTCTTGCGCAGATCGCGCGACAGGCGCGTGGAATAGAAGCTGCCGCCCAGCACCGCGCTGCCCAGTTGCAGCGCATAATAATCCGGGTGCGAACGGGTGATCGATACCGTTTCGGCCAGCGTCACGCTGTCCTGCACGCGGCTCGCATCGGGTACCGCGAAGGTGCCCGCCTTGTTGTCCGGGATCGAGGGCAGATCGACCGGTGGCTTCGGCCCGGTTGCCTGCCAACCGCCGAAATATTTCTCCACGGTCGCGCGCGCCTGTTCCGGCGTTACCCTGCCAATGACGACCATCGTGGTCAGGTCGGGACGGAACGCCATCTTGTAATAGTTGCGGACATCGTCGGTCGTGAGCGAGGTCACCGTTTCAGGCGTCGCGTCGCGCAGCGTCGGATCTTCTGCGGGCACCAGCGCTTCGCGAAGAGAACGCTGCGCCAGATAGGCCGGGCTCTTCAGCCGCGCCGCAACCACCTGCCCCACCTGCCGCTTGATGATGTTCAGCGCCATTTCCGGAAAGGCCGGGTGGAGCTGATTGTCCGCCAGCAATTGCACGCCGCGGTCGAAGTCCTGCGACAGCACACCGACGGAGAAATCCGTGCCTGCGCTCTCGCTGGCGCCGATCTTGTCGAGCTCTTCCTGGAACGCGATGCGGTCCAGTGTTTCGCTGCCGTAATCGAACAGCTGACCCATGATCTGGGTCAGACCCTCCTTGCCGGCGGCGACGTGCAGCTCGGGGCGAGTCTTGATGTGGCCGTAGAGACTGATCGTGTCGCTGACATCCTCGGGCTGCACGATCAGCGTGATGCCGTTGGGCAAGGTGCTGACCACCGGATGAATGGTCGAAGGCGGCACATCCAGGCGGTCGAGCGCGGCACGCGCCCAATCGGGAAGCTCGGTCGGACCGGCTTCGCCCAACGCGATCTCTTCCTGGCCGCCAAAGCCGCCGCCACCGCCCGCGACGGGACGGCCGCCCTCTTTCGGAATCATGGTCGCGGACACTGCGTTGGTGAAATCGAGATATTTCTTGGCGACGCGATTCACGTCGGCGACGGACACTTTCAGAATGCGCGTCAGATCGTCGTCCGGCGAATTCAAACCATAGACGGCAACCGCTTCGGACCAGATGGAGGCAAGGCCGGAAATCGAATTCTTGGAGAATTCCGCCTGGCGCTTCTCCTGCATCTTCGCCGCTTCAACGAGATCGGCCGGAATGCCGTCCTTCACGATCTTGGCCAGCACGTCGCGAAGATCCTTCTCCGCCTGCTTGGGATCGCCGTCCGCGGGGAATGCGATGGTCGCATAGGCCATGCCGATTTTTTGCAGCGGCTCAAGATCGAAAGAGGTGGCCAAGGCCTTGCCTTCGGGTACGAGGCCATAGAGCGCGCTGCGCTCGCTGGACAGCACGTCGGACAGAACCTCCAGCGCCGGGAAGTCCGGGCTGTCGAGACCGGGCATGCGGATGGCGAGAATTTGCGCGCCGTTGGGCCGGTCGGTTTCCATGGTGAAGGACTCCGCCACGGCCGGCTGCGGATTGATCGGCGAGCGCGCGGGAAGCTTCTTGGCCTTGAGGGGCCCGAACAATTCCCTGATCTTGGCGAGCGTTGCCTGCGGATCGAGATTGCCCGCCACCACCAGAACCGCGTTATTCGGCGCGTACCACGTGTCGTGGAAGTCCTTCAGCATCGCCGCCGTGGTCTTGTCGAAGGACGGCCGCGTGCCGAGCGCGTCATGTTCATAGGGCGTGCCCTTGAACAGCACTTCGCGCAGCCGCTGGAACAACAGATAGCCGGGATTGGAAATATCCTGCGCCACTTCCTGCTCGATGGCGCCGCGCTCCTGGTCCCAATCCTTGTCGGTGGCCTCGATGGCCTGCATGCGGATGGCTTCGATGTGCAGCGCCACGTCCAGGTCTTCCGCCGGGACAGTGAAGAGATACTGCGTCAGGTTCTCGCGCGTGTTCGCGTTGAAATTGCCGCCCATCACGCTGCCTATGGCGGCGAGCTGATCGGCGGTCAGGCCGGGACTGCCTCGGAACATCATGTGCTCCATGGCGTGGGCCATGCCCGGGAAACCCGCGGGTGTTTCATTCGAACCGATGATGTAATTCACCGACGTGGCGACGACCGGCGCCAGCGTGTTGCGCACCAGGATGACTTTCAGCCCGTTCGGCAACGTCGCCCGGGTGATGTTGCTCGCGGCTGTCGCCTGCTTCGGAGCGGCAGCGCTTGCCTGGTGCGTGTTTTGAACAACCGCACCGGTCGCAAGCGCGACGCCTGCCAACAAAGCTATCGCGGGGCCAAGCCAATTCTTCTTGGCGCGAGGAAACGTCATGAGCGCAAAACTCCCGAGTAAAATGAGGCGTCCGCGTAACACGAACGGGCTTAAAATGCGCGAAGTGTCACACTATAGGCGGGTCAACGCTTCGTGAAAATCCTAAGGCGACGGTAAGCATAGCGGCGCGGCTGCGCCAGCCGGACAGGATTAAATGTGCACGAAGTCTTTGGAATCGACGCGTTTTATTTCGCCGCCGGGTGCATAAATCCTGCCCGGCTGAAGATTGCCTGTGCCGCTGGCGAATCGAAATAGCGCAAAAGCTCGGCTGCGCCGGGCCTTGCATCCTTCGTCAGCGCGACCGGATAGACGATCGGCGGATGCGAGCTTTCGGCAAATGTGCCGACGACCCGCACCTTCGGTTCGACGCGGGCGTCCGTCGCGTAGACAATGCCGTACGGCGCCTCGCCGCGCGCGACATAGGCAAGCGTGGCGCGGACGTCTTCCCCTTGGGCGAGATGGTCCTTCACGCTGTCCCAAACGCCAAGCTGGGTCAGCGCCGCCTTGCCGTATTTGCCGGCGGGCACAGTGTCGACATTGGCCATGGCGAGCCGGCCGCCATGCAACGCCTCTCCCAATTTGAATCCGGGCGCAATGGCGAGCGTGGCTTTGGACCCAGCCGGCGCGATCAGCACCAGCGCGTTGCTGACCAAATTCTTGCGCGTGTCCTTTCGGATCAAACCGTGCATGTCGACATAGTCCATGGAATCCGTATCGGCGGAGATGAACATGTCCGCCCCTGAGCTCGCCTCGATCTGCTTGGCCAGCGCCATCGAGCCCGCGAATGACAGCACCACCTTCTTGCCGCTCGCAGTCTCATAGGCTTTCGCCGCGTTTTGCAGCGCCTCGGTTAGGGACGCGGCGGCGAAGACCGTGATCGTGTCCGCGCCTTGCTGAGCCGCGAAAGCCGGTGCGGCCAGAAGGCAGAACAGAAAGGCCCCGATAATGCGGCCTAACGGCATGGCGCAGCCTTTCCCTGGTGATATACATGTAAGCATCACGTTGCGACGCTACGGTGTCAAGAAAGCGGCTCTGGACTAGGCCGCGGAGCGCTTGCAATCTCTCGCCATGACTCGCGTGACCATCCGCATCGACTTCGACGGCGCCGAGGCTTTCGGTCCCGGAAAGGCGCGCCTGCTTGAACTGATCGCCGAGCATGGGTCGATCCGCTCGGCCGCCGCCGCGATGAAAATGAGCTACCGCCATGCCTGGCTGCTGCTGCAGGCGGTGGAATCGACGTTCGGCGCGCCGGTCATTGCCACCGCCACGGGCGGCGCGAAAGGCGGCGGCGCGAAGTTGACGGAATTGGGCCGCAGCATCGTGGCCCGCTATCGCGCCATCGAAGATCACGCAGCGCGGGCCGTGGCCGACGAATTGTTCGAGTTGGCAAAGGCCGCCAAAGGTCCCAGCATCCTCGCCAAAGTCCCCAAGCGCCGCCGTGTGGGTGCTTGAGGCTATTTCAGCAGCAAGCTGCGCGCCCGGTAAAACCGCTGTACGGCGGTAACGTGCGAGCCCACTGCAATTACCGCGACGCCGAGATAGAGCACGCGCCCACCGAGAAAATCCGGCAGCGGCACGAACGGGTCCAATATCAGCGCCCCGCAAATGATGACGATGCGCTCGAACCGTTCCAAAAGGTCGGGCCAGTTGTGATTCTGGATTGGAATTTCGATGGCCGTGCGCGCCTTGTTGTAGCTGACGAGGAACGAGCCGGTGATCGCAAGGAACGATACCATCCACCAATCATTCACCCAGGCGATGGCGAAATAGGCAGCGAGTTCCTGATAGCGGTCGACCACCGCGTCCAGATAGCCGCCGAACTTGCTGGTGCGTCCTTGCAATCGCGCCACCGCGCCATCGAGCGCATCGAAGGCGAACGACAGCGCTAGGCCGACGCCGAACCAGACGCTGTTTTGATGGACGATATAGGCCGCGCAATTCGTCACGACTAAGACGAGGCCCAACCACGTCACTTGGTTGGGCGTGATGCCGGTCGCGGCCAGCGGCCGCGCGATGGCCTGCCAAACAATATCAGTGCGCGATTTATGAAGGCCGTCCAGCATGGCTCACCTAGAAGCGCGCTCAGCATACCATGGCTTCAGCCGCTTATAGCTTTTCGAAAAATCCGCGAAACGTTCTGCATAAAGCGGCGCCAGCGACACATTTGGAGCGTAGGTATGTGCCTTTGCCGTCATCACTGCCGTGGCCGCGAGACTGGGATACCAGCCGCCCGCCACGGCTGCGGTCATCGCGGCGGCCCGCGCACCCGCGAGCGCGGGTTCCGCCATCACCTCGATCGGGCGCTGCAACACGTCGGCGAATATCTGGCACCATTGCTTGCTGTTGGCTCCGCCGCCGACCATGCGCAGCGGCTGGCCTGCGCTCTGCGCCAGGCGGTCGAATTCCTTCATCGCAAGGCGCACGTTCAACGCCACGCCTTCCAGCACCGCGCGCGCCAGATCGGCGCGGCCATGCGCGATGGAGACGTTGAGAAAACCGCCACGCACATGCCTATCATCTAGGGGCACGCGCTCGCCGTACAGCCACGGCAGGAACAGAGGGCTGTCCTTGTTCGTGGCTACTGAGCTCGCCTCCGCGTCGAAGGCGGCAAAGGCATTTGTTCCGAAGCCAAGCGCACCCGTGGCCCAGGCGACGCAGGCCCCGGCGCTTTCCTGCGCCGCGATGAGAAGATTGTCGCGTCCGTCGGCGCCCGAAATGCTGCCGATGCCGGTCAAGGGGCTGACCTTCGCTTTGGGAATCATGGCGCCAAGCCAGTCGCTCGTGCCGACATAAAGATGCGGCGCGTTTCCTGCCGCGAGCGCGGCGGCAGAAACATCGCCGAGGCCGACCGATATGGGCGTGCCTGGCCGCAAGCCCAATTCACCGGCGGCCCCTTCGCCGAGCGTGCCGGCAACGTCGCTCGCCCGCGCGATGTCCGGAAGCAGCGCACGGTCGATGCCGAGCCGCTTCAGCAGGATGGGCGACCACAGCTTGCGCCCGGTGCGCGCGTCGAACAGCCATGTCAGATGCGCACAATCATAACTGGTGACAAACCGCCCCGTGCAGCGGTGGACGATGTAGTCCTTCACATCCAGCAGTTTGTGCACCGAGGGCCAAAGGTCCGTTCGCTGCTCGCGCAGCCAGAGCATCTTCGACGGGGGATCCTTGCCGGAAAGATTGGGCGCCCCGCCGGTCAGCCGCAGCCAGCGCGCCACGCTGACAATGCCATAGCCCGCCACGCGTGGCCCGCCGCCGGTGATGCGCCGTGCAATCTCGCTCGAACGGGTGTCCAGCCAGATGATTGCGTTCGCGAGTGGCCAGCCATCTTTTTCCACCGGCACGACGCCGCACATTTGCGCCGATATGCCGGCGGCCGCGACACGCGATGGATCGGCGCCCGCCTTGGCCAAGACTTCGCGCGTGACCGCGCACATGGCGCGCCACCAATCGTCGGGACGCTGTTCGGCCCAGCCCGGCGCCGGCAGCAGAAGCGGATAGGGTTCGGCCGCGCTGGCGGCAACGCGGCCCGCGGAATCGAAAAGCGCGGCCTTTACGGACGACGTTCCGAGGTCATAGCCAAGGACGAAGCCTTCGCCCGCGGGCGGCATGACGATCCTCTAAGCTGGGCGCGACAAGCGGCGCAGAATGGCGAACTGGGTATAGACGAAGTCCAGCGCCGTATACAGGACGAGCACGACGATCGCCCAGTCGAGCATCTTCCACCAAGCTGCGGCGAACACAACGAACGGCAGCAAGCCGTCGGCGCCGCTGATGATCGGGAAGATGATGTCGATCAGACCCGACGATTGCCCCGCCGGTGCCGCACGCTCATACGCGCCGCGCGTGAATTCCCGCGCCCGTACGCGGCAGAGGCGGGCCGCAACGGCGAGCAGGGCGGCAAAGAGCAACACGGCCAGGGCGTGACCATGGAGGAACACCACGCCCGGCGGGTCACGTTCGGCCAGAATTCCGATGGCCGCGTAAAGGGTCACGCGGAACACGATATCGGTGATGAAATCGAGGTACTGCCCAAGCTGGGTGGACGTGTTGGTGACGCGCGCGATATTGCCGTCCACGCAATCGAGCACGCAGACCGCAAAGGCTGCGATGCCCACCTCGACATGGCCGGAGAGCAGCGCGATCAGCGGCAGCGCCAGCGCGAGGAGCAGGCTGAGCACCGTCACCGCCGACGCACTCATGCCGAGGCGCAAGAAAAATGGCGTCAGGATGAAAGACACCGGCCGGTAGACGAGCGCCGCGACCCACTCGCCATAGCGTTCGTCGCGGGCTTTGTCGCCGGCGTAACTTCGTCTGACGTCGCCGACGGTGTACTGGGCACTCATCGCGCCGGTTCGAGCTTGGCGAGTGCCGCTCCGTCCACGCTGATTTTTGACAGCAGCACGACCACCAGCCCGTATGGCGTTTCCGCCCATATCCGGAGCGGAACAAGATAGGTCTGCCCGTTCGTGGCGCGCACCGACGCGATCCAGCCACGGACCGGCGGTATCTTGCTCGCCGGGAGCACTTCCTGCTCAGGCCCCGCAACCGGCTTGAAATGCAGCTGGCAGACCTCCACCGGCCCGGCATACAGCCCGCTGTCCATCTTCACATCGGTCTTGCGCTCGAAGCTCAGCGTCATGTCGTAACGGCGCCTGCCGTCGAATACCGGGGCGGCCTGCGAACAGGGTTTTGCTTTTTGCGTATTCGCGCTGGCGACGAACGACACCAATGCACTCACCGGATCGAGCGTCGAACGGATCTTGTCTTCCGGCAGCGGATCGGGCGGATCGGGCGTGGTGATGGCAGGAAGGCCGCTGGTGTAGCGCATCGCGAAATCGCTGCGCGGCCCATCGTAGACGTGCGAGGCGTCGTAGCGCTCCGGCAGAACGTGTCCCGCATCGACCTTGCCTTCGGACGCCCCTTCCAGCTTGGCGCGCCAGAACGAGTTCACGACGCCAGCGGTCGTCAAGGTCGAATGCGCGACATAGCGGTTCTCTTCAAGCCGCGCGGAGAGATCCACACGGCCGAGCGTGATGCCACCGGCATAGAGCGTGTAGCCAATCTCAAGTCCCGAACCGGCTGCTGCGTCCTCGCCGCCGACGGCATAAACCGATGCCGGCAGGATGACGCCTATGACCGCAGCCAGAGTGCCAACGACTTTCATGAGACCCCGCAGCTGAGAACAGTGAACATACCGAAGAGACGCGGCTGGGCAAGTGAAACGGTTAATCCTGTTCGAAACGTGAGCGGTGCGGGAAGGTCCGTTCCAGGAACCTTTTCACCACCGCTTCCGCAGCCGGGCGCGGTTTCGGGCCGAAATTGTCGTTGAGCGTAAGAAAGGCCGGTCCCTGCCGCGCGATCTGCCAAAGACGAAGACGGTTCCACAGAGCGGAGTTTTCGAGGCCCAGATACGCCCGCCGGCGGGCTTCCTCTGCCGAAAGTGCGACGGCTCGGCCCTGTTCCACGACGTACTGCGGCAGAAGCGCCTCAAGCGCAATGTTGTCGTGACCACGAAATCGTGAGGCACGCGTGCGGTTAAGCGCCTCCGGCCAGCGCTTGGCGATGTCTTCGTAATCGCCGCGATCGAACATTTTCGGTCCATGCCCGAAACCGGGGTGCTGCTTGGGACCGGTCAGTTCATCCAGCAGCCGTACATTGTTCACGAGCGCCGCGTTCCACGGCGATGAACTCGACGGAACTTCGTGCGGCCGCGGCAGGTGGCCGTCGAAATGATAACGTATGCGTCCGTCCGGCGCTTCGAAATCCGACAGCGATGTTGGGCGCAACAGCAGCATGTCGTCGTCGAACGAGACAAAACGCTGCGACAGCCCCGGCAACAGGCCAAGACACGATTGGATGGCGAAGGAATTGAAAGTCGGCAGATATTCGGCCGGAATGAATTCGTCGTGGTGTACGAGCCGCAGCTCGGGGTGATTGCGATTGAGCCATGCCGGGCATTGCGGCCGCATGGTCACAAGATAGATGTGTCTCCTCCACGGCGCATTGCGCTCAATGCCGCGCAGCGCATAGCGCAGCGTTTGCAGATTATCGCGCGTGCGATTGGGGTTGCGGTCATGCGTTGTGCCGGCATAGCGCGCGAGCAATTCGCCATAGCCGGGCGTCTTGTCGTCCACCCACATGAAAACAATGTCGTGCGCACCGTTCATGCGCGCTTGGCCTGCGCCTGGCGATAGATGGCGAGAAGCCGCGGCGCAACTGCGCTGCAATCGTAGCGCAGTGCTTCGCGCGCGCCCCACGCGCCGAGCCGGGCGCGATCATCGGCATGAAGCACAAGCGCGCGCAGCTTCTGGTACAGCGAGTCCACATCGCCAGGCGCCGCCAGGCAGCTTGCGGATTCATCTTTGAGGATCGTTCGGTAACCGGCATTTCCGGCGGCAACGACCGGCTTGCCGCATGCCATCGCTTCCGCAATCACGATGCCGAAGCTTTCGCCATAGGGCGCGGGCGCGCAGAAAATATCGCACGACGCAATGACACGCGCCTTGTCTTGCGCCGGTACAGCACCAAGAAAATCGACTCCGGCAAGCGCATGTTCACGCACATATTGGCGCAAAGCATCGGCATCATCGCCCATCCCGGCAATCGTCAACGTCACGGGCACGGCCTGAGCCGCCAGCCGGCGATAGGCGCGCAGCAGCAGCATGGCCCCCTTGCGCGTGTCGAGCCGGCCCAGGAAAAGAATATTCACGCCGCCGGCCTTGGCCTCAGCGCGGCCGTGCGCGGCGCGCGCCAATGCCGCGAGGTCCGTGCAGGGCGGCACGATCTGGATGGGGACACCGTGTGCTGCGCGCAAATGACGCGTGGGCGCGTCGGACACCGCGATCACAGCGTCCAACCTTGGCAATATGACGGTCGAGAGACGGCTGAATATCTGCCGTAGGATCGTGCCGGATAACGTGTCGGCTGGCGTGTCGTGGAAGGTAGCCACTTTGGGTCCCGAGAAGCGGCGAAACACCTGGAACGGGAGCAGCGGCACCCAGATCGTATGAAAGTGCACAATATCGAAGCCTTCGCGCATCAGTGCGTCCAGGGCCGGTCCATCCTCGCCTAGGGCACTAATTTCGAATGATGTCGCGCCAAAACTGATTTTTCGGGCCCGCCCCAGCCGCATAAACCTCACGGATGGGGATTCGGACGGGCCGTTAACATTCGCGCCGATCCGTGGGGCGATGATTGTGACATCGTGTCCAAGCTTGGCGAAGGCATCCGCCGTGTCGCGAATATGGGCCTGCACACCACCCGGGCGGTCGATGTCGTAGGGGCAGACCTGCGCAATTTTCATGCGAAGCTTGTTTTTCCGGGACCTTGGCTGGATAAACGGCCGGCCCGCGGCCGTTCACCCTTCATTGTCCCTGTGCTTTCGCCGCGCCGCAAGAACATATAACGTCATTAGCGATGGACCCGGCACTTGACTGGGCCGTCCGGGCGCGATTTGTCATTGGCCCCCGAGGGGTTAGTCCATTTTTCCGGAATCTGAAGACGACATGACGGGTAAGATTCGCGTTGCGATTGTAGGAGTAGGGAACTGCGCTTCGTCGCTGGTCCAGGGTGTCGAATTTTACCGCAACACCCCGAACGAAGAGACCGTCCCAGGCGTGATGCACGTCGATCTGGGCGGCTATCGGATTGGGGACATTGAGTTTTCCGCCGCCTTCGACATCAACGCCAAGAAGGTCGGGCGCAATCTTTCGGATGCCATCGCCGCCGAGCCCAACAACACCATCCGCTTCGACAACAACGTCACCAACGGCGTGGCGGTCCTGCGCGGACCGACGCTGGATGGCCTGGGCGAATACCTCGAAGACGTCATCGAGGAAAGCAACGCGCCGGTGGCCAATGTCGCCGACGTGCTGAAAAAGACCGAGACGGACATCGTCGTCAGTTATCTGCCCGTGGGATCGCAAAAGGCGACGGAGTTCTATGCCGAGCAGGCGCTTATGGCCGGCTGCGCCTTTGTGAACTGCATTCCGGTGTTCATTGCCTCCGATCCGGGCTGGCGCAAGCGCTTCGCGGAAGCGCGCGTGCCGTTGATCGGCGATGACATCAAGAGCCAGGTCGGCGCCACCATCGTGCACCGCGTGCTCGCCAATCTGATGCGCGAGCGCGGCGTGCGCGTGGATCAGACGTACCAGCTCAATGTCGGCGGCAACTCCGATTTCATGAACATGCTGGAGCGAAAGCGCCTCGCCTCGAAGAAGATTTCCAAAACACGCGCCGTCACCAGCCAGATCGGCGAGATCGCCGCCGACAAGGTGCATATCGGCCCGTCGGACTACGTGCCTTGGCTCACGGATCGCAAAGTGTGCTTCATCCGCCTGGAAGGCACCGGCTTCGGCAATGTGCCGATGAGTCTGGAATTGAAGCTGGATGTTTGGGATTCGCCCAATTCCGCCGGCATCGTGGTCGACGCCATACGCTGCGGCAAGCTTGCGAAGGATCGCGGCATCGGCGGCGCGCTGACCGGCCCGTCCGCCTATTTCATGAAATCGCCGCCGGAGCAGTTTGCCGATCACGAAGCGCGCGATCTCGTTGAAGCCTTCATCGCGAATACGGAATAAATCGTGAGTATAATGAGGGGCGAGCCAGTGGCCGGCGCCGCGCGAGGCGCGGCGCTTTCACGTTCGGCGCGGCTGAAGGCGGAGCTCACCTCGCCTGCCCTCTCCTTCCTGATGGAAGCGCATAACGGCCTGTCGGCGAAGATCGTCGAGGAGGCCGGCTTTCAGGGCATTTGGGCATCGGGCCTTTCGATGTCCGCCGCGCTTGGCGTGCGCGACAACAACGAAGCCTCGTGGACGCAAATCCTCGAAGTGCTCGAATTCATGGCCGATGCGTCCTCGCTGCCGATCCTTGTCGACGGCGACACGGGCTACGGCAATTTCAACAATGTGCGCCGGCTGGTGAGGAAGCTCTGCGACCGCGGCATTGCGGGCGTGTGCATCGAGGACAAGCTGTTTCCCAAGACGAACTCGCTGCTCGATGCGGTGCAGGAGCTGGCCGACATCGCGGAATTCTGCGGCCGCATCAAGGCCGGCAAAGACAGCCAGACGGACGCAGACTTTTGTTTGGTGGCACGCGTCGAAGCGCTGATCGCGGGACACGGCATGGACGAGGCACTGCGCCGCGCCGAGGCCTATCACTCCGCCGGTGCGGACGCGATCCTGATGCATTCCAAGAAGCGCAACGCGGCGGAAATCCTCGAATTCATGCGCCGCTGGGAAAACCGCTGCCCTGTCGTCATTGTGCCCACGACCTATTATTCCACGCCGTCTTCCGCATTCCGCGACGCAGGCGTTTCGACTGTCATCTGGGCCAATCACAATATGCGCGCCTCACTGGCGGCAATGCGTGAGACCTGCCGGCGCATCCGCGAGAGCGAAAGCCTTGCCGACGTGGAAGACCGCGTCGCGAGCGTCGAGGACGTGTTCCGCATCACCGGCAATTCCGAGCTGGAAGAGGCCGAGAAGCGCTATCTGCCGCAGCGCAGCGGCTCTCGCGCCATCGTGCTTGCGGCCTCGCGCGGCTCCGCGCTGGGCGCGCTGACGGCGGACAAGCCCAAATGCATGCTGGACATCCGCGGCGAGCCGCTGCTGCACCGGCTGACGGCGACGCTGCGCGAATGCGGCATCGGCAACGTGTCCGTGGTGCGCGGCTATGCCAAGGAAGCAATCGCGCTCTCCGGCATAGAGACTTTCGATAACGACGATTACGCCAATACGGGCGAAGTGGCCTCGCTTGCCTGCGCGCTGAAGCGGCTCGACGGCAATTGTATCGTCACCTATGGCGACATCCTGTTCCGCCGCTATGTGCTGGACGGCCTGCTGGCGACGCCCGGCGATATCGTGGTCGGCGTGGATGCTATGTGGCGCGAACGGCCCACCGGGCGTGTGCGCGACCTTGCCGCGACGAACAAGAAATTCTCCACGGACTACCTCGATCAGGAGCCCGTCACGCTCAAGGCCATCACGGATGACTTGCCGGATGCCCAGATCGGCGGCGAATGGGTCGGCATCGTGCGGTTCTCGCCCAAGGGTGCGAAACTGGCGCGCGAGGAAATCGCCGCGCTGCAAAGCGAAGGGCTGCTGGCGAAGGCCGGCCTGCCCACCCTTCTCACGCGCCTTGCCGCCAAGACGGACGTGCGCGTGCACTACGTCACCGGGCATTGGCTCGACGTCGACGATCTGACCGATCTGGCGGACGCGCGGAATTTCTCATGATCGCAGCGGATGATTTTCTGGAGCCGGCGCGCCAGCGCGGTTTCGACTTCTATACGGGCGTGCCGTGCAGTTTCCTGACGCCGCTGATCAATCGCGTGATCGGCGCGCCCAATCTCGATTACGTGGGCGCGGCGAGCGAAGGCGAAGCGGTGGCGATCGCCAGCGGCGCTTGGCTGGCGGGCCGCAATACAGTGGTGATGTGCCAGAATTCCGGCCTCGGCAACGCAGTCAATCCGCTGACCTCGCTGAACACGCCGTTCCGCATTCCGACGCTGATGGTCGTCACCTGGCGCGGCCAGCCGGGCCTGAAGGACGAACCGCAGCACGAGCTGATGGGCCAGATCACCGACAAATTGCTTGAGACAATGCGCATCGAGCACATGGCGTTCCCGAAAGAAGCCGGCGACGTGCCGGCCGCGCTGGATCGCGCGCAAGCGGCCCTGGCCCAGGACCGTCCCTTCGCCTTCATCATGGCCAAGGGCAGCGTGCGCGACGATGGGCTGGACCAGCCCGCGCAAGCCATTCTTCCGGCGGGGCGGCGCGAGGAATACAAGGACGGCGAACTGGCCACGCGCATGCAGGTGCTGCAAGCGCTGTTGGCGCAGGCACCGGCGGACGCCGCCATTGTCGCTACCACGGGCATGACAGGGCGCGAGTTGTTCACGCTCGATGACCGCAAGCAGCATCTCTATCAGGTCGGCTCCATGGGCTGCGCCAGCGGCATGGGGCTGGGCGTGGCGCTGAACACCAAGCGGCCAGTGATCGTGATCGACGGCGACGGCGCGGCGCTGATGAAGATGGGCACATTCGCCACCATCGGCAGCCGTGGGCCTTCGAACCTTGTGCACGTGCTGCTCGACAATGGCGTCCATGATTCGACGGGCGGCCAAGCAACGGTATCGCCCAATGTCGATTTCGCATGTGTGGCACTCGCTTGCGGCTATCCCTTCGCGGCGTCGTGCGAAGGTCTCGGCGGATTCGAAGCGGGCTTGCGCGATGCGCTGTCGACCCAAGGCCCGGCGTTCATCCATATGAAAATCGCGCCGGGCTCAGGCCCGGTGGGCCGGCCGACCGTGCCGCCGCATGAGATCGCGCGGCGGTTTCGGTCGTTCGTTATAGGCTGATTTTCATCTCGCGCATGGTTTGCGCGACGGCATCGACCGCTGCGCTCATGACTTTCGCATCGATGGCGCCGATGCAGCCGATGCGGAACGTGTCGAGCTTGGTCAGCTTTCCCGGATAGATCACGAACCCTCGCTCCTTTAGCGCGGCTCCGAAGGTTTCGTATTCGAGACCCGGCGGGCGGTGGAAGGTAACGATGATCGGAGCCTGCAGATTGTCGAACAGGATGGAGCGGAAGCCCAGCCGCGCCATGCCCTCTCGCAGCACGCGGCAATTCCTGGCGTAGCGCGCGCCGCGCGCGTCAACGCCACCCTCTTCGTCCAATTGGTCCATCGCGCAATCGAGCGCGGCCAGCACCTGCGTCGGCGGCGTGAAGCGCCACTGCCCGTCCTTCTCGAAGCCCTGCCATTGCGCGGTCAGATCAAGGCTGATGCTGAGCGCGTTTCCGCCCGCGGCGGCCAGTGCCGCCTTGTTCGCCAGCACGAAGGACATGCCCGGCACACCCTCCAGGCACTTGCCGCTTGCCGCCATCATGGCTTCGAACGTGAGCTTGCGCGCGTCGATGGAGATGGCGCCGAACGAGCTCATGGCGTCGATGAAATATTTCCGCCCGGCGCGCGCGACGGCATCGCCGATCGCTTCGATGGGATTGAGGATGCCGGACGTCGTCTCGCAATGGACGACCGCAACATGCGTGACCGCCGGATCGCTCTTGAGATAGGCGGCCGTGATGTCCGGGTCTGCCGGCGCATCCTCGGCAAATTCCAGGAAGGCGACATCGCGTCCTATGCGGCGCGCAATTTCCACCATGCGGCGGCCATAGGCGCCGTTCACCAGCACCAGCAGCTTGCCGTCTTTCGGCACCAGCGTCTGCACGGTGGCATCCAGGGCGTAGGTACCGCTGCCTTGCAGCAGCACGGCGGTGTGGGTGGCTTCCGCATTCGCGAGCGCGCAGAGGCGCTTTCGCACCCGCGCGGTGAGCGCGATGAAATCGGGATCGCGCGAGCCCCAATCGCGCAGCATCGCTTCGCGCGTGCGCGCCGACGTGGTGAGCGGACCGGGCGTCAGAAGATAGCTCATGGGCCGATCATTCATGGTTCGCCCCCCAGCGTAAAGCGCAACACGAACAGCACCGGCGCGGCGATCAGGAAGGAATCATAAATGTCGAGCACGCCGCCGTGGGCAGGCAGAACCGATGAAAAATCCTTCTTCCCGCGCCAGCGTTTCAGGCCAGAGGTCAGCAAATCCCCCGCGACACCCGCGGCAAGAACAATGGCGACGACGCGCCATGAGTCAGCGAAGGCAAGGCCGAGCATGAAACGCGTCAGCAGCAGGCCGACGAGGAAACCGGTGAGAAGTCCGGCCACAAGCCCGGCGACCGTCTTGCGCGGGCTGAGCCGCGGCAGCACGCGGCGCTTTCCGAATAATTTTCCCGCCACCAGGGCCATGGCGTCGTTGATCTCCACAATCGCGTAGATCACCACGATCCAGGCAAGCCCGTCTTCGCGCGTGCGCAGCGCCAGCACGCAGGCGGCAAACAGCGCCGGGAAGATGAGGCTGAGCACGGATGCGGCCGTGAGATGGCGCATCTCGGCCTTCTCGAACAGCATGCCGGCGATGGTGGCAACGACCACGCCACCGGCGAGCGCCAGAAGCACGGCGACGCCGGTGGCCCAATAGCCGCCCGCGAAAGCGATGGCTCCTCCTGCGAGCATGGCTGCGATTTGGGCCACGCCCCATGGCTTCACGTCGAACAGCCGGAACAATTCGTATTGGCCACGCCAGACGAAGAGGATCAGCACCGCCATGAACGTCCAATCGCCCAACACCGCCGGAACCAGCAGCGCGGACACGATCAGGAATTCCGACCAATAGAGCGGCCACAATTCCTTGGCGGCCGGCTTAAAGCGCGGTTCCGTGCCAGCGATGAGGATCAGCGCGGCGCCCAGACCGAACGCGCAGACCAGCACGATGAGAAGCTCAAGAACCAGAGGCGTCACGGCGCGTCCTTCGGCCCCACACCATGCCAGCGCTTGACCACGGGATCGAACCAGAAGCGGTTCAGCACCGGCGCGGCTAGGCTGTGCAGCTTCGCCAGCGCGCCCATTTCCCATCCCGGCGCGATGACAAAACGGTCTTTGGCGATGCCGCGCATGATCGCTTCGGCGACTGAACTGGCCGAATGCATCTTGGCCCCGCCGGCGATGCGGCTGGTCGCGGTGGGACGCGTGCGAATTTCCTCGTGCAATTGCGGCGTGTCGGTATCGGGCGGATAGACCACCGACACCGCGATGCCGTCGGGCTTGAGTTCGGCGCGCAGCACTTCGGCCAATCCGCGCACCGCGAATTTCGACGGCGCGTAGGTGCTGTAGCCGTAAAGACCGATCAGCCCCGCGCCTGACGACACGACTACCACCCGGCCCTTGCGCCGGGCACGCATGCCAGGAAGCACGGCGCGCACGACGTTCAGCACGCCGAAATAATTGACGTCCATGGTGCGGCGGAACGCATCCGCGCCGACTTCGGTGAACAAGCCGGTGATGACGATGCCGGCATTGGCCACCACCAGTTCGGGGGCGCCCAACGTGTCGACGGCGGCGTTCAGCGCAGTTTGTACCGCCGCTTCGTCGGACACGTCGGCCATGGCGGCATACGCGCGTTGTGACTGATTGCGGCGCTTTGCTTCAATGCGGGCACGCGCGGCATCCAGCTTTTCGCGGTCGCGCGACAGAATGGTGACGTTCCACCCCGCCGCGGCGAGCCGTTCCGATAGTGCTAAGCCGATTCCGCTCGATCCCCCGCTGACAATCGCATGCGGGTGGACCATCACTCCGTGAGCTCGCCCAGCCGCTCCCATTCGCGTGCGATGGCGGGCATGGTTTGCCGGAACTGCTCTTCCGTGTGGTCCAGCGTGATGAAGAAGCGCAACCGCGCCCCATCCTGCGCCACGGCCGGATACACGATCGGCTGGATGTGGATGCCGTGCTCCAGCAGCCGCTGGGCCAGGAGCATGCAGCGATCGCCATCGCCGATGATGAGCGAAGCGACCGGCGCTTCCTCGGCACCGGCGACGGGAAGGCCGTATTCAAGCGCGATCTTGCGGAACAGGCTGACGCGTTCGCGCAACTGGCGCGGACGTTCGGGTTCGCGTTCCAGGACATCGAGCGCAGCCAGTGCCGCGCCGGTGTCCGGGGGCGAGAGGCCGACGCTGAAGATGAAGCCGGGCGCCAGGAAGCGCAGGTATTCGACCAGCGCCTTGTCGCCCGCGATATAGCCGCCGCAGCCAGCCAGCGTCTTTGAGAGCGTGCCCATATGCACATCGACGCTCGATGCCGGCAGGCCGTGATATTCGCAGATGCCCCGGCCCGTCTCCCCCAACGTGCCCAGCGAATGGGCCTCGTCGACCATGAGCAACAGATCGTGCTTGCGCTTCATCTCCACGGCGCGTTCGAGATCGAGGATCGTGCCGTCCATGCTGTAGACACCCTCGCCGATCAGCATGCCGCGGCGGAACGAACCGCGGTTTTCTTCGAGGCTCGCGTCGATGAATTCCCAATCGCCATGGTCGAAGGTGATCAGCCGGGCGCCGGACAGGCGCGCACCGGTCAGAATGCTGTTATGGGCAGCCGAATCATAAATGACCGCATCGGCCCGTCCGAGCAGATGGCTGATGACAGTGACGTTGGTCAGATAGCCGCTGACGAAGACGATGGCGTCGTCGGTGCCCAGGAAGTTGGCGATCCGCTTTTCCAGAATGCCGTGGAGATCGATCTGTCCCGCGACGATACGGCTGGCGGAAGCCGACGTACCGTATTTGTCGATGGCCGCCTTGGCGGCGGCGGAAACTTCGGGATGGCCGCAAAGGCCGAGATAATTATAGCCGGAATAGTTGATGACATCGCGTCCGTGCCAGCGAATCACGCTGGAACTGACGCCATCCCGGGGTTCGAAAAAGGGTACCGCGATACCGGCCTTGGCGACCCGCGCGAAGCGGCGCTTCAAGATGCGATAGCCGGCAAAACCCTCGACGAAGCTCCCATCGTCGCTGGATTGGCGTTGGCCGCGCCCTAACGCACGCATCCACTTTCCGACAATGTGATCCACTCGCTACCCCCCCGACGCGTCGCCCAGTGTACGCGATTTTTCACAGAAAGTTGAAATTGCTACCAATTTGCTCTCAACGCAACTAATGCCTCTGGTCATGGCAACGAGCGGAAGCCCGATGCCACACCGGCAGGCGATGGCGCCTCAGTATCGATTGCCCCCATGGCGAGCCGCAGCCCGGCCAACCCTGAGGCGTATTCTAGCTGCGCGTCAATGACTTGATTACGCGCGGCGGCCAATTCGTCCTGCATGTTGCGATAATCCTGGCTCGTTAAGACCCCCGCTTGCACACGCCGGGCCGCGTCCGCCACCACGCCCTCGAGCAGGCGGACGGATTGGTTAAGGGCCGTCCAATTCGCGGACCCCTCCTGAACCAGCCTCAGCTGCTCGGCCACGTCCTGCCGAATAGCGGTTTGAAGCTGTTCGAAATTCAGGCGCGCATCGCCCTCAGCGGCTGCCGCCTGCGCTTCGCGTCCCCTGGCAATATCGTTCCCCAAAGGCTGAGACAAGCGCAGCAGTATCCGGGTCGTATCGACGTAGAGATCAACCTTCGGTTGTGTTGAATTCTGGGCACCTTTCACACGCTCGGCCTCGGCTGCCCTATATTGGGCCAATGCCTCCAGGTCCTGGCGCGTTTCCAGGGCCTTTTGTGCCAATTGGGCCTGATTGAGCGCGTCCGGCCCCTGAAGCTGCGGGAAGTCGCCATCGGCTGCCGGCAGCGATCCGTCGGGCCCGGCACCGACATAGAGGCTGAGATCGCGCCGGCAGCGATTCTCGATTCCGATGAGCTGCGTCAGATTGACCTGCTGCACCGCTTGCCGGGCGAGCGCGCGGTCGAGGACTGTCGGCTCGGCCTGCCCGCGCTGAACCTGATCGCGCAGCATCGTGACATCGGCGTCGGCGTCCCCTTTGCCCGCTTCGTAGATCTCCCGGTGTCGGCGTGCCGCCAGGCACCGCCAAAAGATCTGCACCGCGTCATGCACATTGCGCTGGGCGATAAACGCGCGCCCCGCTTTCGTTCCTTCCAGAACAGCCAGCGCCGCGCGCTCATTGGCGGCCGCCGTATTGTTCTCTCCGAAATCGCGCAGCAGCGGAATCGAGAGGTTGAGCGCAGGGATGGTCCGCGTGACGCCCTGGGTTTGCGCCGCGGACACATCCGTATCGGCGTAGAAAGAGACGCCCGGCGCGACGGAGACGCCGTTGCGGAACAGATGACTGACGCCGACGGTCGTATGCCAGGCACGCACGGTCTCAAGATCGTTGGTCAGCGTACCGGCTGCGTCGGCGCGGGCGACGTACAATGTCTCCGGACCTATCTCCGCGGACGGCGTCCAGTCGAACGCGCCTTGGGCCTCGCGGACCTGTCCGGCGGCACGGTTCACGCGTTCATCTTCATGCTGCAGGACCGAATTGCTCCTGAGCGAGCCCGTGACGACTTGTTCAAGGCTCACATCGGCGGCCCTAACCGCGCATGGCACGGTCAGCACTGCCGCCATGGCGGCAATGCGCACCGCGCGTGATGCAGCCAAACTCATCGACACACTCCCCCTAGGCCGTCGCCACGATACGGCCATCCACCATATGCACCACGCGATCGGCCAAGCGAAAGATGCGGCTATCATGCGTGACCATCAAAGCGCTCGCCCCAGCCTGCACGCGTTCGCGTATGAGTCCAATCACCAATTGCGACGCTTCGTGATCCAACGAGGCGGTCGGTTCATCCGCCAAGACAAGCGGCGGATCGTTGATGAGCGCGCGCGCCACCGCAAGACGCTGCTTCTGACCGGTCGAAAGTTTCTGCGGCCGCGCATGCAGATAGTTTCCTATCCCAAGAGCGGTGAGCAACGCCTGCGCTTTTTCCTGCATCTCGGCGTGCAACAAGCGCCGCTCCGCCAGCTCACCCGCAAGACGCAGGGTCTGGAACGCCGTCAATGCGTCGAACAGATTGTGTTCCTGGAAGATGAATCCGATCCGCCGCCGGATCGCGAGCTGGCCTTGGGGCGAGAGACCGGCAAGCTCATGGCCCAGCACCGCGATGCTGCCCGTCTGAAGGGAGCGGAGCGCGCCGATCAGCGTCATCAATGTCGTTTTGCCCGCGCCCGACGGTCCTGTCAGGATGACGAACTCACCGCGGCTCAGCGTGAAATCAACCCCCGTCAGCACAGGCTTATGCGCGCTGTCCGAGCTGAACGCATAGGACACGCTAGTAGTCACCACGGCAGCGGCAGGCGGCTCCGGCTGGGCGGCAACACGGCCGGCGGCGGCGCGTTCGCTTGCCATCAGTAGAGTTCCGCCGGATCGGCGACGTCGACACGGCGCAGCGCGAGCAGCCCCGCGCCCGCCGCCATCGCCGCCGCCAGCATCAGAATCGCAAGCGCCGAACCGAAGCCGATATGCAGCGCCAGGGCGGTTGCGCGCGCGATATAGGCATAGACGAACCACGCAACGGCGATACCGCCCGTGAATCCAACCGCGGCCAGCAGCAGCGCCTGCTCCAGGATGACGCCGCGCAGGAAGAGCCGCGAAAATCCCATCGCTTTGAGCGTGGCATATTGCGGTAGGCGGTCGACGATCTCGTTGAACAGAATCTGGTAGCAAGTCAGCGCGCCGATGACCAAGCCGGCAAGAAGACCAATGCCGAACAAAATGCCGATAGGCGCGGAGCGCAGCGTGAAAGCGATTTCGCGCTGGCGCACTTCGTCGGGCGTGAACAGCGCGGTGTCGTCAGGCAAGACCGAAAGGATCGTCTGCCGCGCGCCCTCCACATCCGTGCCTGGCTTCAAACGGACGGCGCCCATGATCGGATGAGCGCCGGGATCGCGCGCGAGGTAGGTGCCTTCACTCATGACAATGGCGCCGTCGTTCACGATGTCAGGCCCGAGGTCGACAAAACCGGCGACGCGGTAGCTGTCGCCGTTCAGCTTCACATCGCTGCCGGGGACGATATTGCCGAAAATACCGCGCGAGCGCCGGTCATAGAGCACGGTTCCGGATGGGCGCAGCGACGAGGCGATCATGTCGGGATCGCCGATCGCAAGCGGGCTGTCATCCGGCGGAAAAGCGATCACCACGATTCGGCGCGTGCTCCGGTCCGCGGCGTTTTCCAGCCCCATCGTCGTTTCTTTCCAGCACATTGGGATCCTAAGCTTAGAATTCCACGTGGACAAGTTGTCG